>Ga0181573_10000849_pt1 | contig 31529 bp, 30 predicted proteins | sample 101ome_25_FD_148643 | JGI IMG/M metagenome (GOLD analysis project Ga0181573, IMG submission 148643) | Coastal salt marsh microbial communities from the Groves Creek Marsh, Skidaway Island, Georgia - 101409BT metaG (spades assembly) | ecosystem: Environmental > Aquatic > Marine > Intertidal zone...
GTAGCATCGCCTCAAGAACTTGGTCATCATTGTACAAAGTAGAGTTAGGATAGACCTCCATACAAGCCTTTCCGTTCATCTCATCATTTACACGCTGTTGTAGCAATGTAGCTGCAATACCTTTTGGATGTCGGTCAGTGTTTGTGACGTGCGCGAATTTGATCACAGTTTCACCTGCATCGCATGCAGCGCTTACTACATTGGCTGATACTGTTAGCGAAAGCGCAGTGATGGTTGCGGTTAAAAATTTCATATCTGTCCTCCCAGATTAATACTTCACGACATTCATAGTATTTCTTGATGCGCTGTTTACAAGAGTACTTCGCGCAACTCTTGTCGTTTATGAGGTAAACTAACAAGAAAATGTTATTTAGTCCGCCCTAAAATGGCAGCGTGGATCGAACTAAGCGGAAGACCACCTTCAGTTGCATTTAAGATGGTATCATGTAGCCGTCGTGTTGGTTGCAAATCACCCAACAATCGACACAACCGCAGGTATCTGCAGATCATAAGGATGCTCTTGGCGCTCGTAGTTTTCATGAAGCGAATAACTTGTATCTACTATTGGTTTTCGCAAAATGGTAAATATCGAGAAAATTTACTTGTGAAAGGTCAAATAGTGCGTGTCGCTTCTCTAGATCATTTGGTAATTACGGTCCAAGATATACCGCAGGCTATCAAGTTTTACGTTGAAATTTTGGGTATGACAGAAGTCACTTTTGGCGATAACCGCAAAGCCCTTTCATATGGACAGCAAAAAATCAATCTGCATAAATTTGGTGAAGAGTTTGAGCCAAAGGCTGCAGCGCCATTGCCTGGTTCAGCCGACCTCTGCTTCATAATTGATGGTGAGTTGGAAGAATTTATTGAACATTTGAATGATAATAATATTGAGATTCTGCAGGGGCCTGTATCGCGCACTGGTGCTCTGGGTGTGCTAAACTCTGTGTACGTTCGTGACCCTGATCAGAATTTGATCGAACTTAGTAGTTATTCGCTTTGACTGAACCGTTTTAATGCTCTCTTGGATTTTGCAGCGCGCCTTGTTTCAAAGATGAAAAAGTGCAAATACCCCCATACTTGATCGTTTTGTTATCAACTTCGCAATTCTCATGTTTTATGGTACCTTTGTTATTGATCATGTTATATTTTTATAATGCATAACGGTGAATGGCAGGCCTGATGATAGTGTTTCATTGCCTGATGAATGTATTGAACAGACGGAAAACGGATGAGTGAACGGACTGTAATAATAATTGGCGGAGGCATTGGCGGGCTGGCGCTGGGGTTAACTTTACATCAAATTGGTATGCGTTGTTCAGTTTACGAGTCTGTCAGAAACCTAAAACCTCTGGGCGTTGGCATTAATTTGCAACCCAACGCGGTTCGAGAACTTTACGAACTGGGCATTGGCCCTGAAATCCTTGAAACGGTTGGTTTGCCCGTGAAAGAATGGGCATTGGTTGGCATGCAGGGGCAGGATATCTATTCCGAGGCAAGGGGCAGCTTTGCTGGCTATAACTGGCCACAATACGCCGTGCATCGCGGTGAATTTCATATGGCCCTTTATCATCGGTTCTTGGACGTTGTGGGTGCTGAGGCGTTTCATTCAGGGCATCGTGCAAAAAGTTACCGCATTGAAGACGACGGCAGGGCAAGCGTTACATTCGAAACCTCAACTGGCACGGTTACAGAAACGGCGGATTTGGTGGTCGCCGCAGACGGCATTCATTCCGCTATACGTGCCCAGATGTATCCAGATCAACCGCCAATACATTGGGGTGGGGTATTGATGTGGCGTGGAACGTCATGGGCGAAACCTGTGCGCACGGAGTCCTCTTTTATGGGACTCGGGACGCATGCGCATCGTATGGTGATTTACCCAATTTCACATCCTGATTCAGAAACAGGACTATCGTTGATCAACTGGATCGCAGAAGTCACCCATGATGATCCGGATGCCTATCAAAATATGGGTTGGTATCGCCAAACATCCGTGGATGATTTCATTCATTATTTTGAAGATTGGAAGTATGATTGGTTGGATGTCCCCGCATTAATTCGGGGATCAAATATTGCATATGAAAACCCTATGATTGATCGTGATCCAATACCCAGCTGGGTTGATGGCCCAGTTGCATTGCTGGGGGATGCCGCCCACGCCATGTATCCAACGGGGTCAAATGGTGCGAGCCAAGCTATTATCGACGCGCGTATACTGGGGGCGAAATTCTTGGAATTTGGCGTGAATCCAGATGCACTGGCGGCATATAATGCCGAATTGCGTGATCCGATCTCATCCCTTGTTTTGCGCAATCGCGATGCAGGGCCATTTGGATTACTCAACATGGTGAACGATCGGTGTGGCGGCGATTTCAAGAACATCAACGATATTGTTTCGGAAGAAGAGCGGAATGATTTCATGGCGAAATACAAAAGTGCTGCAGGATTTGCTCGGGATGCATTGAACAATGCTCCACCTTTGATCGCTGCGGGTGCGAAAGTCGGATAGCAATAAGGTGGATCCGTTTTGTCACTCGTGTCTTTAATTATGAGCCATGGTATTTCTTTTCTCCAGATGCGACTAACTGGCGGGTTAAGACACCACAATTACATAGGGTTATGGGAGGTAAGACGATGGGTACGTTAAATTTAGACAAGGCGCGGTCAATCATCGAATTTGCGCTGAACTGGCGCGAAGAAAACGGGTTGAATCCGCTTACTGTTGCAGTTCTTGATAGCGCGGGCGTACTCATTGCGCTTGCACGAGAAGATGGCGCAAGCAATCTGCGTCCAGAAATCGCTCAGGGAAAAGCGCGTGGTGCGATCAGTATGGGAATCGGATCGCGCGCATTGTTCAACCGCGCTCAGGAACAACCATACTTCATCCAATCCATGAACAGCTTGGCGAATGGCTTTCTTGTCCCAGTACCTGGTGGTGTATTGATCAAATGTGATGGCCAACTTTTGGGGGCGGTTGGTATTACTGGCGACACATCGGACGCTGATGAAGCCTGCGCCATTGCTGCGATCGAAGCATCAGGTTTTGTCGCTGATCCGGGTTAACTGCGCACAACGTTGATCCGTTTTGACATTTGGCTTTGGCGTCCCTATTTTAGCCCTTCAGACGCCAAGGTATTGTGAGCGAATATCGCTTGCCTCGTTCAATTCGGCAGAACTCCCACTCCAAACGACAACCCCTTTGTGAATGATGTTGTGTTGATCTGCGATTTGCAAAAGGTCTTTCAGGTTTTTATCGACGATCAAAATCGACATTCCATCTCCCTTAATCAGTTCAAGTGCTTCCCAAATCTTTTTGCGGATCAAGGGAGCCAACCCTTCAGTCGCTTCATCCAGAATAAGCAATTTGGGATTGGTCATCAGTGCGCGTGCGATCGCAAGCATTTGTTGCTCCCCACCTGACAGCAGATTTCCCATACTTGATTTTCTGGTAGCTAACTCGGGGAATAGAGCATAAACGCGTTCGGCATCCCATATTTGGCCACGCTGGGCATGTTGCCGCGCAGTTGCAATTAGGTTTTCATGTACATTTAAATTCGGGAAAATTTGTCGACCTTCAGGCACCAACCCAAGGCCAAGTTTTGCAACCCGGTGGCTGGGCCAGCGTGTTGTATTTTGACCATCAAATTTAATCGTACCGCTTGTTTTGCGCAAAACCCCCATTATTGAGTTTATCGTAGTGGTTTTTCCCATACCATTTCGGCCGAGAAGGGTCGCCACTTGCCCCTCATTGATTGTCAGATTTATGCCGTTCAACACCTGGCTATAACCATAGTGTGTGACAACATTGGAAAGAGTCAGCATATTAATCCTCTCCCAAATAGGCGTGTTGCACGTCTTGGTTTTGGCGAATTTGATCGGGGTCGCCAGTTGCTATGATGTGACCATAAACCATAACTGAGATGCGATCGGCCAATGTGAAGACAGCGTCCATGTCGTGTTCAATCAAAACGATGGTTTGCTGTCCTTTCAATGCCTCCAGAAGGGTGATCATTTCACTTGCCTCCTCTGGGCCTAGACCTGCAAGTGGTTCATCTAACAATAGCAGTCTTGCATCACTTGCAAGTGCCATCGCTACTTCTAGGCGTCGTTGCTCTCCGTGGCTCAGGTTTGCCACCTGAATCCCAGCACGGCTGCTTAAATCGACGCGCGCTGCGTATTTATGTGCGGCTGTACGCACGTCGTTTTTCTCGGCATAGGGTTTCCAAAATTTGAACGAATGGCCCTGCTTTGCATGAATAGCCAACTGCAGGTTTTCGATGACGCTCATCGAATTGATGAGCGATGTAATTTGATATGTCCGCGCGATCCCTAAGTGTGGGCGCGCGTGTTCCACCATGTGTGTGACGTCAATCCCATCAAATGAAATGGTTCCGCTGTCCGGAAAGACATTACCACTTAGTTGCGAAATCAGCGTAGTTTTCCCCGCACCATTTGGTCCAATCACTGCGTGTAATTCGCCCGTTTGCACCTCCAAAGTTAGATCATTGGTCGCGCGTACCCCACCGTAGGATTTATGTAGCTGGCTGACACTTAACAACGCGGTCATTCTTTATCCCCCGCTTTGGGGATCAGTGCAGAAAGACCACCCTTCACAAACATAACGACGCCAATAAGCAGAAGGCCAAATGGCAGATGCCAGTAAATTGTAATGGTTGAAAGCACTTCTTCCAATATGATGAAGGTAATCGCACCCAATAGTGGTCCAAACGTTGTGGCAACACCGCCCAAAATGACCATAAACATCAATTCCCCAGAGCGCGCCCAGTCGATCATTTCGGGTGAGATGAATGTTGTGAAATTGCCAAGGAGTGCACCAGAAAACCCACAGATCATGCCAGAAATTACATAAGCCGCCAATTTATAGGCAAAGGTATTATAGCCCATTGCAATCATGCGCTGTTCATTTCCCTTTATGCCTGCCAAAACCATCCCAAATTGTGACTTGGAAATGCGCCATACCAGCCACATCACGAAAAATAGCGATACTGCGCATATTGTGAATAATTGCGTTGAGTCATCGAAATTGACTAATGGAAATTCAGAGCGGGTATCAATGACCAACCCATCGTCCCCGCCGTATTCAGCGATAGATATGAACAGGTAATACACCATTTGTGCAAAGGCCATAGTGATCATAATGAAATAGACACCTTTGACCTTTAAACAGATTAGTCCTGTCAGCAGGGCAAAAATACTGGAAACCAACAGTGCCAGTCCAAATTGAACGAACCCATTGGTTGTCGCGATCGCATCCATTCCGCCATAAAGCCAATGATGCGCAGGTATCCCCACCGCATATGCCCCTAGTCCCAAGTATGCGGCATGACCAAAGGAAATCATTCCACCATATCCCAGAATAAGGTTTAAGCCTACTGCGGCGATTGCCAAAATGCACAACCTTGTCGCCAAATCCAAGTAAAACGGATGCCCCATATAGTTCAGCAGTAGTGGCACAATCAAAACCGCCGCAAGGATCAGACCCTGAACGAAAACCTTTTTTTGCATAGCGATCCTTATCTCAGCTTTGGCGGGAATAAACCCTGTGGGCGAAAGAACAAAATCAATGCCATGATCAGATAGATCGACATTGACGAAATTGCAGGCGCAGAGTTTTCTGCTACCGAACTGGACATGAATATTTTAAAAATATCATCCAAAAACGCGCGTCCTAAAGTGTCGATCATTCCGATTAATAGTGCTGCCAGAAAGGCGCCTTTCATGGAGCCAATACCGCCCACAATGATCACGACGAAAGCCGTGATGATAATGTTGTTTCCCATTCCCAAAGACGCTTCGGTAATAGGCGCGATCAGCATACCAGCTAGACCAGCCAAGGCCGCACCAATGGCGAATACAAATGAAAAAAGCGCTTGGATATCGATGCCAAGGGCCGTGACCATTGTTCGATTTGATGCGCCCGCGCGGATCAGCATCCCTGTACGCGTGTGATTGACCAACCAATATAGTCCGGCAGCGGCAATCAATCCTGCAGAAATTATAGCTAGGCGAAATGTCGGCACAACAATATCTGGCGCAAGTTGAGTTTGCCCATCCAATGCGGCGGGAAGGGGAATTGCAATTCCTGCGGGTCCCCAGATCATATGTGCAAGTGTATCCATGACCAAAATGGCACCAAAGGTTCCTAAAACGTGATCCAAGTGATCGCGTTCATAAAGCGGTCGCGCAATCAGGCGTTCAAACCCGTATCCAATAACCGCTACAATGGGTAAAGAGATTAGAAGCGCATAAACAAAATTTCCCAAGGCAAAGGTTAATGAGGCGCAGATAAACGCTCCCAACATGTAAACCGAACCATGTGCTAGGTTCACGAAATCTAAAATTCCAAAAACCAGTGTAAGTCCGGATGCGACCAAAAATAATAGTATTCCCAGCTGAAGCCCATTCAGCAATTGGATGACGAACAATGTGTAATCCACATAATCCTCATGTTTTCACGTGTGGAAGAAGATGGTTGCGGAGCGTTCGCCCCGCAAATTTTTTATTTCATTTTACAGTCTGCTGCGTGCGGGTCGACGTGATTAGTTAGAACTTTGTCGACCACTTGGGTGGTCCAATTTCCGTCCCCATCAACAACAACCTCGCGCAAATAGAAATTCTGCACCGGGAAGTTGTTTGATCCGTAACTGTAAGACCCGCGAACCGAGTCAAAATCCGCAGATTTCAAAGCGGCGCGGATACCATCCATATCAGACATGTCGCCATCTACTTTTTCAACAGCGGCGGCAATCATCCGAATAGTGTCATAGGACTGAGCGGCATAAAAAGATGGGTAGGTGCCATATTTCGCCTTGAAATCAGAAACGAACTTTATGTTTGCAGCATTGTCCAATGACGGATCCCATTCTTGGGTCACTTTTGATCCAACAACCCCAGAGAAGTTTGCTGCTTGAAGTTTCGGCAACGAAATACCGTCAACTGTGAATACCGAATAAAGCGGTAGGTTATCTTTCAAACCCGCTTGGTGATATTGCTTGGTGAATGCACCCGCCGCAGCACCCGGGTAAAAGACAAAGATCCCATCCGCACCAGAGGCTTTGGCCTTGGCAAGCTCAGCAGAAAAATCAAGCTGCGCATCTGCGCCCCATTTTGTTAGGTCTTTGCCAACGATTTGGCCCTTAAAGGTGCGCTCAACGCCTGCGACCATGTCTTTGCCCGCTGCGTAGTTTGGTGCCATGATGTAAAGCGACTTTACACCTGCCTTATTCAAAACTTCGCCCATTGCCATTGGCGTTTGGTCGTTTTGCCAAGATGCCGAGAAAAAGTTTTCGTGGCATAGCTTACCCGCCATCTGCGATGGACCAGCGTTGGATGAAATCAAGATCTTACCAGCATCAAGCGCCGACTTCCGCGAGGCCAGCAAAACGTGGCTCCAGATATATCCAGCCACAAAATCTACTTTATCCTGTTTGACCAGGCGGTCGGTCACTTGCTTACCAGTATCCGGTGCGAAACCATCATCGCCAAAAATCACCTCAAGGTTATGTGCGCCTGCTTTCCCTCCAAGATGTTCCATTGCCAAGTTCACGGCATTTTGCATGTCTTTGCCGATGACTGCGGCGGGTGTTGTCAGCGTTGTAACAAAGCCAATTTTCACATCTGCAGCCAGTGCAGAGGTCGCCAAAAGCGATGTTCCAAGCAACGTTGTGATTAGTTTTTTCATTATTTCCTCCCATGTTGCCTGAGAACACTACTCATAAGATTCCTCTACGTAAACAAACTATTGCTATCTGCAGGGCTGGGTATACTCTAATCTGCAACGTATCGATCGAGGGATAGAGACAACAGATGAATATTGCACGTGATTTTGATCTGAACGCCATTTCACCGTTGTTCATTGAAAATCCGTACCCAACCCTTGATATGTTGCGCCAAGAAAGCCCAGTCCATGAAAACTCAGACGGTTCCGTATACCTAACGCGCTACCAAGATTGCCTCGCTGTGTACCGTTCACGCGATATGTTGTCAGATAAGACCGAGGCATTTGGCGAAAAATTCGGTCAGTGCCCCTTGCTGGAACACCACACCACAAGTCTGATTTTCAATGATCCACCCTATCACACAGTCGTGCGTAAATTGATTTCTGGTGCCTTTACTCCGCGCAAACTTCGCGAGATGGAGGCGCTTATTGAAACCATCGTCGATGATCTATTGGACACGATCGCAGAACAAAACACGATTGATATGGTCGCAGATTTTGGAACGATTTTGCCGACCGAAATCATTTCCTTCATGCTTGGAATTCCAAAAGATTTCCGTCAAAAACTGCGCGGGTATTCTATTTCAATCCTAGGTGCACTTGACCCAGTCGTAAGTAATGAGCGTATGCACGCAGGTAATCAAGCTGTGAGTGATTTTAGTGAAATCCTGAACGATTTGATCAATTATCGTCGTGAAAACCCAGACAGCGCACAACAGGGCGAAGTTTTAGAAAGTCTTATTTTTGGAGAGTATGAGGGTCGAAAACTAGATCAGAAAGAGTTGATCCAAAACTGTATCTTTTTGTTAAATGCTGGTCACGAAACAACCACCAGTTTGGTCAGTAACTCGGTTAGTTTGTTTTTGGATCATCCCGAGCAACATCGAAAATTGTTGGATGATCCAACATTGATTGAAGGCGCAGTAGAAGAGTGTCTGCGCGTCGAAAGCCCACTTCAAATTGGAAATCGCCAAGCTGCAACTGATTTTACATTTGGCGATCATAAAATCAACAAAGGGACCTACATCCACACGTCCATTGCGGGGGCTAATCGCGATCCATCGGTATTCGCTGATCCACATAAATTCGATATTGAACGAAAGAACAACAAACACATAGCCTTCATCACAGGGGTTCATGTTTGTTTGGGTGCGACGCTTGCCCGAATGGAAGGCAGGATCGCCCTTGGCAAATTATTGAACCGATTTCAAAACATGCAGCGTGACGGCGATGCCGAACGCTTACCATTGGCACGATTCCGCGGATTTACGCGATTACCGGTGAAATTGAACCCATAATCGGAGGCTTCAAATGTCAAAAGACAGCGACAAACCACACGCGATGCAATCAGAAGATACGCAAGAACTACGCGCGCTTTATCGTGGGTTCGAAGAAAACTATTTGAACCCACTTTGGACCCAGACAGCAAATCTTATGCCGCCACATCCCAAACCAGAGGCGGTTGCCCATATTTGGGAGTGGGACAAACTTTACGAGTTGGCAAGGCGATCAGGTGATTTGGTGCCTGTTGGCCGCGGGGGTGAAAGGCGCGCGATTGGTTTGGCTAATCCTGGGTTAGGTGGTCGCGCTTATATTTCTCCAACGCTATGGGCTGCGGTACAATATTTGGGGCCGCGTGAAAATGCCCCAGAGCACCGTCATTCGCAAAACGCGTTTCGTTTTGTGTTAGAGGGTGAAGGCGTTTGGACGGTTGTAGATGGTGATCCGATTCATATGTCGCGTGGTGATCTATTGTTGACACCTGGTTGGCAATTCCACGGTCATCAGAATATTTCAGATGAACCAATGGCGTGGTTGGATGGATTGGATATTCCATTTGCGCAGCAGATGGATGTTGGTTTTTTTGAATTTGGTGCGGATCAGGTATCCAATCTTGAAACCCCCGAAATTTCCCGTGGAGAGAGATTATGGGCGCATCCGGGGCTCCGACCTTTGTCGGGTCTAGAAAATACGATTTCTTCTCCTATAGGTGCCTATCGTTGGGAACATACTGATCGGGCATTACGTGAACAACTAGCTCTAGAGGATGAAGGTTACTCTTCTACTGTAAGCCCAGGGCATGCAGCGCTTCGGTTTACCAACCCGACAACGGGTGGGGATGTTATGCCCACCATTCGTTGTCAATTTCACCGTCTGCGTGCTGGGGCAAAAACGTTACCTAGGCGTGATGTTGGATCTTCTGTTTTGCAGGTCTTTGATGGAGCCGGGTCCGTTGTATTGAATGGCCAGAAACATAACATAAATGTTGGCGACATCTTTGTTGTACCATCTTGGATAGAATGGACTGTCGCGACGGACTTAGGAGTAGACCTGTTCCATTTTTCCGATGCACCGATTATGGAAAAGCTGAGTTTTAGTCGCGAACATTACCAATAAAGTGTGCTTCTGCATAGAAGTGAAGAGATTATTAAAAAATTGAAAGTGATGGCATGAAACGGTCCCAAATCAACGACATTATGAGTGCAGCAAACGATTTAATTCGTTCACATGGCTTTAATTTGCCTCCGTTTGCATATTGGAGTGTCGATGAATTTCGGGCACGCAAGGATGAAGCTAAACATATTATTGATGGTCGATGCGGTTGGGACATCACAGATTATGGCGCAGGTCAGTTTGATACGATGGGGTTATTCCTATTCACTCTTCGAAATGGACGTTTATCTGATTTAGAGGGTGGGCGCGGAATGTGCTATGCGGAGAAACTCTTGATCAGCCGCCAAGATCAACTGTCACCGATGCATACCCATATCATTAAAGCTGAGGACATCATTAATCGAGGTGGTGCCACATTGATTGTTGAACTGTATGGATCTGACGATCAGGGCAATTTTGCAGAAGATCGGGGTGGTGTTGTTTATTGTGATGGTATCCGTCGTGAATATGCCCCGGGCGACAAATTAGCCCTAGACCCTGGTGAAAGTGTGACACTGATGCCAGGGGATTGGCATGCGTTTTGGGGTGAGGGAGGAGATGTCCTGATCGGTGAAGTATCTACCGTTAACGATGATGAGACCGATAACTTATTCCGCGAACCGATTGGAAGATTTGCAAATATTACGGAGGATGTTGACCCCATGCATCTGCTAGTAAGTGATTACGCAACATGGTTGAAATATTAAATTTTATAGGATCTATAATTGTTGAATCGTTTTGGCAAGCACCTGTAACCCTGTAATCAGATCCGTTTCATCTGTGTCTTCTGCAAAATCGTGACTGATCCCATTTATAGACGGCACAAACAACATTGCGGTGGGCATAAGCGACGAAACATTGGCGGCATCGTGCAATGCACCCGATGTCATTTTTCGCCACTTCCCTGGGCATATGTCCTCTGCTGCGTAGCACAACTCGGCTTGAATATTATCATCCATAGAGGTTGGTTTGATGCCCAAAACAGGACCAATGGTCACCTGCATAAGCATTTCTGTGGCGACTTCATCTGCCGTTTCTCGAATGATTTCCTCCATACGATCAAGTCGAGTCCTATCTCCGTCTCGCCACTGCATCGAAAAACTGCAACGGCCCGGTACAATAGAATGCGCATTTGGATGCAGATCAACATGTCCAGTTGTCCAAACCGTGCTGGGAACGACAACATTCTGAAATCTATCGTTCACTTCTTTGATGAATTTGCTTAGTGCTTGGAATGCATCCTTGCGGCGATGCATCGGTGTTGTTCCAGCGTGGTTTTGTTCCCCTTCAAACGTGATTGTACAATCGCGAATGCCAACGATGTCACTCACAATGCCGATTTTTTCTGATGCCTCATGCAGCCATGGTCCCTGTTCAATATGGCATTCAATGAAGCTGCTAAAGGAGTTTGGGTTTAGAAACTCTCGCGCGCGGTTTGGCATCCAATTGCGCGCGTTCAAAAATGCTACACCCTGTGCATCGGTTAATCCATCAGCTTGATCCAGTGACAGCGTTCCTGCCCAAAGGGCGCTACCTGTTGTGACGCCAAATCGCCCTTCTTCGTCCTGAAAACTCACAACCGAAATGGCAGGCCCTCCTGATTCCATCGCGGCGCGCGCCAATTCCAAACCGCAAATAACACCCAATGACCCATCCAACCAGCCACCTTCTGGTTGTGTATCCGTGTGAGATCCGATCAAGATTGATTTCCCCTCAGCCAGACCAAAGGTATTACCAACAGGGTCAATGTATGGTGTTAATCCGATTTCGGAAAATTTTACGCATAACCAATCCCGTGCAGCGACATCCATTTCCGAAAATGCAGGGCGCACAACTCCTTTGCCCACACCAGAAGCCCCAATCTGTCGGAGTGCATGTAGATCAGATAAAAAGCGTTTTGGATTTACGTTCATTGGATAGTGATCCTGTGTTATCTTGCAATTTCTAGAATTGTCCGTCCGTTTCTTTCTGACAAGGTTTTTGTCGCTGATACAAAAATCCGACACGCGATATTTGGACGCGATCAAACTTACGCCGGGGTGTCAGTCCATGCATTTTTCAGGACCAAATTCTTCGCGCTGAACCGATGATTCCTGCAGCTAGTCACATCATGTAGATGGTCGTATTGGTGGCGTGCGGTCTACGTGGATGTTCCCATCTTTCCGACGAGCCATTCGGCAAAGTCGCAAGCATGCGGATTGTCCTTCCTTAAGGCTAAAAAGTATCCTTCGCTTGACGGGATCGCTGCTGGATCAATCTGAATCAATTGTCCTTTTGCGATTAAAGGTTTTGCGAGCAGTGAACTGACCAAGGCAATTCCAACCCCATTCACCGCCATTGAAAGTGCTACTCCATAAGAGTCCACGAAAATCGTTGGTTCAGCGCTCAAAACTGTTTCCGATTGGACTCGCCAGTCTTTCCATCCTTCTGTCGTACCTACTGCCTCGATCAATGGGTAGGTGTTCCAAGGATCATTTCTGGGCGCACTGACCGCGATTAATGCATCAGGGATTAAGCGTTTGGCGTTATGTCCCACATTGCTAGCTGCGCCAAAGCGCACTTCGACATCTGCGATTGAGGATTTGAAATCATCTGCCCAAATCGTTCCCAATATCCGCGTTTTCAGATGCGGATGAGCAGTCGAAAACTCGGCCAAATGGGGTGCGATGACCCATTGAGCAATACTTACTGACGCTGCAACGGTTAGGTTTCCAATGCGGGGACCAATGTCAAACATATCTATCGCATTTTTCAGATTCTCTATTGATGAGCTAACCTTAGGCAATAACTTGCGTCCCGCATCCGTCAGTAACAGACCCCTGGGCTGGCGCAGGAATAGCTGTGTGGCAAGGCGTTCTTCCAAAGCTCTGATCTGTTGACTGACTGCAGATTGTGTCATGCCCAATTCATCCGCCGCGGCGGTGAATTTTTGATGTCTCGCTGCAGCTTCAAAAACGCGAAACCAGTTCAATGGCGGAAGATGTCGGCTCATAGTATTTTCTGATATTAGCTTAGCTTATATCTGATGCGTATTTTTCTTAATTTGTCAAATTTCAAGAAACTCTTCACCTTGCCCAGAAAGACAAAGGATTGTGGCATGGATCCCGAAATTCGCAAAATTGTAACCTACGATGAAGAAACCTTGATTGAAGGGTACCGCGTCTCGAAAACGCCTTGGCGCATGTTTGCGGTTGCGGCTGTTGTGCGCAATCCTTGGGCAGGTCGCTTTGTCGAGGATTTGAAACCTGAAATTATGGCGTATGGACCAAAATTGGGTGAGATGATGACACAGCGCATGATTGCGCTTGCTGGTAGTGGGTATGCAATCGAAGCCTATGGAAAGGCTGCAGTCGTCGGTTTGAATGGAGAAGTCGAGCATGCCTCGGGTCTGATCCATACTCTGCGGTTCGGGAATTTCTATCGCGAGGCGGTTGGCGCAAAATCTTACTTGGCCTTTACGAATACACGTGGTGGGGCGAATGCACCTATCATGGTACCACTGATGGACAAAAATGATGCAGGTCGGCGGTCGCATTACCTGACGATCCAGTTCTCAATTCCTGACGCCCCACGTGATGATGAAATTGTGGTTGTCCTAGGGGGTGCAACATCCGGTCGTCCCCACCACCGAATCGGAGATCGTTACCAAGACCTACAGGATTTGGGCCATGATTTGGACAACCCGGCCGCGGTCTAGGGTCGGCTCTCTTGCCGCGATCTGTGCCGGGCAGGGGCCGTCCGTGACACTTTTGCATGGCGTGGGGCTGAACGCGGATGCATGGGGTGCTCAGATTGATGCGCTGTCGCAGGATTATGGGGTTACCGCATTTGATATGGCGGGTCACGGTGACAGTGCGGGTTTGACGAAAGCTGTACCCATATTATCCGACTACGTCGATGCAGTGCGCGTCAATCTAACGTCACCAACTGTTGTTATGGGGCATTCTATGGGCGCAATGATTGCCTTGAAATTAGCACAGGATCCCGCCGTGATTGGCGTGGTTGCATTGAATGCGATTTACCAGCGAACGCCGATGGCATCCGCTGCAGTGCGTGCAAGGGCCACGCAGTTGCGGGATGAACCTTCCATAGATCCCGAGCCCACATTGATGCGTTGGTTCGACGATCTGACCTCACCCGAGGCAATGGCCTGTGAAACCTGGCTACGCACAGTTCCGATGGACGGTTATCGTGCCGCCTATTCCGTGTTTGCAAATGAAAACGGCCCCACTGCATCCGAACTACAATCGCTAAACAAACCTGCGCTTTTCATCACGGGTGAGCGAGAACCAAACTCAACACCTGAGATGAGCATTCAGATGGCGGAATGTTGTCCTATGGGGCAGGCGCATATTCTCAACGATGCCGCTCATATGATGCCCATGACGCATGCGGGCGAAGTCAATGCGCAGCTGCGGACATTCATTTCGCAGTGTCACCAAGGAGAGGTCTGATGGATTTTTCACTATTTGCACATATGGAACGGGTCGATGGAACCGATAGCCATGAAACCCTCTATTCGGATTTCATTGATCTCTGCAAAATGGCGGATCAGGGCGGCATGCGCGCCATTTGGACGGGTGAACATCACGGGATGGACTTCACGATTGCGCCAAACCCCTTTTTGTCACTGGTTGATATTGCACATCACACCCAAAATGTACGCTTGGGTACAGGGACTGTTATTGCGCCGTTTTGGCACCCCATCGCGCTGGCGGGTGAGGCCGCAGCCACCGATTTGATGACCAAGGGGCGTTTGGAAATTGGAATTGCGCGTGGCGCTTATAGCTATGAATATGAACGTATTATGCCAGGAATGGACGCCTGGGAAGCGGGGCAAAGAATGCGCGAAACGGCCCCCGCACTGCGCAAATTGTGGCAGGGGGATTATGCCCACGAAGGCGAGTTTTTTCAGTTTCCCGCAACCACATCTGCCCCCAAACCTGTTCAGGAAAATGGCCCACCGATTTGGATTGCCGCGCGCGATCCAAACAGTCATGAGTTCGCCGTTGCCAATGATTTCAATGTTCAGGTCACGCCTTTGTGGCAGGGCATGGACGAAATCACATCATTGATGGAACGTTTCAATGCAGCCAAGGCGCAAAATCCAGAAAAGTCACCCAAAATCATGCTGCTGCATCATACTTATGTTGCCAAGGATACCGCAGATGCGGATCGGGCGATCCAAGAGTTGACCAAGTTTTACTGCTATTTCGGGGCGTGGTTTCAAAATATGCGTCCAGTCACCCAAGGGGTGATTAAAAAACTCAGTGACCAAGATATCGCAGAAAATAAGATGATTTCAGCAGATAAATTGGCGCGTGATTTGACAGTTGGAACGGCAGCAGAAGTCATTGATCGGATCAAACGGTACGAGGATCTGGGATATGATGAATTTGCATTTTGGATTGACAGCGGTATGTCGGGTGATCGTAAAAAAGAGAGCTTAGCGCGCTTTATCAACGACGTAATGCCAGCATTTCAGTGAGGACAAAATGACAAACCCGCATTTTCAACTTTATATCGACGGTTCATTTTGTGAGGGCGCTGGGGGTGCGGTGATGCATAGCCAAAACCCAGCTGATGGTAAAACATGGGCCAGTTTTGCCTGCACCGACAAACAGGATGTTGAACGTGCGGTTGTTGCCGCAAAACGTGCTTTGGATAATCCTGAATGGCGCGACATGACGCAAACCGCGCGTGGAAAGTTGCTGTTCAAACTTGCGGATTTGATAGAACAACATGCAGGCCGTTTGGGTGAGTTGGAAACGCAAGACAGCGGCAAATTATTGGCCGAAACTGCGACACAAACCAAATATGTTGCGGATTATTATCGATACTACGCTGGTCTTGCCGACAAAATGGAAGGTGCGGTTTTACCAATCGACAAACCGGACATGCATGTGTTCACCAAACGTATGCCAATCGGCGTGGTTGCGGCGGTGGTTCCGTGGAACGCGCAAATGTTTTTGTCGGCTACGAAATTGGGGCCCGCCTTGGCGGCAGGGTGTTCGGTGATCCTGAAGGCCTCTGAAATCGCACCGATCCCGATGTTGGAATTTGCCAAACTAATCGATCAGGCAGGTTTTCCAGATGGTGTGGTCTCAGTGATAACAGGGGATGCCGAAAATTGTTCCATTCCATTAACACGTCACCCACAGGTCGACCGAATTGCATTCACCGGTGGTCCAGAAACCGCGCGCCACGTTGTTCGAAATTCCGCGGAAAATTTTGCGTTGACCACATTGGAACTAGGGGGTAAATCCCCAATTTTGGTGTTTGAAGATGCGGATTTAGATAGTGCGGCCAATGGTTTGATCGCTGCAAATTTTGGGGCCTCTGGTCAGTCCTGTGTGGCAGGGTCACGTGGCCTAATCCATCGAAGCATTTTGCCCGAGCTGATTGCTCGCATAAAAGACAAGGCCAGCGGAATTGTTGTTGGCGATCCGTTGAACACCGCCACGCATGTAGGTCCCTTATGTACAGGGGCACAGATTGATCGCATCGTTGATACATTGGATAAGGCACAATCGCAGGGCGCGACAATCCATTTTGGGGGTGCGCCTCTTGAACGGGATGGGAACTATATGGCACCAACCTTGGTGGAATGCCCGTCAGAGGATACCGAAACGCTACACATCGAAATGTTTGGCCCTGTTATGTCATTGATCCCCTTTGATACCGAGGAAGAGGCCATAATGATGGCGAACAACTCGCAATTCGGATTGGGATCTGGGGTGTTTACCCAGAATATTGCACGTGCGCATCGTGTTTCTGATCGCATTCGGTCTGGGATTTGTTGGGTCAATACATATCGTGCAATCTCACCAATCGCGCCGTTTGGCGGATTTAATCAATCGGGCTACGGACGCGAGGCAGGTCAGGACGCGATTTTGGATTACACCCGCACCAAAACCACGTGGATAAATACATCCGATGTACCCATGCAAAATCCGTTTGTGATGCGCTAAGACCGTGCACGGTTGTTGGTTTTAGGCATATATTCACTGCTATTGGACAGCATTATGATACAGGATTCCCACAGGTGATGCATGAGCAAAACAATCACAGAACCCGAAAAACAAATTGATGTCATCCATGAAACCGATGTTTTGGTTGTTGGATCGGGCCCTGGTGGGCTTGCCGCAGCGCTTGCCGCCGCGCGCATGGGCGTGAAAACGACCCTTGTGGAACGCTTTGGGTGTTTTGGGGGCAACATTACTACTGTGGGTGTTGAGGGGTTTGCATGGTATCGCCATGAACAAACCGTCGAAGCGGGTGGGTTGGGCCGTGAATTTGAAGATCGTGCCAAGGAAATGGGGGCTGCGGTGCCTGAAAGCCAAAGCCAATCTTACGAATTAGACTCAGAAGGATTCAAACTGGTCGCGGACCGCCTAATTGAAGAGGCGGGCGTTATCCCGATGCTGCATCGTTTGTTCGTCGCGCCAATTATGGACGGGGATCGCGTCACGGGGATTATCACAGAATCCAAAGCGGGCCGAGAGGCCTTGTTGGCGAAGGTTGTGATTGATGCCACAGGGGATGCTGATATCGCGCATCGCGCTGGTGCCCCCATCACCAAACCACCGAAAGAGGATTTGCAAGCGGCGAGTGTGATGTTTCATTGCGCAGGTGTGGATAAGAAAAAATTCATGGAAGATGTGAAAAAAAATCCACTAACCTACGCGGATTGGTCAACGGGTGAATGGACGGTGGAAACGGATGGGAAAGAGGACACAATGTTTTCTCCATTCATCAAAAAACCCTTTGAACAGGCACGTCAATCCGGATTGATCCCTGCGGATTTGTCCACCATCTCGGGAACATGGGGTGCGGTGCATGACACGGGTGAAATGACCTATATGAATTTGGTGCATCTGGCAGAATGCGATGGTACTGATCCCTCTGATTTAACCCATTTCGAAATGGAAGGTCGGCGTCAGGCGATGCTGGCGATTGATGCGCTGCGCGAATATGCGCCGGGCTGTTCGGGCATTCGATTACGAAATTTCGGCATGACGATTGGCATTCGCGATACCCGCAAAATCGACGCACATTATAACATGACCGAAGACGATGTACGCCATCAGGCCCGATTTGAAGATAGTATTGGAATATATCCCGAATTTATTGACGGATACGGCATTCTTATCCTACCAACGACGGGGCGTTATATGCATATTCCCTATCGCTCCATGCTTCCAGAAGGGATCAAGGGTTTGCTGGTAGCAGGCCGTGCAACGGGTGGGGATCGGGTTGCGCATGCCGCAACTCGAAACATGGCCTGTTGTGCGGTATCTGGGCAGGGCGCAGGGATCGCCGCAGCCTTGGCGGTGAAAACGCGCTGCGACTTAATTGAGGTTGATATTACTGCTGTGCACGGTGCGTTGGCCAAGCAGGGTGTTCGGTATCACTAAACATAGTGTTGGCGTGAGTGGTGTTTCACGGATCACTCAAAGTTCATTTTGACATGGGCACATGTCGCTCTACCACTAAAGTGTTAGTTTTAATTATTGGATGTGCACATGCGGTTCGTATTTCTATTTATTGTGTTCTTATTCCCCCGTGTTGGTTTTGCAGAAACCATCAAGGGCAGCCACGATACTAGCATACACTTGACCTACATCGCCGAATTTAACGAACCTTGGGCAATCGAACACTTAGACAGACAATCGATTTTGCTGACGGAAAAATCCGGTCAAATGTGGCGCGTGGATGATGCGGGCAACAAAACGCTAATTCGTGGTGTCCCCAATGTCGCCTATGGCGGCCAAGGTGGATTGGGGGACATCAAACTGCATCCTGATTTTGCCGAAAATCGCCTAATCTATTTTTCCGCTATCGCTTCAGATGATGGTGGTGCAACCCGCGGTGCGGTGGTCTATCGCGCGGAATTTACGGGTGATGCACTTGAAAACGTGCAGCAAATTTGGCGACAAGATCCCTTTGTTTCTGGAATGGGACACTTTGGTCATAAACTTGCGTTTTCAAAGGATGCCGCAACAGATCGCGATGTTATTTTTATAACCTCGGGGGATCGTCAATACATGCATCCTGCGCAAAATTATGGCACCAATATTGGTAAAATCGTTCGTATCTTTGATGACGGTCGCACCCCTAAAAGCAACCCATATTTTAGTAGTCCGTCGCCCACGAAGCAAATTTGGAGTGCAGGTCATCGAAATCCATTGGGCATTGCACTTGACCCGACAGGCGCCTTGTGGAGTGTCGAGATGGGGCCAGCAGACGGTGATGAATTAAACCTGATTAAACCCGCCCGCAACTATGGTTGGCCCATCGTGTCCGAAGGAGAGCATTACGATGGTACACCCATTCCTTCACATGCGACGCGTCCTGATTTCACAGCGCCGATCAGAAGCTGGGTGCCCACAATTGCCCCATCTGCCATCCGTTTTATGGCTGAAAGTGGTGAAAATGACTGGGCCGCAAATGCATTTATAACAGGTTTAAGAAGCCGTTCATTATTTCGCATTCAAATTGAGGCAGAACGTGTCGTATTGGAAGAGGTGTTCCACTTCGAACGCCGTCTTCGAGATGTTTTGCCAATGTCAGACGATCGTATCTGGTTGATCGAAGATGGAAAAATGGCGCGTCTGATCATTGCAAAGAAACAAGATTAGGTAGGAAGATGAAGCAGGACCTTCACTGGTTTTGGGCCATTAGCAGCGCAGGATAAGAAAAACTTCATCTAGTGTGATTACAGCGCCGAAAATATGTAAAAGAGGGATCGAAGCCAATTTCAAATGTATGTGTTAAGTCTTTTGACTTAATTGATTAGTGTCAGATCACTTGGCATCCTATGATTAAGAACGGTTGCCGCGTTGACTATATCGTTGTCATGGGCCCGCTTTTTTGCGGCTGTGTGATCCAATCCGTGGTCTAGCCAACGGTTGATCAGTCGGCGTTCCAATTCGTCAAAATCGGCCTCAACAAAAACGGAATAGCCCCAGAACTGACTTAGGTCGCGCCAATCCTCTTGGTCCAGCAATAGATAATTGCCTTCAACGATGACATATTGGTCGCCACCCGTAATTTTTGCCGCATTGGGTATTGTACAATCTTTCGCACGATCAAACATTGGAATGGACACTTCGTCCTCCTTCAACAGGCTTTCCAAGGTCGATGTGAACGCCGATACATCAAACGTCATTGGCGCCCCTTTGCGATGCAGTAACCCTTTCGCAATTAGGGTTTCGTTATCCATATGGAACCCGTCCATGGGAACAATGGCGGCTTGTTTTTTTGCTTGGTTCAGCTTGTCACAGAGGCATTCGGCCAATGTGGATTTTCCAACCGCGGGTGGCCCTGCGATCGCAACAAGGCAGCGTTTGTCTGATTGGAGATGTGCCGACAACGCATCGAAAATGCGATTTGTTGTGTGTTCCAACGTCATTGGTTGTACTCGTCCTACGTCGGGTTTTTTGCGCCTGTCATATAAGCGACGGCGTCAGACATCTCATGGTCTTTTGGGTCTATAACGGTCAGTCGTTTTCCCAAACGGTGAATATGAATGCGATCACAAACTTCAAAAACATGTGGCATGTTGTGACTGATCAGGATGATCGGAATGCCACGGGATTTCACGTCTTGGATCAACTCAAGAACACGCCGACTTTCTTTTACGCCTAGGGCGGCTGTTGGTTCATCCAAAATGATGACTTTCGATCCGAATGCAGCGGCACGTGCCACGGCGACACCTTGGCGTTGACCCCCTGAAAGTGTCTCGACCGCTTGGTTGATGTTTTGAATGGTCATCAAGCCTAACTCAGATAGTTTTTCACGCGCAAATTCCTGCATACGCTTTTTATCCAATTGCTTGAAAACAGATCCCATAATACCCGGTTTGCGCAACTCGCGACCCATGAACATATTATCCGCAATCGACAATGCGGGGCTCATGGCCAATGTTTGATACACGGTTTCAATGCCGTGCTTGCGCGCGTCAATTGGTGATGTGAAAGAGATCGGCTTGCCATCTAAATATACGCTGCCTTCGTCTGGTGTGACTGCGCCGCATAGTGCCTTGATCAGGGTTGATTTACCCGCGCCATTGTCACCAATAACGCCCAAAATTTCACCGGGCATCAATTCAAAGTCACAGTGATCTAGCGCCGTCACACGACCGTAGCGCTTCACAAGTCCTTTTGCAGAAAGAATAGGTTCCATTAGCTTGTTACCTTTCTGATCCATTGATCAACTGTTACCGCGCCAATGATCAGCATGCCGATCAACATGAATGTCCACTGGGGATCTGCACCCGCCATCCGAAGGCCCAGTTCAAATACGCCAACGATCAAGGCGCCGAAAAATGCGCCGACAATGGATCCGCGCCCGCCAAATAGGGAGATGCCGCCGATCACAACCGCTGTGATAGCCTGAATATTTCCCACTACACCTGTTGAGGCAGAGGGGGATACCGAACTAAACCGTCCAATCATAACCCATGCAGCCAAGGCGCAGATGAAACCAGCAAGCATGTACACAGACATCAACGTGCGGTGCACGTCGACGCCTGCAAGTTCAGCGGCCTCGGGGTCATCACCAACGGCATAAACATGGCGCCCCCATGCGGTTGAACGCAGCGCGTAGGCCAAGATAATTACCAATGCAACCATCAGCACCACGCCAAAGGTAAATGTCGCGCCACCGAATTTGATTTTGGTGCCCAAGAATTGGAGGAAGGCCGCCTGTTCTGCGATATCCTGACTGCGCAAAGTTTCGTTTGCTGAATATAGGTAGTTCGCGGCCAAAACGATTTGCCACATGCCAAGCGTCACGATGAATGGGGGAAGCTTTACGCGGCTAACCAACCAACCGCTGATCGCACCAAGTCCAGTGCCCACAGCCAAGCCAAGTGCTACGGACATGGGCGCAGGAATTCCATATCGAAAACTAAATTGCCCCATGATCACTGTGCAAAATACAGCAATCGCACCAACAGACAGGTCAATCCCCGCCGTCAAGATAATAAGGGTTTGCGCTGCGGCAAGAACGCCGACAATTTGGACCTGTTGCAAAATAAGGGTTAGCGCGAAGGGCGAGAAAAATTTTGACCCCAATAAAATGCCAAATAATGCGATGGCAAACACAAGGACGATTAACGGAACGAGGGCAGGGGTCACATGAAGCGCGTGTTGCAAACGGCCGACGAATCCTTTGCGATGGTCGTCGAAATCGGCCACTTCATCGGATGCGTCCGATACTGCCTTTTCATAATCTTGCGAAGATGACATTTACATTCCTTCCTCAAACGCCCGCGGTTTCAGTTTGTATGTCGTATTATATGCTGAGAGCGGACGATTGTCCGCTCCCAAATTCCTGATGGCCCAAGGGCCAATCGGGAGGAGAAATTATCCCCAGCAGAGGTTTGTACCTTCTGCAACATTGATGCTGTCGACACCATCAACTGCTTCTGCAGCAACCAATGATACACCAGTGTCTAGGAAGTTTTTGCCAGGTGTGTTTGCAGGCAATGTTCCGTCTTTTGCAAATTGTGCAATCGCTTCGATACCAAGGGATGCCATCAACAATGGGTATTGTTGTGATGTCGCTGCAATCACACCGTCTGCAACGTTTTTAACACCTGGGCATCCGCCGTCTACAGATACGATTGTGACATCGTTTTCACGACCAATTGCCTTTAGCGCTTCGTATGCACCTGCGGCCGCTGGTTCGTTGATTGTGTAGACAACGTTGATCATCGGATCTTGGGCTAGGCAGTTTTCCATCGCTGTGCGACCGCCTTCTTCGTTACCCGCTGTGACCTCGTTACAAATGATGCGTGCGTCTGTTTCGTCGCCCCATTTGTTTGGGTCACCTAGGTCAATACCAAAGCCTTTAAGGAAACCTTGGTCACGTAGAACGCCAACTGTTGGCTGGCTGATCGCAAGGTCAAGCATCGCGATTTTTGCATTTGCCGCATCTGCGCCAAGTGCTGCTGCTGCATATTGACCGATCAATTCACCCGCTAGGAAGTTATCTGTTGCGAATGTTGCGTGTGCCGCGCCAATTGGTTCCAGCGGAGTATCAAGCGCGATCACCAATAGACCTGCATCTTTCGCCTGTTCAACCGAAGGAACGATTGCAGCTGTGTCAGACGCTGTCAAAAGGATACCTGATGCACCATCTGCGATACATGTTTCGATGGCTGCAACTTGGCTTTCGTTGTCGCCGTCGATTTTACCCGCATAGCTTTTCAGTGTTATGCCAAGCTCTTCTGCTTTCGCAGCAGCGCCTTCGCGCATTTTTACGAAGAAGGGGTTTGTATCTGTCTTTGTGATCAAGCATGCGCTTGTAGAGTGGCTGCCCGCAAGCGCGGCGCCAGCAGTCGCGACTAGGGCAATCGCAGTCGCTGTCATTAACTTTTTCATTTTATTCTCCCATTGGTTGTGCTGAGTGAAGCGCACTCAAAAACGCCACACTCGAATGCTGCACATTAAGCGACGATTCTTGAGGTTAGTCAATAAATAAATCAACTTTATTTATTATTGATTTTTGATTTGATTTCGGTGTTAATTAACGCGATAGACCGCAGAGCTCTGACGCGGGATGGTGAAGAATGACGGACCAGGCCTCAAAATTTGACGTTGAAGGAACGAACCAATCGGGCGTGCGGGAACGCAACGAACGACTTGTGTTATCGATCCTGCGTCGGGAGGGGCCATTGCCCAAAGCGGAAATTGCACGTCGTACCGGTTTATCGGCGCAAACGGCATCTGTGATCATGCGCGCATTAGAAAGCGATGGTCTGATCGCCAAGGGGGAAAAGGTGCGCGGGCGCGTGGGCCAACCATCGGTTCCAATGTCACTTGCACCTGATGGTGCTTATTTCTTTGGGCTGAGCGTGGGACGGCGGTCTGTTGAATTGATCCTGACGAATTTTATTGGAGAAGAAATCACGCATCGCCGCGAAAGCTATGCCTACCCCCTGCCGTCTAATGTCTTGGACTTCGTGCAGTCAGCTTCAGATGAAATCTTGCAGGATTTAGAGCCTGCACAAGCAGATCGAATATCTGGCATGGGAATCGCGATTCCCTTCTTTTTATGGGATTGGGCGGTCACGATTGGTGCCGACCCTGAAAAAATGGATCACTGGAAAAATTTTGATCTTCGGAACGAATTGTCCAAATTATTTGAATTTCCAATTTACCTTGGGAATGATGCCTCCTGTGCCTGTGGCGCTGAACTGGTGTTTGGCGTTGAGGAAACGCCTGCCGATTTTCTGTATATCTATTTTGGCCACTTCATCGGTGGGGGTGTTGTGATGAATGGGTCGCTTTATAAAGGTTCCTCTGGAAATGCAGGCGCGATTGGCCCCTTCCCAATCAATGGGCGTCAAATGGTGGATGTTGCGTCGTTAAACGGATTGGAACGTCGTCTTATCGAGGCGACAGGTAGTGCCGCTGAAATAGTCGAAAAAACCGAAAATTGGAATTTGGACGCCAAAATTTTGGAAGATTGGCTGGCCGAAGCAGTTCCAGCAGTTACGCGAATGATCACTGGTGCGATTTCCATTATCGATTTCCCTGCTGTTTTAATTGATGGAAATTTACCAACCGATCTGAGGGAAGTTTTGGTTGACCGAATTACAACGGAACTGAAAAACGAAAATCTGGCAGGCTTGGTCGTACCACAAATTATTGAGGGTTCAATGGGTCCCAAAGCGCGCCCCATGGGGGCAGTGAGTTTACCACTCGCCAAGCGGTATATGTTAGAGGCCTAAATCAGCAATTTAGCGAACGATACGCAGCGAAATTTTGTTTAAAATTCTGATAGGCCCGTTCATAGGCGTCTATGAGATTGGTATCAGGTTTAACGACACGGCTGACGGTTGGGCTGCGCATAACATTATTATAATCTGATCCACAGCTTGCAATTTGAGCAAGGCGCGCGGCACCAAGTGCGGGCCCAAAATCCCCATCCTCGGGGACCTGCAATTCGATTTGAAGAACTGTTGCCAATAGCTTGAGCCAATAATCTGACTTTGCACCTCCGCCGATCGCGTAAAGCGCTTTTGGCAGCGCGCCTGTTTGCCGAAGTGCCTCGAGCGAATCTCGTAATCCAAAGGCGACACCTTCCAAAACGGATTGGGTTAAATCAACTGCATCATTTTGAATGGAAACATTGAGGAAGCCTCCACGAACCTTGGCATCATTGTGGGGTGTCCTCTCGCCCGAAAGATAGGGCATGAACTTCACTGCACTTGGTGTGCGCAATGCATCAGGCAAGGCGCGGGTAAGTTGTGCAGGTGTTTGTCTTGTGATCTTGGAAAGCCAATTCAAACTGTCTGTGGCCGATAACATGACACCCATTTGATACCACCGGGCTGGCAAAGCATGACAAAACGTGTGTACTGCGGTTGCGGGTGCGGGATAACATCCATCGCGGGCAATTAAGATAACGCCCGATGTCCCCAAGGAAACAAAACCCTGACCCTCTTTGAACGCACCGATGCCACATGCGGCGGCGGCGTTATCGCCTGCGCCGCCTGCGATGACGACATCCTGTTTCAATCCCCATTTCCGTTTCAAATCCTGTCGTAACATACCAGCGGCGTCACAACCTTCGACCAGGTTGGGCATCTGGGACACGTCCATGCCGCCAATGGACAAAAGCGTATTTGACCAGTCGCGCGCATTAATATCCAACCACGATGTGCCCGCACTGTCGGAAAAATCAGCCACATAGTCGCCCGTTAAGTGGTAATTTAGATAGGCTGCGGGCAATAAAACTTTCGCGGTTTTTGTGAAAATTTCAGGTTCGTGTTTCGCGACCCAAGCCAGTTTTGGCGCAGTGAACCCAGGAAATACGATATTGCCCGAAATATCGCGGAACACGGGATTTTGATCTATGGCTGCGGCTTCTGTCGCAGCGCGGGTGTCGTTCCACAAAATGCAGGGGCGCAGAACATTCCCCATGTCGTCCAATAATGTTGCCCCGTGCATATGTCCTGCAACGCCGATGCCGATTAGATTAGCAAAGCGTGGCTCGGTGATGCGGAGTTCCTCAACAACCGCATCCAACGCATCAATCCATAGTTTGGGATCTTGTTCTGACCAACCGGGTGCAGGAGAGCGCGTCGTATAGTCGGCCTCGACCGTACGAATTGCCAAACCCGCCTCGTCCATAAGCATTGCACGCAGGCCCGATGTTCCAAGATCAATTCCCAAAAAGCTCAAAATACATCTCCGTCATGAACAATGCCGCTGTGTCAACATAATGCCGTTGAGCAAGGCGGATCAATGCGAATTCTCACCGTCCGTAGTTTGTTCATAGGTAAAATTTGGATTACGGGCAGGGTGAGATATGCTAAGATCACAACAAACTATTATTGTGGTGAATAACCTATGCTGCATCGCTTTTTATGGGCAACGACCCTATCCCTTTTGTTGACAGGTCCTGCATTTACAATGTGTGCCGACTGTGACTTCAGCGGGCAAAATTTGGCCTTTGCGGACTTCCGCGATCAAGATTTGTCGGGTGCAAATTTTTCGGATGCCTATTTGGTCAACGCAAAGTTTGACGACGCAAATCTGGAAAGTGCTGATTTTTCGGGTGCACGTGCAAACAACGCAACATTTCGCAATGCGCGATTGCGCAATGCAAGCTTTGCTGGGGCCGAAATTGAGTTGGCGGATTTTACAGGTGCGGATGTCAATGGCGCTGATTTCACGAATGCATTTGTGCGGCATGCCAATTTGACAAAACGTCAGGTCAATCAGAGCAATTATTGCAAAGTACAGCTGCGTGATGCGTCTGCAACTGGGACATTTTGTGAATGACAACCAATTCTCAAAAATAGAATTTATGGCGATTTACTACATCTTGTCACGAGCCGAACAGCTGGGTTTGCCGACTCAGCTTACCTGCGTAACATGTCCATTTCGACATGGTTGTTTTCGGAACTCTCAGGCGACTAGCCAAACCGTGCTTCGCGAGCGCGGATGACGGCGCAGATCGTTTCGTTGTATGGTGTGGGCACGCTCATCTCTTTGCCCAATCTTAGGATTGCGCCATTTATCGTACCAATTTCGGATGCGCGCTGTGCCTCGTGATCTTGCAACATCGAGGGTTTGGCCGTCCCCACGCGAGTTGCAAATTCGGTGACATATCGCACTGGATCATCGAATGAAAAATTGATGCCTAGTCGCGTTCCAATGGCAAAGGCCTCTTTCATGCATGATAGGGCAATGCTCCATTCCGCGTCGTGCGCGCTTAGTTCGGCTACATTTTTATCAAACACGGTGCAAGGACCAGAAAGAGCGACGTTGCACAGCAGCTTTTCCCAAATCAACTGGGCAATATCGTCATAGATTTCAACGTGAAATCCACCATCGCGCCAGGCATCTACTACACGGGATAATCTGTGTTCTTTGGCGCCTTGCATTAGACCTAAACGGATTTGTTTCATTGATGTGTGCGCTGCATGCGCAGGCCCTGTCATTGACGCACCAAACCCCTCGGCAACGCCCAAAATAATTTGGGATTTTGGAATGAATGCAGCAACATCATCTCCTGCTCCAAGACCGTTTTGAATGGTTAGGACCATAGCATTGGGGGTAAGAGTTTTGGCAATGGCCTCTGCACTTTTGTGCACCCCAAACGATTTTGTTGCAATGATATAGAGATCAAAGGGTTCATCAGATGGCAGTTCGCGGATTGCCCGAACGTTGGTTGCGCGTAATTGACCCTCTGGTCCATCAATTGTTAGGCCCCCTGAATTTATAGCATCTACGTGATCTGCCCAAACATCTATGGCGCAGACAGAGTGGCCCGCATTTGATAATCGCGCCGCATAAATGGACCCCATGGCCCCTGTCCCAATGATGGCAATTTTCAATGGTGTGGTCATGTCGATGTTCCAATTCCGAATTCTGCCGCCAAAGCGTCATGAATGTGTTTGGGTAGATGGGTTTGTTTTGGGCCGTTTAGTATGTCTTGCGCCCGTTGGATGGCACGCTGCTGCATGTCGGCTGCCCCAGATTGATCAAGGTCTGTCGCCCCTGCGCGTTCAGAGATGTCGGGGTAGACAAAATCACTGCGCATTCGGGCATAGGTTTCTGGTTGACCCAAGAAATGGCCCTCACCTTCCACTACTGTTTGGATGGCATCTAGCGCCAGTGTTTCCTGAGAAATTGTAACGGGCGCATGTGCGCGTAATACTGCGCCCAGCATGTCATTATCCGCAACCATTCCAGCAAGGCTGGTTCCCATTAGGCTTGCTTGGCTACCTGCGGCTTGCGTCACCAAATTGGCACCTGCGGAAATGGCGGCTGAAACGCCCAATGCTTTTTCATACCCTGCTTGGTGATCGACGTGTCGGCTGCCTGTTGCGCCCGCGATGATTGAACAGGGAACATCCAAATGCCGCAGAACCTGCAATACCATTGTATTGGCCTGTGCCTGTTCGCCTGATCCCCCCGCCAAACCACCCGAACGCAGATCCGTGATCATGGGGCGGGGCCCCGCGATGCGGGCGGCGGCGGGGTCGATCATATGCACCCACACCAACCCTGCTAGGGTTTCCGCAAGCGTTTGTGCCGTAGCGCCCGCCAGTGTGACGGGGCTGGATGCGCCAACTTGGCCAAACACATTACAATGCACTGGAATACCAAATTTGACGGCCTCTTGCATAACCAACATGCTCTCGTTATGTAACCGCAGGGGCGGCACTGCATGATTGATATTTAGCGATAAAAACGGGCGGGCGCGAAATGCATCCTCGCTGCCTGCAATAGTGTAACAAAGCTGCGCAATGTTACTCACATGCGCCGCGTCCGAGGCTTGGACCATGACATGCTTGGCGCAACCCATAAGTGAGGTAGCTGCGGTAGCACGATCGAGTTTCAGGGGATCGTCAACATCACGCGCGACAACGGAACGCGCAAAAAAATTGATGTGCCTACACTCATGGGCGATGCGCGCTGCATCATACAAATCGCGCAACACAGCTTCCCTGTAATCTGCGGTTGACAAATCGTGCACCATTGGTGCTGCGCCACCTGTTCCTAAATATACGTTTGCCCCGCCAACATGCATGTCGAATTCATCTTCTTGGCCTGCAAGCAAAACGGTTTTCGGCATGGCATCGATAGTTTCAAGAATAAGTTTTTTAGGAATTGTGACGCGTTCGCTAGACATCTTAGCGCCTGCCTCGCACATAACGTTACTAATTTCGGGTGAAACCTCGGCTAATCCGATGGTTTCTAAAATTTGGATTGCTGTATTCAGCAGTAGCTTACGATCGTCTTGTGACAGCCTATGAATGTCGCCGCCTACGCGGTGATTGACGGGCATGTTGCCTGTTTCATCCGACTTTGAAATGTTTCGATTTCTACGCATTCTAAACTTCGATCCTATTGAATTCAAAAATAGGATCAATCGGTATTCTGCGCGGCATTTCACATTTTGAAGCGGAACAACATTTACGATGATCCAAATGTTGCAAATATATAGGGGACTTTGTTTGCCGTTTTGGAAAAGTGACCCGAGGATATTCAACCCAATGGAACCCAAATCGGATTGGCGTAAAGCGATGACCTGCCGTTATTGCGGCAGGCTCAGTTTGCTCATCCTGCCGCCATCAACACGATAAATTTCACCTGTGATGAATGCAGCGTCATCTGACGCAAGAAAGGTAATAAGAGCCGCAACATCCCGTGGTTTACCCGTGCTGCCGATGGGATGAATTTTGTCTATATCTCGGCGAAAGGCGTTAGGATCGGGCATGTTGTCGATGTAATCTATGTTCAAATCTGTATCAATCCAACCAGGTGCCACTGCATTGCAACGAATCCCATCTTCGCCATGATCCACAGCAATTGCCTTGGTCAGGCTATGCAATCCTGCCTTGGATGCGCCATAGGCTGCGTGCATTGGGTTTGATCCCAATCCCTCGATCGAGCCTGTGTTCACAATTGCCCCTTTTGTTTTGCGCAAATGCGGCAGTGCGGATTTTATCAATAGGAACGGGGCAGTTAGGTTCACATTGATTGTGCGCATCCAATCATCAAGCGACATATCCTCGGCATAGGCCTCTTGCATGATACCTGCATTGTTGATCAAAACGTCCAACTGACCTTGCATCGAAACGACCTGATCCACCACGGCGCTGGTGGCGATGGGATCGGCAAAATCGACGCTGATTGATGGAAAGTCTGTATCAATCCCGCGCTGCGCCGTAATCACGATTGCGCCTTCATCGCGTAGGCGTTTTGCTGTGGCCTGTCCAATCCCGCTGCGTCCGCCAGTGACAAGCGCAACTTTGTTTTCAAACCGCATCATGACACAGGCTTTCCGCCGTTCACCTCAACCAATGTGCCCGTCATGTAGCGGGACTGATCAGAGGCCAGGAACAGCACCACATCGGCGATATCTTCGGGTTCTGCGATACGGCCAAGGGGCACAGTTTTACCCAATTCCGCAATGGCCGTGTCTGGATCAAACCCGCGTACGCGTAACCCTGTACGCAGCATTGGTGTGTTCACCTCATTCGGGCAGACGGCATTGACGCGAATATTCTGGTGTCCGTGATCCATTCCCAGACATTCGGTCATGGATGCAATCGCGGACTTTGTCATACAATAAAGCGGGTGGTTGAGCCCGGGTGCCTTGCCGCCCCAGCACGAAGATGTATTTACGATAACGCCACCGCCCTGTTTTGCCATCACTGGGATCGCCGCGCGACAAATACGAAACGGCGCCTCGACATTGACGCCCATGGACAGCGCCCAATCAGCGTCAGTTGTTTCATCAATCGTGCCGCGTGTGATGACGCCTGCGTTGTTCACAATGATGTCGATGGAGCCCAATGCCGCAACCGTCGCGGTTATCAATCCATCGCAATATTCTGGGTTTAATAGATCACCGTCCAAATGCGCATCTGCGGCAATGGCACTGCTGTCACGATCTGCTGTGGCGACACGCGCGCCTTCTGCACGTAATCCCGCAACAATAGCCTGCCCAATTCCACCAGCGGCACCTGTGACCAGCGCGGTTTTCCCAGAAAATCTCATGATCTGTTCCTTATCTATTTGGGCCAAATCAATCGCAAAAGATTTCGGAAAAACCGCTTAATTACGACATTGCAAGTGTTAACCGAGTTCGCCGTGCAACACATATTTCAGGATTTGTGCAACCTGTGCTGGGGTGGATGTCACGGCCAGCGCGGCGGCGTCCACCTCTTTAAGGGCGTGCTGATGATCGTGTCCATGCATAATGATCAGTGATTTTCCAAGTGCGGCTGCATAGCCCGCATCAAACGCCGCGTTCCATTGTTTGTATTTTTCGCCAAAGCGGACCACGACGACATCTGCATCACTGATTGCTTTGCGCG
>Ga0181573_10000853_pt1 | contig 31395 bp, 19 predicted proteins | sample 101ome_25_FD_148643 | JGI IMG/M metagenome (GOLD analysis project Ga0181573, IMG submission 148643) | Coastal salt marsh microbial communities from the Groves Creek Marsh, Skidaway Island, Georgia - 101409BT metaG (spades assembly) | ecosystem: Environmental > Aquatic > Marine > Intertidal zone...
GGGGGGGGGGGGGGGGGGGGGGGGGGGGGGGGGGGCGGGGGGGGGGGGGGGGGGGGGGGGGGGGGGGGGTTTGGCGAAGGCGGCGAGGGCGGCTGCCGTTCCACCGGCGGGGCAACGCGGCTAAACGAGCGCATGCCCGCGAACATACCCAGGCCGTTACCGCACCCGCCAAAAAGAGCTCAACCCGAGTCCTAATTGCTGAGGAAATACGGAAGGGAAGGCGTTCGAGGCAGCGTCAAGGCCTCCAGGAGCCCCGACGATGTTCCCCACCGGAGAACGCACAAAAGCGACATGCTGCGTCGCGTCGCTCGTCGGGGTCTCGGCCTCGGCCCCCGCCTGGCGGCCCGGGTGGCGGCCGTGACCGGCGTCTCCGCCCCTTCCAACGGCACCGCGCCGGAGCCGTCTCGATTCTCTCGGTATCTTCTCGGATACTCTGGTGTCAATCAAGCCGGATGGATGGGGCGGAGCTTCTCGTCTCTGCCTCCGCACGAGACGCTCGCGGCGAGTCCGCGCTTCGGGGAGGACGCGCGGGCGGGGACGGGCCGCGAGCGCCTTCCCGGCAGCCTACGTCCGCGTAGCAGTGGTCCACGCACGATTTTACTCTTTTGCGACGGTGATGTGCCCGCGACCGCTGTAGCGCCGGCCTCGGTCCGGACCTCGGCCCCGTCAACGTCGCCGCCGCCCGAAGGCGCGACATTGCCTTTCCCACGGCGCCGTGCTGGCCCCGTGTGTTCCCCTCGCCGCCGCCCGACGGACTGCCTCCGAACCGTCCGAAATTTACCGACTCCCGCCCGCGCGCAGATGCCCGCCCTGTCGCCGACCATGTCCACCGGCAGTATCGTGAGGTGGCACGTTGAGGAGGGTGCGACGGTCGGGCCCGGAGACCAGCTGTGCGAGGTCGAGACGGACAAGGCGACGCTCGACTGGGAGGCGCAGGAGGAGGGGACGGTGGCCAAGATCCTCGTGGCCGCCGGGACGCGGGACGTTCCCGTGGGCACGCCCGTGATGGTCATCGTTGACGAGGGCGAGAGCATCGAGGCGTTTGCCACCTACTCCATCAGCGATGGTGGCGGCACGGCTGCGGCCGCTGCCGTGGCCACGTCTGCGGCGGCAGCCACGGAGGCGCCCGCCGCCCCCCTTGCCCCCACCACCAAGGCCTGGCCCTCCCACTCTCTCCACGGCATGCCCGCCCTCTCCCCTACCATGGCGACTGGAAACGTCGTCCGGTGGCACCGCGCCGTCGGCGACACCATCTCGGCGGGAGACCAGCTTTGTGAGGTTGAGACGGACAAGGCGACGCTCGACTGGGAGGCGCAGGAGGACGGGGTCTTGGCCGCCATCCTCCAGCCGGACGGGACAAGAGATGTCGCGGTGAACGATCCGATGTGCATCATCGTGGACGATGCTGAGGACGCGGCCGCCTTTGCGTCCTACACGCTTGCTGACGCCCTCGCGGGGGGGGCGAGGGGGGGGGGGGCGGCGGCGGCCCTGGCGGCGACGGCGGGGGCGTTTCCCGCGGTGGCTCCGCCCGCGGCCACGGCGCCCCCGGCAATCTCTTCTACCCACCGGGCGATCTCCCCCCCCCGTGCGGCTGGCACCCGCATTGTCGCGTCCCCCCGCGCTCGTGCCCTGGCCGCTTCCCGCGGCGTGGACCTGGCAACTGTCGCCGGCACTGGGCCCGGTGGCCGTGTTGTCGAGGCCGACGTCCTCTCGGCCGCCGCCGGAGGAGGATCCCCCCTTGCTCCCGTCGGCTCGGCCACTGCCGGCTCGGACGGATCCCCGGGCCCCTCGTTCGTCGACGTGCCCGCGTCCCAGATTCGTCGTGTCATCGCCAGTCGGCTTTTATCGTCGAAGCTGACGGTGCCCCACTACTATTTGTCGATGGACGTGTCGCTAGACGCTCTGCAGGACGCACGGAGGAGACTGAACGCGGCGCTGGCGGCGCAGAGTGGCGGTGGCGGAAAGGGCGGTGGGGACAAGGCCGGCTCCGCGGCGCCGCGGCGGGCAAGCGTCAACGACTTCGCCATCCGTGCCGCGGCGCTTGCACTGAAGGTGGTGCCCGAGATGAACGCCCAGTGGCGGGGCGACAGCATCCGGCAGTTTGCCACGGCCGACGTGAGCGTTGCGGTGCAGACGGACGCCGGGCTGTTGGTGCCCGTGGTGCGGGGGGCATGCGGGAAGAATCTGGCCGCCATTGGTGAGGAGGTGCGTTCGCTCGCGGCGCGGGCGCGAGCTGGAACGCTAGCGCCCGAGGACATGACGGGTGGCACCTTCACCATCTCCAACCTTGGCATGTATGGGATCCGGCAGTTTGCAGCAGTGATCAACGCTCCGCAGGCGGGCATCCTCGCCCTGGGAGCTGCGCGCGTCGAGCCCGTCCCCACCGACGACGGGGGGTTCCGGCCGGGGTCCGTGCTCACAGCGACGGTGAGCGCTGACCACCGTGTCGTCGATGGGGCCGTGGGCGCCGAGTGGCTCGCGGCCTTCAAACGGTACATGGAGGATCCGCTTCTGATGCTGTGAGATGGGGGGGGGGGGGGGGGGGGGGGCGCAACAAGACGGCCAGCAGCTGGTGGGGGTCGAGGTAGGGCGGTCGAGTTGGGAAGCTTCATCCTAGGGCCTTTCTCAGTGGGCGATAGCCGTAGTAGGCGGCTCCGAGGGGTCACTGCTGAGATAAGTGGGGCTATCATGGCCATATCTGCCTCAGATACGGAGGAAGGGCGCATTAAGCGAGTCGCGGAGCGGGCCAGGGGCCGGCGTCGCCCGCGCCGCGTCGTCGAACTACCGGCCCTCCTTCGCGCTCTCTGGACATCCGTACCCTCTGTCGAGGGGCGGATAACCTTTCAGGACATCCGACTCGTTCATCCGTCCGCCACCGCCTGCCCCTCCCCCTCGACCCTCGACGCTCCCTCCCCCCTGACCGCAAAAAAGGGTGTGCGTCCGCATCCGCCCGCTGCTCGGCGACGACGAGACCGCTGCCGGCTCAGCGTGGCGCGCCGACCCCGGCCCTCCCGCCCTCATCGTCCCACTCGATGAGAGCACCACGCCCTTTCCCGTCGATCGCGCTTTTGGCCCCGACGTCTCCACGGACGAGCTCTATTCCGCTGCGCTGGGCCGTATCGCACGTTCTGTCGCTGCAGAGGGCGTCCATGGCACCGTCCTCGCCTACGGTCAGACGGCGAGCGGCAAGACCCATACCATGACTGCCGTCGCGTCTCTCGCACTCGAAGACGTCTTTTCGGGGTGCGCGTCCCTGGGATCGTCAAGGGCAATGGGGGCGACGGGGGCGGGGGCATGTCGACGAGAGGTGACAAGCATCTCGGTCGCCTACGTAGAAATCTACAACGAGGAGGTGAGAGACTTACTGAGCAGCGCCGATGGGGAAAGGATCGGCGGGGGCGGCGAGGATGGCGGCGGCAGCGGCGGCTCCATCCTCGGCGGCTCCACAGGCGCCGGCCTGCAGGTGCAGGAGCTGCCGTGCGGCGGCGTGGCTGTCCCTGGTCTCACTGAGGCCGTCGTGCAGACGGCCGCCGAGGCTGCGGCTCTGCTGCGGCGGGGCAATGATCGACGCAAGGTGGGCGGGACGGACATGAACGCGAGGTCAAGCCGAAGCCACGCCGTGTTCCGGCTGACGGTCGAGTCGCGGCCCATCGACGACGACGCCAATCCAGCGGCAGCGTCTCTTGACGGAGGCAGTGCCTTGCCCCCCGACAAGAGCAAGGCCGCCGTGTGGCGCGCATCTTTGGTGCTCTGCGATCTGGCAGGGAGTGAACGCGTCAGGAAGACAGGCGCGACTGGCGAGCGCCTGCGCGAGGGGGCGGCTATCAACCGGTCGCTTGGCGCCCTTGCCCGTGTCGTGGCTCGCCTCGCCGAGGGAACTGGAGCCGGACACGTCCCCTACCGGGACAGCAAGCTCACCAGACTCCTTAGACCTCATTTAGGAGGTCGTGCCCGCACGTGCCTCATCGCTCACGTGAGCCCGTCGCGTCGCCATGCAGACGAGACACGCGAGACGCTCCGCTTTGCCCTCCGCGCCAGTCGAATTGCTGTGCACGCCGAGACCAACGTGGTCAACACCGATGACGACGACAAATGCGCTAGTGCGCTGCGGGCGAGGCTGCGGCGGCAGCAGGCCGAGATTGAGCGACTGCGGGCGAAGCTGGGGCTTGGGCTTGTGGGGGGCAACAGCGGCGAAGGAGGGCTTGCCAGCGGGTCATTGGGCGATGTTGTCGGAAGCGCCGATGCAGGGGCCGGTCTTGCGGCGCCTGCGCCCCCGGCCCGGCGGCGTGCGACTCTCTGCCCCGCGGCCGACGGCGCCGTGGGTACCGCGCTCAAGCGTATGCGGCATGAGGAGGTGTCCGGCAGCAGGGGCGGCATGCCCGTCCATGGCGACGGCGGTGGCCCCGACCGCGGCAGTGGCGGCCCAGATGCAGCCGCTGTCGCTGCTCACGTATGCAAGTATCTCAGGGTGGCGCTTCCCCTCTCCACAACTGGAACAGGTGGATCAACGACGGCGGGAGGGAACCATCTCGACCCCCTTGGCGCTCGCGTGGCAGTGCTGGGACTGGCAGAGGCCGAGGCGCGGGCGGCGAGGGCCGAGGCCGAGGCCGATGCTCTCCGCCCCGCGCTGGCCGAGGCGAGGTGGCGGGTTCGGTCACTTGAGGGGGGGGTCGAGACCGCCGCCGCTACCGCGGATGACACTGCAAGCGGGGCCAGGGCCTGGGCAGAGGCCGAGACCTTAGCTAAGATGGCACGCGCCGAGGCCGACGCCGATGCCGCCCGCGTCGACGCTGCCCGCGAGGCCGAGGCGAGCCGCGAGGCGACCCGGCGCGCAGACGCTCTGGTCGCTCGTCTTGCAGCCGCCGAAGCAGGCAGAGACGAAGCCATGAGAGCTGTCAACGATCATCGACATGCTGCCGAAGCCGCTTCAAAAGAGCGCGATTTGGCGAGTCGTGCGCTCGACGATGCCTTGGCCGAGGCCGACCGTCTTCGCGCCCACACCCGCGATCTTGAGTCCAGGCGCCGCGCCCCGCTCTACCAGAAGAAGCAGGAGGCAGAGCTGGCTGCGGCGATGGCGGCGGAAACTGAGGCTCGAACCAAGGCCGAGGTTGCCATCGAGGCCCAACGCGAGGCCGAGCGACGGGCTCGCGAGGCCGAGGAGGCACGAGACGCAGCGACGACGATGGCCATGGTCGAATCGGATGCGGCTCGGGCGGCGGCCGAGGCGGAGGCGCGGCAGAGACGCAGAGCCGACGCGGCCGAGGCGGGAAGACTCGAGGCCGACACTGCAGCGGCGAGGGAGCGTGAGGGATGGGCGCGTGACAGGGCCGAGTTGGAGGCTGAGGTCGCCGAAGCGCGCCGGGCCGAGATGGAGGCGGCCGAGTGCCGAGACGCGGCGGCGACTCGCGTATCTGAGCTGGAGGAGGAGGCGGCGACTGCCGCCGAGGCAGCGCGGGTGGCACGGCGGGCGACAGCGGCGGCTGGGGATTCAAACGCCACCGAGGGCGGGTCGGGCCGCGGCGGCTCCAAGGTCGGCGGCGGCGACGTCAAGGAGCTGGCCCGTCTCCGCACGGCCTTGGCGAGGGCGGAGACTGTGGCGGCCGAGGCCACAAAGAGCCGCATCGCCGAGCGGTCGGCGCGGGCGGCAGCCGAGCGCGAGGCTAAGAGCGCACGGGCGGCCGAGGCGAGGACCGAGCGCGAGAGGAAGCGGCTGGAGGGCCGGGCGGCTGCCGAGCGGGAGCGCGGAGCCGCCTTCGAACGAGCCAAGGGAGAGTCCGCGGCTTCCATGTTAAGAGAGGAGGTGAGCCGAGAGGCAGAGCGGGCCGATCGGGCCGAGCAGGAGAGGGACGCTGCGGCGCAGCGGGCGGCGACAGCAGAGGCCATGGCCGAGGCGGCGCGAATCGGAGCCGTTGCCGACGGAAGGTCGGTTCGGCGCGAGGCTGGGAGCGCCACCTTGGTAGTTTACCTTGCCCTGAGTGCGGCAACTACCCGCGCCCGTGCCCGCGCCGCCACCTCTGACAGAATCGCTGCCGCCCGCGCACGTGAGCGCGATGAGGCCCGTCGCGCCCTCGCTGACGCCCGAGCCGCCGTCGACCAGTCTCAAACCGCTGCCGCGGCCCGCGAACGTGAGGCCCTCGACCGTGCAAACCTCGCCGAAGCTTGTCTCCGCCGGGCGCTCGCTGACCGCGACGAGGCTCGGGCCGCGCTGTCAGCGAGTGAGGGGGCGCTGGCGGAAGCTCGGAACGCCGAGGAGGCATCCGTCGCCGACCTTCGGGCAGCGGTGGCGGGCGCCAACGACGGGCTTGCCGAGCTCAGACGAGCCATACAAGAAAAAGAACGCGAGCTCGAAGAGTGGAGGGGCCCGCGGCGGGCGGCGCTCGAAGCCAGAGCGGCAGAGGCCGAGGCAGAGGCTGAAGCTGCCAGAGCGGCAGGGGCGGAGCGGTGCAGGGAGCTCGAGGAGGCACTACGAGCCGCTGGAGTGGCGGCCGAGGCAGCAGAAATTGCTGCACGCGAGGAGGAGGCTGAGGCAGCGGCGACGGCCGCACTGGAAGCCGAGGCGGCGTGGGAGGAGCGGTGGGTAGCGCGCGAGGCGGAGCTCAAAATCGAGCTAGCGGTGGCAGCTGAAAACGCGACCAAGGCAGCGGCTCGCGCCGTCGCGGCGGAGTCGGCTGTCAACGAGGCGAGGGCCGAGGCGAAGGCGGCACGATCCTTGGCGGCAGAAGCAACGGCAGCGACAGCGGCAGCTACCGCGGCGGCGGCGACCGTGGCGTCGGCGGCCAAGGCATCGACGGCGGCCGCCGATGCGCCCGCTGCCGCTGTCGCCATGGCCCCTGCCGACGCCGATACAGCCGCTCGAGAAGCCGCTCTTCTCGCTCGCGTCGCTGCCGCCGAGGACGCCGCGCGGCGCGAGCGGCGGGCGACTCGGCGCCTGCTGGCAGTGCGTGCCCGGATGTACCGGGAGCTCGGGCCAGAAGGGGGTGGGAGGGGGGTGACCGAGGACGTGGTGCGGAGGGTGGAGGCGGCACTCCTGGCGGGCGAGGCCGCGGGGCGCGCCCTGCCCCTCGTGGAGACACTGGTGGCCCCAGCAGCAGCAGCGGGCAAAGGCGGGAAAGTGGGGATCATGGAGCAGAAGGAGAACCTTGGGGAGAACTAGAAATTCGTCAGCCGAACATGGCCGCTGCGACCACGACTGCAACACACAGAAGCCCACCCACTCGCCCCCCCCCCTGCACGTCGGACAACGACGGAACCAACACCTCACCACCCAGCACCACAGCCGTGTCCGGGTTGCAAAGATCCGTCGTGCAGCACGCATTGTGGAACTCCACGTCACCTGCGATAAAGCTCTCCGCACACTGCTCCTCTCGAGGCTGGAGCCCAAATTGGCCGAAAATCACGTTGTACGTGGCGCATCCGAGGGGAATCGTGATGCTGGTCTGGTCCATCTCGCCCGCCTGACCCAAGGCGATGGACCGGCACTCGGCTTGGCACAAAGGGGGATCGGCAGTGGTGCAGGCGGCGCAGTCCTGCTCGGAAGTCTCGACCTCCGCGTAAGGGAGAATGTCTTCCCGACATGACCCATCGCTCTGCGCAAGAGAACGGGGTCGGGGATTTGAGATGAGACAGGGCGAGGACGGGAAAAGCGGCGCGTCCCGTCCTCGTCCTTGACCCCGTCATCGTCCTTAACAGCGCGGCCCCGATGACGACGCTTGCCCTGCTGTCCCAGATCCCACCCTCGTAGCAGCCAAGGATTGTGAGGCTCATCGAAAAGTAGTCGATTTCGCTCGGAAGCTGGATAACGCGGCAAACCAAGGCCTCCGCCGAGGCAACGAGGAGGACGACAGACGCAGCAACGAGAACGACTACAGACCCCTGTTTCCTCCAGAAAAATGTCGGGGGCTCTTCACCCCGACGAGCGCAACGAGATAAACCATGGAACAACGTCTCGTATCCTTGGAAGGCGGGAGCGGGCGTGGGTGCGGGGCGGCGGCGGCGGATGGCTCACAGTCACAGACTGCACGACCACCGGTGAAGGGATACTGATAGCAGTGACACCCCTCCGGAGGTTGCGTCGATCTTCAAATTCTCCCGCTGGAGTCCGCGACAGGGCGCCGTAGTTCTCGCCCCAAACCAAAATGCTCATCTGCCCTCAACCTTGTCATCGCCATGTCCGCGGCGCTTGCGGTCTTCCGGCTGCAGCCTCGTCGCGCCGTGCTGGAAACCAACGTCATTATGCTCGCGGTTTCGTCCGTCGGGGTCTCGCCCCTGGCTGCGATGCAATCGAGGCGTCGGACCGACCGGCCGCAGGTGAGCCGTCAGCCGACCAAGCCGACCGCCTCGCTCGGGTCACCCTTTCTCGATTTCGGGTTATGGCGATCCCGTTTCTGGATTATCAGGGCGATATTCATTGTCGATATTGGGTCGGGTGACACCGTCTTCCCGTGTTCCGCCGTCGTGGCCGCCTGCCGCCGGCAGACAAAGTGCGTCGTGGCGGCAGCGGCCGACGCCGTCGCGCTGCTGCGTCGTCGTCCCCTCGGGCCGGCCGCTTCCGCTTCCGCCAGGCGTCTCTCCCGCTTCCGCCCTGGCTTCCCAGTGTCCACCTCCCTCCTCTCTTGATCCGACCCGCAGAGGCCCGCCGCGACCAACCAGCCGGACCTCGACGCCAAGGACCTCGCCCCCCTCGGCGACCGCGTCCTCGTCCGCCCGCGCCCCGCCGAGGAGAAGTCGGCCGGCGGCCTCATCCTCGCCACCGCCAAGGCCCCCGCCCCCTCCCTAGACGGCGCCCTGGTCGGCACCGTCCTCGCCGTCGGACCTCGCGCGGGCCTGCCCGAGGCCGTCGCCCCGGGCGCCGCGGTCCTCTACGGCAAGCAGGGCACGTGCGACCTCCCCGCCCCCGAGGGCATCGCCGAGGATCAGGAGGACTTTGTCACCTTCGTTGCCGGCGCCTCAATCATGGGCGTCCTTGCCTGAGCGAGCCCAAGACTCGCGACGTCGTGGTCGGGGAGAGTGAGGGGCGGGCGGAGGATTCTTCTTCACTCCTCTCGAAACCCAGACAAAAAGAGTCTCTATCCCTCGGTCCGCCCGACGGGGAACGTCCCGGCCTCACGCGCCTCGTCCCACTTCTCCGTCCAGTCCGTGGGGCACAGCTGCCCGTAGGCCGCCTTGTAAAAGTTGCACCTGAGAGAAGGGGGGGGGGGGGGGGGGGGGGGGCGAGGGGGGAGCGAGCGGCGTCGTTCGAGCTCGTGCGAGTGAGGCGAACGAGGTACCGCGCACGCGCCTCGTGCCAACCCAGTGTCGGGGGCGTCGGCCTCGTCGTAGCACCGGCGGCCGTCATCGTCCAGGGGGTGGCAGGACGCTCTTCCGCCGCGGAGACTCGCCTCTCATCGTCCTCACCATACTTTGCGATGCATCTGGGGAGCGGGAAAGAGCGGGGCGACGGTCGCAAGCGAGGGGGAGGCGCGGACGATAGGCGCGGACGGGCCGGCCGGCACCGGACGAGCACGCGACTCGCTTGAAGGCCTCGCAGTACCGCGTGAAGCAATGCCGGGCCTGATTCTGCGACGGGAAGCGGTGGTCGTACGGCGCGGTGGCGGGAAGAACCCCATCGGCAGGGCCGCGACCGCTGTCGGTCGACGCCATGTTTTAATTCAGGCCGAGTTCCTGGTGGCGATGACGACGTGGGCGAGAGCTGCACTCTTTTTCGGGGTTGTGGGCAGGGTGGAGAGGTAAGGGGTATTGAAGCAGTCGATGGTCTCCGCCTCGACAGTCCTCGCTGCCACTGACGGAAGCCGCTGCAGGTGCTGGTGCCACTGACGCGGCAAGTTCCGTTGCCACTGCCAGTTCCACTGCCCCTGATGCTGCCACCTACTTCATCATCAACGACCCCAGGTTGTAGGCGATGGAGCACCCTCCGACCCCTCCGATCCAAGCCCACATCATTTTGTAGTTGCGCCCATCAGCCGCCGTTGCCTCGTACCCCCAGGTGTGGCGGGCGCTCTTCTCCGCCTGGTACTGCCGGGCGGCCGTGACGACCTTGGGGTCCGATAGGAACCGCGGGCCCGACGGCCCTCCCGCGGCAAAGGACCGGGCTGAGATCCCGGCGGCGGGGGCGTCAGCGTGGGCGAGGGCTGCGGCAGCGCGGGCGAGAGCGCGGCGGGCGACCATCATCGTGCGGCGGGGGCCGACTCGGGGTGGGCGGTCAGGAGGGAGGAAACGATGGGCTACGGTCGAGGGTGCCGTCCACCTGCGTCTGCACATTTACCAGGAACAAGGGGGGGGGGTCTGGTGGCACGCAGCGCCATGCTCGCCATGGTACGAGAGCAATGTGTGTATGCGCGACCCTAGACTCGACCGCGGGGACGACAGCGCGAGTGGGCCCCCGTGCAGCCCGAACGCCGGGGGGTATCGGGGGGCGGGCGACGGCGCAATGGGACTACACTCACTCCCCCAGCGCCGAAGCCGACGTCTGCGGGGCGAGCCACCGACGGCAGACGTCCTCGTGGTGACAGCAGGTCACTCAGACGTCCGAGGGGTGAGAGACGGGGCCGACCTAAAGAGCGACGCCGGCCAAAGCGCCCTAAAGCGCAGCTCCGGCCCGACCACGGACGAGCTATCGAGGACTCACGCCACGTCGCAAATGCAGCGCGGGCCGCGGCACGAGACGGTCCCGGCCGGGAGGACCGGCACAGACGCCGGCGCCGACGTCGTCGGGCCGCCCGTCTCGCTCGTGCACGGCTCGCCTCGATGGGGGGGGATAGGAGCGCGGTCGCTGTTAACTAAGTGCGAGGTGCAGAGCGGGACCGACGCGGGAGAGGGGGCCTAGGAAGATCACAGACGAAGAGGTGCGACTCACGATGCTAATTCAGCATAGACGTTGCACGTCCACTGATCCCGCTTGCGGAGTCACCCCGAAGCATGAAGAACGGATTCTCCAGTCCGGGTTGCTCGGTGTCGCGGGACAGATATGTGGGCGCTGAGCCTCGCGGAAGCACCGCAAGATGTTCAGCGCAGCGTTGTGGTCACGATCCTTGAACGAGACGCGCGCGCAACCGGTGGAACGACACCGCCGCAAGCCTCGCACTTCGTGGATCGTGCCATCGGCACTCCGTTTTGTCATAGCTTGTAACCGACGACGACATGCGTGACACATCTGGCTCGTTCGGAACTCGTCGATCATTATGAGGGCGGGGATGGCGTGTCCTCAGCGTGGCTTGGTCGCCGGACGGGAGGCGGGTGGCAACGTGGTCCAGGGACAACACGGCGCGGATCTGGGACGCGACCACGGGCACTGTGGCTCGGACTCCAGTGGCTGCGCCTATGGAGTAGGCTTGGGATGCAAGATATTGGACTGGTGGAATGGGCATCGTCGCCTCGCTTCTCTTCCTCACCCAGCCCCACTCCCCTCGCCGACGAGAGCGACCGTCTAAACCACCGGGCGAGGAAGCGGAGCGGCGGGACGGGGCACCCTCGCCTCGCTTCCGTGTTCGATCTCAGGTCGGGCTGGAGCGTCGAGGACGGGCCGGACCTCCCGAGCGGGACGGGACGAGGGGCGGGGATAGGGCTCGGGTCAGGGTTAGGGTCAGGGTTGGGGTCAGGGAGAGGGTTGGGGGTCGGACGATCGCGTCGATACCAGTCGGACCCTCGCCTCGACCTCCATCCCGTGCGGGCCGGCGCCGAGGCGCCCCGAGGCCCCCCCCCCCCCCCGGCCGGGGCCCCCCCCCCCACGCTCGTTGTCTTGGATGAGGCCGACACCATGCCCGACATGGGGTTTTAGGAGGACATGGACTGGATCCTCGAACGCATGCCCAAGGAGACGGTCTCGGGGAGGCGCCAAACGATGCTCTTTTCGGCGACGGGGGGGGGATGGGAGCACCCCGGCGACGGAGGACGACTCCTCCGCGTCGCCGACGAGACCGACCGGTTCCGTCACCGTCCCCGCGACTCGCGCGTGAGGGGAGCTAAGGGACGGGTCACCGTCGCCTCGCCTCCCTTCCCGACCATCCCAGCAGGTACCTACAGCTCCCCAGCCGAGGCAATGGTCACGGCACGCACCGGCCGGTCCATGCGGTCACAGGGCGTATTCTCGACAGCTGTGACGAACTCACTGCCCTCGAGAACCTCACCGAAGACAACGTGCTTGCCGTCGAGCCTGGGGTCACGCGCGAGGGTAGGGGGGAGCGGAGCCAGGTAAGGCGGGAGAAACGAAACGACAAAGGAGGGGACGAGCGGGGCGGGGAGACCGGTCGCGGTCGATGGCGGGGTCCGGCAGGGCGGCCACGTTCGTCCAGCATGCTGGACGAATGCATGGGTGGCCGCACCGGCGCGGCGTCACGAGGCCGGCGCGGGCGCTGGCGGTCTGGGCGACCTGCCCCCGACCCACGGGCGGTCGCTACCCGACCCCCACCAATCTCCACTCGCCAGGGCGTGGGCACCGTCGTCAGGAAGAACTGGCTGCCATTAGTGTTGGGTCCGGCGTTGGCCATTGACAGGAGAAAGGGCCGACTGTGCTTGATGGAGAAGTCCTCGTCCGGGAAGGTGCGGCCGTAGATGGACTTGCCCCCTGTGCCGTTGCCGGCAGTAAAGTCGCCGCCCTGGAGAGGGGGAGGGGAGGGAGAGCAGGGGCGGTGGAGAGGGGGGGGGGCGCGGGCAAGGGAGGAGACCTGACAGTGGGGGAGCAGGGAGAACGAAGCGGCGGCCTGCCTGGATCATGAAGTCCTTGATGCACCGGTGAAAGGCGGATCCGGCGTACCCGAATCCTGCCTCGCCAGTGCACAGCTGCCGGAAGTTCTCCGCCTGGAAAAGGGGAAGGGGGAACCGAGAGGGGCCGCAGTTGAGAGACGTGGGAGGGCGGGCAGGGCGGGCTGTCAAGTCGGGGGCGGCCAATGTCCGGGGGCGTCCACATCTCTCGCCGTCTTGGGAGTCACGTCACCGTAGAGGCCCATGACGACGCGGCCGAGAGGTTGCCCGGCCTGGGGGGGGCGGGAGGAGGGAGGGTGGGGCAGAGTAGGGACGGGGGGGCAAGCTTGGATATGAGGATGGTCGATATGGCCAGGCGTGCCACCCCCCTTGCCCCCCCCATAAGCCCCCGCCCCCCCCCCCCCCACCCAACTGCACATCTCCTCGCCTGCTCGAGGTCGAAGTAGACTTTGGTGGTGACGGCGGCAGCGGCGGCCGCAGCAACGGTGCGCCGGACAGCGGGGCGGCCAAGACGGACGGAGGACGGCACGGCGACATGGGCAGCGACACGGGCGGCACCAACAGGGGCAGTGGAGGCGAGAGGACGGACAGCACTGCGGGCGGGGGCGCGACCAGCGGAGGCCGCGAGGGCGCAGCGGGCCTGGGGAGGAGGGGTGGGTGGTTGGGGGGTCGGGCATTGGGGAGGGGAGGCGGCGGGCTAACGTCAGGGCGCTTTGGTAGTCCAATCACGAAATATGGGAGGACTTTCACGTATCATCGAACAAAAAGCCCCGAAATCGATCGGCGACGGCCAAAATCGGCGCAGTCCGACGCCTCTACGCTCGGTCCAGGGGGCGGAGACGGCTGCCTCCAAGTGGACCAACCCCACCGATGCCGTTCGGGCGACGCTGCGCGAGCAAGCGGACTCGCGATGTTAACGGTGGCCATGGTAGAGCGGAGAGCGAGTGACGGTTCCACCCGAGCGCTCAGGAGAAGACTATCGGCCGACTCCACCAACATCTCGCTCGCGGAAAAGGCGGCGCCGCATCCCCCCGCGAACCACCACCCCGTGATCGGCGACAACGAACGGCGAGCTACACCAAAAATCCGGCGGGACGCAGTGAAGCACGCTAAGCGCGCCGACACCGTGCGCGCTCCCCCCGCCGCTTGCTCCTCTTCCCTGCTCTACCCCCGCACATTTTTCTAGGTCGGATGGCGCCGCCTCTTTTGACTTTATTTTTTCCATCGATCCCGCGCAATCTCGTCCCGGAAGGCTATTTTCCTTGCCTGCCAGGGCGCCCAGGCCATCGTTCAGCCCAGCCCCACCGTCGTCCTGCCGCGGGGCGAGGGCGAAAGCAGACGTCTCGTCTCACCGCGCTTCCCCCCACCGCCCGACGCAGGACTGTCGATGCCCGCCATGACCAAGAAGGCCCTCACCCACCACCAGGACGAGGTCCCCAACGCGTATGAGGAGGCCCGTCGCCTCCAGATCGCTGCCCTGCAGGCCAAGCTCCGCGAGATCGGGGTCGACGACGCGTCGCGCGACCTCGCCGACCACCTGCGGGCCCAGAAGGCAGCCAAGCTCGCGGCCAAGGCGGCCGGGGTCCTGAAGAGGCGGCAGCACCGGGTCCCGCGCGGCCCACCCCGCCGGTCGGGCCGGCTGACAGGCGACCGGCCCGTGTACAACGAGGACGCCCTTGCCCGCGCCGTTGACGCGGGAGACCGACGCCGGCCCCGCGGCGCCGGGGGTGCACTCGTCGCGCGCCCCTCTGGCGGCGTCCGCCTCGCTGACCCAGAGGGCGTGACGGCCGAAGCTTCCGAGGAGGCCGTCGCCGCCCTCCAGGCTGTCCTCGCCCGCCGATGCGACTCGCGCGGTCGCGGCAGCGTCTACGACCAGGCGGGGGGGAGGGATGGGTGGGGAGGGTGGCAAAGAGTCCAAGCAGCTTGGGCGCCCGCCCGCGCTTACCCCGTCTACCTCTTTCTCCTTCTCTTCTTTTTCTCGAACCCCCCCAGGTGGCCGGAGTCACGTGTCACTTCTGCCGGCAAAAGAAGCTCTGCGCCGAGCCGGACTGCCCGCGGTGCTCCCGTAGGGACGTCGGGGCGCGGTGCGTGGGCAAGTCCGAGTGCCTCGTCGCCCATGGCGGATGCGGCCGGGCCACAGGCCGCTTTTGCCGCCAGTGCCTCCTGGTCAGGTACGGAGAGGACCTCGAGACCGTCGTGGCGAACGTCCACTGGAGGTGCCCCCACTGTGCAGAGGCGGACGGGTCGCGCGGCGCTGGGTGGATGTGCAACTCGAGCATCTGCATGCAGCGCGAAGGCCTCGCTCCCACCGGCGTGGCCATCCACGCCGCGCAGGAGGCCGGCTTTCCCTCGGTGGCACACTGGCTGCAGGCGCGGGTGATGCGGTCGGGGCGCAAGTGCCTGACGGACGACGCAGCCGTCGAGGTCGCCGCCATGGTCCCCGCGCCAGTCAGCCCCCGGGCGACGCGGGCGACGCGGTCGGTCCGCGCTTAAAGAAGCGGGCCGGGGTTTGGGAGAACTTGGGGAGGGATGAGCGGGGGGCTATGCGGCCGCGGCGGGGTTCTTGGCCGGGGGAGGAAGATGAGGGAGGGTGAGGAGGGACAACGAGGTTGCGGAGGCGATTGCGAGAATGTAGGGGGCCGCTTACCAGCGACGCGCCGGCTCAGTCCCTCAGAGTGAGCGAGCACGATGTTGCTGAAGGCCGGGCTCACGCTCGGGGTCGCGGCCGGCCGGCCCGGCCAGCCTGCTGCTCCAAACGGCCTTCTCCGCGACGGCCGGGGCGCCCCCCGCCCCTCCCTCTCATCCGGCGTCTGCGGCCCGAATCCGGCGGCCAGATCTAACATTGTTACCCGTGCTTCTCCTCCTGGCGCCGGAAACGCGCAACCGAAGAAGGCGAGGGAGCTAAGAGCCGACGATGGGCGGGTCACCTCGCCGACGACGGCCGAGCTCCCTTCACCGGCTCCCCCCGGTCGCGCAAGCCCGCCCCGACGTTCGCTGCCGCGGACTCGATCTTCATTCGGTTCGCCCATCGTGGATCTTGTTGCCTCGCTCCCGCCAGACGCACCCCGGCCCAGACGCCACCCCCAACGCCGCCCCCCATGCCCGCAGGATGGCTGGTGGAACAAGCCCCAGCTGGAGACCCCGAACATGATCTCCATCACATCCATCCAACAATTTGTCGATCTTCTCGCGAGCGCCGGCGACCGCCTGGTCATCTGCGAATTCTACGGCCAGTGGTGCGGGGCGTGCAAGGGCGTCTACCCCAAAGTGTCGCAGCTCATGAGGGAGCACCCCGACGCCGTCCTCGCCAAGCTCGACTTCGACCAGACCAAGCCCATCGCTAAGGCCATGGGGGTTCGCGTCTTGCCCTACTTCGCCCTCTACCGCGGCGCCGAGGGAAAGGTGGACGCCTTTTCAGCGTCGCTATCCAAGATTGACCGGCTGCGCAGCGCCCTCGACCGCTGGGACGCCCCCCGCTGCCTCCTCCCGGGGCTCGGGCCCGAGGGGAGATCCGGCAAGGCGGACGGGATCGGAGGAAAGCCCCTCGATGATGTTCTCCCCGCTAACGCGGGTGAGGAGGCCCTGAACAAGGTCTTTGAGCCCCACGTGCGGCCCATGGCCGACCTGCTGGGGCACGCTGAGCCCGAGGCGTGGCGTGAAGCCATCATTGCTGGATCGAGCGCCAAGCACACCGACGGTCTGGGGAGAGACTTGGAGCACTGCTCGACGGCGACGGTCGTGTCGTACGCCAACATGTCGGGGGGTGGGGGCGGGGAAGCCGGCAAGGTATCGACGCCGGAGGCGTCGGATCCGGCACGGGCGGCCCTCGCTGGGGCCCACGTGCTCAAGCCAACGGCGCTGCAGGTGTCACGGGGGGGAGAGCCGAAGAAGGGGGACGAATGACGAAGGGGAGACGAACGACGATGAAGAGGGGAAGATCCCGCGTCTCGCCGCCCCCTGGCCCACGTCCCCGCCCCCTGGCCCACGCCCCTTGCACCTCGCGTCCTTCCACTGCGGCCCCCTGGTGGGGATGATTTGGGGGGGGGAAGGGATCTCTCTCCTGGGAAAAGGAGGCTGTCCGCTTCACCCCCACGCCTCAAGACACTCAACTTCACTCGCTCACTGCAACATAAAGTAGGCGACGTCGCTGAGGGAGATGATGCCCTCCATGCGGCGAGTGTCGGGGCAAACCACCACCAACCTGCGCACGCCAGGCATCGACAGCTTCTCCACCACACTGCGGAGAGAGTCGCGACGAGTGCAAGTGAAGAGGTGCTGCTTTGGCTGGTGGATGGGACGCTGCTGCTGTTGCTGTTGCGAGGCCATTGCCGCCGCCGCGCCGCCGGGGGTCACGGTGGGATCTCCCCAGGACGACGGCAGCGGGGCCTTGGAAAAGGCCAGCGACAGGCCACCCGCCGCCGCTGCGCCGACAGGGCTCCGCCCGCCACCCGCACCGGCCGCGTCTCCCTCAGCTGCCACCGCCACCGCCGACGTGCCGGTCGTGCGAGGACTTGGAGGAGACTGAGCGTAGGCCAGGACTTCAGCCACGGTGAGGGGACCGCCCCCGTCGCCAGCCGACGCTCCGTCATCCCCTCCGACTCCCCCGCCCGACAGCCGCGCCCGCAGTCGCTCCTTGGCCAAAAGGGTGATGTCGGCCCGGGCAAATATGTCGAGAAGCTTCCCATCGGCGTCTTCCACAGGCAGCGCCGAAACACCGTGCTTCAGAAGCATCCCCAGAGCCTCGGTCACGGGGGTCTCGGGGCGAACCGTGAAGAGGTCAGGGAGGACGGTGCGGCCAGCGCGCTTGCCCCCAGCCGTAGGTGCTGGAGCGGCGGCGGCGCCGTCGGGTGCTGACGTCGACGGCGCCCCGTCAGTGCCCGGTGAACCGGCCGGTTCCTCGTCGGGAAAGACGCCCGCACGCCACGCCCCCAACGACACCTCCTGGACGGGGGCGTTCAGCAACGGCAGCGACCCAATGGAAGCCCGAAAGTGACGCATCACGCACGCCAGGACGCCCGACAACGTAGCGACGTGCAGTGGTGCCGCCGTGGCGCCCTCGCAGGCACCCTTCCCCCCTCCGCCGCCACCTTCTCCACCACCCCGATCGCCTTTTCCTCCCACGCCGCCGCTCCCTCTCCCACAAGCCTCGTCAAGGTCCCCAGAGAGGAGGGGGGCGGCGCTGCATCCACTGCCCAGCAGCGTCTCCACGACAGTGCGCAAGCTCTGGCCAGGCACGACGTAAACGAGATCCCGCGGCTTCTCCCCCCGCAAGGCGCGCGAAGCCCGGAAGGTCCCGAGCGTTTGCCAGTCCTCCGTCGGAGGAGGAGCGGCGCCAGGCGACACCCCCGCGGCGCCAGTCTCCCCCGCCGGCACCGCCGCATCGGACATGGTGGCGTCGGTGCTGCCATCCCTGCCACCTTTCATCCCGTTGCCGACCCCGCCCCGGTTCTGCAAGAGTGAGATGAAATCGGAGGCGGAGATCATGCCGTCCACTCGGTGCCGTGTCGGGCACCACAGGGGCGCCGAGTGCATGCCCTGGTCGTGTAACGCGCGGAAGGCGAGGCTGACCGGCAAGCCGACGTCGAGCAGCACGACCTTACCGGATTCAGGAATGAGCTCGTAGGCCTGTCAGAGAGGTTGAGTTGACATTTCGACGATAGACGGGTGGAGAGTGGGGTAGGGGGTAGAGTAAAGGGTGGTGGGGAAGCGACGACTGCGACAGCTGAATGGGCGACAGCAACAATGGCGATGAAGCAACGGGAGCGCCTGCGACCCGCACACCCTCGTCGCCATCAGCCTCTCGCCGTGTGGTAGTGGAGAAAGTCAAGGATTTTGCGGCGCGTCGCGGCGGGTTCGTCGGGTGGCATGACGACGATGGCCTCCTCCGGAGGGGGGGTGGCCGCCGGGGCGGAGACGTCGGGGGGGGCGCCAGAGGCTGCCATGGGGCGCTCCCCTGCGGCGCCACCGGCGGGGAGGGGGGCACCGCCTGCGCTGGCGCCGCCAAAGGCTGGACGAACGCTCGCGCCTTCGCTGTCCATGGCGACGTCTCCGCCGGCATCTGGCCCGACGGGCGTGGGTGCCTCCACCTTCATCGCTGACGCAATACCCCCGAGCGGGGGCGCGTCGCTCCGTCGCACGAACAGCCAGTTGTTGACATTGCCCATGGGATCGGGCATGAACGGCTGGGTCTCATTGTGGCGCCACTCTCCTGTCGAGCCGAGCGTGGAGGGGGAGGGGGGGTCGGTGGGCCGGGGAACACGGGACGGCCCGTGGACAGAAGACAGCGATGGTTAACGCGGGTGGCTGCCGCGTCTCTTGACATCGAGCTCTCTCGTCGTGCCCCCCACGCCTCGCCGTCGACGATAAATTTGTACTGGTGGTATCCCGGGGGCAGGTGGACGAGGACGGTGAAGACGCCTGGCTGACCCTCAACAGGGTTCATGGGGACTGTCTCAACCCATCGAGTGAAGGAGCCGCACAAGTGGATCAGATTACCTCCGAAGCGCCACACGAAGCGCGTGGGGACCAGGAATGAGGTCGCCGACTGCGCCATAGCGTCTCTGCGGCCTCGCTGCGGCCGCTACGGCAGTGGCGGCCGTCCCAAGCAGCCGGCGGATGCGGCGCCCGTGTGGCGGCGGGCGGGGCCGGGCGTGGGGGCCGGGGCGAGCGTCTGGCCTACGGTGGGACGGCCCAGTCGACCCAGAGTCTCAGCTAGGCAAGATGTCGGTGGCGAAGGTAACACGGCGATGCAGATGGAACGAACGAAGCCCCAGGGGGAAACGTTCGCGACCAGGACAGAAAGTCCCAAAATAGGCCGGCGGCGCTCTCTGGCCACGCGGACGGGAGCTTCGTGACCCTATCCGTCTCGTTCACGGCACCTATAAGGTGAGGACAGATAAGCAAGTTTTCGAGGAGCCGACTTGAGAGGGCGGCCGAGACTGGCCACCGCAAGAAGGGGCGCCCGCACCCACCCGTTCGCTACTTCACCTCCCCTCACGTCGGGAACGAAGTCGCCGCGGTCATGTCGCACCGCAAGTTCGAACGCGAGTTAGAAATTCCCGCCTGATTCCCGCATGATCTCCGAGAGGGGGAGGGAGCCGCCGGCTGGCCTGCCGTCGCTCTCCGAGAAAGCGCCTGGTCGCGGCGCGGCCTCGTTGACGCGACAAGGACACGCGATGCGCCAATTTTTTTTGCGGGACGTCCTGGTACCCGCCTAAGCGCGTTTAGCGCGCCGTTAATGTCGGCCTTGTCCTCCACACCGTTCTCCTCGCGGACGCGACACCTCGCCTCTTCGATGGTGCCGTCCGCGAGCCGTGGACGCTCGGTTACCCCGCTCGCCTCGCCGAGCTGTGTGACTCGCGACGCGCGCCAGTCGAGCCCGACGAAGCGGCGGCGTCGCTCCGTTTTGGACTCTGCGGGATCGCCACTCGGTCCCAGTGGTCGTATGAAGTCGTTCACATCCTGGTGGCGTCGCGAAATCGCTCAAAGCTCTCAAAACGCTCGCCTGGAGTGCCCACGCGTGTACCGACCCCGGCCGCTTGGTGCTCGCACCTCCAGCCGATGGGTCGTCGGCTCCATCGAGTCGCTCAGCCTAGACCCTGCCCACATCCCGCGGTGTCGGCTGGACCGCGCGGCAGGGTGCCCTCCTTCGCGCCTTCGGGGACACAAACATATTGCCCCAACCCCGCCCCCCACCGACGTCCACCCCGGTCTGTTTCCTCCTCGCTCGCAGACCCCCGGTACGGGAGCCTCGGGTTCCTGCCGAAGAAGCGCTGTCGTCGTGGACGCGGCCGCGTCAAGCACTTCCCCAAGGACGATGCATCGGCCGCCCCCCACCTGACGGCATTCCTCGGCTGGAAGGCCGGCATGTCGCACATCCTCCGTGAGGTCGAGCGCCCTGGCTCCAAGCTCCACAAGAAGGAGCTCGTCGAGCCTGTCACCATCGTTGAAACCCCCCCGATGGTCGTCGTCGGCCTCGTCGGCTACGTTGCCACAGGCCGCGGCAACCGGTCCTACAAGACCGTTTGGGCCCAGCACCTCGACGAATCAGTCAAGCGCCGCTTCTACCGCAACTACTTCAAGTCGAAGAAGGCCGCCTTCCGCCGCCACCACGCGTCGTGGGACGAGAAGAAGGTCAAGGCCGACCTCGATGACATCAAGAAGCACTGCGCCGTCGTCCGTGCCATCGCCCACTCCCAGCCCAAGAAGGCGGGGTGCAACAACCGCAACGGCGTGTCCAAGGCCCACCTCCTCGAGATCCAGATCAACGGGGGCAAGGACGCCGCCGCCAAGGTCGACTTTGCATGGTCACTGCTGGAGAAGGAAATCCACGTGGACGCGTGCTTTGCCGCCAACCAGGTGCTTGACACCGTCTCCATCACCAAGGGTAGGGGCACCCAGGGCGTCGTGACCCGGTGGGGCGTGTCCCGCCTGCCGCGCAAGTCCCACCGCGGGCTCCGCAAGGTCGGCTGCATCGGGGCCTGGCACCCGGCGGCTGTCCAGTGGACGGTGCCCAGGTCGGGGCAGATGGGCTACCACCACCGCACCGAGGTCAACAAGAAAATCTACAAGGTCGGCAAGAAGGGCGAGGCGTCCCACGGCGCAGCCACCGAGTTCGACATGACGGAGAAGGCGAGACCGAATAGGGAGGTGTGGACGAGCGGGCCAAGTCTGCTCTTCATCTGCACCGTTCTTTTCCCCGGCGGAGGTGCCACCGCGCGTCGCTGGGATGTAACCCGGTGCCACACGCTGATGCGCGTGGGCGGGGCCGTCCGGACTCCTCGCGAGCCCGATCCCAGCCTCGTCCGCGCTACATACCCCCTCGCTGCCGTGGCCGCCGCCGCCCCACCGCCCTCTATGTGCTCCCACCCCCTCTTTCCCCCCTCGGCCTTTCCTCACCCCAGGACATCACGCCCATGGGTGGGTTCCCCCAGTACGGCATCGTCAAGGAGGATTACCTTATCCTCAAGGGTACAGTCCCAGGCACCCGTAAGCGCCCCATCACGCTGCGCGAGTCCATGTTCAAGCCAACATCCCGCCAGTTCAACGAAAAGGTCACACTCAAGTTCATCGACACGGCGTCCAAGTTTGGCAAGGGTCGCTTCCAGACGTCGGGGGAGAAGGCCGCGACCTACGGCCGGACCAAGGCGAACTGAGGTGGCGGGCCGGACTGATGAAAGGAAAGAGAAAGGAAAGCAAAACGCCCCCGCCGCCTGGCCTGTCCTCACACGTCCTCGTCCCTTGCCGTTTTCACTTCCTCGCCCCGAGCGCCACTGCCCGGCACCCTACGGCCGGCCCGCCCTGAGGGGCACGGGGTCATTCCGATCGTCTGTCACCCTGCGATGCGACAGCTCCTCTCTCGACTGGGGTTGGGAGGGTCGGAGCAAAGGACTCGCCAGGAGCAGGGTGCGAACGGTGAGCGGGCAGTGTGGCGCTCCTCGCCGTTCGGGGATCGGGGAGGAGAGGCGCGAGGTCTTTCATCGTTTCTCAGGCCCGGATCATCCCGAGCCAGCCCGCGGACCGTCTGTTCGGCGACCACGCGTGGAGGGGGGAGCGGCCCGCCCGGTAGAGCGAGCCGTCTGCCCAGCGGGGCCCCTTAGGCGCGCCGGCTGGGACCGACACCTCCCCCACCCGGTGCTAAGGTGGAACTCTACGAAGATCTGCGTCGGCCGCTCCCGACCCGCCGATTTCTCGGCGATTTCTCGCGGGGAAGAACATCACATACGCGCGGGCTTCATGCCGTCTCCGTCAGCTCGTTGCGCCTCTCACTCCTCTCTTCTAGTCTGCCTCGCTGGCTTGCCGACCAATGGCGTCGTGGGGAGCGTGGCGCGCTCCCCGCGCCACGCCTTGCCGTGCTCCCCGCCGCCACCCCAGCTCTCGCCATGGTGCCTGATGCCTCGCTGCCATCTCTAGCCCCAACAGATCCCTCGCCCCTCTCCACTTTCTTCCAGGAGAGACGCGCGTCGTGCGTATTAACCCTCCGGACTACCCCATAGCGGCCACAAATCACGCCGCCCACCACCCCACCAATGCTGTTACTACCAGCAAGTATACCATTGCGACCTACCTGCCCCGTGCCCTGTTCGAGCAGTACCGCCGGCAAGCATAGGGAGAGCGGCGGGGGAGGTCGGGGATGACCCCGAGTGCAGTTCGTCTCGCGTCCCTTATCACCGCTCCCGTTTTTCTCACCCTGCCCTCCCCTCGCGACAATCTCGCAGCCCCGCCAACACCTATTTCACGTTGGTGGCCGCCCTGTCGCTGACGAACCTGTCGCCCTTCAGCCCCGTGACGACCTTCACGCCGTTGGTCGCGGTGGTGGGCTTATCGATGGCTAAGGAGGGGTGGGAGGACTGGAAGCGCCACTTGGCCGACGCCGTGGAGAACGACCGGCGGGTGGACGTGCTCGACCGTGCGTCGGCGCGGTGGGGGCGGGTACCGTGGCGTTCGGTGCGCGTCGGGGACCTGGTGCGGGTGCGACGCGGCGAGGGCGTCCCGGCCGATTTGCTGCTGCTGGGGGCAAGCGGTGAAGAGGGTGCGTGCTACGTGCAGACGGCCAACCTCGACGGGGAGACCAACCTCAAGGTAAAAAAGGGCCCTGATGAGACGGCCAGTGTTGTCTCGCTGCCCACGCGACAGCTCGCCCGCTTTACCGCCCTCGTCGAATGCGAGACACCGAACGCTCATCTCTACCACTTTGTCGGGGCCCTACACTTCCCTCGGGATCTCGCCAAGCCACCGGGTGCGAGCCCAGACTCTTGGGATGATGCTGGTGCGGCCCCGACTGTGGTGCCGCTCGAACCCAGCATGGTCCTGCTGCGCGGGAGCACTCTCAAGAACACTTCTTACGCCATCGGGGCGACCCTCTTCACCGGTCATGAGACCAAAGTGTTCATGAACTCAAGTTCCAGCCGGTCCAAGCGCAGCGGCATCGAACGCGGAATCGACGGCGTCATCTGGTTCATGTTCCTGCTCCTCGCCATTCTGTGCATCACCACGGGTGCCGTGGCTGTGAGCGGGGTTGACGGTCTTGCAGACCACTGGTATCTGGCGCCAGACTATATCGCATCGGAGAACACCCAGTACAACCCTGACCAGCCTGCGGGTGTCTTTTTCACCACGCTGCTCAACGCAATCGTCCTCTACGGCTACCTCGTTCCGATCGCGCTATATGTAACTGTAGAATTCGTGCGCATCGTCCAGGCCAACGTCTTCATCAGCTTGGACACGTCGATGTATGACCCCGAGGGAGACACGACGTGTCTCGCCCGCACGTCCAACCTCAACGAGGAGCTCGGGCAGATCGAGATCGTTCTATCTGACAAGACGGGCACGCTGACGCGCAACCAGATGCAGTTCTTCAAGTGCAGCATCGGCGGTGTGTCATACGGAGCGGGACAGACGGAGGTCGAGCGCGCAGCCGAGGCTGTTCGCAAGAAAGAGGCAAAAAAAAGGGAGGCGGCGCGGGCGGCGGCGGGCAAGAATGGCCCCGATGTCGGACCCGAGGAAGAGGCGGTGGACGATGCGGATCGACGGGCTATGGCGCGGGACGTCTCCGTGGCGACGGGTGGGGCCGACGACGAGGAGCTGGAGGCCCTGTTGGCCCGGACGCGGTCGAGGGCGTTCAATTTCTTCGATGTGCGTCTGATGAACGGAGCCTGGCGATCGTTACACCCCTCGGCCTCCCCTGGCGCCCCGGGTGCGGGCCCGCACGCCGTGGCCGACCCCGGCCCGGGTGAAGGCGACAGCTATGATGGCCAGGGGATGACAAGCGCCGAGCGCGCGACCCATGCGGAACGCATTGAGCTTTTTCTCCAGTGTCTGTCCGTCTGCCACACGGTCATCCCAACGCGTCGCCGGGTCGGTGCCGACGCGATGGCGGCCGTGTCGGCGCGCGGGGGCTTTGGAGCGGGCCCGGGCAAGGACAACGTGGGTCCTGACCCGTTCGGTCCGTGTCGAGGCGCACCCCGGACGGGGTCGGATGACGGCAAGTCGCATGCCCCTACTGGGGCCGCTCCGTCTGCTGAACCGACCGAGGCTGCCCTGTCGGGAGGTGGCGGGGAATTTCAGTCCGTGGGGGGTGGCTACTCGGGGGGGCTGAGCCTTGGCGGCCGCGAGACAGGGGCCCTTGGCGATGGCGCCGCCCTCGCTGCATTTGGCCCTGAGGGCGTCGCTCTCGAGGCCGAGTCTCCCGACGAGGAGGCGCTTCTCGTCGCTGCGCAGGTGTTCGGAAGGTCAGTCTGGCGGAGAACGGCCACGACTCTCACAGTGCGCGAGCGATGGTCCTTGCCTATGCTTTCCGGGGCTGACCCGAACGGAGCTGATGCGGCAGAGGCGGTCCGCCGCCTGGCGCTCTCAGCGGCGCGTTCATCATCGGGCGGACGCCGTCGCTCTAAAAGCCACGACCAAGAAGTCGACCACGGCCCCCAGCTCAGTGGGGCTCTCCCGCCGGACGCCCTTCTGAGTGGCTCCTCCGTTTCGTTCGCTCCGCCCGACCCCTACGGCGCGGGCCCCAACGATGGAGTCGACGCCACCTTTGAAATTATCGACATTTTCCCTTTTGACAGCGCCCGGAAACGCATGTCTGTCGTCTGCCGCCGCGCTGACGGTGTCCTCCTCCTTTTCTGCAAGGGCGCCGACTCAGTCATCTACGAGCGCTTACGCCCCCTCCCCGACCGCGATGCTGGTGCTCAGGGCGACGAATACGAACGCAGAGTGCGAGAGAGAACCAGACTTCATCTCTCACGTTTTGCATCCACGGGACTCCGCACCCTTGCCCTGGGCTACCGCGTCGTAGATCCCGCAGTGTACAACGAGTGGCGCAAGGGCCCTCTGATGGCAGCCCGTGCATCAGTGACGGACCGGGAGGCTCTTCTGGCTGCAGCGTACGAAATGCAGGAAGTTGGTCTGGATTTGCTGGGCGCCACGGCCATCGAGGACCGGCTGCAGGCTGGCGTGCCTGAGTGCGTCGAGCAAATGCTGCTAGCAGGCCTACGGGTGTGGGTGCTGACTGGAGACAAGCTTGAGACTGCGCTCAACATCGGCCACGCCTGTTCGTTGCTGCGCAATGAGATGGACCTCACTGTGCTCAACGCCGAGACGCGCGAGGTGACCGCCCTTGAAGACGCGCGCGATCGCGATGGGGCTGCTGTTAAGGCGATGGAGGCTGTCGACGCACAGTTGGATGAGGCCTTCCGCCGTGTCGTGCTAGGTGGGCAGGACAGTCCGTTGCCTGGACCGGAGGAGGCGCGTGCAGACAACCACAGCTTCCGGCACCCGGTTGGTGGAGACCCTTCTCGCGCGGGAAGCTCGGACGGCGAGGTGCGGCAGTCGGGCGCCCGGCGAGCTCAGGGCCTTGTCCAGGCCTCACGCAAGGGGCCCCGGTCTCGCCAGGGATTCGCCTCGGCGAGAGTACGCAAATCCAACGCCGCCCCGGCCCAAGACAGGTTGGCCGAGACCACCAACGACGAACATGCGCGCGACTCCTCGCTCTCAGCCGCAGCAGCCATTGCGGCGCAAGCCGATGATGCCGCCCGGCGTGGCATCCGTCCTGTCGGGGGCCGTGATCAGGCCCTTGTTGTTGCGGGTCGCGCCCTTCGCCTTGCCCTCGCGACCCCGGAAAACGCCGAGACCTTTTGGAGCGTTGCACGCCGGTGCCACTCGGTCATCTGCTGCCGCGTCTCCCCGCGCGAAAAGGGACAGGTCGTGCGCCTCTGTCGTAATCGCGGCCTTGTCACCCTCGCAGTTGGCGATGGCGCCAATGACGTCCAGATGCTCCAACAGGCCCATGTTGGCATCGGCATTCGCGGCGTCGAGGGCCAGCAGGCTGTCATGGCGTCGGACTTTGCTGTCGGGCAGTTTCGGTTTCTTGAGTCTCTCCTCCTTGTGCACGGACGATGGTGCTACAAGCGCATGGCCCGCATGATCTGCTTCTTCTTCTCGAAGAACGTGTGCTTCGGCCTCACCATCTTCGCTGCCAACGCTGCGTCGCAAATGTCGGGTGGTCTTTACTATGACCAGTTTTACATCTCCATCTACAACGTGCTGTTTACGGCTCTGGCGCCCCTCGCCATAGGACTGCTGGATCAAGACGTGCCACGGTATGCGTGCTCACGCTACCCGGGCCTCTACCGCCAGGGGCCGGCCAACCTCTACTTCTCCCATAGCGCCAAGCTTGCCTGGGTGGCATCGGCGATGTGGCAGGCTGTTGTGTGTTTCTTCCCGGTCGCCTACGGGCTTGGGGACCTGGACGCGGCGACCGCCTCGGGCAAGGTGGGGGGCGCCCTCACGGCAGGTGTCGTCATGTTCACGTGCGTCATCATCACTGTCCACCTCGCCCTTGCAACTGCACTTGACTACTGGACCCGGTGGCACTTTGTCGCGATCTTGACGTCGATAAGTCTCTGGATATTCTACCTGATCGTATACGGCGCGATTCCGCCGTCCTTCACTGTGACAGAAAACACATGGTGGATCTGGATGGACATCGTCGTGCGCATCCCTCGGGCTTGGATCCTGACTGTCGCAGTTCCCATAGCGGCGGTGCTCCCCGAGTTTTTGGTCAGGTCCATTATGCGACACGCGTGGCCGGGAGACCACCAACTGGTGGCTGAGTTCATCAAGGCGGAGGAGCAGCGCGAGCGGAGACACTCGACGGCATCGCACCCAGCTGAGTCGTTCGACGTGAACAAGCGGCTTCACCGGATTCTTACGCTGGGTCTGGGCAGGTCTGTGTCGCAGACGGCGGCGGCTAACCTCGACGAGGACGACGGCGAAGATGGTCCGTCGGTCGAGGGCCGGTCTCGGGGTCTTCTGCAGCGGACCAAGACTCTCGAGGATGCCGTGCTTGGCGAGGAGCGCAAGCGCCGCCAGCGAGTGTCGTGGATAGATGGATTCGTCGCCGCCCCGATGAGCTGCTGGGGACGTCTTTTTGCCCTTCGTGTCAAAAGTGGCCACTCCGCGGCTGATCAGACTTCCCCGGGATCTCGTCCCACCCTCGAAGTCAACACCGGACTTATGCTGTCTGGAGATTTGAACACCCCAGGCCCCGGGCGACCTGTTGCCAGGCTCGACCCTCTCGCGAGCTTCGCACCCTGCTCTCCGCTCGCGGTTGACAGCAACAGGGGCGATGGCACCATTCATGACGGCGCCTTAGGCGTGGCCAAAGACGAAATAGCTCGGGCCGATTGGTTGAGCATGGGCGGGGGCTTGGATCCCCGTTCGGGTGCCGAATCTGCGATGGAACTGGGGTCGGATGCCTCGGACGAAGACGGGGCGAGGTCCTTTGCCCATCGTCGCTCTCGCCTGTATGGTCCTTCCCGGCGCTCGCACAACGAAGGCGCTGGCCACGAATCGAGTCGTCTGGATGGCCGCCCTCCCCTTCCCCCCCATGGTGGTGGCAGCACCAGGCCTGCTGGAGCTGCGGTCGCCGCCCTGGAGCGCGCGAATGCGACGGACCCGGACCGCGCCGCCAAACCCTACAAGTCGATGGGGGGGGATGAGTTTCTCTTGTCCGGAGGACAGGCGAGCGCGTCTGGGGATGTGGTTCCCGCGCTCCGACTGGGTGGAGTCGGGGGGGAGGCAGGCTTGGACGGTGGGCTGCCGCCTATTGAGTCGGCGCGGCACCTTGAGCCTTCCGCCAGCTCAGCAGGGGACACGACAGTGCGGGAGTCCCGCACGGGCGCAGCGGGCGTGAGCGGGGTGCCCCGATCGGGGCGGTCTTCGCGGACGGGCGCAGCTGCGGGCCTGGAGGGGCCCGTCGACGACATTCTCGCTCGGGAGGCGTCCATTGGGCTCTCCACACCGCGGGGCCACCGCCGCGGCGCGCGGGGCGCTCGGGGACTCCGCGATGGGGCAGGCGGGGGGCACGCGCGGGGACAGGGGGGTTCTTTGGGTGCAGTTGGTGAGGATCGTGCCGGGGGTGGGTGATCTTCAACATGACCGTCTGCCCTCCTCTTCCATCCCACTTTCCTCCTCGTCCCCAAGAGCCCGTCTTCCTAGGGTACCCCCAATGGACGTCGTCGTGAGGCGCCAGGGCTGCCTGACAAATAGAGTAAGGTTCCCCGTGGTGATGGCCTCGGCATCGATCAGGAGGCGCTTGGGCCCTAGCAGATCGTTCCAGACGTTGAGCAAAGGAGTGACTTCGATGAGCTGCTCTCCTGTCTCCGGGCTGAGCACCGGATTTCCCACCTTGTCGACCTTGGGCTCCCTTTTGTCCGTCTTGGTGCATATCTGTCCATACACGACACTTCCGTCGTACGCCACGTAGTCGTCCTGGGTCGTCGGCGGGAGTCGCTCAAAGTAGTAGGTGGATCCGTTTCCGGCCTCGCGTTCCCGGCGCTCGACTGCCGTCTCCTTGAACTGGGGGCTGGGGGCAGAGCCGTCAAGGAGGAGGGGAAAGACGCCAGAGGGTGCCCGGTCGCTTTCCGCAGTTACAGTGCCCGAGTTGGACTTCAGCAGAAATTCGCCCACGAAGCCCGAGCAGGCCGTGACTCCGATATTGACGTTCCCGACTTTGATCTTAATGTCGATGTTGCCCTGGTTTATCGACTGGTCGTTGAGCGTCACCTCCCCAAGTCTGTCACCCACACGCACCGCTGGGAGACCAGCGTTTTCCGCCCCAGCCGCATCCACAGTCAACGTCCCCGGTACCCGATCGCATACGATCACCGCCGTCGCGTACTCTGCGGTTTGCGGGAAACCGTCCTTATACACCACGCCCTCGCGGCAATTCTTGTCCCCCGACTCAAGCAGGACCCGGCTGACGTCGATCAAGCCCCCATCCTCCTTGGCTTGCACCAGGATATCGAATCCCACCATCCCCGACGCGACGATCAGCCCCGAGCCCGTCACCAGACGAATTTTTTCCCCGACCATACCCCGTATGTCCATGTCTCCCTTGGTATTCATCACTGTCCACTCCTTGACAGCCGCCTTGGCAATAGCCGACGTCGTAGAGAAGAGTTGCATCTTCTCCATCTCGACCTCGATTATGGTATCGGTCAGCAGACACTTGGTGGGGATGGTGACGACGATCTCGACGCGCTGACACGGAAACTCACCTTCTCTGGTGTTGTTCGTGTCGCTCGAGATGGTGAGAAAACCACGGCGCTCGGAGACGCGTGCGGCGCCCAGACCGGCCTCCCATGTGTCTGTCTCCCACGTGGCCTCGGTCATCGTCCGCAGCGGGCCAACGGCCGAGTCGTCTGCGTCCAGCGACATATTGCGCACTTCGATAATGATCTCGGTGGCGGCGTCTGCGTCGTTGGCCTCGAAACGCACCTGCCCGTAGGTGCTCTCAATGCGGAGGCGCTCGAGCTTGGGGCCCTGGAAGGCAAGGGCCTTGTCCGTGATGGGGTCCCGCTCGACGGGCGTCACGTTGTCGAGACCGAGATCGATGCGATACTTATAGACTTCCACAACGTCGCGATCCGGCAGCCGGCACTTTTCCTCCCGGAGCAGAACGAGGAAACCAGTGACGACGATCCCGATAAGGACGAGGCCAGTGAGTACTACCATGCCCGCCATGATTCGACTTTTCGCGAGACTGAGGCGGGGGGCGATAGCCCGACGAGGGGCACGACTCTGGGTCGCCGTGCGAATGCCGAGACTGCGAGGCGCAGAGAGGGGGAGTGTCGGAGGGGTTCGGTGGTGTCGACGCGGCATTGACGGGGCGAGCCAGTGCGATGCAGCGGCCCCTTCGTCGTTCCGCCGTCGACTCGCGCTGTAGCATCCGACATCAATAGAAGATGCTGTTCATCCGATCCGTTGGCGGCCATGCTGCGCTGCCGTAGGCCGCTCACGGACATGCCATCGTCCATTTAGGACTTGGGCCGGCTGGCCTGGCACCGCCTTTTCCGCGCCACGCCCTGGTCCCTCTCCGCGTAAGGCTTGGCTGACTGGTTCAGCTGTCTCTCGCAGTGCGGGAGGGAAGGCCGCGCGGCGACGCGGGTCGCGAAAGGTGCCGTGCGAGACCGTCGGGGCCGGGACCGCCGTCAGCACGTGCTCTGGCATGCCCGACAGTGCTGTTGTGGTCCGTTTTCCTCCCGGTGTACCCACGCCCCTCACCGCTACCGCCGCCCACTCTGCTGCGACTGGAGGATGGCCTCGTAGTCGACCGCGTCCATCCGCACCCCGTCGCCCACCTGGATAATGGAATCGATGAGGCCGAAGCCGATGGCGGCCTCAGGCGTCAGATACCGGTCCCGCCCCAACTCCTCGCGAAGCAGTGCCATCGAAGCCTCCGCATCCATCCCCGCGAGGCTGTTGCCCCTGAGGTCGCGCAGCGGCCCCACCCCACCCTCCACCCCGTCGCCGCCCACGTCCCTCCCCAGGAACTTCCCCATGAAGCCGAGGTAGTTGTCAAAGCATGTGTCCATCTCGCTGGCCGCAATCATGACATCCCCAGCCCTCCCCTGGGCCCGATTGAGCCGCGGCGGCCCCGTCCGGATGCGCGCGTGGGGCAGCGCCGCCCGGCGCCCCCTCGCGCCACTCGCGAGGAGCATCGCCGCATTGCCGTATGCAGCCCCTACAGCCAGCGTGTGCACGGGAGGGCGGATGTAGTTCATCGTGTCGAGAATCGCGTAGGCCTCGGTTTCGAACCCCACAGCCTGTCCCTGCTCCGTCTGTGTGCCGGTGCTGTTGAGATAGAGGTTGAGGGGCCTCTCTGGATCCGCAAAGTTGAGCCAAAGCAGCTGGAGGGGG
>Ga0181573_10000856_pt1 | contig 31352 bp, 32 predicted proteins | sample 101ome_25_FD_148643 | JGI IMG/M metagenome (GOLD analysis project Ga0181573, IMG submission 148643) | Coastal salt marsh microbial communities from the Groves Creek Marsh, Skidaway Island, Georgia - 101409BT metaG (spades assembly) | ecosystem: Environmental > Aquatic > Marine > Intertidal zone...
ATCCCAATAGGAGTTTGAGTCTCAGTATTCACGACATCACTTTTAAATCCATTTTTCATGTCTTCAAACAGCGCTACGTTTACATCTGAAACAGAGAAAAAGATAACAAAGAAACACATCAACAGTGTGATCATGTCCCCATAGGTCGCTAACCAAGCATCTCCGCCACCTTCTTCTTCGTCGAATTTTGATCTTCTTTTTCCCATAATCTATTTATGCTTCTCCTCCTTTACCTATCAAAGAGTACAATTGGTCCTTAATCATAAGTTCACTTTTACCCTCTTTGATAAGAATGATTCCTTCAATTGTTACAGATTCACGCGTCTCAACAATTCCCATGTTGTGCTTAATTTTCTTAGCCATTGGCGAGAAGATCAAGTTGGCAAATGCCACCCCGTAAAGAGTGGTCAAAAGAGCCAGTGAAAGACCGACACCCACAGAACTCGGATCGCTAAGATCCTTAAGCATCATAATCAAACCTAGAATGGTACCGAACATCCCAAATGCAGGGGCCGTGGTGGCCATCATGGTTAATACATCCGCTTTTTGGTGTTCGATGGTTAGACGTTTGTCAAGGTATAGTTCAGCCATATCTCTCATCTCTCTGGTAGAGTAATTGGTGCTGACCAAGTCAAACATGTAACGGGTGGTAATATCAGACGTTTTTGATTTCACTCGCTCTACAAAACCGTTTTTATCTGAAGCATATTCAGAGCGGTACTCAAGGATAGTTTGAATCTGAGCCTCGACCATATCCGTCTTTCCTTCATAATGAGAAAAAACGTGACGCAATGTGGCTACTGCATTTAAAACTGCAGGAGTAGGATACATAATGAACAATCCTGTCATTACACCTCCAAGCACTACGAACAAACTTGGAAAATCCAAAAATGGAATTTTCAAAAACTCTGGCAATGCATCGGAAAATCCAATTGCACCAATGGTATCGAGTGATCCCACGAGAAGAAATGATAGTGAAAGGGTATAACTAAGTAAAGTAAAGATTGAAAACTTCATATAAGGCTTATTTTAAGTAGTTCCAGTAATAGTTCGCTGTGGCCGTATCTCCTGAGAGGTAAAACAAAGAGCCTTTTAAATCATAAAATGGCTGAATCTCTATTAATTCAATGGCTTTGTTAATCTGCTCATTAGCTTCATTTAAATCGTCATCCATAATGGCTTTCTGAGCAGCCAAATAAAAAGAAAAGCAAAGGCTAACATCTTTTTTCGACACCCACTCCTCATTACTACGTTTAGCGTTCGCCGCTTTATTTCCTTCCATGACAATATCCAAATAGGGATCGTCGATTTTGTAATAAACCATTCCCTTTGACGCTCCGTTTTCGTAAGCAATTTGGATAGGATCATTCAAATTAGCGTGGTAAAAATCTCGAGTGCCGTTTGTGCGAGAGGCCGCGTTACCTGGGGCAGGTTCTACATACTCCAACGGCACACAGGCAACGAATGTGATCGCCAATATTATAATGTGAGATAAGCGCCGTAGCATAATGCGTAATTGTTAAAAGTTAATCCTTCTGTAAACTGAAGGTTCGACCGTTTTATGGGTCCGAAATATTTTAAAGAGGCAAAGACAGAAATAATGGGTGTCAAATGCAGCTCGACCCTTGTATCTGAGCTTAAATGAGTGTCAATAACTGAAGGTTTACCAATTGTTCCGATTTGTTTTACTGTTAGCCAGTAATCATCCAAAACTTGTTCTCTGGGCCAAAAGTTTGCGTGAATAGATGCTCCAATCTCAAAAAATGGAATGGCCATAGAGTTTAAGCCAACTATAGTATCCTTAAAGCCGTTAGGCAAATGAATGCTTGAGCCAGCAAGTACAATGCCCCCTCCCCATGTATTGGTCAAGGAGTTGTCATATAGTACTTGAATAGACTGATAGCTTACAGGTTCATTTTCGTAAGGGCCTACAATTGAATTCACTGAATTAGTACCATAATTTCTGAATACCGTAGCAGGAACATCTTGAGACGTTAATAGCCCAATACTTAATGAGTGGGTCGATTTAGATTCTTTATACTTAGGGTCCGAGTAGAACTTTTTCGCCCATTTGACTAACAATGTTGACGTTTCAACCATAAATACGTTCAACACTAACATTTCGTTTTCAGGATTCCATTGAACCGAAGATGCGATGAAATGATCAACCCCATAAGAGTCCAACGTATCCAAAACTGGTCTCAACCCTTTGTAATTTGATCTCAAAAAAGACGTGTGTTCTATTCTAAACAAGGAATCCGAAGAATACACCTTGCGAATGACATGGTCTTTTAAGAAAGGTTGGTATACAAGATTGTATTTTGATTCACGTACCGATTGAATCATGCCTTCATAAATCCTATCCGTCACATAACTGCTCACAGTGACACTGTAATCTGGCTGCATGACATATACGCGATTACCTTCTACAATGGTTTGGGAAAACTCCTTTTCAAATTCCGCAACTAATCGGTCAATGGAGCGATCCAATCCAAACGTAGTTTGCCCCCAAGTAATTGAGGGCAATACAATCAATAATATGTATATGATTCTGTTAAACAAATTTTCTAATTCTATTCAGGATATTCTTCCTCGCAGCAGCGCGCTCCTTGTTCGAGATTGTTTTCCCTGAGTCCAATTCTGATCTAATCATCTCTCGCTCGCGAGGAGGTCTAGCGCGAAGAATTGCCTCTAGAGTTTCTTCATCCGCACCAAAAAGTGCATTTAGAATATCTTGGGTTTCGACATCCATCAACGCATTTTGAATGATGTCCTCTTGTAGTTTGTGTATGTTAAAGAACCCAATGAATTTTTTCTCAACGATCTGACCTTTATCCAGGTCATTTTGAAGCATCGTTTCTAGAAGCTCTCGCTGTTTGTTTTCCTCAAGCTCATCCAAAGTGCTGATAATTGCGCCGATACCATCAATATCAATATTGTATAACCCGGCCATGTCCTTGGCACGCTTGGCGTATCGCTGTCCTATTTCTTTAATCACGCTCAACGGTAATCTCGACATCTCGGTCAATTGAAGCAACATTTCTGAACGCTGTATATCTCCCAACAAATCCATTACTCGCAACTTGCGATCATCCGGCAATTGTGCAAAAAGCACACTTGACATTTCAGGCTTATCGCCTTCAATCAACTTGAAGATTTGGATGTCATTGAGCTGCTCGAGGAATCCAAAGACTTTGTGATCCGGGCTTTTCTCAATGGAGTTCTTTTCGTTGGCAATAGCTTTAACCGTATTGTTAAAGGTTAACAAGAACTTATCCTTCGTATCCGGATCAATTTTTTCCTCGATATCCTCATCTACTCTATTCAATAATGTCAAATATGTACTATACGACATGTGCGGTTTGAGCTGGCCCACTAAATCCGGGAATGGCTTGGATAGAACTGAAAAAACTGTGAGTGCGTCCTCTTGATTGGATTCGATAATGTTTTCCATAAACGTGGCTACAGAATCCGGGTTTTCAATAAGGAGTTTTTTAAATTCATTAACCTTCAAACTTACAGGCGCCTTGTCCATTGCAGATAGCGACATCTTTCTGAAGCTACTATTGTCGATGACCAACTCTTCATCGTCCTCGTCCTTACTATTTTTACGTACTTTTCTTATAATAAGGAACATGATCAGAGCCAAGGCAACTAGTATTGCCCATACCCACCATTTAGTAAGATAATCTGTGATACTTGGTCCGCTGCTTTCAACCGGCTGTTCGACAGGGGCATATAACACCTCTTGTTTATTGGCTTTTTTACGTTTGGGACGGTTCACCTTTGCATAAGGGAATTCCCAAATCTTAACCTCAACATTGTCTTTGACCAAGTCTAAATCAAGAGTGTTAAACATTAAACGTTCAAAAAACGCAACATCGCCAGACACGCCAGTCGTATCTATCTCCAAGCGCACTGTGTACTTTTCATCGACCAATTCAACTGTACCGCTCGCTTCCGTTTTGGCGTCAACTAGAACTCCTGGTAACCCAATATTTTGAGCAGGATACTCAGTAATCTCGTAAATCTCATCACGAACCACTGAAATATTGAATTGATCCTCAGGAACAAATTCTCTTAGTGCTCTTGTGAGGATAGTCTTCTCGCGCGGAGCACTTTTACTGACGGTTTTTCTAGACTTTTTAGGTTGGGCCGATTGATTATTACTTCCTCTATTTACCGGCTGTGAGTTCTGAACCAACCCTCCATTTTTCTTAGAACCGAGTAAGTCCAAGACAGGTGGTCTCTTCAGGTTTTTTGAGATTGTATCCGTTCTCTGAGCAGATATAGCTGAGCTCAGAATAAGTGCTGATATGAATATTGATAACTTAAACTTCATCGTGTTAAATTGGCATAATGTTGAACAATGAGTTGATCCGTTTCACAGGAGGCTCTTAGGGTAATTGAATCATTGTAAATGGTGATTCGACCCGTAAAAGGTTCAACATTGATATTTAGCTTGCTATTGTATAGTTCACCTTCTCTCACCCAATATCCTTGAGTATTGGACACATCAAAGTACCCGTTAAAAAGATCGGTTACATCGAGATAGGTAAATGTTGTGTCTACAACTGTATCTAAAAACAGTTTATCGATACGCACAACGGAATCAATGCCATAATACCTTCCGGCATGCACTGAAGGAGGCAATGACTCCTGACAAGAAATCAGGAAGATTGATGCTATGAACAAAACCACTATTCGCATCTTTCAATCAATGCTTCTACATTATGGAATTCAACGATATCACCATTGGATGTTCCAGATAGGAAAACCTTCTCATACACCTCAAATCCATATGGATCTATACTATCCGTCGCAATGACCACTATAACAGACCATTGATCTTTGGCGCTTTTTCTGACGCGCACATCAGAGATAGAAGGAGTGTTGCCACAAGCAAATGATAACAGGTCCAAAGTTTGAGTACGAACTTCTTCTTCTGTCAGATCCTCAGCAATGATTGTCTCCGGCGGAACAGGTGATTGGTTTGAAAGTTTCTCTTCCAATAGATTTATGTACTCATCTCTGTAGCTGCGGTCAGCACTGCAGCCGTAAGTGAGCACAATAAGAGTGATAAAAATGCCTAAAGTGGCAATAAAAATTCGCGCGTTCATGGTCTGTTTTAACATACCAAATAACGTGTAAGTAAACTTTATAAACAAGTTTTAAACCATTCTAGGCCGCATTTATTCTATAAGTTGCGTTTTTATACTCAGTATAAAGTCTTATGATGTTTTTTGAAGAATTTTGATTGTATTGATTTGGCTCGTCAACAAAATTAACGGAATGCCCTAATCAGGAGTGTTTTACAGATATGATTTTCAGATAATTAGGACAATATCTAATTAAGATCCAATACGGTTCATAACCTCAAGATTTTAACAATAATTGGAATTGAGTTAAGGTGGTTGCTAAGTTGATAGGAGATCAATTTATTAACCCTAAATCCTTTTCAAATGAAAAAAAATTGGATCGTGGCTGTAGCCACTAGTTTGGCATTCTCGATGAATGCGCAAGATTCGAATGTTGAAACCCAGGCCATCGGCGTAGTCATTGACGCACACGCATTGGTGGACGTCGTAGATGATGAAATCGTCTTCGATTTCTCCGCAGATGATCCAGTTGAAGCCGGATCTGCATTTATTCTCGGTGCCAACAAAAATCAATCAACAACACTAAATTACAGCCTAATGCTCAGTAATGGCGGTGTTTCCGATGGAACCATTTCGGTTCGCATCAACGACATGAACGAAGGAATGCACATGACACTATTAGCTGACGGAACCTACACTGGAACGCTTGATCAAGCTAAGTATGGAGTCCTTGGAACAGTGGCGCCAAACTTCGACGCGACACAAGGTGTGAATCCGGTGATTTTAACGGCAACGGACCAAGTCTTGATTGAAAACATCGGCTCGTCCTATACTGGAAATGGCGCAGGCAACGGGTATTTGTTGCAGTACACGGCGCACATTAACGACTATTCGCAATTGGACGCGGATAACGGGTCGCAAGACATGGGAACTATTACTTATACCATCGCGGAATAAACTATTGAACCCTTCCGGGGGCGCTCTGCGCCCCCGGATCTAAACGCTACGCCATGAAATGTACCACCGTGTTTTTCCTGCTCTGCAGTGTCGTTACAAACGCCCAACTCTTGGTCCAAAGCGGCCTCACTCACCGGTTGAGTGTGGTGCCTGGCGGAACGGAATTGGTCCCTATCTCTCTAAAAAATGGAGGCGACGAACCTTTACTCTGTACCCTTACCCTAAGTGATGTTGTCTCGCATTGTGATAGTGGCTACCGCTATTTACCGGCGGGCAGTACGGACGAGAGCTGTGCGGCTTGGATGCAGCTCGAGCAAGAGGAGTTTGTGCTGGCTCCCCGGGAAGAGCGCGTGGTGAAAGTCCGCTTCGCGGCGCAGGCAGGATACGCGCGGGCCGGGGCCCGCGCGTCCTTGCTTGTGGACAGCCGCCCGTTCGAAGAAGAACCCACGAACCAATTAAAACTTCGCGTACGCTACGCCATTCATTTCCATTACCGCAACCCCCTGATTTCCGGGGTAGTGGCCTTGCACGCCGAGCGATTGGAATGGGTTGGGGAGCGCGATTTCTGGGGGTTGGTGTTTCAAAACAGGGGCAACGTGGACCGCGTGGTGCGGTCGCATGCAAAGCTGTTGGACGGTAGAGGCAAGGTGGTGTATTCCGGGGAGAGTGTAAGTGCGCGGGGGCTGATGCCGAACCAGTGCAGAACGCTCAGATTTCCTAAGCCGGAGGTGCCGGAGGGCGTATACCAATTGGTCGTAGTGAGCGAGACAGATGCAGGGGAACGATTTGGCGTAACACAAGAAATGCGATGGGAAAACTAATACAATTTTTAAGCACATGGACGCTGGTGATGCCCTTGGTGGCGAGCTGTCAGGTGCTGGAAGCGCGTGGTGATTCGGTGGATCCGGGCGGCTTGGGTCGGTTGTGGCTCGAGTGGTCGGGTGTGCCGGAGGGGCCGGCTTGGTTGGAGGTTGAAGCGCCGGAGGAATTGGTGTTTTTGGAGCTGCCAAGTATGGGCGAAGGCCGACGTGGCGAAGCGCTGGCGTTCTTTATGGTCCATCCGTTTGCGCGGGCGGGCAAGAAGGAACTAGTCCTGCAGATTCGGAGCGTAGAGCGGGTGTGTGTCCGCGCGGTGGCAAGTGTCTTGATCCACGAGCGGGCCGGGGCGGAGTTCGCTGTTCTTGAGGAGCGTCGGGATTCCACCATAGCCTCGGTGAGCAATACGGGCAATATCTCGCTCGACGTCGAGGGTGAAGAAATAGCGCCCGGTGAAGTTCGCAGGGTGCGGATGGCGCGGGAGGAAGAAAGTAATTGGGTGTTGACGGCCAGTGGCGGGTCGTGGGATACGACCGTGGTGCTGCCGTTACGCAAACGATTTTACCCCCATCAGACGGAGGCCGCGATGCCCAACATAGGCTCGGATGTGCTCAGCGCATCGTTGAGCGGACAATGGAGCGGCGGACAGTGGCATGGTATGGTGTTAGGGCGGTTTGCGCGGGAAAATTGGTCCGGGAATCTGGCCCAGTGGAATGGGCGGACGCGCGGGGTTTTGGCCTATGAGTCCGGGCGTGGCAAAGGCGTTATTGGTTACGGAAATGCACGGGCGCTGGAGGTCTTTCGTCCTGAACAAAGCGCGTTTTTCAGGGGCCAATATGGTCGTCAACCCCTCTCCCTTTTCCTGGATCATAGATCCGCGGCGGCGACAAAAAGCTGGTCCCACCGAGCTTGGGAAGGAGGCGCCGGCATGGCTTGGTTTGAAGGGAGGTTGTTGCCGACGGGCCAGCTCGATTTTGAGGGTCAAAACGCCTCGCTACGTTGGCGACAATGGGGCGGGCTTCGAGATGTGCAGGCGGGATGGCAGGGTCCAAAATTTGGAAGCCAAGCGCGCTGGCTGAAGGTCTCAGAATTCTGGCGAGAGGAGGTCGTGATGGGAGAATTGGCCACCCTAGGAACTTCGTACCGCACGCCACAGCTGCGATGGAATCACCAGAGCGTGCTTCAGGGCGACCGCGATTTCCATTCCGCGTTGCTGCAATATTCTTCCGGGCCTTGGCAGTGGGCCTTTCGGGGCCAATTCCAATCTCACGCCCAACGTTTCGGATCGGTTGTGCGCGGGCAATACCGCTGGGGCAACCACCAATTTTCCGGGCGAGCGCAGTGGTTGTCGACCCGCGAAAAAACTACCGGGCCGCGCTGGAATGCCGCCTATAATTGGCGGGGGCGCTCGGGCCTATTGGGTGTTTCGAGTCAGGAGCTTGTGGGAGGAAATTGGGCACATTTTATTCAGATCGGCTATCAAAACCCTGGCCTATCCCTTCGGGCTCAATGCTCGTACCGCGGCGACCTTCCCCAACCTTGGTTCCCGCAACTTCACCTCATCTTCACCCGCCCCTCCGGGCAATGGGCACTGAGCAGCAACCCGCACATGCCGCTTCGATTGCAATGGTCCGGCACCCTCTTGCGCTCCCACACGACCAGAACCCTCAAAGGCCAAATCCTCGATCACCAAGGCCAACCCCTGCCCGAAATCGAGTTGTTCTGTCAAGGCAAGCGCGTGCATAGTGACGCGATGGGCCGCTTCGCCTTTCATCACCTCACGGGCGAGACCGCCACTATTCATCTTGCGCCCAACAGTTTGCCGTTCGCCACCTTTCCAGTAGAGGGCTATACACGTGAACTTGTCCTCACCAAGCGTACCACTTCGCTCGCCATCCACTGCTTTAAAAGCTCTGGCGTCCACGGCACCGTCCGTATACAATACGACTCCGCCAAAGCCTTCCGACCCCGACCAAATCCCGCACTCCGCGCCATCCTCACCCACCGCGACGGCACCACCTATACTACCCAATTAACTTCTTACAACACCTTTCAAATCAGCGGTTTACGAGAAGGAGTCTACACCGCTCGCCTCGACAACACCGGCGACCTATTCCAATCCCTTCCCGTCGAACTCTACATCGAAGAAGGCACCCTCGTCCCCGTCGAGCTCCTGCTCATCGAACGCTCCCAACACATGCCCATCCAACGCCTATGAAACCTTTCCTATTTCTCTTACTTCCCCTGCTCGCACCCGCGCAAAATTTCTACGTCGAAGCCAGCTCCGCACTCACCATTGAGTATGCCCCCTTTGCCCTTATTCGCCTAGATGCCGGTGAGAGCACCGCGCACCCTCCCGCCCCGCCAGAGGCGGGCTGGCCCACACTTCAAGTCCCCTTTTCTCTCGACCCTCAATACCTCGCCTACACCCTCACCGGCCATCAAAACCAGGCCCTTATGATCAGCGCATCACCCCCTTCAGGTCTTCTGCTTCGTGCTTCACTTGGTCCGACTGGCTCCCTCGGAACCGCCTTCCTATCCAACGCCCCTACACTCCTCGCGACACTGCCTCGAGGCACCGCCCAAGGCCTCCAGCCACAAACCGGAATTCCCTTACTTCTCACCCTCGAAAGAGGTACACAGTATCACCTTTTATCCGCTCAACATTCATGGACCGACCTAATTCTCGAAATTCAATGAAAACTAAGTTAGTTAGTGTATTTATACTCTTGTATATCAACAATTTACAATCACAAAGTATTAATGTCATTATGTGGTCAAATAATGTCATTATTGACGAAAACCACCTCGATCCTCCCCAGACCGCAGGAGCAGATTACGCCCAAAACATTACCCTGCCCACCCAGGCCTTGTTGGCTATTGAAGAGTTGGAGCCCGAGACCCCGTGGTGCCTATCCGTCCAACACACCAACACCATCGGCGGGGCAGCTCTTTACGCTAGTGTGAGATATGATTTATTGAGACCAGAGAATTGGGACCCAAGCTCGCCTGTAGAAGCTACCATCTCCTTGTCCGCCGAACCCCTTATTAGTGGTATCGGGTCCATCCGCGAACTCGTCGTTGAATTTGAATTGCGAGGTGCCAGCGTGGCAACAGATTATGACCTGCGCGTCGAAAACCTCTTGTGGACTGTGACGGGCGGCGGCTGCCCCGCCGCCCCGTAGGGGCAAAAAAAATTGCCCGGCCGGAGGCCGGGCAACTCAATATGATTGAACTTGAAATTTAAGCGAGTTGAATATCTACGCTTACCAAGTCTTTGAACATCTCCAAACGTGCGTTAATCTCAGCAGTAGTAAGGTCTGCCACGCGCTCGGTTCCAAATTTCTCTACGGTGAAGCTCGCCATCGCAGAACCCCAAATGACCGCACGCTTCATGTTTTCGAAGCTAATATCATCAGTCTTCGCGAGGTATCCGATAAAACCGCCTGCGAACGTATCGCCAGCACCTGTTGGATCAAATACTTCCTCCAATGGCAAAGCCGGTGCGCTAAATACTTTGTCCTCGTGGAACAACAACGCGCCATGCTCGCCCTTCTTGATGATCAAGTATTTCGGGCCCATGGTCATGATCTTCTTCGCCGCCTTCACCAAGCTGTACTCCTCAGACATTTGGCGCGCCTCTTCATCATTGATCGTCAACACGTCCACGCCCTTGAGCGCCACCATCAAATCATCCCAGAAGTGGTCCATCCAAAAGTTCATGGTATCGAGAACGACGAGTTTTGGTCGCTTAGGCAATTGGTCCAATACCTTTTGCTGAATCGACGGCATCAAATTTCCCAACATCAAGTACTCACAGTCCTTAAAACTATCAGGCACAATTGGGTTAAAGTGCTCTAATACATTAAGTTGCGTATCAAGAGTGTCGCGAGTGTTCATGTCCAAATGGTACTTCCCTTTCCAGAAGAACGTCTTGCCATCGGGAATGATTTGCACCCCTTCGAGGTCCACGCCCTTGCTCTTTAACAAGTCCAAATGCTCTTGCTCGAAGTCCGCTCCCACCACAGAAACGATGTTGCTCTTCTCCACGTGGTAGCTCGCGCTTAACGCGATATACGTCGCCGCACCCCCAAGAATGCGATCCGTTTTTCCGAAAGGCGTCTCGAGCGCGTCGTACGCCATGGTTCCAACTGTAAGTAGGCTCATGTGCTTGAATTTATGGGGCAAAGGTACGCGGGGCCAATTAGTTTCGCAACGAATCTCAAAACCCTATTTCTAACGGAAGTGATTTTTTTCTCTGAAGTATTGTGGGAAATTGGGGATTGCCGTATTATTGCAGCCCGATTTGAAAGAATTGGACACAATATTCCTCCTTAGCTCAGTTGGTTAGAGCATCTGACTGTTAATCAGAGGGTCCTTGGTTCGAGCCCAAGAGGAGGAGCAACAGAAAAAGCCGCAGATTTATTTCTTGCGGCTTTTTTGTTTTTACACTCTATGGTTCAATGCTTAATTGTGATTCCAATTGAGGGCCAGCTCGTGTAATAGTGTTCAATAGGTGCCCCTGCTGATGGTAAAAACCATTCGCGGACGAATGAAAGTTCCAATTCAGGACGTAATGACCAACCGTTCGAGCTGAATGATTTCCCTAAACCAAGACCTAAAGCGAGTGGATCAGAAAATGCGTTATACTCGTCTGAATTCAACACAATCAACAATGGGTAAATATCAACGGTATTTGTTCCTATAGACCATTGATTCACACATTTAATCGCCCCGTAAAAGGAATGTAATCCCGGCTCATCAACCCAAGTGCCTGGTGTTAGCTTAAAATTGTAGGGAAGGGTGAATTCCAGCGTTGCATTTTCTTGCAGTTGATAAGAAACTACCGGTGAAATGAAGTCGTTTTTCGCGTTAACCCCCAAGTCTAATCGCTCTAACACTTGGGCTTTAGCGCACATACAGGCTAAAAACATAACTACAATCAGTGCAGATCGCGAAATACAAGCTCCTTTCATTTCGAATTGACTTTAACCATAACTGAATTTACATAAAATTCAATCTTCAAACACGGCCCTTGGCTGCATCTTTGAATAATAGGGGGAGCAACAGAAAAAGCCGCAGATTAATTTCTTGCGGCTTTTTTATTTCCCTCCAATAAGTTCTGTCCCAAGACCACAGAGAAGACGAGCAAAACCCTATTTTTAAACCCAAGAGAAAGTGCGGATGTGAAAACAGCTGTTGTTTTCCCTGGCCTTGAGTGGATGCTCCAGGTTGAACTAATGAACACACATCTACATCATGAAACGTTTTCTAACCGCCCTATTTATTGCGGGCTCAACAGCGGCTTGGTCGCAAAGTTTGCCTTTCGACTTTGAATCAGCCACCTCTGGCATGGTAGGCTACGATAATGCCACCTTCACCATTGTCAATAATCCGAGTACATCCGGAAACAGCAGTTCTAAAGTGGCCAAAATCGTGAAAACCACTGCAGGCGATTTATGGGCAGGAGGGAAAATCACCAATGTATCCTCATTAAACTTTTCAGCCGCCTCGACCAGCGTGCTTTCTATGAAAGTCTACACGACTGAGCCTGTGGGCACGGTGATCAAAGTAAAGCTTGAAAACCCATACACGAGCGAAGTCGATGCCGTGACTACCGTCAGCGGCGCATGGCACACGCTCACCTTCGATTTCGGAATCCCAGCCCCATCGGGCAGCGCAGATCTCGTCATCATGCCACAGCCTTTCACCGCTGGAGGAGGCAACACCTTTTATGTAGACGATATCCAACAAATCGCCGGAAACATTGCGCCACAAAGGCCAGGACTGCCCATTACCTTTGAGTCCGGTACCACTCCCGATCATTTTTTCAGTTTTGAAAGCGCTACCATGGACATCGTTGCAAACCCCACATCTGATGCGACCAACAACAGCTCCTTGGTAGGTAAAATCGTCCGTTATCTTGGCGCCCCATATGGAGGGAGTGTGATCACTTTTGCCAACAACATTGATTTTGCAAATCACCCTCAAATCACCATGAAGGTGTGGACCTCTGCTCCAATAGGGACTTATGTGACCTTGAAAGCCGAAAAGCCGTTTTGGGGCGAAGAGCGCAGCGTGCAAACCACGAAAACCGAGCAATGGGAATTACTTACGTTCGATTTTACGAATGCCCCAACGGACATGCCTAGCTTGGCCTTTTTGTTTGACTTCACAGCGGGTAGCACCAATGTGGGTGATGGTACTGCGACTTCAACCTTTTATTTCGATGAAATCAAATTCGCCAACGTACCGCTGGGTGAGGAGGAATTAAAGGAATTGGGACCAATTAATATCTACCCTAATCCCACCACTGATCGTTGGAACCTGAACTTTGCAAATGGGTCGATCCTACGCGCTGAAATCTTCAATATGGAAGGTCGCGTACTCGATATCATCGACGGCAATGGTGCACCTACGCTTGAAATCAATGCTACCAACTATGCCGACGGCATCTACACTGCAAAAATTACGACGGCGAAAGGTTCAGAAATGATTAGATTGGTAAAACACTAGTTTCAACTGTCATGAACACCTCAACATTCCGCGCCCTAACGATGATTTTATGCTTGGCTTTTTGCTCCGTAGCAAAGGCGCAAGACAACATCTCCACTGTAAATGCTTTTGACGGTATTGTTGTCGTGGGATACGTAGATAATGGAGCATATTTAAATTTCACAGGACCTAATATCAAGTGGACTACTGGCGAAGCTGTAACTACCCTTGGCATGCTCCCCTCATTGCGTATCAAACAGGATAATGGTGCCACGCAACACTCCCTGATCACGCCAAATCTCGGAATAGGAATTACCTATGAGTTCAACGGCTGGGCCTTTCAGGTGCCGCTTTACTACAACCCGAAAACAGTCGATGAAAACGGGCAGTGGAATGTTGGTGTGGGAGTTGGTTTCAGATTATAACATAGCCCCATGCTAAAGATTCGAGGCTTATTCCTGTTGCTTTCTCTGCTCACCGTGCAGGGCGTTGTGGCACAGTCCGACAACTTGGTCAAGCGCTACCTCAACAATGTCTTGAGCGAAAGTGGCGACCCTTCGGCGCCCAAGCTGATCAACTACCCGACCGTCGCTTATGCGCCGGAAACGAGTTGGGAATTGGGCGTATCGAGCTTGTACGTGTACTCTGCCAATAGAGACCTCAGCAACCGCCTCAGTGAGATTAAGGCCTTCACCTTCTATACCCTCGAAAATCAATACGGATTTTGGCTCGATCATGCGTTGTACACCGACGAAAACAAGTGGTTTTTCTACGGTCGCGCACGCTATCAAAGCTTCCCACTGTTTTATTACGGTATAGGCCGCGAGACACCGTCCGAGCACATTGCCTTGATCGACGGGGAATACACCTTGTTCCGTGAGCGCTTGCTGCGTGAGACCTTGCCGTCGCTGTATTTTGGATTGGAATTGGACTACCAAGGCCTGAACCGAGTCCATTACATCGATACCGAAACGGATTTTGAGCTCCCGGAAGTGGGCGCTATGGGGTCCAACAATTTGGGCATCGGTCTGGGGCTACTTTACAACAACATCCACAACGCCATGAATCCGCGAGAAGGGCTATACAGCGAATGGGCCTTCATGAATTACAACACAGCGGCGGGTAGCGATTACAACATGACCACCTACGTCATAGACAACAGAATCTACCGTCCGGTAAAGGAGAATACCGTTTTTGCAGCACAGGTCTATGGCCAATTCACTTCTGGCAACGCCCCCTTCAATATGCTCGCACTTATGGGTGGGGAAAGCTTGATGCGCGGGTATTACCTGGGGCGCTACCGCGACAAAAACTTAGTGGCAGGGCAGGTCGAATACCGCATCTTGCCCTTTGAATTTTCTAAGCGTTGGGGGGCGAGCGTGTTCCTAGCGGCTGGACAAGTGTATGGGGATGAGTATGGATTTAATTGGGACCAATTCCTTCCTACCGGAGGCGCCGGCATCCGATACCTCATCTTCCCAGAAAAAGACATCTATACTCGAATAGATGTATCTTTCACCGAAGAAGGCCGAGGAGTATATTTCTTCATCGGCGAAGCGTTTTAACTCACTCTACTCATGAAAACTCGACACCTCCTCACGGCACTTTTAATCAGCAGTGCCGCCATCGCTCAGACGAATGACTATGCCATCACTTCTTATGCTGAAGAAGGCTTCCTCGCCCCCAATACCCATTATTTAGGGGAAGCTTGGTTACAGTTCGCCATGCCTGCGGACTCATTGACGGGATACGGCATTACCAAGGCGATGTTCAAGGCGAACTCAACGTTGAATTGGCACAAGCACGGCTCAGTCCAAGTATTGGTGATTGTCGACGGCGAGGGCTACTACCAAGAGCGCGGCAAGGAGCCCGTGATCATGAAAGAAGGCGATATCATCAAATGCCAACCCGGCACCGAACATTGGCATTCCTCTTCCAAGGAGCACGATGTAACCTACTTGGCCATTTACGGCGGCACTACCCCCACAGAATGGACCGAAGAATTGACCCGCGAAGCTTATGATGCGGTGGCGGAGAAATTGGCTACTTCAAAATAATTCTGCCAATAAAAAACCCCCTTCTCGCGAAGGGGGCTGAAGAGTTCACTCAGGTTTGAGTCTTACATAGACTTAAAAGGCAAATATGGCGCCTTCACCCAGTTTACAAAGGTGTTGGCAAGGCCGTACAAGAAGCCGTACACTGCCAAGGACACATACAATTGGATCAACATAATGATCACAGCAACGAAGCCCATACCGGCACCAATCAAGCCTTCGATACTCCAGCCACCGCCAGCGTACCCTGCGCTCATCAAGTCCATGCCGTACAGCGACATCACCACATCGTTGACCTCAGACAATCCAGCCATGCCGGCCATCATGCCTAATGCAGCCATCGGCAAATCAGCCAATCCACTGGCCAGATTCAAACTGTGTGCATACGTATATACATCAGCATTTACCAACCAGGCTACTACCCCAACTATTGCTGAGAAGAATGCGCTCATTGCAGCGAAGTATCCTACCGCTTTAATGTTCGCAAGAACCAAGTCCTTAAATACAAAGCCAACCGTACCACTAGACGATCCTGCGATTTCCTCGCCGGCATTTCTAACGATCTGAGCTAGCGGGAACGCTGCGTAAATGTAGATGAGCATTGCAACAACGCTACCTACCTTAGACATAGCATCTCCCTGAGAAAGAGCTTCAATACCTCCCGTAATAACTTCGTACAGCATTGATACAAGCACTGCCAAAGCAAGCACCTTGTACACAAATCCCAACCAGCCCTTGGTAGAACCTTCGGAGTTGCTCAACGTGTCGTTGAAGTTGTTTCGCGGAAGCATCTGATTCACCTTACTAGGCAAATCAAGAATTTGATTCACGTAATCCATAGTTTTACAAGTGTTTAAGTGTTACGAGGTAGAAATTAGAAAAAATTTCGGTCCAATTCACGAACAAAACACCCGTCCAATTGTTGATTTCGGGACTAGTCCCGAAAAATCTAGGTTTTAGGCACAAAAAAAAGTCCGAAAAAAAATTTCCGGACTTGTGTCAAATGAGACTTTTTAAGGGGGTTAATTCGCAAATTTCCCTAATCCAAACCCACATGCGGCACCTAAAACGGCTCCCATCACAGCAGAAATAACCGTATCAAGAATCACAAAATTTAGGTCCATCGTGTTGTACATGGCAAGCGTCTGGGTGTTAAACGCTAAGAACAATAGCCCCATAAACCAGGCGCCCGTTTTAGCCCCAGAAGCTGCATCAGCAACCCCCATGCGATCTAGTGAAAGGGTTGTCAATAAAGCAATGACAACCATATTTAGCAAGCCCATCGTCATATCCGGCTCGGCCTTCATTGCCTCTGGAAAAGCTTCTGCCATTGACGCCATCGCATCCATATAATACAAAGCGCCCCCTACGGTGAACATCACGAACCCCGCAATCACGACCACGACCGTGGTCAAAAGAATTTTTTTTATTGTAAAAGAGTGTTAGTTTCTCTTTTAAGGTAGTGAAAATGAACGACTTATTCTTAGTTACACCCAGCAAGGTCGTGCCCCTCGCGGTACAACTTGGTCGTAAATCCTTGAGAAACCATACAACATTGGTGCAACCTGACCACATCATTTCCGCACACAAACTCCATCTGAGCCCGTTGATAAGTTCCAAAGTTTAGATCCACGATCAAGGAATCTTCCTTGACCTCATAGTTGTGCTGTAGGATGCCTGGATTTGCCTGTACCCATTCCTCCAAAGAAGGAAACTCTCCCGATCCGTTTCCATAAATGGTGTACTGGATTCCGTCTTGGAACTCATAGCGTACCGTGTTCTCAAAACCTTCAGGCACCCAGCGCCCTGTGATTGTTCCAGGTTCCTCTTTTGAGCAGGATAATGCCGCCGTTGCTAATGCACATCCCATAAGAAGTCTCGTGATTTTCATGATGTTCGGTTTGTTAGTTCCCATCAAGGTAGTACTTTTTCCAAATGAAACGCACCTTCCTCCTTCTTGCTCTAATGTTGTCCGGTACGCTCTTCGGACAAAAACTCGTGGTCCTAGGCACCTTGCAAGATGCCGGTTCCCCCCAGCTGCTTTGTGAAAAGGAGTGTTGCGCGCACCCAAAAGCGCATGATTATGTCGCCTGTTTAGGAGTGGCCGATTCTACTCGCGCCCTCCTCTTCGACGCAACCCCAGATATCGTCCCACAGCTCACCGAGCTTTTGTCGCGATCCGGAACGGATCGCTATTCGGTCTTTTTAACCCACTCCCACATCGGCCATTATACCGGCCTGATGCACTTTGGACGCGAGGCCGCAAACACGAAAAAGGTGCCTGTCTATGCGATGGACCGAATGATTGAATTTTTAGCGAAGAATGGCCCCTGGAACCAATTGGTTCAGCTTCAAAACATCGATCTCAACGGCCTTCAAGATGGCGTGCCGCGCACCCTAGATAATGGCATCAAGGTCGAACCCGTCCGTGTGCCGCACCGCGATGAGTTTTCAGAGACTGTTGGGTTTTACATCTCGGGGCCAAACAAAACGGTGCTCTACATTCCGGACATCGATAAATGGACCGCTTGGGAGAAAAACATCCTAGCCGTGATACCGACTGTGGACTATGCGTTTATTGACGGTACTTTTTTCGCCGATGGGGAGATCCCAAGGCCCATGTCAGAAGTTCCGCACCCATTTGTTTCCGAAAGTATTGAGCTGTTGAACCACCTGCCCGTGGCCGAGCGCAACAAGGTCTATTTCATTCATTTGAACCACAGCAATCCTACGCGTCGAGCGGGGTTTGAGGGTCGGAAGGCCGCAGAGGAATTGGGCTACCACTTTGCGGAGTTTGGGATGGAGTTTGAACTTTAACGTTCTGTTGCCAAGTCCATTTCGAGTTTCTCAGTACTTTTCAACCACTAAAGAAAACAGCTATGAAAACGCTAAATGAAAATTGGTTCGCCTTTACTCTTATTGCCGTAATCTTCGGTATTCTAGGATTCTTGTTGGGCCGCACCACGGGTCATCACGGCCCGAAAGGCATGCCGCATATGATGATGGGCGGAGGCCATGTGATGAAAAAAGCAATGTTCATTTCTGACGACGGTGAAGTCCACGATTTGATGGGCGACGTCGAAGTTATCAAAGGCGATGATGGAGAAATCACCGTCACCATCGACAGCGTAGGGACTGAAGGTGCCGAAGCAAAGGTTCGCGTGATTAAAATCAAGAAAGATTAGTGCAAAGCTATTGGGAACGTGAAACGCTGCGCCACTTCGATCTCATTGTCGTTGGTGGCGGGATAGTAGGCCATAGTACGGCTTTATTTTACGCGGAATCACATCCTAATGCACGTATCGCAATATTGGAACGAGGCCTCTTCCCAGAAGGGGCTTCGACCAAAAACGCAGGGTTCGCTTGCTTTGGCTCCATCGCGGAGCTGGAACACGATCTGGCGAGTTTAGGGGAGGAACGAACCGTGGAATTGGTCTTAAAGCGATTCTCGGGTTTGCAGCTGCTGCGCCAAACCCTCGGCGATCAAGCTATCGACTACCGCGAAGTGGGCGGGTTCGAAATATGCTTTGAGGCTCCTGACATGGAGCGCATCAACTTCTTCAACGATTTGCTCGAACCTGCTTTGGGAGCACGTCCTTATTCCGTAGTTCAGAATAGTGGTTTTAGGTTTTCTGATCGTGTACATTCCATGATCAAAAACGCCCTCGAGGGAACCATTGATACGGGTAAGATGATGGGAGCGTTGCAGCGCAAGGTTGCCCAATTAGGCGTTCAAACCTTCACCCAAAGCGCCGTTACAACGATTGAAGATGGGCCCCACGGTAAGCTCGTCTGTGTTGAAACTGCAAGCGGTCCTGTCGAGCTGCTGACCCAACAAGTAGCGCTGTGCACCAATGCTTTTTCGAAAGACTTTTTGCTTGAGATCGATGTGCAGCCAGGCCGCGGAATGGTGCTGGTGACTAAGCCAAATCCTGCGTTTGATTGGGAAGGGTCTTTCCATTACCACGACGGCTATCATTATTTCCGGACCGTGGACGGCCGATTGCTTTTGGGCGGTGGGCGCCAACTCGATCTCGAGGGAGAAACCACCACAGAGGCGGGCATCAACAATCGCATCAAGGCCCAATTACTCGAAGACATCCAAAGCTTCATTGCCCCTGGCGTGGCGTTTGAAGTTGACCTCTGCTGGTCCGGCACCATGGCTTTTGGCGCGGATAAAAATCCTATCGTTCAACGCGTCGATGATCGCGCCGTGGCCGGGATTCGGCTCGGGGGTATGGGCGTGGCTATTGGTATGGGTGTCGGAAAGGAATTGGCGGGGTTGCTGGCCTAGTTACAGCGTGCCCAAAAAGTCAATAATCCCATTGTAATACGTATCCGCATCGTCGTACATCGTCATGTGTCCGCCTTCCGGACAGTACAAGAACGTTCCGTTTGGCACAGATTCCGCAATGCGCTTCATCCCTTCGGGATCCATAGTATCGTATTGTGCGCCGATGCTCAACGTTGGGACTGTGATTTGGTGAAGGTCGCCTGATCTATCCCAATTCTTCAAGGTGGCATCGCCAACGATGCCAAATTCACTTGGCCCCTGCATCTTTAAATAGAGCGGATAATTCAGCTTCGAAAAGCTTCGGTTCACCGGCTCAGGCCAGTCCTCCAACGGGCGACGCAGCACATGTTCTGGGTAATAATACTCCTCGATCAGGCCCAGGTAACGCTCCGAAGTATACTCTCCAGCCGCCTCCAATTCTTTGATTTCAGAGAGGACCTCAGCAGGTAATTGGGGACCCAACACGTTATTCGCGTAATCAATGTATTCGGGGATCGAAGCCACCATATTTGAGATGATCAAGCCCTTTAAATTTTCTTGGTATTTCAAGGCATATTCCATCGCAAGAATGCCGCCCCATGAGTGGCCTAAAATCACGCCGTTCGAGGCATCGAGGCCCAGTGCTTGACGCACCTGCTCGACCTCTTCCACGAACCTTTCGGTATTCCACAATGAAGGATCTTCAGGATTGTCGCTGTTGCCGGAGCCCAACTGGTCGTAGTAGTAATATTCAATCCCAGCGTTCGGGAAATAACTATCTGCTGATTCAAAATATTCGTGCGTCGCGCCAGGTCCACCGTGAAGCAAGAGCACCTTGATATTAGGGTTGTTGCCCACACGCTTGGTCCATACGTTGAACGTGCCCAGGGGTGTTTCCACTGGAATTAGCCGAGCACCACCGCTCCATTTGTCGGCCAGGCCGTCGTAATTCAGGTAGTTGCTTTCTGCAGCCTTTTCTGGGGCTGGAGTTGGGGCCGAGCACGCGTAGAGTGCGAGGCCCGTAAGTAGAATACGTAGTTTTTTCATGATACTGTGATTATGATTGTAGTCGCGATTTCTCCGCATCAAAACCCATCAAGTGACTTTCCACCGACGCATCGATAGTGCTGGTCAATAGATTTGGATCGCGGGCATCGACCGCGGCGAGAAAATCGGACACTAAACGCCAATCTCCTCCTCCGTGAGAATCCGAACTGTGGGACCAATGTTGTTGCTCGCCCGTGCGGAAATCAGTGTAGGTGAAGGATTCCATATCGCCGACAATATCGCCCATCGAGCCCATCACTCGAGTACGGCGCCCGTGGTATGAGGTGAAGGCCTCCATGTTGAAGGTCGCGGTTACGCCGTTTTCAAATTTCAAGTTCATGGTGTAGTGGTCCGGCTGGTCGTTTTCCATGCGGTAGACGCAGCGGCCGTAATTTGACGAACGCAAATATTCCATGATCGCATCGCCGTGTTCGGCGGGATCCTCGGGCAAGTCGAAGTGGTGGAGCCACGTGCGCTTTTCATGGTAGATGCGCTTCGCTGAATATGGACATTCGTGCTCCACAGCACAACCGTCGACGCATCGCTCGGTGCTTCCTTCTGGAGCGTTTTCTGCTTTGAACCATGCCAGGTCGCCGAAGGCGTGAACCTCCTCGCATGGGCTATCGACGAGCCAGCGCATCATGTCTAAATCGTGGCAGCTTTTGGCTAAGATAATTGGGGTTGTGGCCTTGCTATTGTGCCAATTTCCCCGCACAAAGCTGTGGCTCATATGCACGTGCTGAATGGGCTCAAAATGTTGCAAGGAGATGAGCTGGCCGATGGAGCCGTCGTGCATCAACTCGCGTAATTTTTCAAAATACGGCGCGTATCTCAGCACGTGACAGACGGCCACAATGCGCCCGGTCTCTTGGGCGAGTTGTAGAATGTCCCGACATTCTTGCTCAGTGGGCGCAATGGGTTTTTCAAGAAGGACGTCATATCCCATTTCTAGGGCCTTCATACAAGGACCGTAGTGCAGGTCGTCTGGGGTCGTGATGATGATGGCATCTGCAAACTTTGGGCGCTCAAAAACGTGTTCCCAAGTCGTGAATCTGTTCTTCTTTTTGATGTTGTGGGCCTCAGCATAGCGTTCATTACGGATCTCTATGGGCTCCGCCACCCCAATGATATTAAGCTGGTCGGCATAGGCCAACGAGTAGTTGCCGTAGACATTGCCGCGGTTGCCGGCACCGAGGGTGATGGCCGTGATTGTTTTGCTTGTTTTGGGGCCTTGGGCCGCGGGAAGGTGAAGGGGCTGCCCGTATTCGTCTTGGGCCAACACCGATAGCGGGAGGGCCGAGCCAAGGGCGAGGCCCAATGTTTTCAAGGCTTCTCTGCGCGAGTAGTAATTTGACATTCTGGGAGGTTTGAGTTGTCTATGAAAATACTAACTTTCTAGGACTCAATACACTCGAAATGGAAACAAAACCTATTCGCTTTGGCGCGCTCGATGTTTTTCGGGGCATGACCATCGTATTCATGATCATTGTGAACTCGCCAGGGAATTGGTCCTTTGTATACGGACCCTTGCTCCATGCGGAGTGGCACGGCTTTACCCCGACAGATTTAGTGTTCCCCTCCTTCCTCTTTGCCATCGGTACGGCGATGAGCTTTTCCATGCGAAAATGGTCCGGGCAGCCGGGCGGTGAAGTGGCCAAGCAAATTATAAAGCGCACTGGTCTCTTGTTTTTGTTCGGGTACCTCATGTATTGGTATCCCTTTTTTAGGTTGGATTTGGCCTGGAACTTCAGTGCCTTCCCCATAAGTGAAACGCGCATTTTTGGGGTGTTGCAGCGCATCGCCTTGGCCTACGGTGTGGCCGCCGCGTTGCTTCATTTTGCGGGCAAGAAGTGGACCTATGGCTTAGTACTACTTTCCTTGCCCGTGTATTGGGTCTTACTAGTGAATTATGGCATTGAGGGACTAGATCCCTTGTCTCTTGAGGGCAATGCAGTACGGGCTTTAGATTTAAAACTTATTGGCGCCAACCACATGTACATGGGCGAGGGCATTGCCTTTGATCCAGAAGGACTGCTGACCACCTTGCCAAGTATTGCAAACATCGTTGCCGGTTATGCTGCCGGGTTGTTCGTGCAGCGCGAACGCGACGAAAAGAACACTCGTATTGACCTCATGCTCCTTGGGGCTTCTGTGTGCTTGATTGCACTGGTTTGGAACTTGGCCTTCCCCATCAACAAAAAGTTGTGGACCTCGTCTTATGCTCTACTCACCACAGGGTTGGATTTGGTGATTCTAGGCCTGCTCATGTGGTTCTTGCCCAAGGACAAAAAGCTCCCGGGATGGGGCACGTTCTTCCAGACCGCAGGCAAAAACCCATTGGCGATTTACTTGCTCAGTGAATTGGCCCTTATTACGCTGTATACCCTTCCCGCAGGCACCTCTTCTGCGTGGGAATGGGCCTATACCAATGGATTTTCGTGGATGGGCGCGAAGCTTGGATCCTTCGCCATGGCGGCGGTTTTCTCACTGAGTTGCTGGGCATTTGGCTACTGGATGGACCGCAGAAAATGGTATTGGAGGGTGTAGTGGGACCAATTGTTGCACAAGGGCAACACTTGGCCTATATTGCGCTCCGTTAACTCACAACACATGCTACGTAATCTCCTGTTTTTTACGGCTGCCAGTACTTTGGTAGCCTGTGGTCCTAAATGGCACGAAGAGGCCTTAACCGACGGTGTTCAGGCCGTTATTATTGAAAACGGACCTACGCTCGGGTATTCCTTGAGTTCAGGCGTTCAGCTTCTCAAAGTCGACGGATTGCCTTTCAAAGATTTGGACAAAGACGGCGAACTAGATGCCTATGAAGATTGGCGTTTGTCTGTGGACGAGCGTGCCAAGGATTTGGCCAGCCAGCTCAGCGAAGAAGAAATCGCCGGACTCATGCTCTACAGTCGTCACCAGCCTGTTCCTGCCCCTCCAGTAGGATATTTTAACGGCACATATAGCGGTGGTTTGTCTCTAGATAGCGCGGGCGTGCCCCATTCTGCCCTTACGGATCAACAAATCAAATTCCTCACCGAGGATCAAATTCGCCACGTACTATTGGTCAGCGTTGAAAGTCCAAAAATCGCAGCCGAATGGAATAATAATGTGCAATCCTTGACCGAAAGTCTAGGTCACGGTATTCCTGCCAACAACAGCTCCGACCCCCGACATGGCGCCAATAAAAGTGCCGAATACAATGCCGGATCTGGCGGCTCCATCAGCCAATGGCCGGAGCAAATAGGGTTGGCAGCAACCTTTGATACAAACATTACTTATCAGTTTGGGAATGTCGCTTCTCAAGAGTACCGAGCCTTGGGTATTGCCACTGCGCTTAGCCCTCAAATTGACCTTGCTACGGAGCCTCGCTGGAATAGATTTTTCGGCACCTTCGGCGGCCATCCAGTCTTAGCGACGGAAATGGCCCGTGCCTATGTGGACGGCTTTCAAAGCAGTGGCGCCGACGGAGGCTGGGGAATGGAAAGTGTGAACGCTATGGTCAAGCACTGGCCTTCTGGCGGTCCAGAAGAAGGCGGTCGCGACGGTCACTTTGCTTTCGGAAAGTTTGCCGTGTATCCAGGAGGTCATTTCAATACACACTTACGTCCATTCATTGACGGAGCCTTCAAATTGAACGGCAAGACAGGCAAGGCCTCAGCGGTGATGCCGTACTATACCATCTCCTACAATCAGGACACTGTATATGATGAAAACGTGGGTAATGGCTTTAGCAAATACATCATTACCGACCTGCTTCGCAACAAATACGGCTACGACGGTGTGGCTTGTACGGACTGGAGAATTATTGGCGACGAAGGCGCCCATCCTGGAATCTTTGGAGGGAAGCCGTGGGGGACGGAAGAATTGGACAATCCACTTCGTCACCTCAAATCACTTATGGCCGGCATGGACCAGTTCGGTGGAAACAATGAAGCAGGACCCGTGCTTGAAGCCTTTGCCATGATGCGCCAAGATATGGGCGGAGAATGGGCTCGTGAGCGATTGGAGCAAAGTGCTGTGCGCTTGTTGCGCAACATTTTCCAGGTAGGTCTTTTCGAAAATCCATACCTGGATCCGGCGGTTTCAGAAACCATCGTCGGTAGGCCCGAGTTTATGGAAGCGGGGTATGCGGCCCAATTGAAAAGCATCACCATGTTGAAGAATTCGGACAGCATCCTTCCTATTAAAGAGCGCAAAACGGTATATGTCCCTCAGCTTCACGTGCCTTCTACGCTAAACTTCTTTGGCATGCGCACCGAAGCCTACGACCACTATCCTGTAGAACTTGATATTCTACGTAAGGACTTCGACATCACCGATAACCCTGAAGAAGCAGATTTCGCTATTGCTTTTGTCAACAGCCCAAACAGCCCGGGCTATGATTATACCGACCGTGAAAGCGGCGGCAACGGCTACTTGCCGATCTCTCTTCAACACGCGGAATATGTGGCGGAAAACGCACGAGCACAAAGTATTGCCGCTGGAGATCCAGTGGTAGACCCAACGATCACCAACCGCTCGTACAAGGGTAAAACCGCGTTGAGCAACCAGCGCTATGATTTGCCGATGATGCAGGACTTGCGCGAGAAAATGGGCGACAAACCTATCGTATTGGTGATGACCGTGCGCAACCCTGTGGTCTTTGCCCAGATGGAACCTTTAGTGGACGGCATCCTCCTCGACTTCGGGGTGCAAACCGCCGCCATCATGGACATCATCACGGGTCGCCAAGAGCCTTCAGGGTTGTTGCCTATGCAGATGCCGGCCTCGATGGAAGAAGTGGAATTACAGCTTGAAGATATGCCCATGGACATGATGCCGTATATCGATGCGGACGATCATGCCTATGATTTTGCCTTTGGAATGAATTGGTCCGGAGTGATCTGCGACAAACGCACGCAGCGCTACTTCGGCATGGAACAAGATTGGTAACCGAAACTTGTCGTTAACGAAAAACCCCCGAGCGCTGCTCGGGGGTTTTTTATTTAAAATCGAATGGACGTTTGTACCACGTGGGCGTGCGTCCCGGTATTGCTCAAATCCCTTTGGTAGAAGTATCCGAAACCTAATTTTTTACCCACTACTTTCGAATCAGATCCAACACCTAAACGAAGCGCTCTGTCAAAATTTGGATCGCCAGAGGCAAAGACCTCGGCCTCAAACGTCGGGTCCCATTTGAAGTCTTTGATGGGGTAATCGTATTGCACGCGGAACCTCCCCGTGAACTTGTTGTTGCCGGAGCCGGTGAGCACGGCACGCTGCTGGAGCGCGTAACGAAAGTGGAGGTCGCCTTTTGGAAGATCAATGTGCTGTGAAGCGTAGAATTGGGCACGAACCCTGTGAAAAGTTCCTTGCGTCGCACCCTTCGTATCGAAAATCATATAATGTCTGAGCTCTACTCCCAGATCCCATTTTTTATTGAGTTCACGACCAAACTGGGCCTCTGTAATCCAACGGTCATCACTCAGGGTAGATGCCCGGTACTGCCCGGTTACGGTCATAGAAAGTTCTTTACTCAGGTCAACTTTTGTCCCTGCCTTAAACCACAACGCTGGATCCGTCGCGCTCTGACCAAAGGCCATTGAGCCCATCAACAGGGCCATGAATAATAGCTTACTCTTCATAGTACAGTTGGATTTGGGCAGTGCCGAGGGCGTAGTCCACCTTAGATACTTGGACCCTGATCACCTGAATCCCCATTTGCGATTCCAATGTTTTCACTTTCGCATCCATAGCTGATTTTTCCAATTCTGCTACAGGCACCGACACGTTTAACTTGCGTTGGTTCGGCTTGGCCTCTTCACGCAACAAGAACTTCTCCAACAAATAAATGAAGGCCAGTACCAAGGCGTTGATCACCACCATCTCCATCCAACCTTCGGGCTGTGCAGACAATGCGTTAATCAAAGCAATACCAATAGCCGCAAACAAATACGTCATCTCCTGCGGGCGCAATGGTTCCGTACGGTAGCGCACAATGCCAAAGACGGCAAACATCCCGATCGCCATCCCGATCTGCATATCAAAAGATCGGAGGGTGTGGGATAGGAAGAACACCACCACAGAAATGATGAAAAAGCTGTAGACGTTCTTGCGAGATTCCGGACCGTGCTTACTCACAATACGCATGAGCACTAGGTTAAATCCTAGGGTTAGCGCGAAGCGAAGGAGCAATTCTAACAGCGCATTTTCGGAAAAGGCAGGCATAGTAAATGTGTTTGTTTCCCGTAAAGATAATCGGGCGTTGTTTTCATTATCTATTAGATGTAAAAATTTACGGAAGGTTTAATGCCACCAATACATCGTATTTTAATCCCATGAAACGACTGCTTTTATTCTTGGCCCTTGCGCTTATTGGATGTGATGCCGATTATACCGTCGGGGAACTTCCCATCATCGAAATCAACACTACCCAAGTCATTCGCCCCGATGAAAAAGTTCGTGGCGAGATGGTCATCTTGGACGGCGGAAAAGAAGTCCTCTCCAGCACTATCGGCATCGAATACCGCGGCAGTACCTCCTACCGAGTCAGCGATAAAAAGTCCTACAGCATAGAAACACGCGTCGGCACCGACGACCGCTCTCAAAGCCTATTGGGCATGCCGGCAGAGTCAGATTGGATTCTCATGGGGCACGTCTTCCGAGCTACAGATCCTGATAATTTCTACGCCTTCGACCCAACGCTTATGCACCACTATATCAGCTACGAATTGGCCCGATCGATGGGGCAGTACGCCAGCCGATGCCGCTGGGTGGAGCTCCGCGTAAACGGCAGCTACGACGGCCTCTATATCTTAATGGAAAAGCTCAAAGCAGATCCATTACGCATTGATGTGGGTCGCCCGAACGGCGACAGCGAACCGGGCATCACCGGTGGATATATTCTAAAAATCGACAAGACTGCGGGCGATGCACCTGTGGGGCAACCGCTCGAGTATTACGACAATAATTGGGGCGATGATGCCGTCTACACCTCCGCCAACAGCTTCCGTTCGCACTATGATATTTACGGCGACAGTATGACTATCGAGCCCTTCCGTCCGCCCTACCATGACGATCAATGGCTCGAGACTTACTTCTTGTACGAGCATCCTGGCCCGGCCGAGATGACCTATGCGCAACGGCAATACATCCAGGGCTATATCAACGATTTTGAAACTGCCCTGCTCACCGACGACCTCAGTGGCTCTTCGCGCACCTACCTCGATTATATCGACCTGGACAGTTTCGTGAACGGCTTTATCATGAACGAACTAGGCGGCAATATCGACGCCTACCGGATCTCCACCTTTCTACACAAACCGCGCAGTGGCAAGCTCCGTTTCGGGCCCATCTGGGACTTCAACATCGGCTACGGCCGCCAAGGTCGCGTGCCTTGGGACGATTGGATTTGCAACTACAACGACCACGTGAATCAAGATGCGTGGATGCTGCCTTTCTGGTGGGACCGATTCCTCGAAGACCCCATTTTCACCTCAGCCGTTAAAGCCCGCTGGACCAGCCTTCGCAGCAGCGAACTCAGCGATGCCGCCATCTTCGGCTTGATCAATGATACCGAAGAAAGGTTAGTCCAAGCAGGTGCAATCGACCGCAACTACAACCGTTGGAAAACTGAAAATGGAAATACCGTCAATCATGCCGGCGAAGTAGATTTCCTTCGCAATTACCTAGAGCAACGATTGGCATGGATGGATTCGGAAATAGGGGCTTGGTAATTACAACACCAGCCACCCGCTCAATACGACCAGCACCAAGCCCAGCAGCCCCTGCAAGGCCGTCGCCCTCGTGTGGTATTTGAACGCCTCTTCCGTGCTCAGCCCTCCCATCTCGCTCACGATCCAGAAGTAGCTATCATTGGCATGGCTGACCGTCATTGCTCCAGCCCCTAAAGACAAAATCACCCAGACCTTCCCTAGGTCTGAATCCAAGCCCAAACCGGCCAACATAGGCACCATCATCGAAGCCGTGGTAATAATGGCTACCGTCGAACTGCCTTGGGCAGATTTCAGTACCGCCGCCACCACAAATGGCAAGACCAGCGCTAACGCTCCCGGCATCGCCAAGCCTTCCAGCCAGCTGCCGACATCAATTTGTTTCAAGACCAGTCCCAAGGCGCCGCCCATGGCGGTAATCATCAGTACCGGCCCGCCCGAACCGATCGCATTGCGCACCCACTGTCCGCCTTGCAACTTGCGCTCGGCTAACCCCAAGGCACTGACCACCCCAATAGCCAAAGCGCTTTCTGGGCGACTCAATGCGCTAATCCAAAGCCCTGCCGCGCCTTCCAAGCCGCGCAAGGAAGTCCCGCCAGCAATGAGCACCAAGGGCAACAACAGCGGCAGCATCGCGCGCCACATCGAACCGCCCTGAACAGCTCCAGCCAATTCCTCGACCACAGCCTCAGCCTTCAAGTTCTTCGCCATCCGCGTGGCAAACCAACCCCCGGCCAGCACCAATAGGAATCCCATCACACCGCCGGCTAAAATCAACACGCCCAAATCCTCGAGCTCCAACGTCGCCGCTGCCGCCAATGGACCCGGTGTCGGGGGAATCAACACATGTGGCGCAAACAGCCCCGTGCTCAACGCCACCGTCAACGCCTTCCCGCTCACCTTCGCATTGCGCGCCAAACTCTTCGTCAATGGCGACAATAAGATGAACGCCGCATCACAAAACACTGGAATGGCCACCACGTAGCCGATCAAGCTCATCGCATAGGTTGTCGGTAATCGACGCAGTCTCGCAACCACCCCATGGGCGATGGTTTCCGTCGCGCCGCTCTTCTCCAAAACTTCGCCTAACATGGCGCCTAATAAGATGATGAGGCCAATTCTGCCCATCGTCCCACCAAAGCCTTCGTTGATCAAGCCCACGGCCTCCCCCGCGCTCTGCCCCAAGGCCAGCGCCAGTCCAAAAGCCGCCAATAGCAACACCACAAACGGGTGCCATTTCATTTTCGCCGTTCCCAATACTATCCAGGCCAAAGCGGCCAGCAATGCTACTGCTTCCATCTATCTCGTTCTAAATGCTTCTTCTACTTTCTCTGCCAGCAATGCCTCCGCTTGTGCCATGCTTTCTGCCACGCTCCAATCCTCCGGGCGCAGCTGTACCGCATGATCTACTCCAGCCTGTGCAAACTCCTCCGCAGAGCCAACCACACCGCCGGCAAATACCCAAGTCTCACACCCGGCCTTCTTCGCCCGCTTGCACAATTCCACAGTCGCCTTGCCTGATAAGCTCTGCCCGTCGAGCATCCCTTCCGCCGTTAACACCACATCTGCCTCTTCCAATGCTTTGTCCAATTCCAAGGCCTCGGCAATCAATGCAAACCCCGAACGCAATTCCGCGCCCAACGCCCCCATCAACCCCGCAGCAGCACCGCCCGCAGCACCGCCGCCGGCAACTTCCGCTACCGACCGGCCGAAGCACTCTTCCAGCACCTCCGCCCAATGCCGCAAACCGCTTTCCAACAGCTCCACCGCCCGGGCATCCGCCCCCTTCTGTGGGCCATATACCGCGCTCGCGCCTCTCGGCCCCAACAACGGATTGTCTACATCACAGGCCACAGAAAACTGCACGGCAGCGTCCCAATCCTTGGGCGGAACCACCTTCTGTATTCGAATTAATTCACCGCCGCACGGTACCACCGCACGACCTTCCTCATCCAACAACTCAAAGCCTAATCCCGCCAGAATCCCAGCAGCTCCATCGTTCGTGGCACTTCCGCCCAAACCGATGGTCACCCTTCTCGCGCCGCGCTCCAAGGCATGTATGACCAACATCCCCGTCCCGCGCGTGCTGGTCTTCAACGGATTACGCTCGGCCTCATTCAAGAGCACCAAACCGCTGGCCTGGCTCAGCTCGACCCAAGCGCTGCCGTCGTGAAACTGAACATAATTGGCCTCCATCGCTCTGCCCAGCGGATCCTCCGCCAAAGCACTGACCACGCGGCCCACGCCCATGTGTTCCCACACTTCAAGGGCGCCCTCACCCCCATCCGACAACGGGAGTGTTTTGAGGGCGGCGGTCGGACAGGCTTTCTTCACCGCCCCGACCATCACCGCCGCCGCCTGCCTTGCGGTCAGGGACCCTTTCAGTGAATCTGGTGCGATGAGGATGTTCATGAGGTTAATTTAGGGCAATTCGGCAGATGAGGCGTATTTTGCACCCGTAAATACAACACGTATGATCACTCCACTTTTGTACATCGGCCCTGGTTTGGGCGTAGGCGCGGGCATCTTGATTGCCTTGGTGCTTTTGCTGATCGTTTTCGCCTTCGGCTACCGCATTTGGTACGGCATCAAGAAAGCGCGTAAGAAGTAAATGTTCGAGGCGCTGCTCATAGCCTTTCCGCTTATTTCGGGTATCATTCTCGGAATGGGGGTGCTATGGATGCAGGCTCCTTTTTTTGTTCTGGCACGCCGCAGTGTCGGCCTGCTCGACATTCTCATCTCCGACCTTGAAGAGGACGACAAATTCGCGGCGGTAAACAAAGCGACCAATGCCACCGTGGTGGCCCTTGGGAAAACCCTGGCCTTTTTGGCCGTGGTATTGGGGGCGACCGCCTGGACGTATTGGTATTTGCCGGGGATGTTCTGGTCAGATACG
>Ga0181573_10000858_pt1 | contig 31333 bp, 28 predicted proteins | sample 101ome_25_FD_148643 | JGI IMG/M metagenome (GOLD analysis project Ga0181573, IMG submission 148643) | Coastal salt marsh microbial communities from the Groves Creek Marsh, Skidaway Island, Georgia - 101409BT metaG (spades assembly) | ecosystem: Environmental > Aquatic > Marine > Intertidal zone...
GGTGGGGTGGGGTGGGGTGGGGTGGGATGGGTGAGGGGAGGGGAAGGGTGGGGGGGCGGGGGGCGGCGGGAGGCAGGTGGCGGGAGGGGGACGGCAGCGAAAGGGCGTCGCTGTGCGCCCTAGGGAGGGAGAGACGGAGGGGGCCGGCGGCGGGGAGAGGGCAGCCTCGCGCAGCCTCGCCTTTCCGGGGTGTCCTCGGGGTTCACCATGTGCCCGTCGAACATGAAGCGGAGCTGAGCCTGGTCCTGGCCCTGCGTGTCGGCCCACTTGGCGATGATCTTGGAAAAGGCCGTGGTTCTCTTCACCTTGAAGGTGAGCTCCTGGTTGTCCTGCGGGGAGGGAACGGAGACGGGGGGGGGGGGGCCCGGGGGGGGGGTTCGGGTGGGTGGGAGGACGAGGGGCGAGCGGGCAGGCCGGCGGGAGAGAGCAGTAAGGCGCGCGTCAACCTAACGTCGAACCCGCGCGGGTCTGAGTCGCGGGGGTGGTCGCGCACGACGGGCGAGTGCCGCGTCGGAGACTGGGGGGGGACGAGAGGGCTGGGCGCTGGGCCACGCTCGGCAACGGGCCGCTTTCGGTCGCGGAGGCCGCTCCGCGCAGTCGCGAAAAGTCCAGCAGGTAAGCGGATAGGATCAGCGATCCGAAATCGTCCCCACAATGCGCCCAAACCCAGCGCTCGAGGCACCATCCGCCGCCGCCGCGCCAGCCCTCGACGGGGGAGGCCCGCCAGGAGTTGCCAGAGGCTCGGGCAAAGGCGGGGCCCAACCAGGCGAACTCCTTCTCCTACACGCCTGGCTCTTGACTTTGATCTGGATGTGCTGCCCGCCGACATCGGGCTTCTGGTCCGCCATCGCTCTGCTCGCTTGGCTCTGGGCGATGCCTGCGCTTCGACTACGCTGCGGAGCGTGACACCGAAGCCGCGTTCGATAAGGCAGGCTTCCTTTCCGGGGCCGACGCTCTGGCGCCCCCGTGCTCAGTTGACCCCGGCCGACGAGGGCGCGCGACGGCCGGGGGTTGGAGCCAAGAACGGCCTCGCTCGGCCCGTCTGCCCCTGTGAGAGGTGAAAGAGCCCCCCCTTGAGGGGCGGCTCATGGCGTGGGAACGCGTGATGACCGACCGAACCCCAAGCGGGACGCCGCGCCTGGACCTGCGGGCGACGTCGCCCGAAGGCGGCGACCTCAGCTTCGCTACGCCTCTCGGCGTCTTCGCGACCCCAGCTCCACCGAGGTCAGTGCGTAGTTTGTCGTCTTGACCATCTCTACCGGACTTTCTACGTCTCCAGACCCTCCGCGACCCCAACCCCCACCCGCCGACGACGCGCAGGGCTGGAGCCGCACCCGTCAGCCCCGTCACGGCGCCGCGCGCGTCCCCCACCCGCCCCCCCGTCGCGGCGGACGGCGCCTTGGCTGCCTACACGCCCGGTGGATTCGACACCTTCGTCAGTGCCGTCGCGCAAGGGGCCGAGGCGTCAGCCGACCGGACCGCGCTCCTCGCCCACACCGGGAGCAACGCCAAGCGCGACGCGGCGGGCCTTCGCCGGGCCGAGGAGGCCGCGCTCGCCGCCCTTCTGTCGATGGAGGACAACCCTGGAGGACTGTCGGACGAGGTCCGGCGGCTGCGGGCCCTGCTGGCGGACGCGACGCTCACCGAGGCCGAGCGGCTCGCCAGGGAGGAGGAGTTGAGGGCCCTGCTGGAGAGGGAGAGGGAGAAGCACGCGGCAGCGGCGCGGGACCGCGAGCGGGAGGTGTCCAGGGCGCTGGCGCTGGCGGCCGCGGAAGAGGACGCCGCGCGGGAGCGAGACAGGGAGAGGGAGAGGGAGAGGGAGAGGGAGAGGGAGCGCGAGAGGGAGAGGGAGAGGGAGAGGGAGAGGGAGAGGGAGGCCCGCCTCGCGGCTGCCCTTTCGTTGCAGAGGGCGCGAGACGCCGAGCGCGAGGCCGAGCGAGAGGCGGCGTCGAGGCGTTCCCGCGAGGCGGCGCGCGAGGCGGCCGAGGCGGCGGCGCTGGCGGCGGCGCGGCGGGCGGGGAGGGAGGCGGCCGAACGGCTTGCGGACGAACGCCGGGCCACAGCGGCGCGCGCGGAGGCCGAGCTTGAGCGGGAGCGGATCGAACGAAATCGGGCCCGTCTCGCCGCCGAGGCCGAGATCGAGCGGTCGGAGAGGGAGCGCGCGGCTCTCCGCCGTGCGGCAGCCGAAAGAGACGAATGGGAGCGGGCGAGGGCGGCGGAATTGGAGATGGAGCGAGAGGCAGCGGCGCGGGAGAGGCGGGCCCGCGAGTGGGAGGAGGGCCGGCGCCGCGCGGCTGCCGAGGCGGCAGCGCGGGCGGCGGCCGAGTCGACGGCGCGGCGGGCAGCAGAGGCGGCGGCCGCAGGCCGGGCGGCCGAGGATCGTGCTGCCGCAACGGCGCGGTCCCGGGCTGCGGCGCGCGTCGCCGCCGAGGCGGCGGACGCCGCTGCTCTCGCTGCCGCCCGCGACCTCGCCGCGGCGCGCGCCGCTGCGGGGCTCCCCTCTCCGCTCCCAGGGGCCCCGCCCCACCGCGGCTACCCTCGCCACTCGGGCGCCCGCCGAGCCCTCGGGTTCGGCGGCTCCAGCGATGCGGGCATGCGCGCTGCCCTCGACGCCTCGGGATGGCTCGACCGCGACGCTGCAGCCCGCTCCGCCCTTGGCGACAAACCCCCCGGATCCCCCTCGATCGCCTACGCCTCGCCCGCCCGCGCCGCCGGCGCCGCCGCCGCCGTCGCCGCTGCCGCCGCCCGCGGCTACGATCACGGCCGCGGCGCGTCGGATGTGGCGTCGCCCTCGGGCCTCCTGGGCGGTGGCCTCGGCGGGGCCGGTCTGTCGTTGGGCGACGCGAGGGTCGGGCCCGAACTGGCGGCCCTGTCCGCCTCTCTCGACGCCCTCGCGGCCGAGGCTGCTCTCGGGGGGGGAGGAGGGGGCGGGGCGGGGGGAGCGTGGGGCTCCCCCGCCCGCAGCTTCTTTCGCGGCCTCGACGGCCGCGGTGGGCCCAGCGTCGCCCAGCGGCCCTGCACGGATCCGGCGGGGCGCGAGGCCCTCGCTCAGGCGGGTCTCGGGTCGGGTTGACCGGCGAGTCGGGCGGCAGCGAGGACGGCGACGACGGCGCGCGACTGCGCCCCTCGTCCCACCCCGCTCCATCGTCCCCCTCCCCCCCAGGCCCGGCCGGCCCGCAGCCCCCGTCAGATGCTCGTGGGGGAGAGCTCCGTCCCCGGCGCCCCCCCCGCCCTGGCTCGCGGTGCCGCGAGCCCCGGTGGCGTCGGTACGGGGGCCCGCATGGGGGATATCCTCTCGGGGGGGGGGGGGGGGGCGGGGGGGGGACCGGGCTGGCGCGTCGCCGACGCTCGCCTTCTGCCCCCGTCGCCCCGCCCGGCCTCGCTCGGGCCGGCGCCCCTCTTGGGGGGGCTCCGGAGGGACCTCGGTGTGTGGCCGGCGCCGCTGCTCGACGGTGACGCGAATCGACCCGTGGTGGTCGCCGCCTACACACCCGACCCGGCGCCGCCGGGCCTGGGCGGCGACACCGCCGCTGCCCTCCGTCGGGCGCGGGGGGAGGTGGACGCCGGCAACGCCCGCCTGTCGGGCCTAGAGTCATCGCTGCGGGCGCTCCGCACACGGATCGCCACGGCGACGGCTTGGTCGTGAGGTCGTGAGAGGAGGGGGGGGGCAGCGTGCGCAACCGCACCGTCCCGATCACATCCTCAAGATCCTTGACATCTACTGGATCGGCACGCGCTTGGCTCGGCCTGACTCAGCATCCGCCATCTCGGACTCCGAAGCCTTTCTTGGCCTCGCGCGCCCCTGGATTGCTCCACTTCCCAGTTACGACACCCGTCGTGATCTCAAGCACACCAAAATGATGGCCGTCGGCCTCTCCTTTCCCTCTGCTCGCTGCATGAGCGCCACCTCGGCCGCGACGAAAGTTCGCGTCGTCGTCCCTGCGCGCTCCGTGGCCCCCGCTCGTCCCGCTCTCGCTCAGATCTCGAAGATCGAGCTCTCTTCCTCCCCTTCTCTTCCCCGGAAGGTCGCCGCGAATGCCGCTCTGGCTCTGGACGTACCCGCCCCTCCTCGGTCTGTCATCGCGCCCCTGGGCGTGATTTACGCTGCCTTCGCCGCCTCGGCCACTTATACCGTCTTCTTCGGATCTTTAGCGAGTCCTGGTATCGCAACGGGGGGCGAATGATGGCCGAAAGAGCGGAGAAAAAAACCCGAAGTAACCGACATCGTCGCCTGAGGCCGTTTACGCGACGCCGGGGCCGCCGTCGCCGCCCACTCTCTCTCCCCGCCCCCCATCGCGCAGAAGGCCATTTCGGATCCACTGGCAATCTACTTGATGCAAGGTGGCACCCTCCACCTGATCGTGGGTGCCGTCTGCGCCCTTCTCGTCGTCCAGGCGGACAAGGCCGACCGGCTTTCCAGCCCCACGTACGCCACCCTCGCCGCTGGCGTGTGCCTCCCCGCCCTCTTCGGCTTCGCCACGGTGTCGCTGGTGGCGGCCAAGGCGGCGATCGGGTCACTCCTGCCCGCCCCAGTGCCCGCGGCGGGTGCCAAAAGGAAGGCCGCGAAGAAGGGCGCCGCGGTCGTCGCAGAGAAGACGGGCCTGTGTAAGGCCTTCTCGGCCGCCCAAGCGGCTATCGGCGAGCGGATGCTCATCTCCGGCCCGACTCTGGTCAGAGTGCTGGCGGGCCACATCGCAGCGGCCACGGCGGGACTCGTCGCGATCGAGGCGCACGGCAAGAGCCTTCTCGACGTGGTGATAGCGGACAAAAAAGCCATGTACCTCGCGTCCCCTGCTGACATGGGCTTCGCTGCAAGCGCCGACGAGCTCGACAAACTGTGTGCCTGGGGATTCCGCGCCTGCGCGCTTCTGAGCGACGTCATCATCCTGACGTCCATTGCTGCGCCCCTGACTGGCACCCTCTTCGGCGCCTCGGCCCAGGCGGCCCTGCCGGCGGCCGTGTTCGCCCCCTTCCCGGCCGGGAGCACAGGAGGGCTCCTCGTCCGCGCCGCCCTGTTCCGGCTCCCGGTGTCGTACGCCCTCTCTGCTTGCTCGGGCGCAGCCGCCCGGGGCCGGTCCGGCGCCTCCACGTTCGTCCGCCTCCACGCCGTGCTTGGCGTCACCGCCGCTCTGCTCTACACGGAGCGCGCCGCCTACCTCGCCGCCGTGGGCGCAACCAACACGGCCTTCTCGTCCGTCGCGGGGGCGGCCCTGACGACCCTCTACCCGCTCCAGGCGGCTGTTTGCGCCTTGGCGCTCGGTCGGCACCTCGCGGGCAGCCTGCGCAGCTGAGAGGTGGGGCAAGGGGCGGCGCGGTAGGCGGGAGAGACCCTTCAATGGAACCGATCCCGGAGACCCCGTCACGCGTCCTCCCCCGCGGCTGCAGCCAGGGCGTCGAGCCGCGTCCTGCACTCCACCGCCAGGTCGACCATCGCCACCTCGGCCTCCTCCCCCGTCGCGAGCGTCTTGATCCGCACGACACCCCTCGCGACCTCGTCCCGGCCCACGATGGCCACAAGGGGCACGCCAGTCCGGAGCGCGAGGCCGAGCTGCTCTGGCAACGACGGAGCGGGGCTGTATCCAAACTCTGCAGCAATATCTGAGCGGCGAAGAAGGGCGGCCAGCCGCATCCGCTCCCGGTGGAGACCCTTTCCGGCCGACGCCACGAGCACCTGGGTCTCGGCCTCACGCACCACTTGGGCGGGCGGGGGGGGGGCCTTGGCGTTGCCGTCCTTGCCATTGCTGCTGCAGTCGCCGCCTGGCCCAGACTCGAGGGCAAGGCGCGCCGCCTGGGCCGCCGCCAACGCCTCCGCCTCGCGGGCGTCTCTGGCCCGCTCCAGGATCCCCAACAGGCGCTCGACGCCGACGCTGAGGCCCACGGCAGGAACGTCCTGTCCGCTGAAGCGGCCCACCAGCCCGTCATACCGGCCACCAGCCGCCACCGAGCCCACCGACACAGATGCCGCGCCGTCGGCGCCGTCCCCGGCGCCCTGTCCGGTCGCTCGTACCTCCACCAGCACTGCCTCAAAGATGACTCCCGTGTAATAGTCAAGTCCTCGCGCCAGAGACAGGTCCAGCCACACGCGATCGGCGCATCCGAGGGCCTCAAGATGACCCCCAAGGGCAGCGAGCTCGGACAGGGCCAAGGCGCCGTCAGGATGGGCCGCCACCTCGGGGAAACGCTCGCGGACGCCGGCGACGGCCGCGGGCTCGGTGGCGTCAGCGGTGGCGTCCGATCCGCCCGATCCACCGCCAAGGCCGGCGCAGTAGACGACGTAGCGACCCAGCTTGTCGGCAGCTTCAGGGGGAACGCCTTTGTCCGACACCAATTCCCTTCGCACGGCTGCCCATGGCTCCTTGTCCAATTTGTCCACCGCAGCGCACGCGGCAGCAAAAAGGGGCTTCGGGATACCAGCGCATTCCGTCAGCGCCGTCAGCAAGCGACGGTGGCTGAGCTTGACCCTAAAAGAGGGGAGGCCGAGAGGCGCAAGGGCGTCGAGGCAACTTTGAAGGACACTGAGGCACTCGGCGTCAGCTGCGGGCCCGGCCAAGGCGCCGCCGTGGCCGGCAACGTCAAAGTCGCACTGGTAGAACTCACGGAACCGCCCCCGTGCTAGTTGGGGGTTGTCCCTCCGGTAGACCTTGGCGATGTGGAACCGCTTCAGTTGCTGGATGCCGTGCACGGCCACGTAGCGCGCAAAGGGAACCGTCAAATCATACCGGAGGGACAGCGCTTCTCCGCCCTGGTCCTCCAAGTGATAAATGAGCTTGGAGTCCTCTCCGTAGCACCCCGTGAGAGTAGACCGCAGCTCGAACACCGGAGTGTCGATGGGGACGGCCCCGCACCGCAGAAAGACGCGTTCAAGCCGGCGAAAGGCCTTGTCTCGCAAGAGCACAGCGCGGGGGGTGCCGTCACGGGCGCCCTTGGCGACTTTGGGGGCGGCCTTGGGGGCGCCAGCCTCGGCGGCGGCGCGGGCGGCGTTTGCGACGTGGCGGGCGCCGGGAGAGCAGGCAAAGGGGAGCAGGAGGGGAAAGGACGGGATGGGAGACCCAGTCGCGGTGGCGGCGACGGCCGACGCAACGGCGGCAGCAACGGCGGCCGACCCGGGGCCGGGGGGTGGGGGAGCGCCCCCGTGACCCCCCTTGCCGCCTCCCTTGCCCTTGGCCGCTTTCTTAGCGGCTTTTTTAGCGGCAGCCTTGGCGCGAGCCGCGGCAGCCTTGGCCTCGTCGGGGTCGGCAGCGTCAGCGGGAGAGTCAGCAGCTGCGGGGGCGTCGGCGTTTGAATCGTCAGCGGGGTCGTCGGCGTTGTCGACCGTGGTGGCCGGCACTAGCGCGATGAGCTCCAGCGCGGCGCAGCCGATGGCGAGCTCGGCGGCGGCGGCCCGCGCGACGACGTCGACGGCAGCAGCGGCAGCGGTGGCATGGCTGAGGGGGGAAGACGCCGAGGTGGTGATCGTGGAAACATCGGCACTCGTTGCAGCGGCAGCGGCATCGGCAGCCGACTTGGCCGCGACGGCGCAGGCGGCGGCGCGCCCCCCGGGGTCGGCGTCCGGCGCTGCTGCATTCGCCAGAACCGCCGCGACGGCCGAGGCGCGGAGAGCGGCGCCCCGCGCGGCGTCGCGCGCCGCGGCCCCGAGCCCCGCCCACCCCCGGTCGCGGCTCGCGCTAGACAGGCCCCCGCCAAGCGGCGCAGCCAAAGCCCCATATCCCCCACCGCCCAAGGCAGGCCTTACGGCCCGGTGGCATGCCTCGGCCGCCTCGGCCCACGCGCCCAGCGCGGGGCACGTTCCCGCCCCTCGCCACGCCCACACGTCGTCATCCGACTCCGTCGCCCCCGCGTCGCGCGCAGCCACCCGACGCCGAGGCAGAGCCTTGCCGCACAGACCTGACCCAGCGACGACGCCCGCGACCGAGGCGGCAGCCCGCGCCGCTCCGGCCTCGCCCGCGGACGATAGAGCCGCCGCGCCCAGGGCGGGGCTACGCTCGGGGTGGGCAAGGCCTCCCCCACACCCGGCAGCCCCGAGGGCCCCACCCGCCTCGAGCGAGAGGGCGAGGCCCGCCACGGCGAGGGAGGGGGCATCGGCGGTCGACAGCGACAACGCCGAGGCCAGTGCCCCGACGGCGATCGAGGCCGAGGCGGCGGGGGCAGCCAGGAGGGGTGGCGCGCCAGAGCCGTCAGTGACCGACTCAAGGAGGGCCGCCACGAGGCCGGGCGTTGGGGGGGGCGCCGGCAGCGAGAGCACTGCGAGCGCGTCCGAGAGGGGCGGCCCAGCCGGGGCGGGCTCGAGCGAGGGGTCGGCCACCTCCGGCGCCGCCGTCGCGCCTGCGCCCGCCAGCCACGCCCCGACGGCCCGCGCAGCCGCCGCGTCGTCAGCTCCGACGCCAATGGCGGGGAGGACGCCGGCATCGATGGCCCTCGCCGCCCACTCGGCCACCCCGGGTGGTAAGTGGGGCTGCGGGGGCGATCCCGCGGGATGGGCGCCCGTCAAAAGGGATGAGAGACGCGCAGTCACGACGGCGCGGGCGAGGGCGGGGGGCAGGGCCAAATCGCCGGGCGCCGGGAGGCCGAGCCGGACAGAGACGTCGGGGGGGCAGGGGGGATCATCAGCGAGGGCGGCCTCCTTGGACCCGGGTTTGGGGGTCGCAGCGCGCGCGGAGGCGGCTAGACGGGTCACGGCAGCCGCGTCGAGACGGAGGGGGCGGCCGAACGGACCTCCCTGGGGGAAGAGAGGGTGAGCGGAGAGTGGGCGGGAGGAAGCAGACGGCCTCGACGTCCCTGGCGCGAAGGCGCCCGCTCGCGGACGATTCGTCGTCGACCAGCATTGAGGGCGGATTTATATGAGCGGCGCGTCGCATTCGGCAGACGTCCGTCTCCTTCTCCGTCCCGCTCGTTCCATGACGAGCCGGGAGGGCTGACCAAGGATGGCCGGCGGAGGCAGCGGCAGCCGTCATTCTTCTCAAGTCTCGAGGCGACCCAAAACTCCCGCCCGGCGCGCTCTCACCTCCACAACGACCGTGCGGAGTAGATCAATTGTTAGAGGAGCCGTCCCCAGGAAGATGGGGCGGTCGTTCCCACTTTCTTCAGCCATCGTGGTTGCGGGGAGCAGTCGCCGTCCACCGAGCGAGCCCTCGGCGCGACCGGGTGAGCGCTGCACTGTTGGTGGGAGGGGGGCTGCGGAGGGTGGGGGAATGGGGGGGACTTTGGCGATGACGCCGACGAGGGCGGGGAGGGCGGGGAGGCGAGGCGAGGCGAGGCGAGGCACCCGTCTCGAAACGCTCCTGCATGCTCACGGACCGCCCAGACCTGTGCGGGCCCAAGATCCCGCCATTTTCCCGGCGGGATCGGCCCACCGATCCTCTCCCGTTGCCCGAGCCACGAGAAGGCCCGGCCGCGGCGCCGTGGCCTCACTCGGCACGGCGCCTGCCGCGGAGCAGGCCCCGCGGGCAACAGGAACGGACGCTCGCGGTGTTGTTGCCCTTGGTCGTGTTGAGATCGACGATGGCCACCATGTTAGCTCAAACTCGCGCCGCGTTGGGCGCCCCACTGGCGTCGGCGTTCGACGCGGCCTCGCACCTCGCGGAGGAGGGCGCCCTGGGGGCGATGCGCGGCGCCGCGCACCAGCTGGAGCGGCTCGGCAGCCTGGCCCACTCGCTCTCGGGCACCCTAGAGACTTGCGCCGGAGCTCTGCTCTGGCTCGTTGGGGCGGTCGGGGCCGACGCCGCAGCAGAGACGCGGCCGACGACGGACGCGACGCGGTCGCCTTGGGCGCCGGCGAACGCCGCTCCGTCGTCCCAGTCCGGACCGGGACGAGGCGACGGCGCCGACGTCGACGCCGACTCGGCGCGCGCTCGGCGCCGCCGCCGTCGCCGCCGCGACGCCGGCGGCGGCAATGGCGGCGGTGGAGAGGACGGCGACGACGGCCGCCGGTGGACGGCCGGGGACCGCGCCGCTGCGTGGGAGGCCTGGCGACGTCGTCCTCCCCCGTCCTCCTTCAACGCCCTGCTGTCGGACGCGGTGGAGGAGGGAGGAGGAGGCGCTGGTGCGGCGGCCCCAGGACAGCCCGGCACAACCCAGCGGACCCGGCCCGAGCGGCGGCCGTCAGCGCGGCGGTCGCTGGCGTTTCCTGCACCCCCGCCGTCGCGGTTGACTGGCCCCGCCACCGCGGGGGGCGGGGTGGGATCGTGGGGAGCGTGGCGTCCGTGGGGCGGCGGAGGACAGAGACCGCCTCCTCCTCTTCCAAGGGACAGAGATGACGTCTCCGGGGGGTCTCTCGCGGGCGCCACGGCCGACGGGGCCAGCGACGGGTCGCCCAAGGGCCGACCCGCGAGCGTCGATGCCAATGCCGATGCCGACGACGGATCATCCCTCCAGCTGTCGTCCGACGGTGGCGGCGGCGTCCGGCCTGGGGCCACTCCGCCGACCCCTCCGGGCGCTGCCGCCTCGTCGCGGTCCGGGTCGTTGGGATCGTCGTCGTCGTCCCTCGCCCCGCCCCCCCCGGCCGCTCTCTTTGGCACAACGCCCCCCCCCCGCCCCCCCCCCCGCCGCCGCCCTCGGCCCCCGCACCGCGCCTCCGCTGCTGCTGCGTCGTCTGCCCTCGCCCGCGACGCCTGCGTGGCCCGCGACGCCGCCGTCGGACGGACGCGGACCGCGAACGGGACGGGGAGGCCGCCCCCTCTCCCCTCTCCCGCTCTCCCCTCGTCCCCCTCCCGTCCATCCACTCCCGCCCCCTTTCCCGGGGGGTTCTTCGTGGGAGGAGATGAAGGGGGGGGGGGGGGGGGGGGGGACGACGACGATGCGTGGTTCGCTGACGCGCAGCTCAATGCGGGCCATGCGGGCAGGAGCGGCCTCCTCGAGGCGAGACGAGGACTCTCTCTTGTCCTCGTCTGTCTGCGTTGTCGTATCCATCCCCGACCCATCGCCCTGCCACCCCTCGACCGTCCCCCCTCCACCCCCCAGGATCTCCGGGTGGCGGCGGAAGCGGCGACGATGACGGCGGGGGCGGCGCTGCGGGCGAGAGCCCGGCGGTGGCTCGTGGGGACGGTGGAGGGCGCCGATCCCGCCCCCGCCCCCGCAGACGGAGAGGACGAGGACGAGTCGGAGCATGAGGAGTCGCCGCCGCCAGCGTCTCCTCGGGGTCGGGGGCGGCTCCGGCGTGCGGCAAGGGGCACGCGGGCGGCGAGCGCAGGAGCCGGGGCGGGTGCAACGGGACCACGGGCAGCCGTCGCTGGCGCCAGCGTCACGATGGCGCGGGAGCCGCCATGGTGGCAGCAATGGTGGATGGGTCTCGGCGTCAACGGCAGAGCCCAGCGCCCCCACCCCCGCGGAGAGGCCCCGGCCACCGCCGAGGAGCCCGTCGCTGCCACCTGTGGGCCTCCCCGCCCCCCACGCCGCGCCCTCTCTGTGCCCGGGGCGCGGGGCCGCCGCCCCCCCGCCGCAGTCGAGGCCGCTGCGGGACGGTGGGACGCGGAGGCCGGCAACAAGGGCGGCGCCGAATCCACCCACGCCGGACAAGCTGCCCCTGCGGGCCTTGCCGCCCTTGCCCGCGGTGGGCTCTCAGCAGCCCTGGCTCTCTCTGGCCGCCCCCCGCTCTCGAGCCGCCCCATCCTCGCCGGGGGTGGGATGCCGCAGCCGACGCCCCGCCCGACGCCGCCCTCGGCCTCGGGGGTCTCCCCCCTGATGGGGATCACGGGGGGACCGGTGGTCCTGGCCGCCGCTCTCCGCCCGCCCAGGCCGCCTCGCCGGACCCCGCCGCGGGCCGCCGCCGACGCTACCTTCAACGCCGACGTCGATGCCGTCGCCGCGTCGTCCACCGCGTCGTCGTCGTCCTCCTCCTCAGGTCCCGACCTCCCCGTCGCCCCTGCCCGGATGCTGGCGGAGCTTGCTGGATACCCGTTCGAGCAGGTGAGGTCTCTCCCTCCCTCGTTGTGCCCCTTCCTCCCTCTCCCTCCCCCTCGTCTTGTCTCTCCCCCTGCTCCTATCTCTTCCCCATTGCCCTCCCCCGCAGCACGACGTCCGCACCCCCGACGGATGGCTTCTTCCTCTGCAGCGGCTCCCCGCCCGCCGACCCAGCGCTGGGGGGGCCGGACGCCACGGCAAGACCCCCGCCAAGGTCTGTCTCTTCCTCCACGGAGTGCTCGACAGCTCCGTCGGGTGGGTTGCCGGCGGCGCCGCCAGCCCTGCTGCTGCTGCTCACGACCGCGGGTGGGACGTGTGGTGCCTTAACACCCGCGCTTGCCCCCCGTTCCGTCGCGCGCGCGGCTATGACCGTCGAGCGAGTGCGCGGGCGAGCGCGGGACGCGGGCGGGACCCGGGGCCCTGGCGCTATTCTGTCAACCACCTCGCAGCGATCGACCTTGATGTCCTCATTGAACGGGTGCATTGCGTGCTCACTGCCGAGGCAGGGGACGCCGCCGCCTTCTCCCGCGGCGCTCGGGTGTGGAGCGAGCGGGTGGGGGCGACGCTGGAGCGGGCCGAGGAGAGGCGGCGGAGGGGGTTGGGGCGGGGGGTGCCGCAGCCGTCTCCACCGCCGGGGACGCCGCGCGGGGCGGGGGCTGGCCCGGGGGCCTGCGCGGTGGCCGAGGCAGCCGCCGCTGCCCCCTCCCCGCTTCCCGCCCCCCGCCCCTCTCGCCTCGTGCTGGTGGCCCACAGCCTCGGGGGCGCCGCGGCGCTGATGTGGCTGACGGCGAGCGCCGCGGCCGGCCGCCCCCGCCGCGTCGATCGCCTCGTCCTCCTCTCCCCCGCCGGATTCCACGCCCGATCCCTCGGGCCCCCCGTGAACGCCCCGCCACCCCCGCCGGGCGCCGGTAACCAGAGGCGTCGGTCCGTGCTGCCGTCCCTGGTGCCGCCCCTCGGGGGGGGAGGGGCAGCGGCCGAGGCCGTCCTCTGGGCGGCGCGGGCGTGGGCTTGGTGGCAGGGGAGGGCGGAGCGAGCGGCCGAGGCCGAGGCCGAAACTGTCGCCAGGGTCGGGCGCCGTTGGACCTGGGCGGGGAGGATGGCGGGCGGCCCACCGCCTGCGACAGGGCCGGCGCCGCCGCAACCCCATGCCCCCCCCTCTCCCTCTCCCTCGCCACCGCCCGCCGCGTCTGCGTCCACCGTCGCCGTCGACCCCGCTGCCCTCCCCCTCTGGCCCCCGCCCCGTGGGCCCCACCCCGGCGCGCCCCCCGGCGCTCCTGGCTGGGGCTATCCCCGCGGCGGACGCGAGCCCACCGGCCGCCTCGCCCCCCTTCCCACCCAGGCGGCCCGGCGCGTCGTGGCCAAGCTGGCCGTCGACGCCCGCCGCCGCGGGGCGGCCGCGGCGGGGGCGGGCGGGGGCGGGCGGGGCGGAAGAGACCGAGCTCCCCGGGGGGACCCTCTCGGCAGTTTTCTTCAGACGGCCTTCCGCACTCTGCTGAACGGGGACGCCAGCGACTGGACGAGCAGCCTGCTGCTCCCCCACTGGTGGGACGGGTCGGGGTGGGGGACCGAGGGGTGGCTCGGCGGCAGCAAGGACGGAGCGCGGCCCCGATCGGTCGAGGCGCCCGGAGCCAGCCTCGGCACGGCCCTGCACCTCGGACAGTGGCGGCGGGACGGGCGATTCCGGTGGTACGACTACGGTCCGGAGGGGAACGCGGCCGTGTACGGTCCGTGGGGGGGCGAGCTGGGGAGGCCCGGGCCTGGGGGCGCGTCGGCCGGGGCGGCCGCCGACGGCCCTGGAGACCCTCCCGACGTCGCCAGCGCCTACTGGCGCCTCGCCCCTCCCCCCGAGGTGGGGACGAGCGGAGAACGAGAGCCCCGCTGGACGGACGACGCCCGCCGCACGGGCCGCCTGCCCACGCCCGTCGACCTCGTCGCCGGAACGCGCGACGGCGTCGTTCCCCTGGCCGCCGTCCGGGCCCACGCCGCGGCCCTGCTGTCGGCAGGCGCCGTCGTCGGATACGCCGAGTTCCCGCTCGGGCACCTCGACCTCGCCTTCGGGCTGAGGGGCAGGGCGCTGGGGCACGTGCTGGCGCGGATGGAGCTGGGGGTTCGGTAGAGTGAGATAGAATGGGGGGTCGGGGGGCGGAGCGAGCGGTCGAAACCGCCCGGATCGTTGCCGCGGTTGGTCTTGGTTTCCGGTTCCGGTGGCGCCGTCGGGGCGCTGCCTGGTGCCTCTCGAGTCCCGTCTGCCGTCTCGGGCCGCTGCCCACCTCCTCCCCCCCCGTTCGAACAACCTTGCCAAAGCGAAGAGGATGTGCCGCAAGATCACGTGCGCCAAGTGCGGGAAGCCAGGCTACGCCGGGTGTGGCATGCACATCGAGCAGGCGGGCGACGGACGCCGCGTCAGCACCAGAAACCCTTTCCCGCGCGCTCGACCCGCCCAACTCGTTCGGCCCACCAGGATCCCTCACGATCCCGTCCACCGCAGGTTCTTGGAGACGTCAAGCCCGAGGATCGTTGCTCCGGCGGTGCGGGGGGCTGCAAGTGAGCCACGGGGGCGGCCGTTTCCCCACGACAACGGGCCCCGGCGCTCGTCTGGTTGTCCGCTTCTGCCTGAGGTTTAGGATATCGATCACGAACCAAACTTTCAATCCAACACCGACCCACTTACGCCATCCCGATCCGCCTCGAGTCCAGCGCGACCCCCCTCCGACTGGCGTGCGAGAGGGCGGTCGCGTCGTTCGGCGTAGTCCTTCGGGCCAACGCCGACCCTGGGCGAAGGTCAGAACTGCCCAAGTTCTGGAGCCCCTGATGCGCGTTCCCTCCGCCTCACTGGCCCCCGCGCCGATCCGGCAGGGCGCCCCAACGAGCACCAGCGGCCGTGGGTCGTTGGGCGCTCGGTCCGTCGCCGCGTCGGCCACCTTCCAGCGGGGAGCGAGCGCGTCTCGCCGCAGCCTTCTTGTGGGGCTGCCCGTGGCGCTGATCGCGGGCAGCGTTGGGGTCGAACCCCTCGCCTCGGCGGCCTCGGCGAGGGAAAGAGGGGGCAGGGCGACGCGAGGCCGTCGTCGCGCCGTCGTGGGGCCGCGGGGCTGCACCGGGGGGTGGGGGTTCAACACGCCCGCGGCCGCGGGCGCCGACCCCGTCAGACCATCGAGCGCCAGAGGCTGCGGGGCGCCGAGGGCCCGCGGAGTCGTCCCCCACCTGGGGGAACAGCTGCGACGCATTGCCAATGCACCCCTGAAGGCCTTGTCGGCGTCCGCCGGACTGTCCGGCGAACTCGCCGTCGGCCCCGTTGGGCAGCGCCCCGGCGATGCGACATGCCCGGGGCCGCGCAAGGCTGGCCACGGGCGCCGACCCCTCCCCTCCTTTCCTCACCCCCAGTCGGGCCCCGCTCCCGGGACCCTCGCCGGCCGCATCCCCTCTCTGGGCCCGGCCGACGCCGACGGCTACCGTCGCTACACTCGTCCCGTGGGCAAGAGCGGCGGCCACGGCGTCGGTTGGACCGAGATCCCCACCTACTTCTTCGACGTCCCCGACGGCGCTGAGGAGGTCCCCGTCAGCATTGCCGACGGGGGGGGCACCGAGATTGACCTTCGGTTCAAGGGCGATCGAGTGGGTGCTTGCCAGGTCGTCCTCGCTCCAGTGGCGCGCTTCGCCGACTTCCCCGCAGGCGCTTCGATCGTCGACCTTGGCCCGCCCGACCGCATGGTGAAGGGGTTCGCCCCAGAGCTCCTTGGGGCGCCCCTCGAGGACAGGCAGATCCTGTCCACCACTGTGGTGGACAAGGCCGACGACGGCCTTCCCTACTACCAGTTCGAGGTCTCGACGCCCCTCGTGCCCCACGGAATCATCGCCATGACGGCGTACAAGGGCCGGGTGTTCATCCTCGCGACATCGCAGAACGCCACGCAGCACCGCCGATACCCCGAGGCCTGGGCGCGTGCGGCCGAGTCGTTCCGCTGCGGGGTCGGAACCGGGCAGGGCATCGAGGCGTGAGGAGGAGGGGGAAGAGACGGGAGGAAGAGGGCCGAGCCGCCGAACCACCCGCCCAACCTCATCCCTCCCTCCCCGCTCCCCCTCACCACCCCGTGAGAGACGGCACAAACGCCCCCATCGTTGGCTCTTGCGTCGGCCCCCAGACGCCCAGGTGCGCCGACAGAAATACCCCCAACACGCCCATGCCCGTCGCCAGCCCCACCCAAGTGTTGAGTCGCCCCGCCCGCGTCGTGGCCGCACCGACCCCAAAGCCCGAAGGTGTCGAGTTGGCCGGGTCAAGCCGGAGCCGGGCGCACACGACGAGTGCACTCGCGCCCAGCGGAGCCCATAGAGCCACCACCGGCCACCCTCGCGGCACGCTCCCGCGACCCGTGCCGATGTGGGTGAGAACATGGTCGGATCCGCTCGGCTCAGGGCCCACGTTGCCGGTGGACCGGAGGGACGCACGGAGAAGGCGGGAGGCCGAGGGGTCAAGGGGGGGGGTGCTCCATTGCAGTTCGGTGACCTTGACGTAAGCGGCAAAGGCCAGGGCGACGAGGAGCAGACCGAACCAAACGACGTCCAACGAGCGCAACAGTGAGGGTTCGTCGCGCCTGGGGGGGGGGGGAAGCAAGCGGCGGAAGGGTTTGGCGCCGACGGGCGGGCAAAGGACGACAACGGTGACGACTCCGCCGCCGTCACCGAGGCAGAGACTCAGGCCAAGCAGAGTGCGAGCGTCCCAAGCCCATCGCGGCTAAGGCCGCCGCCGCCGCTGGATGGCGCTGGCAGCGACGCGTCGCGGGCCATCGGTCGGGCCATCTCGGGCGCCGATGGGCCGTAGGAGAGGGCCGCGTAGCTTCTCCGGCCCTTCTGGGGCGGTCCCCCGACGGTGATTTTCGCGTCTTTCGTCGCGCTTTCGGCCCCATACCGGGATCTGAGGGCGCTGGGGGCCGCGACGAACCGTCGGCGCCCGGCCAGGCGGGGGTGTTGTCATAGTGACGCGTTTTGGCCGGCTCCTCGCTCGCCAGTAGTTGGCGGTCAGCTCGCGCCACGCCTCCGGAAGAAACATCAAATCATCCATCAGTTGCTTGTGGTAGTGTGGGCTGATCATTCTCCGCGCCAGGGACGCAAGGAGGCCGCCCTCCGCGCCGCCGCCGCCAGGAGTCCAGGCGCTTCGCGCCCGCCGAGCGGGCGGCATCGTCGATTGGTCCGCTCGATCGGTGCGCGGCGACCCGCGCGCCCCCGCGGCGCCAGGCTGGGGCCAGGGGAGGTGGGGGGGGGCAGGAGGGGGCAATCGCGGTCTCACTTGCCAGCGTCCACCCCCCTCTGTCCGCCCCCCTCACGCCTGAGGCCGCGGCGTCCACTCGTTCGTCACAAATCTTCCCAGAAGCGACGCGACGGGCTCCGGAAAGTCCTCCTGAGGCCAATGCCCCGCCCGCCCCTCGAGATTCTCGAGGCGCATCGTTGTCCGCTTGGACTCGAGCCTGTGAGGACGAGGTGGGCAGGGGCGCGAAGTCGGGTTTCGGCGTCGTCACTACGGCAGTATCGGCAGCAGCAGCGGCAACGACAGCGGCAGCGGCAGCGGCAGCGGCAGCGGCAGCGGCAGCGGCAGCGGCAGCGGCAGCGGCAGCGGCAGCGGCAGCGGTTTTGTCACTGTACTCGCCACTCGAATGTACTCTTTAGGTCGCTGAACGGGTCAGCCGACCCCGGCACCACCAAAGCGCGGGCTCGGAACGTCCGCATGGCCTCGTCCACGTCTCTGAGAAGCGTCTTCCAGTCGCCGACAGCCTCGAGGGTGGCAGCGAGGGCGGCCGAGGTAGCAGGGTCGGACTCATATGGAGCGCGATAGGAGGCCGCTTCGTCCTTCCCCAGTACGTAGGCCGACCCCGACGCAATCCACGCGGCGGCGTCGAACGTCGTCCCCGCTTTCGGACGCAGAAAGGGCACGGGGGAAGTGTACGCCGCGAGGGCTGGGGGTAGCTTGGACCTCAGCGACAAGGGCGTCGGCAGGACCACGAGAGACGCGATGCGGTCCTTGGGGAACGGAGGGGTGGAGGAAGGGGTGGAGGGAATGGACGGAGAGAGGGGTTGAAGGAGAGAAGGATTGAGGGAGAGAAGGATTGAGGGAGAGAAGGAGGAAAAGAGGGACCCATACCCAGCCCGCCTCGTTCGCTGCCGCCCACAGAAGGGCATACTGCCCGAGGACGTAGCCATGCACAACGAGGGACAAGGGACGGGACCCCCCCGCCGGGCCGAGGATCCCCCCATCGCCAAGAAGAGCATCAAGCGACGACATATAGGCGGCCCTGTCGTACCCGCTCGACGGCTTCGAGGACCCCCCGTGTCCCAGCAGGTCCGGTGCGTAGGCCTCGAGGCCGTGAGCATCGGCCAGCTCTCCAACGAGGCGGCGGTACTCGAACCCACTGCTCCCGACTCCGTGGAGAAGGACGACGGGGGGCGCGCCGCGGGCGGGGGTCGAGGGGAGTGCCTTGCGGAACCGGAACGTGAGCCCTCCCGCCTGGACCTCGTCGGCCGCGTTGCGCGCCATCGCCTTAGCAACGACCATGCCCGTCATCGGGTCGATCTGAGTCGACAACAGGTGGGGGTGGGAGGGGGGGCGACGTCGGGGGGTGGGCGGCGGCGGTGGCAGGTAAAGCCCGGGTTGGCCTTGACGCGGGAGGGCGTCGGCGGCCTCGGCGGCGGCAGCGCCGCGGTTGCCTTTTTAGGGGATCTGCGGGGCTCGTGGAGATAACAGACGCGAGAAAAGTTACTCGCCTCATCGAGGTCGGAGTTTGCAGCCCGGCAGTGGGCGACGGGGCGACGTGAAGGGAGCCTGACCGCTATGCGGCAGGTGGTCGTCGGCGCGGAGACGGTCGCGGCCTTCGACACGCCCGCTCGCGAGCCCTGCGTCGACGCGACGGAAAGGAGCATGGAACGGATTGCCATCCTCTCTTGCTTGGGATAGAGCCCTTGTAGAGCCGCTCGCCGTCTCAGCAGCCCCCGAAATCGTCGTGGTCATGACACCCTATTTTGTCGACATCGACGACAGCTCGGTGCAAAATCCGCGATAAAGAAGAGTCCAACGGACGGGCATCATTTATCGCGTCTCCGTTCGACCCCGTCCTTCCGCATTCCTAGGTTTGACGCGGCGTGGGGCAGCGAGGCCGCGGGCCAGCGTCGGAGGCGTCCAAGCTGTCGAAGGCATTGTCGCCGCGCTTGCCGACAGCGACGGGAATATGCCTTCATTTGCCATCAGAGAGGCGACGCCTGACGATCTGGACGCCGTGGTGGCCTTCAACGCAGCTATGGCGACGGAGACGGAGAACCTGACGCTGGACATGACGGTGCTCCGCCCCGGCGTGAAGGCTGTGCTGGCCGCCCAGGCCCTTTGCCGCGATGACCCCTCGGCAGATCCTCAGGACGCCCGCGGACGCTACTGGGTCGCCGTCGGGTCGAGCGGGGTGGCGGTGGCATGTCTCATGATCACCCACGAGTGGTCCGACTGGCGCAACGCGAGTCGAGAACTGGGGGTGGCGGAGGAGACGCCGCGCCGGCAGCACGCGCCCCCACGCGCCCCCACAGCCCCTCGACCGCCCTGTCCCTACTCCCCGCAGGGATGGTGCTGGTGGATCCAGAGCGTATACGTAGAGCCGTCGTCGCGTCGACAGGGGTTGTTCACGGCACTGTACCGCCACGTCGAGGAAGAGGCCAAGCGGGCCAAGGCGGCGGGATTGCGCCTGTACGTCGACCGCGCGAACGAGAGAGCTGTCGCAACTTACCGCCGTATGGGCATGACGAGCCACTACGATCTATACGAGAACATGTTCGCATGAGGGGTCGGGGGTGGGGGCGGGGATGGAGGCCGACTGAAAGCACCGTCCGTCTTCCACAATGGGCGAGCGCCAGCACTCTCGTTCGAGACTGGGCTGACCATCGCGCTGAGGTTCTGTCGCCCCGGTCACGTCTCCCCTTTATCTATCGCCGTTCCACTGCACGGTACCATTAATTTCGTCCTCGTTATGAAGTTGAAACGCCTCTCGCTGCGCAGATCGGTCCGGGAAGGGCCTGCTGCATTGGCTGGGGATGCGAACGATGGACCGGCTGTCGCTGCGTCTCGCGGGGCTGACGGCGCGGCCGGATCCCCACCGGTAGCGTCCGCTGACGATACTTTCGAGGCCTCACCTCCAGCGGGCCCCCCCGAGCCCTTCAACGGGACGTCGTCCGGGCCGGCTTCCAGCTCCACCCTGCCCGAGCCCCCGCCCCTGCATGCGCCCGCCGCCGCTGCCACCCCCCGCGGCGGCGGCAAGTTCGGGTGGCGCGTCGTCGCCGCGGCACTCCTAGTGGCGCTGGCGGCTCTAGCGATGCATCGCCTGCAGCGGAACCGGACGGGGGAAGAGGAAGTGTCGCTGCGCCCCCCCCCCGGGACGCCGCTTAGGCCCGGCGTGGCCGACCCCACCCAGGCGACGCCCTTCTACGCTCCTTCCTTCGCGACGTACGCCTCCGCGGACAACCCTCCCCCATCCCTCGCGGCTCTCCGCGCGTTGGCCCACGGCTTCGGCCCACTTGACCCCGCCGCAGCTGCTGCCGCGGTCCCTCCGTCGGCGTCAGCCGCTGACCGACTGACGTTTCGTCGGAGTGCCCCCGGCGCCCGCGTCGTCGTCGTCCCCGATTTCCACGGCGACGCAGCGCAGACGTGCCGCGCTCTAGTGGCCGCGCGGGTTCTCGAGCTCGAGCCATCCTGGACTGACGCTGTCGACCCAGCCGACCCTTGCACAGCGGCGGCGTCGGCGCCCGACCCCCTCTCGCTGGCCGCCGCCGCTCGGTGGACAGGGAGGGACGCCACTTTAGTGCACACGGGTGACTTTACCGACCGCGGTGACGTCGTCGTCGGTCTCTTAGCTCTCCTGCGGTCGTTGGGGGATCAGGCGGGCGACGGACGGGGATGGGGACGGCGCTGCCCCCGGACGCACCCGGTAGCTCCGTCCGACCTCAACCAGCGCCGCCCCGTGTACCGCAGGCGGAAAAGGCCGGAGGCGCAGTCGTCTCTTTGATCGGCAATCATGAGTTGATGCTAGTGCGGGGACAACATCACTATGTTGAGCCAGGAGCGTGGTCCGAGGGGACGGCTGCCGCCTCAGACCTCTTCGCCGCCTCCGTCGAGGCCGCCGCCGCGCCTGGCGCCCTCTCCGGCATTCTGCCAGCTCCCACGACGCCTGCACGGGCCCGCGACGCCCTCGCCCATCTGGCCCTGTGGTCACCCGGCGGCCCACTGGCGGCTGAGCTGGGGGCGCGGTCGCTGATCGGGGTCGCTGTGGATGACACCCTATTCGGTCACGCGGGGGCAATTCCCACCTGGCTCGTCAAGCTCGGTCCCCGCACGCTTTCCGACGTCAACGCCGCCACCTCGGCCTGGCTTGCGGGAGCGCCTCCTCCGGACTACCTCTCAACTGACGTCCTCCGCCGCGGTGCTGGGGGGCCAGGCGTCGAGGTCGCTCTGTCGTCACCTTACGGACCCGTGTGGACACGCGCCTTCGCTGGCCGGCCCGTGACGCGGGGAAACGAGGTGGGGCTCGACTATGTGGCGGAGGCAGAGTGCGCGCTGCTGCACGCGACATTAGCAGAAGCGACAGCCGAGTGGGCACGGGCTCACCTGGCCAACCCGGCGTCGGTGCCTCCGCCGCCCGCACGGGGGCTCCGACGCATGGTTGTTGGGCACACGCCCCAGCTGGGAAGAGCGACGTCGGGGTGCGAGGGTCGTCTGATTAGACTGGACACGGCCATGAGCGCCAAGATGGCGTTGCCGGGGTTCGGGTCGGGCCCCCCGACAGCGCTCGAGCTCGTCTGGTCTGGCGGAGTGGGCGACGACGATGACGGCCTCCGTGACGCCACTCTTATCCAGAATCAGGTGGGAACACCCCAGACGAAAATCGAGGTTCCCTTGGAGGAAGCGCGGGTGGTGATCGACACCCGGCGCGACCCGTCAGAGCTCCGATAACCACGGTCTGAGGGCGGCAGCAGCGGATGGCACGTGGGGGACGGTCAACCGTGCGTCCTCCGTCGGGTGGGGCAATCTCCCAGTTGCAGTGCCCGATCTTCTCTGTCTGGTTGTCACCTTTTATTCCTCCCATTTTACCGCGACCTAGATCCCCCCCCCCCCCCCCCCCCCCCCCCCCCCCCCCCACCCCCCCCCCCCCCACCCTCCCGCTCCCCGGGGCCCCAGCCGCCGCCACCGAGGTGGGTGGCGCTGGCTTCGGCATCGCCCCCCCCCCACCACTACGGGCCATGGCGACAGCGGCCAGCGCTGCCGCCGTCTCCTGTGTAACGAATTGACCGCGAAACCGAGGCCGCTGCTCGGCCAGACGCCTCCGCGACTCGTACCGGACAGGCTTGACCCCGCCGACGCCGCCATTGGCCCCCGCAGCAGCGCGCGCAAGGCGCCGCTGCCGCTTGGCCCGGAGCCGGTTCCGCGCGGCCAAACGGTTGGCGGCGGCCTCGGCGCGGGAGGCGGGGCGGAGGGGAGGGGCGACGCGGTGGTGACCGTGCCCCCCGAGGGCGACTGGAGTCGGGGTGGGAGCCTCGCCGTCGGCAGAGACCCCGACAGTCGACCCGGGGGCTGTCGAGGCCCCGGGGTCGAGGAGGGAGAGGGCGGACCCATGCCCCCCCTTTCCCCCGACGAGTATGGATCCTCCACCTCCCGGACCCTCGCTGGGGAGCCCCACTGGCGACGCGGAGGGGGCCGCCGAAGCGGAGCCGCCAGCCCCAAAAGGCGCGGTAGGCGGCACAGGATCCTGGGGACCAACGGCAGCGGGGGGGGGCTCGAAGGGGTTGGCCACTCTCGTCCCGTTTGCCGCCGTGTGGAACGCCGAGAGGAAGCGCCGGGCCCGCTCCTCGGCGGTCCGGGCTCCCGATGCGGCGCGGGCAGCGATGGCGGCGAGGCGGGGCCCCTTGGTGGGTTCTCCCGCGGCCCGGCCGAGGCCCAAGAGGACGGCGACAGTCGAAGCGTTGGCCGCGGCGGTGGCCGCGGCGGTGGCAGCAGCGGCGGCGGCCTCGGTAGCTACAGGGTCAGCGGCGGGAGGCTGTGCCGTCTCCGCGACGGCCCCAAGGGGAAACTGCACAGAGGCACGGCGAGGGCCACCGCCGTCGAGAAGGGCGGCAGCGCCGGCGAGGCCGTCGAGGCCGGCGTGCGAGGGACGGAGACGGGCCGAATGGAGATCGAAGGACCGGTGGTGGGTCCGGGTCCGCGTGGGATTGCCGGGCACGTCGGCGGGATGCGCCGCGGCAGCGGGTCCGGCGGGAAGTGCGGCAGGGGGGACCACGGAGGGTCCCGCGGGCCCACCCCGATGGAGCCAGTCGGCGGCCTCGGTGAGGCGACGGGGCGCCGACCCGCGGCTCCCCCCCAAGAGATTTGGCGCCGCGTGCCGACGGCGGGGAGTGGCCGAGGGGGGCGCGGCCTCGGCCCGCTCTACGGCGGGGGGGGACGGGGGACGCCGGGCCCTAGCGGCCCTCGCCTCCTCCTCCTCCTTGTTCCCGGATCCGTCCCCAGTGAGGGGCACCGAGGGGGGCGAGTCGCGGTCCCTCTCGCGCGAGGGCTCCGGAATCTCGTCCGAGCCCGACCTAGGACCCCCACTGCCGCCCCCAGACCCCCGCTGCTCTTGCTCTCCCGGAGCACCCCCCTTGCACCAGTTGCCGTCGGCGCGGGCAACGCCAGGCCGGCGCCCGTCGGCCGCTTCCGCCTCGGGAACGGGACCTCGACGCGAGATGGCCCCGGTCATGGCGGGGGGATCGGCGGACCCGGTGGTTTGCGGCTGGCCGCCACCCGCGACGCCGCTGGCGCCGGGCATGACGCCAGTCACGTCGTCCCCCGTTCCCCCGTCCCTCGTTCCCGCGTCACCCTCCCCGTCGCGCAGCGAGGGAGCGGCCGCGGCTCCGGCGGCGTCCCGGGCTGGCGCCTCGGCCTCCTCGGAGGACGGGTTGGAAGCGCGCAGGTCCTCCGCGTTGGAGTCAGGGGCCGCCGCACTGGCATCGGCAGCGACGTCAGGGGGCAGGCTTCGGCCTTGGGGGACGGTAGTGGGCAACGTTTTCATCGTTCTTGGGTCTCTTTCCGCGCCCCCTGGGGGGTCGGAAAGGATAGGCTGGCTCATGAATCTCCTGCGTAAAGGAGGAGTCGATCCGGTGGCTGTGGGCTCTACGATGGTCGGAGCAAAAAAGCGACGCGACGGCAGGTTGTTGGCCGCCGTGCTGGGCGGGCTCCTCGCGGACGATTCAGGCCATAAGAGACGGCGAAGGGCCGTCCAGCGGAATTCTGACGACATTTTCTATACTATTCGACTTTGCTGCGCATGCGCCTTCTCTCCGTTTGTGGAGCCAGAGCCACGCTTGGTGGTCGACCTGGCCTTTGCGTCGCCCACCCTCTCGCCTAGAAAGTGACGATCAGCTCTCCAGATCTATCTCACGAACTTCTTTACGCAGAAAAGAAGGGGAAAGGACAAAGTTTGTGGTGTCGGGAGAGGGGAGAAGGCAGAAAGAACGCCTGTTTCAGCCGGCGACTCCACGCGCTCTGCAGGCTCGTGGCTTAACGCGCGACAGCGTCCAGATCTCGAGATTCTTGAAATATTCTCACCCCTACGTCTCGCTCTCCAACCCCTGCTTCTCGGCCACAGCCTCGGCGAGGGAGTCGAGTAACGCATCGTCATCATCGCTGTCGTCGCCATCGCTCACGTCATCGCTGGCGAGCGTGTCCGCCCGGCTCGACAGATCGGAGAAATCCACGTCCTCCCCGTCCTCCCCCAGGACGTCCTCCTCCTCCTGCTGCTGCTTGCCCGCCCCCCGCTCGAACCACGCTCGCCCCGTCAGCCGCTCCTCCGCGGCACCGCCCTTGCCGGCCTTCTTTCCACCGCCACCGCCCCCCGCAGTTCGCGCCTCGGCCTCGCGCGCACGCGCCGCCGCAAGGGCAATCTCCGCCATGTATCCGTCCTTCCAGGCCGCGAACGTCTCCGGCGTGCAGGGGGTCGAGTCGAGCCGAAGGGCTTCCTGACTGGCCATCTGGGCCTCTTCCTTCCTCCTCGCAGCGGCGGCCATGGCCTGGGCAGATCCCGGCTCGCCGTCGTCCTCCTGTCCTCCCCCGGGCCGAGCCGTCGCGATCTTCTCGGCCTCGTCGACGAGCCAGGCGCGGGCGGCGTCGGCGCAGCCGTAAATGCAGGGGGCACCGGCGCCCTCTTCAGCCGCGGTCATCGCGACCGCCAGGGCGGCGGCGCACTGCTCGTCCGACAGGGCCTGCGGGCGCGGCGGAGGGGTGAGGAGCGGTTATGCGAGACCGAGGGCGAGGGCAGTCATCGACGCTCTCTTATCTCGGAAGAGACAGAGGCACAAGCTGTGACATCAGCCTCGACAGCGGCGCCGCCAGCGGCAGCCGTCTCACTTCCCTCCACCTCGCCTTTTCCGAGCGGCAGGCCAGTAGGGGCCCGCGCTCGTCCGGGTACCCCGGCGGATGGGCAAAGAGTAAGCGGAGCAGCGCGGGCGCGCGGTCCCGGTCCCGGTCGCCGTCCTCGAGAGGCGACAGGAGGAGTGACCACACGGTGCAATCGTTGCCCAGCTCTCCGCCCCACTCGGCCGGCGCAGGGCCCTCGTGCTTGACCAGCTCCTCTTCGCCAAAGATCGCCTGGAGCGCCTCGATCTCCATGGCCTGCTCCTCAGCGCGGGCGGTCTCCTCGGCCGACATTTTCTCGGCCGAGGCGCACCGACGGCCGGACGGCGGATGCGGCTGACTGGCGGCGGCGGCGGCCAGGGCGTGGGGAACAGAGGAGAGACGAAAAAGGCCACCTACCGAACCTGATGGCCACGCCCAAGGCCGTGACAAGTGCTGAAAATCGCGTCGGGGCTCCCGAGGTCTACATCTCGGGGAGAACGAGGGGAAAGAGTTGGGCATGGGAGACGCGTCGTGGGTTCCTATCCACGCCCCCCCTCACGCGGACGGAAAGTCGCGGTCCCCTCAAGTGCAACAGGTGAGAAAACACAGCGGCAACGCAACAGAGAGCTCCACCATCACTTCCCGAAGTCGTCCCGAAGCTCGTGGCGTCCGCTTGTCGCATTGTTGAGCTCGAAACACGACACCGTGTCTTCTATGGCCGGTGGGATGCCTGATACGACATCAAATGCATCGCCACGAGCACCCAGCGAGACGCTGAAAGCCGGCCGTGCGGGCGCGTCCCGGCCACGGCCTCCCGGCCTACCCTCGACGCGGTGGGCCTCCCCGTCTCGCCCGGCGGTCGTCGAGAGTGCCGTCTCGTCGCAGACGGCGCCGCGGTCGGACTTCCGGGTCGAAGACTCCAGAAGGCCTTCCAGTCCGCCAGCTTCGTGCCTGAGTGCCGACGAGACTGCGGCACCCCCGGGCGTCGTGGCGCCGCTGGGGGAGGAAGCCCGGCGGCAGTCCCAGCACGGACCCCTCGAGGAAGAGTCGCGGCGCGCCGCCCCTCCTCTCGGACCCTACGAGGCCAAGGGTGGCGCGGCGCACCTCACCGCGACGCCGCCGCCCTTCCTGTTCGCTCCTCCTTCCAAGTCAGTCCGCTTGGTCGCGCTGCCATCCCGCCTCGAACTCTGACCGTCTCTTCCGTCGACCCACGAACGCAGTCGCTGGTCTCGGTTCGTCTCGTATCGGCCGGGAGCAGCAGCAGCAGCAGGCTTGGATGACGGCCGCCCTCCGCGCGGCGGCGAGGGCCGCGGGCCGCTTCGCAGTCACAGAGGCTGGCGCGGCGCGCGGCTTCGCCACCGGCGGCTCCTCCGGGGCGGGAGGGGGCGGCAATCAGGGCCGGTATGCGGGCAAGTGGGCATCACTGTACCCCCGTCTTGGGGCCAACCACAACGTCGATGGGGCACGGCCAACGGGCATGGTCATTGCCACAATGGGAAAGGACATCGTCCTTGTCGGGCTTGGTCTCATCGTCCTCGACGGCGTCATCAACCCGCCGGGTTAACGGGGGTCTCCTGAGGGTGGGGGATTGCGAGTTGGACCCTGACTCCGCGGACTCCACTAAGTCCCTTGTTCTCTCCTCCTCCCCCGCCGCATCACTGGACCCAGACGCCCCGCGAGGCATCTCGACCGTAATGCGCGCTCCCCATGTGTGCGCTCCGGCTCGCGGCCGACGCCGCGCCCTGGCCTCGGCCGCGGTCATTTTAGTCGCTCTGCTGGCCGTCTCGACGGCAGGGCCTGCGGCGGCGCGGGCGCCAGGGCGGGCTCCCATGCGACTTGGACGGGACGACATACACCGTGATGGAGCCGATACCTTCTACGACGACGAGGAAGACCGGCTGCGATGGGGATTGCCGACGTCCCAGGAGGTGAGAGGGCCGTGAAGCCTTGCGCCCGACGCGACCAGCGCGACAGGGCGTCTCCCGACCGTCTTCTCCTCCCCGCGGTCAGACGTCGCGTCTCATGGGATGAATCTACGGCTTAATTGCGTCTGAATGACGCGGATTCTCCAGAGAGGCATCTTATCTCAAGATAAGAGCCCCACCCCACGCCCCAACTGGAACGACAAGACCGACGTCAAGCCCTCCCCCAACCCCCAGCACCTCGACCACGTCAACCGGAACCGCCTCAAGCCCCCACCCGGCAAGGTCGTAGTTGACGACGTGCTTGAGCGCTACGGCTACGACCCCACCGACCCCGAATGGTCGGACCCTGGTGTCCGGGCCCTGGCGCAGCTCCGCGGCCCCACCATCACGTTCGTCACCCTCCGGGACGACTCTGGCGGGGACCACTCGGAAGCCCGCACCAAGGAGGACACCGAGCGGCTCGGACGCCTGTGGACGGAGCTGATGAAGAGCAGCGGCATGCCTTCGGCCCAAGTTTATCCGGTGTCAGGGACCAAGGTGGTGCTGACTGTGACGGACCCGCTGGACGCCTTGGCCACCCGGGACTTGGTGTTGTCGCAGGAAGAGGTGGTCGAGTGGGAGTGTGATGGGTGGGTGCACCGACCGCGGAGCCGTACAAGCTCTCCCAAGCGGGGGGCAGGTGGGTTGGATGGGCCGGGCGAGGGGCCAGGGGTTCGAGTTCACGAGTTCGGCGGGGGGGCTTCCGCTTCGGGGGCAGGCTTTGGAGAGGGCGAGTCCCCCTGGACGGCACGGGGGGCGCAGCCCGCGGCGCCGCGGGAGGGGGAGGCTCGCGCCCAGGCCTCGAGTGGGAAGCGCTACGAGCTGTGAGATGAGACAAGGGATCGTATTTCTGGTCCGTCTCCCTCCCATCTCTTCCCTACCGCTTCATCATGCGTTTCGGCTTCGGGAACGCCTCGGCCAGAGTCCGCTTTCCGTCGGCCCCAGCCCCAAGCCGCGCCCGCTGCAACAGTGATGCCGAGTAGAGACGGCTCCCATCCCGCGCCGTCTCCTTCTCGGCGACCACGTCACACCCGAGGCTCCGCAGGGACACCGCGATGGCCTTGGCGTCAGTCTTGAGAGAAAATCGCACGTCGTCGACCTGATTACCCCCGAGGCGCCATCCGCACGCGCCCAGCGCCGCCAGCAGGGTCGACGCCAAAAGGAGGTCCCTCCCCCGGCGGTCGCGAACCAGCCGCGGCCGGCGCGCCCCTTTCCCTCCCGTGTCCCCAAATTCGTCCCCCGGGCGGCCCTCATCGGGGCCGGGCTCGACCCGTGTGCTGAAGAGGGGCAACAGGGAGTCTAACACAGCGAGGGGCGTATTGAGCCGATCGGCCAGGGCCCCGAGGCCGCCCTCTTCGGTGGTGGGGATGCGCTCGGTGTCGCGGCAGGTGGAAAGATAGCTGAAGAGGGCAGAGAACCAGCTGAGCCAACGGCCCTTGCTCTCGGCCTCAGCGATCCGGCCGGCTTGGACGTCGGACCGGAGGCCGCCTGGCGCCAGGAGGAGACGCCGGACGACAGCGGGCCGCAACTCGAGCCGGGTCGGGGCGGCGGTCGCCCCCTCTTCTTCTTTGACCGTGCCGCCTAAGCCGAGCTCCTCGTTCGATTTCCGGGCAAAGGCCAGGAGGTCAGACGTCACCAGAGCGCGCCGGGCGGCGGCCGGGCAAGCACGGTCAAACGGGAAGGCGTCCTCGGCTGTCGTGGCCGTTGGGACATGGGGCGGCACACTCTGCTTGGACTCGGCGACAGCGGCCATCACCGAGGCCTTGTCCAGCCCGGCCTCTGCGAGCTTTCCGCGTGCCTCCGTCAAGAGGCCCGCCACGCCCTCGGCCTCGCCCACGTTGTCGTCCCCGACAGCGCCCCGTTCACGCGCCGCCAGCTGCCGGAGACGCCGGCCGGACCCGAAGGCCGCCACCAAATCGCGAGTGGCGCCTTTTTCCCTGGCGCGGCGCGCGGTCGGCGACTCCTCGGAGCCCTCGGCAGCGTTCCGCCCGGCGACATCAGAGTCGCCGTCCCAGCGGGCGTCGTAGTCGAGGCCGTCGACGCGAGGCTCGAGGCGCAGGGGTGGAGCTTGCCCACTCGAGCTCGCGGCAGCGAGCGTCAACTCGCGGCGCTTCGGGTCCCAGACGCCGACGGCGTACGAGGGGCGAGCGAATCCTGGACGGCCAACGGCCGTCCTTCCCTCGAACCGGACGCCGTCGCGGCCGCTCGACGCCGCCAGCAGCTCCTTTTGAGCGCTCCCTCTGGCCGAACGCTGCCAAACTCCGAATGTTTCGCTGTCCTGCAGAGTTTTTTGCGGAAATAGTCGGTATCGAGTCGGGAAAACGGGCCAGGCGGCGCGGGAGGCGGCGGCAGTCGGGCTTTTCTCTCGCGGTGCGCCGAGCGCGTTGTTACTAGGAATCTTCCTCGCCTCCGGAAGATAACCCGATGGGAACGACACGAGGATCGCCGCTCCCACTCCCTTGACGAGCTTGACCCGAGATGAGGCTGACGCCGACGCAGCGGCGCTGGAGGTGCCCACCTCGCCGCCCGCGTCGCGCACACGCTTCTTCCCCATCGAAGAAGGCTGCCTCTGAAGCCTCCTTTCTCAGCCCCGCGGCCCGCAGTGGCCCGCTACCCTCCCGCGCGGGTCGGTGGGTCTGGTGGGGCGGGGGAGTGAGAGAACGGGCGGCCTCGGGAAGCGGGAAAGGAGAGGGCGGGGGAGGCAGGGGAGGGCGCGGCGCGACCGGACGAGGGCCTTCGCCTCCCTCTCAGCCCTTGATGACGCTTCCATCCGTGCCCACAAAGGTAATGGAGGCGGAGTTGACGCAGTGCCGGACGTTCTTCTTGGTGAGTCTCTCTCCCTCGAAGACGTGTCCGAGGTGCCCGTCGCACTTGGCGCATGTGATTTCCACCCTCCGCATCCCCATGGAGACGTCAGCGTGGCGATCGATGGCCCCCGGCATCTCGTCGTCGAAGGCGGGCCACCCGCACCCGGAGTCAAACTTGTGAGAGGCGTCAAAGAGGTGAGCTCCACACCCCTTACAGGTATAGGTGCCCTCTCCCGCCTTGGGGTAGTGCTTGTCGAGCTTGCCGGTGCGGGGGGGTTCAGTGCCTGCGAGCGGTGCGCAAGAGTGGGGGGAAGCGGGTCGAGGAGGAGGGGAGGAGAGAAAGAGCAACAGGGAGCGGGGGGGGGTCGCCGCTACACCCTCTGTCCTGTCCCTCGCCCTTTTGCCGCAGCACGTAGTAGTCAGAGTCCGACAGAAGCGACTTCCACTCGGCGTCAGGGGTGGTCTTGTCAAGGGCCGCCGCGGAAACGGCGCGCCGGGCAACGGGGGCGGCGGAGCGGAGCCCTGCGGAGCAGTGGGTGGCAGCGGTCGGAGTCATGGTGGTCGTTGTTCGTGGGCTGGATGAGGCCGTGGCGAGGTACGACGACGCGACGGCGCCACCATCACCCGCGGGTCTTTCAGAGACCGCCGATTATCGATCGAGCTAGTCAGAATCCACATCAGGAGCGCGAAAACGCGTTACTTCCCCGCGTCGGCCAAGGCCGAGGCCCATCGTTGGCCGACCAACGACGCCCCCCACCGGAGGAAAACGTCGTCCCGTTGCGCGGCGCGCCGCGCGCTCGACCAGGCCCTCGCCGAGCAGCGCAGTGGGGCGCACGGCGGCCATCGACAGGAAGCGCGCCATGACGAAAGAAGAGATGGAAGTTGGCACCGCGGGGCGACCAAGGTGTCAGGGGCGGGCGGGGGAGGACGGGTAGATAACGGCCTCGTCACGACACCCAGGCTCCATACGAGGAAAATCGGCGTTCCGCCTCCCGGATAGGAGGCGGTGGTCGCGGCCGGTCCCCTGGCGCTTCGTCCCGCCAGCCCAAAGTCGACTGCAGGCGCGCCCGGCCAAAGCGGCCTCCATCGTTTTCCCGGGCTACCATGGCGCCCCTAACCGAGATGCGGGGCCTACAGGCGAGGAGATGGAGGTGTATATGGCGAAGGAGGGTCGTCGATTCGTCGAACACGTCTCTTCCGAGGACCCCGGTCTCGGTCGTCGCTGCCGAGCTGCCGTCCAACTCGCTTCTCCCCCCCCCCCCCCCCCCCCCCCCCCCCCACCACGC
>Ga0181573_10000860_pt1 | contig 31309 bp, 26 predicted proteins | sample 101ome_25_FD_148643 | JGI IMG/M metagenome (GOLD analysis project Ga0181573, IMG submission 148643) | Coastal salt marsh microbial communities from the Groves Creek Marsh, Skidaway Island, Georgia - 101409BT metaG (spades assembly) | ecosystem: Environmental > Aquatic > Marine > Intertidal zone...
TCGCTGCGGTCGTTCGAGGGAGGTGTCCGCGGAGACCTTGACAAGCAGCGTTGAGACCTACATCGTAAACGGCTGACGATTCTACGGATTTCAAAGGTCCGTGGAGGGCTCTCCACCCGCCAGGATCGCCTTGGTGTTCGGAGCGCGCAGAGGGAGACACAACACGATGGCTGCCACCACCACGACGAAGCGCCGCAAGCGTCGGGGGAAGGGGAATCTCCTCGCCGGGTTCGATGCGAGCATCGAGGAGCAGAGTGCTCTCGACCAGTATCTCCGCGACGTGAGCCGTCACGAGCTCATCACGCCCGAGCGGGAGAAAGAGCTGGGAGCGCGCGCGCAGCAGGGGGATCAGGACGCGATCCAGGAACTGGCCCGCGCCAACCTGCGCTTCGTGATCAGCGTGGCGAAGAAGTACCAGAACCGGGGGGTCTCGCTCACTGACCTGATCCAGGAGGGGAATGTCGGGCTCGTCACTGCGGCTCGGAAGTTCGATCCTGAGCAGGGTGTGAAATTCATCAGCTACGCGGTGTGGTGGATTCGCCAGGCGATTCTCGCCTCGCTCGCCAATCACGGGCGTGCGGTGCGTGTTCCGCTCAACCGGGCCAGTGACCTCGCCCGGATTTTCCGGGAGAAGGAACGTCTGAAGCAGGAGAAAGGGCGTGAGCCGACCACGGATGAACTGGCAGAGGCGACGCATCTGACGCCCGAACTCGTGGAGTCACTCCAGACGTTGAATGCGGCAGAGATTCGTCTGGATGCGCCCATCGGCGACTCTGAAGACTCTCAGTTGGTCGAGCGGTTCATCTCCGAGGAGGCAGCCGAGCCGGAAGTCGAGGTGGAAGGACGTCTGCTCACGGAAACGATCACGGAGGCTCTCGAGACGCTCGAGCCTCGCGATGCCAAGGTCCTGCGACTGTACTTCGGTCTCGAGGGCGAGCGTGAGCACACCCTCGAAGAGATCGGCAACATGCTGGGAGTGACGCGCGAGCGGATCCGTCAGCTTCGTGACCGTGCCCTTCGCCGTCTGCGTGAAGGGGGCAAGGGAGACGCTCTGGAATCGTTTGCCGCTTGAGTTCAGGGGCCCCGCCCCGGCAACGGCATGACAGGCCCCCGTCGGAGCGGAATGCTCTGGCGGGGGTTTTTCGTGCGCGCCCATGACTGAGGGTCGGCAGCACCGTGGCGTAGTCCATGAGGCCGGCGGGGGCGTGTACTCTGTGGTTCTTGCTGATGGATCTCGGGTCGAAGCGTCCCTTCGCGGTCGTCTCAAGCAGGAGCAGCGCAACGGCAATCGAGTGGTGATCGGTGACGAGGTCGGGGTTCGAGTCGAATCGGATGCGGTCACGATCGAGTCGGTGCACGCGCGACGCGCAGAGCTGATTCGTCGGGGCCGGGGTCGCGCGCCAAGAATACTGGCCGCCAACCTGGATCGGGTGTTCGTCGTCATCTCTCTTCGTGAGCCGCGTGGGTCCCTGCAGTTGGTAGACCGGATGCTGGTCCTCGTCGAAGCGAGCGGCATGGACCCGGTCCTCGTCCTGAACAAGGCCGATCTGGAGGGTACCCTTTCCACGCAGGAAGCGTGGGCGACACTCTATCGGTCGATCGGGTATACGGTGCTCGTGACGAGTGCCACGGGCGGTCAGGGCGTCCCCGAACTTCACGAACGCCTTTGCAGCGGAATCTCGGCGCTCATCGGTCCGTCCGGTGCGGGCAAGTCGACATTACTGAATGCCGTCGACCCCGGTCTCGACCTTCGTACCGGGCTTCTGTCACGGAAGACCCGAACTGGGCGACATACGACGGTCGGGTCCCGCCTGATTCCGCTTGACTGCGGGGGCAGCGTCGCGGACACGCCCGGCTTCGGAGACGTCGCTCTGTGGTCGGTCGAGCCGGGGGCGATCGCCTCGTGCTTTCCCGAATTCGAGGAGCCGGCGGGCGGTTGTCGGTTCCGCGAGTGCACCCATGTCCACGAGCCGGGGTGCACCGTACGCGACGCGGTGGAGGACGGAGTCATCGCACCGTCGCGTTACGAAAACTACGTCCGCCTTCGGCAGGAAGCGGAGGCACAGCAACCGTTCTAAGAGAGGCACCGAGCGCTGATTTGCTTCGATGTCGCGTGCCCGGGGGTCACGCCCGGGTCATGCTCCGGCGCAGCTGTCCTGGAAACTTCGGATCCAACCTTCGCCTTCCTGGCTCAGGGCTGCGAACCATCGTTGCTCACTTCCGAAGACGTCCAGAAGGATTTCGTCCGCCCCGTCTCCATCCCAGTCGAGGTGATCGAAGTAGCGTGGTGCAGCCTTCCCCTGCTCAGCCACGTCCTGATACCACGTGTACGCCTCCGAGTAACCGGCATTCCCCTGGTGGGCAAGGACGAAGAGGGCATAGGCTCCGGGACCTGCCGAGCCGACCTCGAGGTTGTCGCCGACAACGAACGTTGCAGCGACGGCCTGACCGGGCGTGTTGCGCAGCTGGAAGGCCTGAATGTGTTCCCGAGCGTCCAGCGTCCCGAGTTCGGGCCATCGAGCACCGTATCGAGGGATGGCGTCCCCCGCGATCGAGAGGGTTGCGACCCGCTGGTCGTACACGTGTGCGATCAACCGGTATTCCTCATAGGGCAGATCGACCTCCTGCGCAGGCATCGCGAGCAGCCGCTCGGCTTCGACCGCCGTAGCCACCAGCTCGACGACCCCGGTGATCTCGGTCCGTGCACCGCAGTATCCGATGGCGTTCGTTGCCGATTCCACGATGAGGCGGCCAACCCGAACCCCCTCGGAGAAGACTGCCCACTCGCTACCCGGGGCCGTGAGTTCGGCGATACGATCGGCATCGTCGACAAACCGTGGATCGGGAAAGGGGCGCAGTCCGTCAGGATGGACCTCGCCGACCACGACGAAGCGTCCGCGCGCGCCGTCACGCACTCCAGCCAGCAGGAGAGGTGCGTGAATGTTCACCAATCCTGTGGTACCGGTGGGTTCCTCGCGCACGACATCCGGGACGACTTGCGGGCGCGCTGGCTCAGGTGATCGGAACTCGAACTGAATGCCGCCGAACTCCACGTTGTCGCAGCCGGTACCCGCGGTTAACATCACCGCCACCGTTAGTAAGTGCTTTCGCATCAATCCCTTGGCGTCGCTGCGCGTCATCATGTTCGTACCGGGGTACGATGGCACAAGCTAGTATGGACCCCCCGGTGAGCAAGCTGCGTATGGACGAGCAGACGGACCAAAACGCCTCGCTTCGCGAGGTCATGACCACGTATCCGACCGGTGTGACGATCGTTGCGGCCGTCGGAGGGGACGGTGAGCCATTCGGTCTTACCGTGAACTCCTTCACGTCGCTCTCCCTTGAGCCGCCGCTGGTACTCGTGTGTATCGGGCACGCCGCAACGTCCCACGACAGGCTGGTCGCATCGTCCGCGTTCTCGATCAGCCTGCTGTCCGGCGGGCAGGCGGCGCTGGCCGGACGGTTCGCTGCCGACCCGTCCGAGGGTCGCTTCGAAGGAGTATCGTGGGAGCCGGGAACCCTCGGCGTGCCGCTGATCGATGGATCGATGGCCTGGTTGGAGTGCTCGCGTTACGACGTGATCAATGGAGGTGACCACTCGATCCTGATCGGAAGGGTCGAGCACGCTCGTCGAACGCAGCGAGATGCGCTCGTCTACCACAAAGGCCGCCTCAGCTCATCGGGTACATGAGTACCGGTTCCCGGGTACCTCGATTTCAGTGGGTACCTGCCGCTCTGGTCGGCGCTGCAGCGGCGATTGCCGCCGAGGTTGCGCTCTCTCTCCTGCTTTACGGAGGGCCGGGACTCGTACGCTCGCTCACCGCGGGTCTTGGCGTCGAAGGGTTCGCCTTCGCGGCTGGCTTGTGGAGTGCACCGGAGCATGGCGTGGACATGGTGGAACGCGTGCGCCGCCGCTGGGTCCTCGGCCTCGTGGCCTTTCTCGTGGCAGCGATATACGGCTCCGCCTGGACCTTCATGCCTCTCCTGGGCTCCGGCCGTGGAGGCCAGGCGGCCGGCCTCGTGATCATGGCGGCTGCGCCGCTCTATGCCGCGGGCACCGTACTCGGAGGGATGACGGCTGCGGCCGAAACCGATGCGGGGGGTCGCCTCTCTCGGCCGGGCGCCGCGGCCGCGGCTGGAGCGGCCGTGGGTTTCGTGCTCACGGGTGTCCTGCTTCCACGCGCTCCGATGCCGGGAACCATGCTCGTCGGGTGCCTCGTGCTTCTGTCCGTCGCCGGTATGGTGTATGGAGCCGTCTTGAGTTCTCGGACGGAGGTCGTTGTCCTCGCCCGGCGTCCGTCGATCCATGGAGAGGTATGTGTTCACGAGCGTCGCCTCGATGCGGACGGTGTTGCAGTCGTCGAGTTGCTCGAGGGAGGGGTGGTCTGCCGCTGGAGACATGTGGACCCCGGTGAGTCGATGACCCCGTGGGATGTAGCTGCGCTACGTGCGTTGATGCCCTCTCCGGAGTCACCGTGGCGAGTCCTGCATCTCGGGGGAGGAGCCTCTGCGGCTCATCGAACTCTGGTTCGTGAACATCCCTTGGCGGAGGTCGATATCGCGGAGCGGAGCGCAGCGGTCATCGAATTGGGACGGGAGTACTTCGGCTCGGAACTGTCTCTCGAGTCGATGGAGCGAGGGGCGGTTGCCGTGGGCAACCTGGATGACCTGATGCAGTCCGTGGAGACGACCTACGATCTCCTGCTCGTGGACCTCGATTCGCTTCTTCCGGTCGGGGGTCTTCGCGGATTGTCCCGGGTCTCCCTCTGGCGCGCCGTCGATGCGCTTGCTCCGACGGGAGTCGCGGTCTTCGGACCTGGCCCGCTCGAGGTGGTTCCGGACCGTCTGGAAGGCTGGAGGCGTGAGGTCTTCGTTGCCGGTCGCTCCTCCATGACCGTCTTCTCTCAGGCGCCTCTTCCTGAGGGGGTCACGGCCCACCTGACGAGATCAGCCGCGTCGTGATTGTCGCGCACCTCGCAGACCTGCATCTGGGGTTCCGGGCGTACGGCCGCCTGGAGCGGGGTCGGGATATGCGAGAGCGGGACGTGGCGGCAGCCTTCGAGCGGGCCGTCGACAAGATCATCGAAGTGCAGCCGGATCTGGTCGTGGTGGCGGGCGATGTCTTCGACCGCCCGGATCCGCCCGCGAGTGCGGTCGTCGCCCTGGCTCGAGGGCTGGAGGCCATGAACACGGCATTGCCTGAGACGCGCGTGTTGATGGTTGCCGGACCTCGCGACACGCCTCGACACTCAGGCGATCCCGGGGCTCTGGCCGTCCTGGACACCTTTGCCAATGTCGATGCCGTCACATCGCGGACGCACACGATCGAGATCGACCGACTCGGCCTGCATGCGTGTCTGGTTCCGTATCGGGCGGTTGTCCGCAGTGCGCCTGCTCTTCCCGACCCGGACCCACGGCACAAGTGGAATCTCCTGGTCATGCACGCGGAAGCTGCTCGCGGGGAAGATGCGGGAATCATGGTCGATCCCGCGGAGTGGGACTATGTAGCGCTCGGGGGAGAGCATCGGCGACGCGCGTTGTCCGACCGTGTGCGGTATCCCGGTTCTCTGGAGCGAGTGGCACTCGATCCGTGGGGAGAGGCGGTGGATGAGAAGGGTTTCCTGACCGTCGACCTCGAGTCGGGTCAGGCGACCTTTCATCCCATCCGTGGACGACCGGTCGTGGCTCTGGCCCCGGTCAAGGTGGGACAGGGCGACCCCGGACGGATCCGTCGGCGGGTGAGTGAGGTCCTGAAGGAAGTTCCGGGTGGGATCACCGACAAGATTGTTCGCCTGCGGTTGCAGGGTGCCCGTCCACACGACCTGCTGGCTCTGCAGGGTGACCCGCTCAGGGAGCTGCGCGAGGAGGCGCTCCATCTTGCCATTGAAGCAGGCAGGGACATCGACCCACCAGCCGAGGCGTGGCTTCCCGTCGATGCAGCGCGACAGATACGTGAAGCGGCGTGGGCCGAACTCGCGCACGATGGACAGGACCGTGCGGCAGCGAGAGACCTCGTGCACGAGCTCGTTTCGGACGATGCACCGACCGCACTCGATTCGCCCATTGGTGCGATCGATGCGCTGGATGGCTCAGTGCCGGGACACGGCCGTGTCAGTACCTCGATTCCGGCGGGCCTGACTGCGATCCTGGGCGGTGGCGGGCGCACCCGTCGGGCGGTGGCGGAGCTCTTCATCGGCGCGGGCGGGACCCCTGCAACACCAGCGATCGCACGCTGGTGGACGGGCGTAGAGGCCGAAACACTGGACGGAGCCTTTCGGCGCGCCGTCGATGCCGTGGCCGAAAGTCGTGGCCTCGGGCTGATAGACGCGGCCCTCGAGGCATTGGGGGCCCGCATGCCGTCGGTGGTGGAGGCCTCGGTGCGAGATCAGCCGATGAGCGGCGCGGTCCGGATCGATATGGAGGAGGTGTCACAGGAGTTCAGGTCAGCGCAGCGCCAACTGCTCGCCAGTCGAGCGGATGTCACGGAAGTCGACGGAGATCTCGAGGCGGCCATGATGGACTGGCTGCGAGAGCGGCAGGATGCCGAGACCACACTGTTCGCCTACCGGGACCGCGCGCGGGAGCTTCGAGGCAGAATTCGGAACATGGAGTCAACCGGGCCGGATGCGCCGTGCCCGACCTGTGGGCGGGTTCTCCGGAATCACTACGATGAGGTGCTGGCTGAACTGCGGGACGAGTGGGAGTCCGTCGTCCAGGATGGCAGTTGGTGGAAGAGTCGGTGGGAGCAGTTGGAACTCAAGCCCGATCATCTTCAGGAGCTCGAGCGGATGTCCCTCACGCTGCATGCTGCAGTGGAGGCGGGCTCCGAGCGTGTCGAGGTGCTGAGGGCGCGCCTCGAGGACCTGGAAGGTGGATCCGCCCGGCATGCTGCGGCGTTGAGTGATGACGAGGCCGCCGTCGTGGCATCGCTCAGTCGCGTGCGGACTGCCCGGGTTGCACGGGCGACCGACCTCCTCCTGGACCGCGCATCGCGATTCGTCTCCAGGATATCGGGAGGTAGAGTCCTCGCCCTGACACTGGATGATGGCGCGGTCTTTCTTCAGGGCGGCGACGGCCCCCTGGCCCCTCTGTCCGAAGAGGACAGTGCCGTCGGTCGAATTGCGATTCGACTTGCCGCGGCTTCGCTGATCGCGGCTCGCGGCAGGATCATCGCGAGCCTCCCGATCGAACAGCCGTTCGACCAGCTCGACGCCGAGGCCCGGATTCGCACCCTCGTTCTGACCAAACGGCTCCTGCGCGAGGTTCCGAGGATCGTGCTGTTCAGCCGAGGCGATGTCGTGGATGTTCGCCCGGAACTGTTCGACTATATCCTCGAAGTCCGGGAGGAAGGGGCTGCGACCGGCCCAGTGCTTCGGCCCGCCGTCGCCGGTCCGGGTCGTCTCGCGATCCGGACCATGGCCCATCCATCGATCGAGCGGGGGAGGCCTTCATTGTAAGCCGCGGCGTCACCGAAGGTGTGGACGACCGTTCTGGATGATGGCCCGGGGAGTCATCGCCCGAGTGCTGCGGTTGCGACGATCTCCACGACGTAGGGCTCGACGAAATTCTTGACCGGAACGATCGCTCGAGCCGGTTTGTGATCACCCATGACTTCGGCGTACGCTTCGTTCACGGCAGTCCAGTGCTCGATGCCCGAGACGTAGATCATCATTCGCACCACGCACTCGAGATTGGACCCGGCTGCCTCGAGCACGGCGGAAAGGTTCGCCAGCGCCTGACGGGTCTGCTGGGCGGCGTCGCCAGGGTCGCCATCGGGGTTCTGCGGATCCTTCCCCAGCATCCCGGCGGCGTATACGACACCCCCGTAGACGACTGCCTGGCTGTAGTGTCCGGCTGGCTCCACTCCGTTTGCTGCCGTTATGAATTTCATGTGGGTTCTCTCTTGCTGGAGATCAATGCTGAAGCCGGGCGGCTTCACGTCGTGCCGCGCCAAGCGGGCGCCAGGCGAAGCGCTGCTGCCATCGGTTGTCCTTCCCTTCGACTGTGTCTGCGACAAGCCTGCCGATCATTGGCGTGAACTTGAAGCCGTGACCGCTGCCACCGGCCGCAACGATCAACCCTTCTCGCGCGGGATCTTCTCCGATCCAGAGATCCCCGTCGAAGCTATCGCAGTAGAGACAGACGCGCGTCCCGAGCACGGGTGCCTCGGCGAGGCTGGGAATCGACTCCTCGAGGAACGATCGGGCGAGTTCGAGATGTTCGGCTGAGACGTCCCCGCGCGCATCGGGCTCTACGGCTCGGCCATCCGCGTGGTGGCCGAGCTTGAGACGCCCGTGGTCGAGTGCCGGGAAGCCATACCAACCGGAACCGGCGGTATCTGCCGCGAAAGGCGGAAAGACGGGGTACTGCCACTGGCCCGGATTATCGACCCCGTAGTGGATGATAGGCTGGGCGACCGGGGTAAGAACACTGTCGAGCCACGGCAGCAGAACGGGAGTCCATGCTCCGGTCGCGACGATGACACGGTCGGCGTCGAGTGTCTCCGCCCGTTCGTCCGGGGCCCGATAACGGACTCCGGAAACGCACGAGCCGGCCTCTCGGAGGCCCGTGAAGGATCCTTGCACGAAACGCACACCCGCCGATCGTCCAAGTGTCAGGAGACGTTCGACGACAGCTCCACTCTCGGCCCACCCTCCACGTGGACTGACGTACCCTTCCGGGTAGTGGTCTGCATTCCACGCTGGCCACGTTCGTCGCAGGTGGGCGGCATCGAAGCGCAGTGGGTTGTAACCCCGCTCCCGCAGGACACGCTCGCTTTCGTATTCGAATCCTCCGGGGGCCAGCGGAGATTTCGAGAGTACGAGGAAGCCCTCGGGATGGTAGAGCCTTCGGGGCCACGAGTCGTTCCAGTCATCCCAGATATCGAGAGCCGCCTCGGCCAGTTCGTGGTAGTACACGTCTGATCCGTAGTCCATGCGAATCATCTTGCTGATGTCCGTGGACGAGGCCTGCGGGTGCGGGTCACGGCTTCGATCCAGGAGCGCGACGTGATGACCGCGCAGTGCCAGTTCCAGGGCCGAGATTGCGCCGAATGCACCTCCGCCCACGACGACGATCCTGAACGGCTCACGCTGCATCGGTGTCTCTCCGGCCTCGGCTTGCTAGAATGACAGCGCACTCTGCACCCGATGTGACAGCCACGCAAATGCGAATCCTCTCAGAATCGGACGTTCGAGCTGCGGTCGACATGCCGGCCGCCATCGAGGCGATGCGCGATGCGTTCGCCACGCTTTCATCGGGTGGGGCGACCGTCCCCGTCCGCCTGGGACTGGAGACCGAGTACGGCACGTCGCTTTTCATGCCTGCGTACATGCAGCCGTCTGGTCAGGGTGGCGCAAAAGTCGTTTCCGTGAACCCGGGCAATGCCGACGCCGGCCTGCCTGTGATCCATGCGGTCGTGCTGATTCTCGACCCCGTCACGGGTCGAGCAAAGGCACTCATGGACGGAACGTGGCTCACTGCCTTGCGGACCGGAGCGGTGGGGGGGCTTGCGGCTGACCTTCTTGCCCGCAGGGATGCGGACGTCGTCGCGCTCTTCGGCGCGAGTGTTCAGGCCCGGACCCAGCTCGAGGCGGTACGCTGTGTTCGCGATATCCGTGAGGTTCGGATCGTGTCGCAGACGGGAGCGAGTGCGACCGCCCTTGCCGAAGAACTGGAGGGCGTCGAGGCGCGACGTGTGGACGACCCCTCCGAGGCCATCGCGGGTGCCGATATCGTCATCACCGCGACCAGCAGCAGTTCCCCGGTCTTCCCGGGTCGCCTGATTGAGCCGGGCACGCACGTGACCGGGGTCGGTTCCTTTACCACTACGATGCGGGAGGTAGACACGGATCTGATCCGGCGAGCCCGAGTCATCGTCGATCAGAGGGATGCGATCATGGAGGAGGCCGGGGATATCGTCGGTCCCATCCTCGATGGAGAGGTCGATGAATCCATCATGGCGGCCGAGATCGGAGAAATCGTTCTTGGCGAGGCGGAGGGCCGGCGCCATGAAGCCGAGATCACCTTCTTCAAGTCCGTCGGAAATGCGGTTCAGGACGTCGCCGTCGCTGCTCTGGTGATGGATGCAGCAGAGCGCGAAGGCCTTGGTATCCTGGTCGACTTGGGACGCTGAGACCTGAAGCGCTCCCACCGGGATCGATGCCGACTCTTCCGGTACGGCCGAGCCTGGGAACTCCTGTCAGAGCTTTGGGAGTCTGATCAGAGCCCGGCTTGCTCGGGTGTTCCCAGGATCTGCCATTGCTGAGCCATGAGCTCGTATCGATCTCGGGCTTCCGTGTCACCGGAGCTCACGGCCGCCTCGACCAGCGCCAGATAGACCCACGAGTAGTAGTTCGGAATACCGATTGTGGCGATGTCCGGCCAATGGTCCCATTCCGGAATGCCACCTCGATGGATGAACACGTCGTCGACGAGAAGAGCAGTGCGCTCACGGTCGACGAATTCACCGGTGACCGGCAGGTATGGTGATTGACGAAGAGAGGTGTACCGGGGATTGTCCGCCGGAGCTCCGTTGCTCAGACGAAATGCAAGCCCCTGACGCACAAGGTATTGCTGAACGCCGAGGGAGGCGGCCGCATTGCCGCTCGAGGCGAAGTAGATCGGCCGATCGTCGATTGATTCGACCAGGAGAGTGAGTGCAAAGCGTTGCCAGGGCTGCAGAAGCATGCCTCCGGGCAGACGTGCCTCGATGTTGCCGATCTGGATCGTGACACCCTGGTCGAGCCGAGTGTACGCGACCGCGGCTTCTTCGATCTGCTCATCCGTCAGCGGCAGGATGCTTTTCGTGGGCACAGCGATGGACTCCACCACGATCGGCGTGTCGCCGGCGGTGTCGCCGGGATCGGTCACGTACGCGGCCGGTGTGTTCGTGGGGTCATAGGGGCGCTGGCACTGGATCACCGTCCAGTCGGACCCCGGGTCGATCTCCCCGCACGGAGTCGTGAGATCCTTGAGTTGTTTCGTGTACCAGTCGGTATTCAGGTAGGAGGTGACGATGACGGTGACGTCCCGACGGATGCCTTCCACCTCCTGGAGGTACCAGAGTGGGAATGTGTCGTTGTCACCGTTCGTGAAGAGAACCGAGTAGGGTTCGACACTCTGGAGGAGATTGTACGCCCAGTCTCTCGCAGCGTAGTCGTAGGATCGGGTCGCCCAACTCCAGTTCAGGACCAGCGGTAGCACGGCGAGCCCGAGAATCGGGCTGGTCTTCTTCAGCCCTGCTCCGACCTCGTTCGCAGCCTCTTTCCAGAGGGTTGCGATGCCCATGCCTGCCCACAGGCCCCAGACGGAGAAGCTCACGACGAAGAAGTAGTCACGTTCGCGGACTTCGTGCAGCGAGCGGTCGGCGACGGGTGCAAGCAGTGAGTATCCGTACTTGAAATTCAGGTAGTAGACCAACGCGATCGAGAGCGTGGCGAAGAGGGTTGCAACGTAGATGAAGCTCGCCTTGTCTCTGCGATAATGCTCGACTGCCCCCCAGATGCCGAGTCCGCTGAAAAGCATCGTGAACGGAAGTCGGACGCGCGCGAACACCCCCTGTTCGCCGCCGAGAGATCGCGCCCATTGCCAGTCGAAGTACTGCAGGTAGTTCACGAATTGATCGGCCAGCGGCGCCTGGCGCGGGACGAGTGGCGGCTTGGAGTACTGCGAGCGGTTCAGGGCCTCGGACAGTGCGATACAGCCGGACTTCCCGTAGCTCACGACGGCGGTAATCGCAGAGCCGATGTCCGGACACGTAGGAGCAGCCTCGTTGATGATCGGGCTGAGTCCTGCCCGGATCGGAAGGAAGAGGTGGATCGACAACCCGACGATGGCGGCGATCAGGCCGGCCACGTAAAGCCGCCAGTTCAGCAGTGTCTGTGGGTGAACCCAGAGGATGAAGAGCCCGATGGCAGGCGCGGCGAGGAAGGCCATCAGATGGTTTCCGACGCTCAGAGCGAGAACGAACGCCATCAATACCAGCAGCTTCTCGTCCTTTCCGTTTCCAAGATTTTCCTGCCAACGCACCGCGAGCCACGACAACAGGGCGATGGTGAGGAGCGAGACCGTGTAGACCTTCTCGTTCACGTTCGACTGATTCCAGACCGTAAAGGCTGTCGCACTGACCAGAACGGCGGCGCCGGCACCCGCCAGTCGGAAGACGCGATCGGTCGAAAAGTGCCTCAGGATGTGGTGTACCACGAGGAACCACAGAGCGTGAGCTGTCGCGCTCATCAGGGTGCTGAAGAGGTTGATCTTTACCGCAACCGACAGACCGAGTGGAGCGAGCAGGATCGACCATGCCCGGGCGAGCACGACGAAAAGCGGGTTCCCCGGGGGGTGGGGAATCCCCATGATCTCGCCGGTCGCGATGTATTCGCTGGTGTCCCAGAACGCCGTCGTCGGCGCGAGCGTGATCGCATAAAGTGCGAATACGGCGAGTCCTGCGATGAGGGCTGCACCGTACGGAGGCGTAAGGTCATCGATCCCGACTGCAGGCAACGCCGGCTCATCGTCGACGGTGCTTGCTGTCGGGGCGTCGTCGTTTGTCCGGGAGAACTTCTTGGCGTCTCGGCTCATTCTGGTCTTCAGGCGATCGGATGCTCGTGCCCGTGCACGAGTCGGCAAAGATAGGGTCTGCCGGGGCTTCAGTCTTCCGTCAGGTGCAACGTTCCCCAGACGTCGACCGTCATCGTCCACCCTGGCGGAACCCATGCCGTACCGCTGTACTCCTGCACGACGAGTGGCCCTGCGAACGTGTCACCTGGCCTGAGATCCTGACGCCACACGCTCAGGGCGGCATGCGCCGTCCCGCCGTGGACGACGGACACGGGCTTCGGCTCCACGTTCGACGGTTCTGAATCGAGGTGTGTTGCCCCGAGTTCGTTTGCTGGCGCAGACGCCACGACACGCACGGTCACGGCCTCCACGGGAGTCTCTTGCCGTCGGTACCCGTAGCGCTCGTCATGGGCGTCATGGAACGCTTCGACCCATCCCTGGGCCGGAACGCCGAGTTCGAAGCTCTGGCCCTGGTATCGCGCGTCGATCCACCGCTCGGTCGTGACGGATCCGTCCGGCACGCCCTCATCGATGAGCGAGTTTCGGGCGCTCTCCTCGAGGACGTCGAGCTCGGTCGCCAGCCGGGTCTCGATTTCGGGCATCAAGCTGTTGAGGAAGACAGTCCTGGAACTCTCTCGGGTGACGGGAGACGCGAGCATTCCATAGGCGGATAGAAGGCCTGGATCCGGGGGAATCAGGGCCGAGCGGGCCCCGAGCCGATGTGTGAGCTCGGCCACGTGAAGCGCGCCGGCCCCGCCGAACGCCACGACCGCGAAGTCGACCGGGTCGTAGCCGCGTTCGACCGAGATGACGCGAAGTGCACGCTCCATGGCGGCATCCGCCACAGCGAGTATTCCTTCGGCTGCCTCGTTCAGACTCATGCCGAGAGACTCGGCAATTCGCCGGAGCGGCTCCTCGATCGCATGGCGATCGAGGGTTCTCGTTCCCCCGAGGAACGCATCTGCCGGGAGCCGCCCCAGCCAGACGTGGGCGTCCGTCACCGTGACATCCGTGCCCCCGTTGCCGTAACAGATGGGGCCCGGCTGAGCGCCTGCACTTCGGGGTCCGACACGCAGTGCCCCGCCTGCATCCACCCGGGCGATCGATCCCCCGCCGGCGCCCACGGTGTGGATATCGATGACCGGAATCGCCGCGGGCTGGTCTCCGATCGAGAACTCTCTGGTTCTCAGAGGGCGGCCTGGACAGAGGGAAACGTCGGTGGAGGTGCCACCCATGTCGAAGGAGAGGACGGAATCGAAACCCGATCGTTGGGCCCACGTCAGTGCGCCCACGACCCCTCCGGCGGGACCGGACAACACCGTATGAACCGGTTCTCGGCGGGCGCGTTCGATCGAGAGGGCTCCTCCGTTCGAACCCATGATCGAGATGTGTGTCGCGTCCGCTTCCCGCGCGAGGCGGCCAAGGTAGCGGTCCATGATCGGCGCCACGTAGGCGTTGAGCACGGTCGTGGAGGTTCGCTCGTATTCGCGGAATTCGGGGACGATATCGCTGGATACCGAAATGGGGAGTTCGTCGCTGAGGCCGGACCTCAGCGCCTCCGCGACCGCGCGTTCATGCGCAGGATTCGCGTAGGCGTGCAGGAGCGAAATTGCCACGGATTCGGCGTTGCGCGTGCGGATTTCGTCCACCAGCCCGTCGAGGGCCCGAGCGTCCAGGGGTGTCAGTTCTTCACCCTGAGGACCCAGACGGCCGGATACGCCGATCCGATCCTGCCGATCCACCAGCGGGGGCAACCGATGCCCGACGAGCGCATAGAGTTGAGGTCGGTCCTGCCGACCGATCTCGATGACGTCCTCGAAGCCCTCATTGGTCACGAGAACGACCCGGGCTCCCCGTCGCTCGAGCAGCGCATTCGTCGCGACCGTTGATCCGTGCAGAAGAGCAAACGAGGTGGCGTTGCCGAGGATTTCCCGGATCCCGTCGAGGACGGCCTGTGACGGATCGTGGGGGGTCGACGGGACCTTGAGTGTGCGGATCTCACCGTCCGTCAGAAGCACGAGGTCCGTGAACGTGCCGCCGGTGTCGACGGCCAGCAGCGGCGTTGACGGCCTCTCCGGGCCCGTGGACATTGGGGCGCTCATCACCCCGCCATGCGTCGGTTGCTCATGCAGCTCTTCCCTTCTTTCGACCAGTTTCGTGTTCTTGCCTCGAAAGCCGATGTCGTTCCCGTGTGGTGTGAGATCCTGCTCGACGTCGACACCGCAATTACGGCCTATGCGAAGCTAGCGGAACCGCCCTTTGGATTCCTCCTCGAGTCCGTGATCGGGGGTGAGCAGTGGGCGCGCTACACCTTTCTGGGCACTCGGCCGAGGAGTGCGTGGCGGTTGCAGGGGGGGGGCGTTTCGAGGTGGACGCCGGAGGGGGGATGGGTCGATGTGGAGACCGATGATCCCCTGAGTGATCTGGACGCTCGTCTTCGGGCTGAGCAGCCCGCACAGGTCGAAGGGCTGCCGCGTTTCTGGGGCGGAGCTGTCGGGTATTTCTCGTACGACGTCGTACGTGAGATCGAAGACCTCCCCAATGCACCGCCGGACGACCTCGAGCTGCCGGATGGTCTGTTTGTCTTCACAGACATCGTGGTCGCGATCGACAACCTGACCGGTCGTGCGATGGCCATCTCCGCCGTCCCCGTCAATGACGCCGTGGATGATGACAGCCTCCGAGGGATGTACGATGCGGCGGCGGACCGGATCGCCGACGTGGTGTTTCGTCTGGAGCACGGCTCGCCTCCATCACGGCTGCCTCTGGCCGCGGAGCCGGACGAGGATCCGGACTTTACCTCGTCCACGACGCGTGACGCGTTCGTGGCGGGGGTCCAGGTCGTCCGTGAATACATTCGGGCGGGCGACGCCTTCCAGGTCGTGCTCAGCCAGCGCCTCTCGCTTCCGCTCGCTGCGACGCCTCTCGAGTTCTACAGGGCCTTACGCAGTGTAAATCCGTCCCCCTACCTGTACTTCCTCGAGCTGGAGGGCTTCTCCTTGATCGGCAGTTCGCCGGAAGTTCTTGTGCGGGTCGATGATGGCACCGTAACGGTGCGGCCGATCGCCGGCACCCGTCCAAGGGGCTCGAGTCCCGAAGAGGAACGAGCTCTTGCGGAGGACCTCCTGTCGGATGAGAAGGAACTGGCAGAGCATCGAATGCTGGTTGATCTGGGCCGGAACGATGTCGGACGGGTGACCGAGTACGGCTCGGTCCACGTACCGGACCTGATGGTGGTCGAGCGCTATTCCCATGTCATGCACATCGTGAGTCAGGTCGAAGGGCGTCTCCGCGAGGGACTCGGGGCGATGGACGTGTTCAAGGCCTGCTTCCCCGCCGGAACCGTGACAGGTGCTCCGAAGGTCCGAGCGATGGAGATCATCGACGATCTCGAACCCGTGCGACGTGGTCCGTATGCCGGGGCGGTCGGGCACTTCAATTACGGGGGAGCGTCCATGGACACAGCGATCACGATCCGCACGGTTCTCGCCAAGGACGGGATGGCTCACGTGCAGGCAGGGGCCGGGATCGTTCTCGACTCCGACCCCGAAGCAGAGTATGAGGAAACGCTCAACAAGGCTCGTGCGCTTCTACGGGCGGCCTGCATGGTAGCGAGTCCAGGCGGCTGACCCAGCCTGAAGTCCGCAGGCGGCCATGTCGGTGGAATTCTCAACGGACGTTCGTGGGCTCCCGCGGCGTCTCGACCGCGTCCAGTGTCGAGGCGTTCAGAGCGAGTCACGGGACGCTTCTACGCGGCTGCGCCCGACCGTCCCAGTTTCTGGTAAAGGCGAGCCAGTGCCCCGATTCCCCGTTCATAGTTCTCGAGGGACATCCACTCGTCTGGCGCATGCAGGTTGCAGCCGGGCAGCGAGAATCCAACCAGAAGGGCCGTTGCGTCGAGTTTCTCCTCGAATTCCACCACGATGGGGATCGATCCGCCCCCTCCCATGGGCACGGGCTTCGTCCCGAACGCCTCCTCGAGCGCGTCGGCGGCGGCCTCGAATGCGGGGCCTCCGACGCTGGCTCTCCAGGGCCGGCCACCGTGCAACTCCCGGACCTCAACCGTGACGCCCGGCAGGTCGAGGGACGCGAGGTGGGCCTCGAGCAGATCCTTGATCCGATCGGGATTCTGGTCCGGCACGAGGCGGAAGCTGACTTTGGCCATCGCGTGGTTGGGCAGCACGGTCTTGGCGCCCTCACCCGTGTAGCCACTCAGGATCCCGCAGACGTCACACGTCGGGCGGATCCAGAGCCGCTCGAGCGTTCCGTAGCCGGATTCACCCGTCAGCTCCGCGAGCTCCAGGTCCTCGGCGAACGTATCGTCGGAGTGGGGCAGCGACGCGATCTGCGCGCGGGTTGCCTCGTCCCACTCCAGCACGTCGTCGTAGAAGCCGTCGATCGCGATGGAGCCGTCCGAACGGTGCAGGGAAGCGATGATCTTCGACAGCACGTTCGCCGGGTTCGCGACCGCACCCCCGAATTCACCCGAATGCAGGTCGCTGTTCGCGCCGTGGACGTGGACTTCGAAGTAGGCGAGGCCGCGGAGGGAAAACCCGACCGACGGCAGGCCCTCGGCGTACATGCCGGTGTCGGAAATGAGCACGACGTCGCACGCGAGACGCTCCACATGCTCCACGACGAAGGGCACGAGATTCGGGGAGCCGACCTCCTCCTCGCCCTCCGCGATCACGACGACGTTGATCGGCAGAGGGGTACCGCTGGCGTGATACGCTTCGAGCGCCTTCACGTGCATGTACAGCTGCCCTTTGTCGTCCGCTGAGCCTCGAGCGTACACGCGGCCGTCCCGTTCCGTCGGCTCGAACGGCGGCGACGACCACAGGTCGAGTGGCTCGGGAGGCTGAACGTCGTAGTGTCCGTAGATCAGGACGGTCGGGGCGTCCGGTCCCGCGGCATGGGATTCACCCACGACGACCGGATGGCCAGGCGTGTCGACGATCTCGGACGGGAGCCCTGCATCCGCCAACTTCTGGGCGAACCACTCCGCGGCCGCGCGCGTGTCACCGTCATGCTCGGATTTCGCGCTGACCGACGGGATGCGAAGGAAGTCGTACAGCTCGGAGCGGAAGCGTCCGAGGTTCTCATCGATGAAGCTCTGTACATCCGACATGGGGAGTGTCCTTCCGCCGGATCCCGGAGCTCTAGATGAGCGTGCGCAGGCCCCAGCGATAGATGAACGTCATGAGCGCCGCAAACACGGCGGCGGAAGCCATTCCACCCAGACTGAGGGCCAACGGCTCCCAGAGATGGAAGATTCCGACCCCGAGCATGCCTCCGATCACGGACGCGAACGCACCGAGGGCCATGATGACCTGCATGTGCCCGGGCTGTTCCTCCGGACGGCTGATGGCGGCCCGCATCATGAGGCCGATCGCGGCACCCATGATGATCCAGATGGCGATACCGATCCAGTTCTGCATGGCTGATTTGGAGGTCGGAGGTCGTTCGAATAGCGAGGTTCAACGCCCGAAAAGGTACCGGAACGGCATGCTCGGAACCACCCCGGCGTGGTCACCGGATGCGATGTCACGCGGCGCGCTCCACCGAGGAAGGCGCTCGTGATCGCCGGACTGCATATGACAGCGGACCTAGAGCTGACCCATCCGTCTCTTGAGTTCCGCAAGAGCTGCGTCCACATCGCCCTCGGCATGAGGTGCCGGCGCCTCGAGATCGACTCGACCCCTGGAGTCCGGTACCTCGGTGTCGAGATCGGTGATGGCTTCGACCGCCTGAGCCTGAGCATCCAGATCGTCGATCTTTTCGGCCATCCGATCGAGTTCCTCGAAGAGAGGATTGGCTGACTCGATCGACTCCCGGGCCGCCGATCGGCCGGTCGACGCCGTCATCTCATGACGTTGACGCTCCGCCTCTCGAAAGCGCTCGAACATCTCGTCGACGGTACGGGAGCGAAAATCGATTTCCTCTCTCAGAGCTTCGGCTTTCCTCGCAAGGATGGCCCGTTGGCCTTCTGCCCGTGACGTCCATTCGGATGCGAGTCGCGCAGTTTCCATATCGCCGATTTCACTCGCCATCGTCTCCCGGCGCCGGGCGGTTTCAATGTCGGTCGTCAGCCGCTCGATCTCGCTGGATGTCCGCGAGAGCTGGTCGTGCAGCCCGACGACATGAGCCTTCTCCTCGGCGATCTCCCCCTTCATCCCGATGAGGAGTTTGTCGACCGACTCCGAGATCTGATCGCGGCCTAACTCCTTGTTGAAGTTGTCGATTGCCTCCTTGAAGGCGGCACGGAGCTCGTCGAACATGGCACGTCCTCTTCTGGCGCAGGCGGGGCGGACCGCGGGCTCGTCATCCGTCCGCGGTGCCTCGCCACTCTACAGGATGAGAGTGGCGCCGAGGAGTCAGTTCAGGAAGGGCTCGATACGCTGGGCGAACGAGTTGCGCGCCCGGTGGAGGCGGCTTTTCACCGTTCCGAGGTTGACCCCCGTGATCTCGGAGATCTCCTCATAGCTTTTTCCCTCGAGCTCACGCAGTCGGAAGACCAGCTGATGATGTTCGGGGAGGGTCTGAACGGTGTCCTCGACAAGACGCTGCAGATACCGCTTGCGATACAGATCATCCGGCTTCGTCGAAGAATCCTCGAACTGGATGGGGCGGTGATCATCGTCCCAGTTGTTCGTCAGACGCTGGAACAGGACGAGAGGACTGCGGGAGCGATTCCGTAGTTCGTTCTTCGAGAGATTGCCCGCGATGGTGTACACCCACGTCGAAAACTTCTTCGTCGTGTCGAAGCGGTGCAGGTGTCGGGTCACGCGAATGAAGGCCTCCTGAACGAGGTCCTGCGCGCGGTCGGGGTCGCCCGTCTTCCGTGTGATGAAGTGAATCAGCCGGTCACGGTAGCGGTTGTAGAGACGCTGAAAGGCTCCGGGACGACCCTCGAGGTGGGCTGTGACAAGGTCTTCGTCGGTCAGTTCGTCGAGAGGACGGTCAAACAGGGTCTGGCTCGCAACCGGAAGATCCATGTTGATCATTTGTTAAACTCCAAGTTGGAACCAAGCGAACAGATCCATGCCACCCGGTAAGATATCGGGAACATGCATTCCCTCAAGGGGCGCAAGAACCTGATTTACCACCTCAGATGGGGCGGTTCTCCAGACCGACGAGCGTCCCACCCTCGGAGACTCCGTCGTACAGCGCCTGCTCGGGCGGCGGAATCCTGTCCCGGGACGCGAGCGCTTCGTCAGCAGCCTCGTCCATCTGTGCGGTAACCTCGGCCTCGATTGCCTCGAGGACCCCGGTCGTGATCCCTTGACCGCCCAACCACGCCTCGAACAATCCGATGGGATCACGGCGCCCCCACTCGGAGAAAAGCTCGGGAGGAAACGTGTCCCGAGCCTCGCGTTCGTCGTGGGTCGCGTGCCCACCCATACGGAACGTATCAGCCACGATGGCTGCCGGGCCCTGTCCCGCTCGACACCGGTCGGCTGCGAGTCGGGTGGAGGCATAAACGTCCAGCACATTGTTGCCGTCGCAGCTCCACGCGTCGATGCCGTACATGGCCGGCCACGCGTGCAGATCTCCGACGCCATGCCCGCCGGCCGGCGTTCCGAGGGCCACCTGATTGTTCTGAATGACGAAGATCACCGGAAGGTTCTGGACCGCGGCAAGATTGAGTCCTTCATGGCAGGCGGCACACTTGGTCGCGCCGTCACCGACCCATGTCATGGCCACCCGATCTTCTCCACGATTCCGGAAGGACAGTGCGACCCCGGTCACGATGGTCACACTGGTTCCCATGTGACTGATCGGCTGGATGATTCCCGAGCTCATGTCGCCGATGTGCAGATCCCGACCTGCGCTCGGTGAGTCCGACGTCGCCAGGTAGCCTCGGAACATGTCGGACAGGGGCATGCCCATCATATGCAGGGCACCGGCGTTGCGGATCATCGGGGAGACGATGTCCCGTGCGGGGTCCAGAGCCCGAACATTGCCGACCGTCACGGCTTCTTCACCCGTGCCCAACCACGCCTTCGAAATGACACCTGTCCGGACCCAGCGCTTCAGGCCGATGTCGTGCAACCGGGTCCTCAGCAGATCCCGATAGAGCGAAAGGAGGTCCTCTCGGGACAGGCTGCCGATCACGGCTGCACGCTGTGCGTCCGAAGCGATCGTGTCTCCGAATGCGCCCACGAGCGCTGGATCTGGTTCCCAGTCCAGATATTCGGGTGGATCGAAGGCAGCGTATCGTTTCATGGAGAGAACCTAACGCGGTGCGCGCCTGATCCGGAGGTCCCGGTGCGGTCCGCGTGACTTCGTTGTCACGGTCGCGCAACGTTCCGACATTATTGGGGTCCCTGCGGTCCGCACATCGTGCCCGGCCCCGAGCTTCCTTGACGCCTCCCGATCCCCTGCCTGCGCCGGCCGAAGGTCCGAGACGGGTGCAGGCTGTCGTCGCACTGAGGCTGCTCGAAGTCATGAGGGACATGGACCTGCCGATCGAGATCCTCGAAGACGAGGACCCGACGCAGACCATACCGAGGCGGTTCGGACTGAGCGACGTGGTTGAACGACAGATCCGAACCTACCGCAGTGACGTGAAGCGACGGGTTCGTCTGACGGACGAGGAAATTCGTGGCCTGTTTCGTTTCGTGATCAGACGCCCGGACTGCCCGGAGGTCTTCCGAGAGGTGGGGCGTCTGCTCGCTGTGGAACAGCGCACGCCGGGGTGGATCCGATACCTGCCGGCAGGGCTGGCGCACCGCGCCTTGAGACGGGGGGCAGCCAGGCGGCTCAGAAGGTTGTTCGGCCGTGCAATCGGTGGCTTCGGGCGAGGCCGCTTCGTGATCGAGGGGCGCTCACTGCTCTTCATCGAAGCGGACCCCGGGGGTGACGCATGTCACCTGCTGAGCGGGTTTGCCGAAGAATTCGTCGTCCGATCGCTGGGGGAGGCCGTGGTCGTCACCCACAGCATGTGTCAGGGCCGTGGTGACGATCTTTGCCGATGGGAGAGCCAGGTCGTCAGTGACGCAGCGCTAATCGAGCAAAGCGCGGTGAACTCGGAAGACGCATAGGTCCTGGATCACGGTGCGGCCCAGCGCGCGTGCACGGGCGACCGCCTCAGGGGACCGAATCCCGGTCTGGAGCCAGATCGATGGCTGGTCCGCACGCTCCGCAGCAGCTGCCACCACGCCGTCGGCTTCCGGGCCAGGGCGGAAAATCAGGACCAGATCGACCGGAGAGGGGACATCCCGCAGCTCTCCGTGACTGCGTCTCCCGAGGAGGCGCTCTGCCGAGGGATTCACGGGAATGACGTCGTATCCCTTCGCGGCGAGGTATGAGGGAATGCGGCGCGCCGGCTTCTCGAGGTCGCGCGACAACCCCACGACGGCAATGTGCTGCACGTCAGTCAGGAGCTGAGCCACGGTATCCGCAGGGGGATTGTCGGGATCCGAGGAGGCGCTCAGAAGGCGTTTGATCTGCTCGATTTTGTCCACGGAAGGCGAGCTTACGGGTAGCTCGACTACCTCGCAACACAGTTACACGGTTCGCGAACGTGCTTCGGTTGATCGCGCGCCGGCACCGGTGACTCCGAGGACCACCAGCCCGATGCCGGTCCATCCGAGGAGGGACAGTCCCTGCCCGACGAGAAGCGTCGCGAGCGCTGCCGCCACGACGGGTTCGATCGCGGTTGCGATGGAGACCCGGCCCGCATCGATCCGGGCGAGTGCGTCGAAGAACAGGAAGTGCGCGACAGCGATCGTCAGCGCTGCAAATGCGAACAGGATCAGCCAGGCATCCATGGATGACGGCCACACCAGGGGACCGGGCGCCAGCGGCACCGCCACGCCCAGGACGACGACACATCCGACAGTACTGTACACGACCGTAGGAATGGACCCGTATCTCGCAGCGGCGTAGCGGCCGAAGAGGGTGTAGGCCCCGTACGCGACACCCGCCATCAGGCCCCAGCCGAGGCCGCGAGAACCGAACGCTGCGGTCACCTCATGCGCTCCGAGAACGCTGAGCCACACGCCCGAGAGAGTGATGGCCAGAAGGATGATCCGCGAGCGATCGGGCCATTCGTTCAAGATCGGACCGGACGCGGCAGTGACGAGTGCCGGTGCCAGGTAGAGCAACGCCACCGTCGATGGTACCCCGACCGCGTCCGTGGAGAACTGATAGGCGATCTGGAAGGCGCCGACCGTGAAGCCACCGCCGGCCATGAGGATCAGAAGGCCACGTGTATCGATTCGGAGCGAGGAAGGATTCCTGAGCCCCACTGCACCCAGAAGGATCAGTGCGCCGATGAGCGGTCGCAGGAGGGCAACGCTCTCCGGCGGCACCCCCCGCTGAAACAACGCCACGGCGAAAATGCCGGACGAGCCCCACAGGGATGCTGCGCCGACAGCCTCCACGTAGCCCCGCAGTCGGTCGCGCGCGTCAATGAGACCCGCGCCCTCCGGGGTCACGCGTAACCGTAGATCTGGTAAAGAAGCAGATAGACCACGAGCCCTGTCACCGAGACGTAGGCCCAGACTGGAAAGACGTATCGGGCCAGCTTCTTGTGGTCCGCAAACCGGTCGTTTCGGGCCAGCCAGAGAATGCGAAGGATGAAGGGCAGAACGAGGACCGCCAGAGTCATGTGGCTGAAAAGGATGCTCAGGTAGACGATGCGGGCGAGACCCTCTCCGGCAAATTCATGTGTCCCCGTCAGCAGCATCCTGATCACGTAGAAGACCAGGAACAGGGCGGACGCCCCGACCGCCGTGAGCATCGCCCGCCGGTGTCGATCGACCACCTTGCGGCGAATGAAGACGAACCCCGTGACCAGTGCAATTGCGCTCGTAGCGTTGAGAGTCGCGTTGATCAGGGCGAGGAAATCCCCCGTATTACCGATGTTCATCGTGCATCTACCAGCTCTGGGTGTTCGATGGCGACCGCAGTCCGTTGGCCGAACGTCGCAAGGCCGACGAGGAGACTGAGCAGAGCGGCCGCGACGAGGGTATGGAGTGAGACGGGCGGCACCGCCAGGATCGACAGGACCGATGCGATCCCGAGACCGACCTGGACCAGGACGAGGGCAACCGCTCCTGCGGCGGCACGCCGCACGTGAGTTGGTACTTCGGCCCGCAGCGCCCAGCGGTAGAGCATGAGCACCGCAACCGTCGCGACGACAGCCATGAACCGGTGCAGTACGTGCGACGTGATCTGAATGTTCACAAGAGGTGGAACGACCTGGCCAAGACAAAGCGGTATGTCCGGGCAGGACATCCCACCGTCCGTATGCCGAACGAGAGCACCCAGGACCGACTGAACGAACACGAGGACGGCTGAGGCCCCGGCCAGAGCCGTCAAACGTCTTCCTTCTCCCGCTCCGAAGCCGGCGATCGGTGGCGGCCCGTCCGGTCCGGTCGACCCGTGGGAGGCCGTCGCCAGTACGGTCGCCAGGGCGAGGAAGGTGAAGGCGAGACTCAAGTGCGTTGTCGAAACCAGATCCGGAAGCTGATAGATGACTGTCAGTCCGCCGAAGACGGACTGCACGAGAAGCAGGAGAACGCCCGCCAGCGAAGCTCGAAAAATCCAGGGGCGACCGGACGTTTCCTTCCGTGCGAGCCACGTGGCCAGGGAGAACATCATGACGAGTCCGCCTGCAACCAGCCTGTGAAGATGCTCCCAGAAGACGCCCCCGGTCATCTCCGGGACCATGGAGCCGAAACAGGTGGGCCAGTCGGGACACGCGAGACTGGATTCGGTCGCGTGAACGATGCTGCCCAGAAAGAGCAGCCCCAGTGTCCAGACGACCGTGACTTTGAATGCGCGGGGATGCAGAGAGGTCATGGTACGGAGACGGGCTCCAGCGGTTCAGTTTGTTTCTGCGGGGAGTCGGCAGCCGGGGAGCTTCGGAAGTCGCGATATCCGGCCAGCGGGATCACACCGTCCTCCAGCCATTCCATTTCGCCGTCCAGGTAGCGTCGCGCCACATTGTGCGTGGCGACGTCGTCATTTCGGAACAGGGATCGGAAGCTGGCCGAGATCCGTCGGCGCGCCTGACGGCAGAAGGCGTCTGCCAGGGCGTCGGCGCCACGCGAATCGCCGTCACCCTTCTCCAGTGCCTTGGCGTGAAGCACGGTCGCGGTCATGACCAGTAGCTCCGCGCCGATATCGACAACCCGGCCGAGGACGGCCTGACGCTTCTCCAGGCCCGGCCCGAAACGGACCATTGTGTGGAAGGTGGCGCGAGCCAACCGGCGCGAGGTTCGCTCGACATAGCGCATATGCCGGGCCAGGGAGCCGAATTCCGAATAGCGAGGCCAGCGACTCCATCCCAGGAATCGGGTCGGATACCACCAGGCATAGAACATCCCGGCCTTGAGCAGCGCGGCGATCTTGGCGCCGGCCGATGCCCTCGGGTTCACAAGGTCCCCCGCGATCGAAAAGTGCCGGTCGACCGCCTCGCGGGCGATGAAGAGTCTCATGATTTCCGAGGAGCCCTCGAAAATCGTGTTGATCCTCATGTCGCGAAGCCACCGCTCGACCGGGTAGGCCACTTCACCCCTCGCGCGCAAAGAATCGTGAGTCTCGTACCCACGGCCACCACGGACCTGGAGCGCATCGTTGACGAGGTCCCAGCCAGTCTCGGTGCCCCACATCTTGGCGACAGCGGCTTCCAGACGGATGTCGAACGTCCCGGAGTCCGCCATGGCTCCGATCAGCTCGACGAGCGCCTCGAGCGCGAAGGTGTCGGCGGCCATCTTGCCGATCATCTGAGCGACGGCATCGTGGTGTCCGACGGGAAGACCCCACTGAACCCGATTTCCGGCCCAGTCCCGCACCATCTCCAGGCTTCCCTTTCCCGCGGCCGCACAGAATGCCGGAAGCGCGAGGCGCCCCGTATTGAGGGTGATCAGGGCCAGTTTGAGGCCTTTCCCCTCACCCCAGAGCAGGTTTTCCCGAGGCACCTTCACGTTGGTGAAGCGGAGCGCTCCATTGGACAGGGCACGGAGACCCATGAACGAGCACTCGTCCAGGGTCTCGACACCTTCCCAGTCGGTCTCGACGATGAAGGCGGTGATCGGCTTGCGTTTGGAGCCCTCCGGAGCGGGGGTTCGAGCCATCACGACGATGATTTCGGCCCGTGGACCATTCGTCGTCCAGAGCTTTTCCCCGTTCAGAATCCAGTGCGTACCGTCGTCGGAGAGCGTCGCCGTCGTCGAGAGGTTTGCGGGGTCTGATCCGACGTCGTGCTCTGTCAGGGCGAACGCGGACAAAGCGCCCCGGGCGAGGCGGGGCAGGTACCGATCCTTCTGCTCGTCGGTTCCGAACTTCAGAAGTGGTCCGGGTACCCCGATGCTCTGGTGTGCCGACAGGAAGGCGCCCGTCGCGCTGCACCGAGAGGCGATGATCGTCAGGGCACGGTTGTAGGAAACCTGAGACAGTTCCAATCCGCCGAACCGGCGAGGCGTCTTGATGCCGAATGCTCCGATCCTCGCGAGGCCGTCGAGAACCTCCTGAGGGACCCACCCATCGGAATCGTGGCGGTCCCCGTCGATGTGATCTCGAGCAAAGACTTCGAGCTCGGCGAGGAATTGGGCCGCACGCTCTCGCTCGTCCGGATCAGGCTGCGGAGGAGGATAAACGAGATCGAGGTCGAGCCTTCCCTCGAACAGCCCCTTGGCGAAGCTGCTCTTCTCCCACTGCTGCTCCCGAGCCTGTTCTGCGACCTCGCGAGATTCGAGCTCGCTTGCGAGCTGTTTTTCTTCGGCCATGGGTATCGTCCAGATGCGCCGGATGTAAAGCGAAGCGTACGTGGAGGAAAATAGCGTCAGTTGCGCCGCCGGTCTTCCGGGAATCTTCCTACCCTGATGCCGGGCAGGAGAGCCGTCACTCGCCGAGAAACTCCATGATCTCGTCGTGGCGTGACGCTGCGTCCGCCTCTCCGACCTCCATGAGCGTCCGGAGGTAGTCGGGCTGGAAGAGGATGAGGCTCAGGATGTCCGGAGATTCGGTTTCTCTCGTGCCCAGACCGCGGGTCAGGAACCGGATCGATCGAGGAAGGCGGGCCTCGAATCGGGATGACAGCCGGCCGAGGTCGACCGTCGGGCGAATGACCAGCAATTTGACCGGTTCCAGTCCCTGCCGCTGCTCGGGCGGCAGATGCTCGAGGAGTCGGTTCAGTCGCTCCAGCCGCAGCGCGTCGTGGTCGAGCAGATCGAGGAAGATTGCGTTGAGGAGAACACCCGCGACCTGGGCGGGAGGAGGGTAGGCCCTGATGCTGGTTTGCTCGGCCTCGCCCTTGTTTCGATCGTAGCGATTCGAGATTGCCATGATGCGGCGCGCGCCGAGATGCAGCGACGGTGAGAGCGGGGCCGTAAGCCGAATCCCTCCGTCGCCATACCAGTCGCGCCCGATCTGTACCGCGGGAAAGAGGAGTGGCAACGCTGCGGATGCCATGATGTGATCGACCGTGATCGTCGTCCGGCGCGTGAGACGTTGAGGCCGCTCCCACGTCTCGACGCCAGTACCCTGAAGCCAGGTCACCGACCCCCCGGTCGAGTAGCTGGTCGTGCTTACGGCGAACGCCCTCAGATCACCGTGGTCCAGGTTGTACTGGATGCCCGTCAGTTCTCGGCCGACCGCATGCAGTGTTTCCGACAGATAGTCGTCCAGTGGAGCAGTGTCGACGAGGCCTCGAACGCGCAGTCGACTGCTGCGGAGCCCGCCTCCGCCGAGTCGTCGGAGCCAGCGCATGCCATTGAGGGCGAGCGAGCCCGGGTCCACGCGGAAGACCTGGTCAATGGTCAGGTCTCCCCACAGGTGGGAAAGTTCGTCGACCGCTTGCAGGAACGTTCCGTGGTGCGATGCGAGCGCAGCGGCGTTGATCGCCCCGGCGGAGATCCCGTGAACGTAGGGGACCGAGAGCTCCGGGCAGTATCTGGCTACATGCCTGAGAACTCCGACCTGATAGGCGGCTCGGGCGCCACCTCCGCCCATGACCAGCCCGAGGTCGGAGGGGCCGGGACGTGACGCTCCGTCCGGGGCAGGTGTCAGAGCTTCCGGCCATTCGGGCTCCATCGCCGCGCCCGACCGCGTCAGCCGACGATCGGTCGCCCGATTGCCATGATGCCGGCGACGATGCAGGCGAGGACGGCCAGAGTGCCGACGATGTGTGGTGTGTACGTCTGTGTTTCCGGCGGACGGCGCTTCATGACTCCGTGGACGACGTGGGCGATCGCGGTCGCGAGGATCATCATCACGATGTGGCCACCCAGCTGTGAGTAGAACGGGCGTGTGAAAAGCAGGGAGAGCCCGAGAAGGACCGTGAGGTCCGTGACACCGGTGAAGATCGCTGACAGGACACGCATCGGTTTTCCGTACTGAGCCTTGGTGATCAGGCCGAACGCGGCATAGCCGATCACGACAAGGCCCATCAGAAGGACCAGATAGCGAAAGCCGGAGTGGGCGTGGAGAAGCATGATGGTATTCGGAGAGCTATGGGGGATCTGTTCGAGAAAAAATCGCGTGCACGTAGGGGCGCCTACCCCGGGAGGCCGAGATGGATACGCGTGGACCCGGTCGCGACCTCGGTCTCCGGCAGGTGACGGGTGCCGTCGCTCGAGGTCCAGAGCCGGAGCGTATACAGGCCCGGAGGGACGTCCTCGAGCACGAACGTACCGTCCGGTGCCGCAAGGGCCGTGTGGGCGGCATCGGAAGCGAAGACGAAGGCGGTCATGCCGGGATGCATGTCGCACAGCACGTCGTAACCCCCGGCGATGGGGAGCTCCACGGTGAGCTGCTCCCCGGGGTTGGCGTCCGCGTTCAGCAGGTCCCTCGTTTCCCCGATCGCCCGAATTCGCACGTTGTGAGCGACGGCCGCCTCACTGTTCGTGAAGATGACGCTCGACCCCGGCCGGGTCACGATCCGGGTTGGAGAGAACACCAGGCCGAACTGGTCGATGGTGATCGAAGGGTCAGCCGCTTCGGGATCATCATCCTGGGGGTGCGGGGTCAGCATGATCACGCTCGGGATGCCCCCGGCCGCAGCCGGTGCCTGACCGTAGACCCCCTGCGTCGGCATGAGCGGACTCCCGGCCTTTCCGGATGCAGCCCGGGAGGCCGGTTCCCCCGGTGTACACACCGTGAGCGGGACGGCGGCAAGAGCAGCAGCCCGGCGCCATGTCCGACGCATGAGGTATCCCCGTAGATCGATTACCCGAGTCCGGCGATCGCGTCCGCGAGCAGATCCCTGGCCCGCTGCAGCTGCTCACGCTGAGTCTGAGTCGGAGGGTACAGCGAGCCCGGCCGGACAGCCCCTCCGTTGAGTGAGGAATAGACCTGCTGAACGAGACGCCGTGCCGCGCGAAGTCTGTCCTCCGGAGATCGCGGCGGCCCTGCAGGCCCTCGGAATCCTCTTCCTCCTCCTCCTCCACTCATGCCGTGCTGGCGCATGACATCGGAGATCTGCGTCGTGAGGGCGATGGCATCGAGCATGAACTGCTCTCGTGTCTCATACATGGCCTGTGTCAGCATCGGCATGTCCGGATCGCCACGAACTTCGACCCTGGTCTCGCCACGCTGACTGCCCGACTCGATGGACACGGTGTAGATACCGGGGGATACCCAGGGCCCCCATGGTTCGATGGGGCGGGCGAGCACTGGACTGTCGTGTCGCTCCCAGGTGTCCGAGACGCCGGGGCCTCCATGGCGGAGGTCCCAGTTCACGCGGTGGGTGCCCATCGTGCCCGGTACCGTGAGCTCACGAACGAGCGTGCCGTCCGCGCGACGGACGCGCATCGTCGCGCTTCCCGAAGCTTCCATGAGTCGATAGGTGATCTCCATACCATCGACCGGATTGGTGCCCGCATACTGGTCCTGACCCCGGTACGAGGTGTCCTTCTTCCAGAGCTTGATGGTTCCGACCGGGGCGGAAAACACAGTGACGGGAGCAGTGGCATCCCCCCACTCCGCGATCGCGCGAGTGTCGTCGAGAATCCAGACGCCCTGTCCGTGTGATCCGATCACGAGGTCTTTCTCGCGCGGATGGATCACCATGTCGTCGTAGTTGGTGGTGGGCAGGTTCGGGACGCGAGCCCAGTTCTGACCCGCATCGGTGCTTGCGAAGACGTGGTGCTCCGTCCCGAGGAAGAGGGTGTTCGGATTGTCGGGATGCTCCACGATGACGTTCACTGACCCCGTCTCGGGAAGGTCGGCGTGCAGGGGCTCCCACGACGAGCCGAAGTCGCGGGTTCGGTACACGAAGGGTCGGAAGTCACCGTCCCGATGCGCATCGAACGTCGCATATGCCGTACCGGTTGCCGCAGCCGACGCGACCACTCGGCTCACGTAGGTCCCGTCGGCGATCCCCGGGACATTTCCGGATACCTCGGCCCAGCTCGTGCCCCCGTTCCGGCTCACTTGAAGGTTCCCGTCATCGAAGCCCACCCACAGGACGGCGGGATCGACTGGAGACTCGTCGAGGGTCACGGCCTCACCGAACGAACTGGTACCGTCGTTTCGTGAGATCGTGATGTCAGCTCCGGCCACCCCCATGATCTGGAGGGTGTCACGATCGATCTGCCGACTCATGTCCTCCGTCGACGTCCAGGCGCCTCCGCGATCGCTGGAGATGAAGAGATTGTTCCCGGCTACGTACAGCCGATCCGAATCGTGCTGGGACAGCATCATCGGGGACGTCCAGTCGAACCGGTAATCCTGCCCGACCGGCGCAGCCGGGGAGATGTCGAGCATATCGCCGGTTTGCGTATCGTACCGAAAGTAATTTCCGCCGTTCGAGCTGCCGTAGCTGTATCGTGCGTCGTCGGGGTCGGCCTGCCAGAACATCCCATCGCCAAAGCCGTTCTGCATCCAGTCGTCGTTCAGGATGCCCGCCCAGCGCCGATTTTCGGATGGGCCGAAGAAGGAGTGGTTGTCCTGCAGACCACCGTAGACCCAGTACGGATCGCGCATGTCCACGCCGATCGCGTAGAACTGCGAAATCGGGAAATTGTTGAGCTTACGGAAGTTGATACCGCGATCGTAGCTCTCGTGAAGCCCGGCGTCCCCGGCGAGGAGGAGGTGCTCGGGGTCAGCTGGATTGATCCACAGCGAGTGATGATCGGCATGGATTCCCACGTCGTAGGTCGGGGCCAGCGCAATCTGGCTGAACGTGCGGCCTCCGTCGTCGCTGACGTACGACCGCGTCGCCAGCGTGTAGACCCGCTGGTCGTCATTCGGGTCGACGAAGATGTGTGAGTAGTACATGGGCCGGATGTTCTGGTCATTGACGCGTGTCCAGGAGCGTCCAGCATCTTCGGAGCGAAAGACGCCGGATTGATCGTCTTCGGCCTCGACCAGAGCCATGATGACGTCCGGATTCGACTCGGCGACTGCGATTCCGATGCGGCCGAGATCCCCTTCGGGCAGTCCGGCCCGGAGACGGCTCCAGTTCGCTCCGCCGTCGGTCGACTTCCAGATACCGCTGCCGGGGCCGCCTCCGTTGAAGCCCCAGGCCCTCCGCAGACGCTGGTAGGTGGCCGCATAGACGGTCTCTGGATTCCTCGGGTCGATCGCCATGTCGATCACGCCCGAGAAGGCATCGACGAAGAGGACTTTCTCCCAAGTCTGCCCGCCATCCGTGCTCTTGTAGACCCCACGTTCCTCGGAGCCCGCCCAGAGATTGCCAAGGGCCCCGAAATACACGACGTCGGGGTTCGTCGGATGGATGACGATCCGGCCCGTATGACGTGTTTCGACCAGACCGAGATGAGTCCACGTGTCA
>Ga0181573_10000861_pt1 | contig 31287 bp, 25 predicted proteins | sample 101ome_25_FD_148643 | JGI IMG/M metagenome (GOLD analysis project Ga0181573, IMG submission 148643) | Coastal salt marsh microbial communities from the Groves Creek Marsh, Skidaway Island, Georgia - 101409BT metaG (spades assembly) | ecosystem: Environmental > Aquatic > Marine > Intertidal zone...
GCGTTGCCTGGGGTGGTTTCGCTGGTCACGTCGATCGTGACTTCACCGCAGTTGTCAGACGCTGTGGCGTCGTCCATCGGCATGTCGTCCGAGCACTCCACGGTGTAGTCGGCGGGCACCAAGGTGAACTCGGGCGCCGTGGTGTCCTGAACCGTGATGGTCTGTGTGGCCGAGCTGCTGTTTCCAGCGTCGTCTGTTGCCGTAAAGGTGCGCGTGACGATGTAGTTGCCCGCAGCGTTGCCTGGGGTGGTTTCGCTGGTCACGTCGATCGTCACCGTTCCGCAGTTGTCAGACGCTGTGGCGTCGTCCATCGGCATGTCGTCCGAGCACTCCACGGTGTAGTCAGCAGGCACGAAGGTGAACTCGGGCGCCATGGTGTCCTGAACCGTGATGGTCTGGGTGGCCGAGCTGCTGTTTCCAGCGTCGTCGGTTGCCGTAAAGGTGCGCGTCACGGTGTAGTTGCCCGCGGCGCCTGCCGCGCTGAATTCACTCGTGGTTGAAACCGTCGCATTGCTGCAGTTGTCGGATGCAATTGCAGCTGCGAGAACGAGATCTTCAGAGCATTCCGTAGTGTAATCGGCAGGCACGAAGGTAAACTCCGGCGCAGTGGTGTCCTGAACGGTGATGGTCTGGGTTACCGAGCTGCTGTTTCCAGCGTCGTCTGTTGCGGTGAAGGTGCGCGTGATGGTGTAGTTGCCGCTGCTCACGTTGCCCGAATTGGCATCGGAGTAAGCAATGCTGACTTCTCCACAAGCATCCGTGGCCGAAGGCAAATCTGTTGGAATCTCGTCCGAGCATTCGACGGTCACATCGGCAGGAACAGAGGTGAATTCGGGTGCAGTTGCGTCCTCAATCACCACGCCAGTGCCGTCGGTCTCTCCAGAGCAGACCTCGCAGGGTTGATCCGCGAATTGACATGGAGCAGGATCGGTAGCCGTCGCTTTGTAGTTGCAGGCTTCTTGGTTTTGGCATCCAGGAATTTCGAAGGGGTCGCAGATTCCATCCCCGTCCGAGTCTGAAATGCACGAGCCGTCGCAATTCAACCCAAAGTCAGCAAATTCACATGAATCGTCGCTCGTGTTGGCGTCGGGATTGTAATTGCAGGCGGACAAGTCAAGGCAGCCAAACACCGTGTAAAAACAGGTGCCGTTGTCATCCGTGGCGGAAGCGTCGTAGTTGTCGGCTTCAGGATCGGTGCAGCCGGCTACTTCGAACGGGTCGCAAATGTTGTCCCCATCCACATCCGACAAACATTGTCCGTCGCAGTCGTAGCCAAACTCAGCAAAAATGCATTGCGCTGACAACACTGCAGTTGCATCGTAGTTGCAAGCAATTGGGTTCAAGCATCCCGCACATGAAGTGTATTCGCAACTTCCGTCATCTGAGTTGGCATCGGCGTCGTAGTTGCACGCCACGGAAACGGTGCATCCCGGGTAGACACAACCACCTCCATCTTGGGTTGCTGTTGCGTCAAAGTTCTGTGCTTCCGGGTCCAAACATCCGTAGCAAGATTCAAAATCCGAGCACGTTGCCGAGATGGTTGCTTCTGCATCGTAGTCACATGCTGATGGGTTCATGCACCCTGCACAAGAAAGGAACTCGCAGGACCCGTCAGAGAAAACCGCTTCAGGATCGTAGTTGCAGGCATTAGCAATGTTGCAGCCAAAGACAATGCATGACAAGTACTCACAGCTTCCGTCGTCAATCAGAGCAGTCTCATCGTGGTTGCACGCGTTGGGGTTGGTGCATCCGAGGCATGTGATGTACTCGCAAGTGCCATCTGATTCTGTGGCAGCAGGGTCAAAGTTGCACGCTCCGGGATCCACACATCCAGCGACCTCAAATTGGTCGCACGTGCCGTCGCCGTCCTGATCGTTCAAGCACTGTCCTGCACAATCGTACCCTGTCGGAGGATATTCACAATCACCGGGGATGAGCGCAGTTGGGTCGTAGTTGCATGCGGTGATCGCGATGCATCCGACGCAGGACTCAAATTCACAACTGTCGTCGTTGGTGTTTGCTTCAGGATTGAAGTTGCACGCTTCGTTGTTCAAGCACCCGTTCACGACAGCGATGCAAGAGCCGTCGTCCTCCGTAGCGTCTGCATTGAAGTTCAAGGCATTCTCGTCAGTGCAACCGTCAACCTCAAACGGATCGCACGTCCCGTCTCCGTCGGTGTCCACCAAGCATTCTCCAGCACAGTTGTAACCAGACTCTGGGAATTCACAAACTCCTTCTTGAATGACTGCTTCGGCGTCGTAGTTGCACGCACTTGGGTTGATGCATCCCGTTGGAAGGCAGGAGACAAAATCACACGAGCTGTCGTCGACAGTGGCTTCAGGGTTGTAGTTGCATGCGTTGGCAACAGTACATCCAGGAATCAAGCACGAATCGTCGTCTTGGGTCGCTTCGGGATCGAAGTTGGTGCCCTGTGGGTCGGTGCATCCGTAGCACGATTCGAAGTCCGTGCAAGGCGCAGAAATCAGTGCTTCAGGATCGTAATCACAAGCAGCAGGGTTCAAGCAACCGGCACAGCTGGAGTATTCGCACGAACCGTCGCTCCACGTGGCGTCAGGGTTGTAGTTGCAAGCAGCCGCATTGATGCATCCAAACACGATGCAAGAAACGAAATCACACGAGCCGTCGTTGATGTAGGCCAACGGGTCATAGTTGCAAGCGTTGACGTTGGTGCATCCCTCCACCAAACAGTACTCAAAGTCGCAGCTTCCGTCGTCCGTGTTGGCCGTTGCAGAGTAATTGCAGGCGCCAAATTCCGTGCAACCCAAAATGATGCAAGAGCCGTCGTTTTGGGTGGCGTCGACGTCAAAGTTTTCGGCATCGGGGTTGGTGCAGCCCAAGACTTCGAAGGGGTCACAAATCCCATCTCCGTCGGTGTCTGCAAGGCATTCGCCAGCGCAGTCGTAACCAAACTCGGGGTACTCACATTCGGCAGAGATTGTTGCACTCGCGTCGTAGTTGCAAGCAGAGGGAGACAGACACCCTGCGCAAGTCAAGAACTCGCAACTTCCGTCGTCTGTGTTTGCGGCATTGTTGTAGTTGCACGCGTCCGAATCCGTACAACCTTCGACCACGGCTTCACAAGAACCGTTGTCCTCGGTCGCCTCGGGGTCGAAGTTCAAAGCGGCTGGATCGGTGCAACCAGGCACCTCAAAGGGATCGCACGTCCCGTCGCCGTCGGTGTCCAACAAGCAATTGCCATCGCAGTCGTAACCTGTTTCAGGAAATTCACACGTTCCGCTTTGGATCAATGCTTCGGGATCGTAGTTGCACGCGGATGGATTGATGCAACCGCTGGGCAAGCAAGACACGAAATCACACGAACCGTCATCCAAGGTTGAGTTCGGATCGTAGTTGCATGCGTTGACGACGGTACACCCGGGAATTAGGCAAGAACCGTCGTCTTGAGTGGCATCTGCGTCGTAGTTGGTCGCAGAGGCATCAGTGCAGCCGTAGCAGGTTGTAAAATCGTTGCATGTCGACGCGATGGTCGCTTCAGGGTCGTAATCGCAGGCCGCAGGATTCAAGCATCCTGAGCAGGTGATGTATTCGCATGAACCGTTGCTGAAGTCTGCTTCTGGGTCGAAGTTGCATGCAGCGGGGTTGGTGCATCCAAAAACCAAACACGACAAGAACTCGCAAGAGCCGTCGTTGATGAAGGCGAGCGGGTCAAAGTTGCATGCAGAGGGGTTTGTGCATCCTTGCACCGTGCAGGTCACGTATTCACAACTTCCGTCGTCGGTGTTTGCTGCAGCAGAGTAGTTGCAAGCATCAAATTCGGTGCATCCAAGCACGACACACGATCCGTCGTTTTCAGTCGCCTCCGCGTCGTAGTTCTCGGCATCGGGATTGGTGCAGCCCAAAACCTCGAACGGGTCGCATACGCCGTCGCCGTCGCTGTCTGCAAGGCACACGCCGTCGCAATCGTAACCGGAAGCGGCAAACTCACATCCACCGTTGATGGTGGCTGAGGGATCGTAGTTGCAAGCCAAGGGGGCCAAACAGCCTACACAGCTTTCGAAATCACAACTTCCGTCGTCCACGTTGGCTGATCCGTTGTAGTTGCACGCATCCACGTCGGTGCACCCTGAAATCGCGGCCTCACAGGAGCCGTCGTCTTCCGTGGCGTCGACGTCGAAGTTGACGGCCGTCGGATCGGTGCATCCTGGCACTTCGAAGGGGTCGCAGGTTCCATCGCCGTCGGAATCCAACAAACATTCGCCGTCGCAGTTGTAGCCGGTCGCAGGGAACTCGCAAGTCCCTTCTTGGATCACGGCAGCAGGGTCGTAGTTGCACGCGGAGGAGTTGATGCAACCGCTGGGAAGGCAAGACACGAAATCGCACGACCCGTTGTCCTGGGTAGCTTGCGGGTCGTAGTTGCATGCCCCGGCAATGGTGCATCCCAACAGGATGCAGTCCCCGTCGTCCTGGGTGGCATCCGGGTCGTAGTTGCTGGCTTCAGGGTTGGTGCATCCGTAGCACGTGGTAAAGTCGTTGCAGGTTGAGGCAATGGTTGCTTCAGGATCGTAGTCGCATGCCGCAGGGTTGAGGCATCCAGCGCAAGTGACGTATTCGCAGGATCCGTCGCTGTAGTCTGCTTCGGGGTTGAAGTTGCAGGCGGAAGGGTTGATGCAGCCAAACACAAGGCAGGAAAGGAACTCGCAGGAACCGTCGTTCTCCGTGGCGGTCGGGTCGTAGTTGCATGCTGCGGGGTTGGTGCAGCCAGGATCAGCCCAAACACTTGAACCCAACAAAAACAACAAAAGCGTCCCCATGACTTGCTTCAAAACCGCATTGGTAGCGGGGAAACGAGCCGTCGAAGCAGGTGTTGCAGGACGCACACCAAATGGAGTTGTAGATGCCATGACAAGAATTCTTGGAACCCTAATTTACAAAAAATCAACGAACTTCCATTACTTCAAGATGAATCTGCATAATTTTTCGACGAACGAGGGTCTTGACGAGTTTCCCTTTTGCAGCAATTCGGGGCACAAAAAAACCGGCCACATGGCCGGTTTTTGAGAAAGTCCAGACCGAGGAAAATGCCCCGGCAACGGTGTATAATCCGAAGATAAAAACGCCTTAATTCGTGGTTTTCTTGCCGAAGTCCAACACACTTGGAGTTGCGATGAAAATGGAGCTGTAGGTACCCACAACCACACCCACCATCAAGGCAAAAACGAATCCTTTGATGTTGTCGCCGCCGAAAAGGAAGATGGTCAGCAACACGACAAAGGTGGAGAGTGACGTGTTGATGGTCCGGCTGAGCGTGCTGTTCAACGCGCTGTTCATCAGCTCTTCTTCGCCCTTTTTGTTGCCGTACAACCCCATGTATTCACGGATGCGGTCAAAGACAACCACCGTGTCGTTGATCGAGTAACCAATCACCGTCAAGATGGCTGCGATGAAGGCCTGGTCGATTTCCATGGTGAAGGGAAGGATTCCCCAGAAGATGGAAAAGACCGCAAGCACGACAACGACGTCGTGCACCATGGCAATCAACGCACCCAAACCGTACTGCCACTTCCGGAAACGGAAGAAGATGTACAGGAAGATGATGAGGAGCGAGAAGATGGTCGCGTTTTGGGCTCCGCTTCGGAAATCGTCCGAAATGGTGCTGTCCACCTTGTTGTACATGTCTACGCTGTAGGGCGTTCCGAGCGTTCCAAGGCCGCTTGCCAAAGCCGCGTTGATTTGCTCGTCCACGTCTTGGGCTTCGCTGTCAATCATGAAGTTGGTCATGATGCGCAGCTTTTCAGGAGAGTCCTTGGTCTGCACCAGCGGGTTGCCAGGAACGCCGTCTTGGGTGAACGCCGTGGCCAACGCGCCACGCACGGCTTCGGCGTCGACCGGTTGTTCGAAGCTCACGTCAAACGTGGTTCCACCAGAGAATTCCACGCCGTAGTTCAAGCCTTTGGTCGACAAGGATGCGATGCCAGCGACGACCACGATGCCGCTCAAGAGGTAAAAACGGCGACGGTTGCCAATGAAGTTGACCGCCGTGTTTGTGAACCAGTTCTTGGTGACTTCGGTGTAGAAGGTGATGTTCTTCTTGTTCTCAAGACGCGTGAAGAAGACCAAACGCGTCAACACAATTGCGCTGAAGAGTGACGTAAAAATACCGATGATCAGCGTCGTGGCGAAACCTCGGATGGCACCACTACCGAAGGAGTAGAGGACAAACGCGGTGAGCAACGTCGTGATGTTGGCGTCGATGATGGCGCTGTACGCCTTGGAATAGCCTTCCTTCAGTGCCACCATCAAGCCCTTGCCTCCGCGCATTTCTTCACGGATGCGCTCGTAGATGAGTACGTTGGCGTCGACGGCCATGCCGATGGTCAACACAATGCCCGCGATGCCGGGGAGCGTCAAGGCAGCTCCGAGAGAGGCGAGAGCGCCAATCAAGAAGAACAGGTTGGCAATCAACGCGATGTTCGACACGATGCCGGCGCCGCGGTAGTAGAAAATCATGTAGGCCAACACCACCAAGAGGGCGATCACAAACGAGCTCAAACCCGCCTTGATGTTTTCTTCCCCGAGTTGAGGTCCAACGCTGACTTCGTCTACGATTCGCGCAGGAGCAGGGAGAGAGCCGGCCTTGAGAAGACCTGCGAGGTCTTCTGCCTCAGCGAGCTTCTGCTCGGCTGATTGGCCCGCACCAAAACTGATTTGAGAGCGGCCGTTGGTGATGGCCGTCTGCACGTTGGGGGCGCTGAACACGAGGTTGTCAAGCACCACAGCCACCGCACGGTTGTTTTCGTTGGCGCAGCGCTCCGTCATGGCGCCCCATGAAATGGCGCCTTCGCTGTTCATGGTCATGCTGACCACCACGTCGCCGATCTCGTCGTACGTCACACGCGCGTCCACAATGCTCTTGCCGCTGAGTTCAGCCTTGCCTTTGCCTGAAGGGTCCTTGATGGCGAACAACTGAGCCACGTTGGTGGCGGGTTTGGCTTCCCAAAGGAGGCGCAGGTCGCTGCCCAGGGCTTCGCGTGCCGCAGGTTGGCGCAACAGGTCGTTTACGCGGTTGGTGTCGCTCGCAAGGGTGTAGCCGACCACCGGAGACCGGCGCCCGAGTTCCATTTGGAACACTGCAAAGAGAGGGTTCTTGGCGCGAGCTTGGTCCTGAGTCAGGGCCGAGTCGGCAGGGGCCTCTTCGCCGAAGAGTTCGGGGCTCATGGCCTTGCCGAGCGCCTCGTTGGCTGCGCCAAGGCGACCGAGCACTTCGTCGTTGAAGTACGTTTCCCAAAATTCGAGGTTCGCCGTGCTCTTCAATTGCTTCCGAGCGCGCTCGCGGTCGTCGATGCCAGGAAGCTCGACGAGGATGCGGCCGTTCTGGAGCTTTTGGACGTTGGGCTGGGCCACACCGAGTTGGTCGATACGCTTGCGGATGATGCTCTCGGTGTTGTCAACGGCCGTAGTGGCTTCCGCGCGGAGGATTTCAAAGATCTCCGCGTCCGTGCTCTTGGCAGGGAAGAGGTCCTTGTTCTCCATGTTGTGGAAGATGCGCCACAGCTCGACTTCAGGAGCCCGTGCCGTCCACGCGGACTCGAAGTTGGTCACGAAGTCGTCGCTGTTCTCTTTGCGAAGCGCCTTGGCGTCGTTGAGCGCACCGCGGAAGTCCGGGTTGTCGCTGTAATCCGACAGGGCGACGATGAGGTCGGGGAGGCTGACTTCGAGCGTCACGCTCATCCCGCCCTTGAGGTCGAGACCGAGGTTCAGTTCTTGCTCCTTGACGTGACGGTAGGTGTGGTCAAAGACCGGGTAGATCTCGGCCGTCGCGCTGTCGCGAAGGAATTCGCGGGCCGCTTGGGCGGCGGCTTCGTCGAAGGTTTGGGCTCCGAGCGCGTCGGCGCGTTCCAAGGAATCGGCTACGTAAGCACCGTATTCATCCGCGGTCGCTTCGTATCCACTCGCCACCCAATTGAAAGAAAGGGTGTACAACGTCGCCAAGGCCAACAGCACTGTGAAAACGACAAGGATGTTCTTATTCTGCATGATCGCTAAGGTTCAGCTAGGTTCAATTTCAGGTGCGCGAATATAAGAAAAAAAGCAAGGCCCTGTGCGCGTGAGGCCTTGCAAAGTTGGGGGGGAAGCATACCTTCGTAGCATGGGAAAGGTTGCACTCCGGGGGACATTTTGGGTTCGCGCGGCTTCGGTTGCGGCACTTTTCATTCTGACCTGGAGCGTTGGCAGGCCCCAAACCGTGGCCGACGTTCAATTGGCAGTCTTGCAATACCGTGGCGGAGGCGACTGGTACTCCAACCCAACGGCTGTGCCCAATTTGGCGCGCTTCTGCAATGCGCAGATGGGCATGGCCTTGTCGGAAGACGTGCCTTACGTGGACGTCGGCTCTCCGGAACTGTTCAACCACCCTTGGATTCACATGACCGGACACGGCAACGTCGTGTTTTCGGCGCGCGAGGCCGACCAGCTTCGGAGTTACCTCGAGTCTGGAGGCTTTTTGCACATCAGCGACAACTACGGGATGGACCCGTTTATCCGTGCGGCCATGGCAAAGGTCTTTCCAGACCAAAACTGGGTTGAGGTGCCCTTTGACCATCCGGTCTACCACCAGCAGTTTGACTTCCCTGATGGGTTGCCGAAGATTCATGAGCACGACGACCTGCCGCCCCGTGGAATGGGTTTGTTTGCCAACGGACGGCTCGTGTGCTTTTACGACCACGAATGCGACCTTGGCGACGGGTGGGAGGATTACCAAGTGCACCGCGATCCCGAAGAGGTGCGCCAGGCGGCCTTTCAGATGGGTGCCAACCTGATTCGCTACGCCATGGGCGGGGCGGACGGGCTTTGAGAATTTTGCATGGTGACAGGGCGGTGCGGCCGCATGACGCGGCGTCAGGCCGAGGTCGGCGCGATCGCCACACGGGTCAGGCCGGCGTCGTCGACGCGTTGGGACAGGGCGAGGCCCTGCGTGGCGAACGCGTGCACAAGGGGTAACCATGTGTCGGCCGTGCCTTCGGCGTGGTCCCGACGGAGGTCGTCGAGGCGCTCGCCCGTCACTTCGGCCAGGACGTCCCAGTACATGTCCGCGGTCAGGCCCCTGCGGGGTTTCCCGTACCGGTCCCACAGAAGGCGCATCGCGGTGCTGAGCGAGGCCTTGCCGTCGGTGCGCTCCAGGATGCGGGTGTCGCAGAGGAACGCCAGGACAGCGCCTTCGACGTAAATGCTCCCTTTGCGGCCGGGCACACCCACACGGTACCCGTCCAGCCACGTGTCGTAACTCGACTGCGCTACGCTCAGGTTGAGGCGGCCAGGGTTGTTGAAGTGGCGTTCCAGGAGTTGGGCCATCAGGTCGCACCAACCTTTCAGGTCGACGATGCCTGATTCAAAGAGGAAGAGGTCCCCCATGTAGGTCGTCACGCCTTCCGCGATGTAGCCCAAATCCGAAGGACACGCCCCCGTGAAATCGTACGGCGTCCACTCCGCAGGCCGGATGCGCTTCACGTTCCAGGCGTGGTAGAGTTCGTGGCTGGCGATGCCGATGATTTCCATGTAGCCTTGTTCGGAACGGACGCGCTCCGCGGGCCCGAGGGCGATGACGGTGCTGTCCTCGTGTTCCACGCCGTGCCGCACGTCCCTGTCCGGGAAGAGGTACAGGAAGTGGTATTCGTGGGTCGGAAAGGAACCGAAGTACGCGAGTTGGGACCGCGTGAACGCCACGTGGTCCGCCATGAACCGCGCGGGATCAATCGGCAAGGTGTCGTGAATCCACACGTGGACGTCCAAGTCCTGCTCGCGGTAGCTGTCGTGCCAAAGCTTTGGGGACGCGATCCACGGGCTGTCCATCAAGTGCTGGACGTCGCGGGCACGCATCACAGGCGAACCGTCGCGCACCCCCCACGGCAGGGCCGTCGCCAGCGTCCAGCCGCCTTCCGTTTCTTGGTCGAGCGTCAGGTCCTCAAGCACGATTTCGTAGGGCAGGTCTTGCCGATCGAGGTCGTACATGAAGCAGTTCACCGGGTTGACGTAGAAGAGGTCTGCCTCGACGCAGGTCGATCCGGCGTTGAGAATGTCCGCGTGAAACACCCACTCGACCTCGCGCACCCCTGCTGGGACGGTCCACGTGTGAAGGCTTGACTTGGTCAAGGCCTGGCGCGAGCCGTCGGAGTGGAGGCTTTCGACGCGCATGATGTATTGGGCGAAGTTGCCGAGCTCGTAGCGGCCGGGGCGCCACGTGGGGAGCTGGAGCGACCAGGTGCCTTGTTCCTCAGCGCGTTCCGGGAAGGTGGCGCGGAAGGTGATTTTTTGGCCGGCGACGTCACGCCGCAAAACGCAAGTGACGGCCGTCATCGGTTCGAGGCGTTGAGCAGGTCCGCGATGGGCTGTCCGGTCGCGCCGTTGGGGTAAGGGCTGCGTATGAGTTGGGAGATTGTGGGGGCGATGTCCCGAATGTGGGTTCGGGAGTAGGTCTCGCCGTTCGGGACGCCGGCGCCGAGGAACAAGGCAGGGACGTGGGTATCGTGCGGAAACGTCGAGCCGTGGGTGGTGCCCGTGCGGCCGTAGTCGATCCATCCCGGTTGGGGAACGAGGAAGACGTCGCCGGAGAAGCCCGGGCGATGTCCGCAGACCAGTCGCGCGACCATGGGGTCCGAGGCCGCCAACGCCGGGGCGTCGCACGCCGCCACGGCCTTGCTCAGTGCCGGGTCGGTGCTGCATTGTTCGGCGACGAAACGCGCCACCTCGCAGCGGTCGATGCCCTTCCGATCGAGGAGCGGGTGGTTGAGCATGACTTGGTCGTTGCTCGAATTCAGGATCCACGTCTCGGAACCGGACCGCCCGTAGCGCTTTGCGAGCGCGGCCTCGACCTCGTCCATGAGGTTGCCTTTCTTCCAGTAGTCCGTGGGCATCTGAAGCGAGGCCGCGTGCGACGGGACGTTGGCTCCGCCGTGATCCGCCGTCAAAAAGGCAGTCCAGTTTCCGTCACCGACCTTCTCGTCGAGGGCGTCGAAGAGGCGCTTGAGTTCCGCATCGAGGCGCAGGTACATGTCCATGGTCTCTTGGGCATGTGGCCCCACGCGGTGCCCCACGTAGTCCGTCGCGCTAAAGCTGAGGGCGAGCAAGTCCGTGACGTCGTCTTGGCCGAGTCCTGCGCCGTCGATGGCCGCGAGGGCGAAGTCGACGATGAGGGTGTTGCCGCCGGGGGTGCCCTTGAGGAGGTCGTAGCCTGCGTTTTGGGCCTTGAGCGCCTGCAAGTCGTAAGGGAAGGTGGGTTTCAATTCTCCCTTGAATGCGCCTTCGTACGGGTTGTTGTCGGGCAAACATTGGTCGTACACCGATTCGTCCAAAAGCCGATCCCAGCCTGCCTCCATCAGCGCCTCGCTTTTGCCCGATTGGTTCAGCGCCACGACCCAGTCGGGGAGGGCGTCGCCGTAATGCGTGCTGGAGATGAAATGCCCAAGGTCTTTTCCGTAGTACCAAAACGCCCCGTCGGCCGCATGACCGGCCGGCAGAATCGCCCCGCGGTCCTTCATGCTTACGCCGTAGACCTTGGCCTGGCCGCCCGTGGCCATTTTCAGCTCGTCGCCCAGGGTGGTCGAGAGCATGCGGTGAGGCGACATTTGGCCTGCGCTGCCCAAGACGGAACCGTCGGTGTCCACGCCGTCCACACCGACCCCGCGCACCGACGTGTCTGACGCGCAGTAAAACCCAGTGCCGGAAGCGCGGTCGTACCAGTCGTTGGACAGGATGCCATGCACGGCCGGGGTCGTGCCGGTGTAAATCGACGCGTGACCGGGCCCGGTGTACGTCGGCGCGTACCCAAAGTGGTGGTCCCGACATGCAAACCCTTCCTCGACCATGCGACGGAACCCGCCTTCCCCGAAGTGTCCGGGCGTTTCCGCGTCGTCCCAAACGCCAAACCGCGTCAGGTAATCGGCGCGCATTTGGTCGACGGTGATGCCCACCACAAGGCGGGGCTGAGCTTCGCTCGGAGCGCTGCTGACGCGGACGTCAGCTTCGACGGTGCAGCCTGCCAAAGCAAGGGCCGCCAAGAAGATTCGGTTGTTCATCGCGCCTCGAAGATAGGACGCGCCTCGCGCGCTCACGCACTCGCGCGCTCACTCAAGTTCCCACTCACGCGCACGCCTTCGCCACCCACCAGCTCACGGCCACGCAGCCCAGCACCGACACCGCCACGTTGGTCGCCGCCATCGCCCAGCCACCTTGCTGCCACAACTGCAACGTGTCCCACGCAAACGTGGAGAAGGTGCTGAACCCGCCGCACACGCCGACCGTCATGAAGAACCACAGGGGAGAGGTCTTGCCCCAAACATCCGCGCCCGCCACCGCACACCACGCCAACAAAGCCGTCGCCAGCACGTTCGCCGCCAACACCCCCCACGGGAATCCGGCCGTGGCTTCGGGCCACCACGCCCGCATGCCTTCGCCCAACCCAAAACGCATCACGCTTCCGAAGCCGCCCCCCAGGAACACCGCGACCCACGTCAACCAAGTCACCCCCTCAGCCACGACTCTCCAGTTTTGAGAAGGCCACCACGCCCGACCACCGTCGCGTCACCGTCAACATCAAGGCGCCAACGCCCCAACCCACGACGAAGCCACCCAGCACGTCTCCGGGGTAGTGCACCCCGAGGTGGATGCGACTGAATCCAATCAACACCGCCCAAGCCAGCAACCCCCAACCCCAGGCTCCCCCGAGCAACCCGCCAAACAACACCGCCACCCCCATGTGGTTGGCGGCATGCGAGGAGACAAACCCGTATCGTCCTCCCCGATAAAGTTCTCCCGGGCGTTCTTCCACCAAATGGACTTCTCCAGCCAAAGCCGGTTCGTGAGAAGGTCGGAGGCGTTCCACGCTGGGCTTGAGCACACGCGCCGAGACTGCATCCGTTCCCGCCACGCACAAGGCCAAGCATGCCGCCAGGACCGCACGCTGTTTCCACGTTCCCAAGACGGTCTTGCACGACCAAATCATCGCCACGTAAAGCGGCATCCAGAAAAGGGGTTGACTGACCCACCACATCGCCCGATCCAACGCAGGCCAGGCCCCGTTGAGTGCGAGAAACAACGCCGTGTCCAAGTCGTTCAGGGCTTCCAGCATGTGCTCTTCAGGAGATCAAGCGTACATCGCCTCAATGGCGTCGGCGTACTTCGCCATGATGGGCTTGCGCTTCAGCTTCAGCGTGGGCGTCAATTCACCCCCGTCGATGGTGAACACCGCAGGGAGAATCGTGATTTTCTTGACTTGTTCCCACTTGGCGAACGACGCCATCAGTTCATTCACTTCGCGCTCAATGCGTTCGCGCAACCGGTCGTCGCCTGCGATTCCTGCCATGCCCGGGAAGGGATGGTCGTGGCGCTTGCACCATTCTTCCACCACCACAGCATCGGGCACGATCAACGCAGCCGGGTGCTTGCGGTTCTCGCCGACTACAATGACCTGCTCGATGAAGAGGGACGCCTTGAGCGCGTTCTCGAGCAGGGTCGGTGCGACGTATTTCCCGCCCGACGTCTTGAAGATTTCCTTCTTGCGGTCCGTAATGCGGAGGAAGCCGTCTTCGATGACGCCGATGTCTCCGGTGTGGAACCAGCCGTCCTTGAGGACTTCGGCCGTCTTCTCAGGATCCTTGTAGTACCCCATCATGACGTTGGGACCTTGGACCAAAATCTCCCCGTCCTCCGCAATCTTGACGTCCACGCCGTCGGCCATCTTGCCCACGCTGCCAATCTTCAGCATGCCCTCGCCGTTGGTCGTGTTCACCGTAACCAGAGGGGAGGTTTCGGTGAGGCCGTAGCCTTCGAGCACCGTGATGCCGGCGCCGTTGAAGAAGCGTGCGAGACGGGGCTGGAGGGCCGCCGAGCCCGAGGCCACAGCTTGAATGCCACTGAGGCCGAGGGCTTCCTTGACCTTGCTGAACACGAGCTTTCGGGCAATCTTCAGTTTGAAGTTGTACAGGCCGCCCTTGTTGGGATCCCAATCGAGGGCCACGCCAACCGCCCAGTTGAAGATGGCCGCTTTGGCACCACCCGCCGAGCGTCCTTTCGCGACGATGCCGTCGTAGAATTTCTCCAACAGGCGTGGCACCGCCGTGAACATGATGGGCTGGGTGTGGTTGAGGTCCTCCTTGATGGTTTCGAGGCTCTCGCCAAAGTGGATTTGGGCTCCCATGTAGATGTACAGGTAGTGGAGCATCCGCTCAAAAATGTGGCACACCGGCAAGAAGCTCAACACGCGGTAGTCGAGGTTGGGGTCGACCGCCGGCACGCGGGGCTTGGCAACGAGGACGTTGCTCGACACGTTGTCGTGGGACAGCATCACGCCCTTGGGAAGGCCCGTGGTTCCCGACGTGTAAATGATGGTCGCGAGCTGGGCAGGATCCACCGCATCGCGGCGATCGTCGAGCTCCGCTTGCTGGGCGTCTGAACCGGCCTTGGCGACTTCCGTCCAGTGGCGTGCACCTTGCACGTCCTCGAACGTGAATACCTCCTCCAAGGCGGGGCACTCGGCTTTCACCGCCATCACCTTGTTGTACAATTCCTCGTTGCTGACGAAACAGTACTTCGATTCGCTGTGGTTCAGGATGTACTTGTAATCCTCCTCCGTCATGGTGGGGTAGATCGGAATGTCGATTGCGCCGGCCTGCATGATGGCGTGATCCATCACGTTCCACTCGCAGCGGTTGTTGTGGCTGATCAAAGCCACCTTCTCTTCGGCCTGAAGCCCCATGGCGATCAAGCCCCGCGAGACGGCATCCATTTCTTCGACAAACTGCGCGGTGGAATAGGTCACGCGGTTTCCGTAGTTGGGCATGGTCATCATCACGTCTTGCGGGTTGTTGGCCAGCTGGTAACGTGGGAAGTCAAAAAGGCGAGTGGGGTTCTTCATGAGAGGGAGTGTGAATCGCCGTTGGGCGGTTTGGCGTCCAAAATACACACCCGCTCGCGAACGGCAAGAATCAATCGAACTGAAGTCGGGATGTGCGGGCGGACCAATTTCTGATTGCGTCAGAGGGCAGACCCGCAGCGCTTGCAGAAGTCCGCGTCGTCGTCGTGGCCCTCGGCGCCGCAAGAAGGGCAGGCCTGCGTGTTTGTGGCGACGCGCGTCGAGCGCGCGAGCTCCGCGCCGACGATGCCGGTGGGGACGGCGAGGATGGCGTAGCCAAGGATCATCATGAGCGAGGCGATGATTTGGCCGGGGACCGTTTGGGGTGCGATGTCGCCGTACCCCACCGTCGTGACCGTGACGATGGCCCAGTAGATGCTCCGAGGAATGCTCGTGAAGCCGGCCTCCGCATCTTCCACCATGTACACCAACGTTCCGAGCAACGTGACCAGCACGAGGACGGCGGAGAGGAAGACGGTGATTTTGCGTCGGCTGGCGAAGAGGGCGTCCCTGAGGATTTGGGCTTCGCGGAGGAACCCCACCAATTTCAGCACACGGAAGACCCTCAGCAGGCGCAGCATCCGCACCACGCGCAGGCTCGCCGCCCCAGGCAGAAGCAACTCCACGAACGTTGGAAGGATGCTCAACAGGTCGACCAGCCCGTAGAAACTGAACACGTACTTCCACGGGCGGCGCACCGCCAGCAAACGCAGCACGTACTCCACCGTAAACAACCCGGTGAACACAAATTCGGCCGCCCGAAGCGCTGTGCCGCACGATTCCCGCACAGACGACACGCTCTCAACGAGGACGGCCGCCACGCTGAGGACGATGGCCCATAACAACGCAACGTCAAACCGCTTTCCCGCGGGGGTGTCGGCTTCAAAAATGACGGCATGCAACCGCTGGCGCCAGGGAGAAAGTTCAGGACCCATGGACCCCAAGGTAAGAACCGCTTACTTGGAGAACGTTGGAGCGACCACGAGGTCTTTCGATCCGCGCGTGTGGACGTAGAACCCTTCGCCTGATTTCACGCCGAGCTTGCCGGCTGTGACCATGTTGACAAGCAGGGGACAAGGGGCGTATTTGTCTTGGCCCAACCCGTCGTGCAACACGCGGAGGATGCTCAAGCACACGTCCAGTCCGATGAAGTCCGCGAGTTGGAGCGGGCCCATGGGGTGCGCCATCCCGAGCTTCATCACGGTGTCGATTTCTTCCACACCTGCCACCCCCTCGTGCAGGGTGAGAATGGCTTCGTTGATCATGGGCATCAGGATGCGGTTGGCGACAAACCCGGGGTAGTCGTTCACTTCCACGGGCACCTTGCCGAGCTGGGCGCTGAGCCCCATGACCTCGGTGCAGGTTGTGTCGCTCGTGGCGTAGCCGCGAATCACTTCCACGAGCTTCATCACCGGCACGGGGTTCATGAAGTGCATGCCAATCACCTTGTCGGGACGTCCCGTCGCCGCGGCAATGCGCGTGATGCTGATCGAACTCGTGTTCGTGGCCAGGATGCATCCTTCGGGCGCGGCCGCGTCGAGGTCTGCAAAAATCTTCAGCTTGAGGTCGACGTTCTCGGTCGCGGCTTCCACCACCAAACCGGCGTTCGCTACCGCGGCACTCAAATCCGTGGAGGTCGTCAAGCGACCCAAGGCCGCGTCTTTGTCGACCGCCGAGATTTTCTCCTTGGCAACCATGCGGTCGAGGTTCTTTCCAATGGTGCCCAGGGCACGCTCGAGGGCTTCCGCCGAGCGGTCCATCATGACCACGTCGTGGCCGGATTGCGCAAACACGTGGGCAATCCCGTTGCCCATTGTTCCTGCTCCAATGACAGTCACGTTCATGATCAGGCGCCTTTTTTGGTGGCCTTGTTGGCGGCCGACTTTTTGGGAGCCGCTTTCTTGGCTGCCGGCTTCTTGGCGGCGGACTTGTTTGCCTCGGACATTTTGGCCGCAGGCTTCTTCTCCGACTTGGCCGCCTTCTTCGCTGACGCCTTTTCTTCTGCACCTTCTTCCTCCGGAGCTTCGAGGGGGAACGCTCCCTTCGACACGAGCAAGTTGTACCACTGGACAAGCTTTTTCAAGTCGCTTTGGTACACCCGGTCGTGGTCGAGTTCCGGCACGATTCCGTCGATGAAGTCACGGATCGCCTGGGCCGCGTCTTTGTGGGAAGGGCCTTCCGCGCCTTTTTGGGCGGCGTGGATGCGGTTGAGGACGTCCAACAAGGGCACGTCTTCGTCGTGCGTGTACATCGTGATGTCCGAGAGGTTGCTAACGCGAGCGGTTCCGGGCACGCTGGAGCGCTTTCCGTCCATCATGCTTTCAACAACAATGCTGGCGCTGCCGGAGGCCAACACTTGGAACAAACCGGGCTTGCCGGCAATGGCGAGAATGTCTGTGATCTTCATTGCGTCGCGAAAGTAAGCAAGGAGAGCCCTCAACGACTTGGGCAGGAGGGAAGTTGCGTCAAGGGCGTGGCCTTTCCGTCGGAGCCCAAACCGTATGCCACGTGCTTCATCCCGTTGGTCACGAGCAACGAAGGCACGTTCAACACGAGGTTGTATCGGGCGGCTTGCGAGACGGCCTCTTGATTCAGCGGCACGTTGGGAGCCTTGCATTCCACCAGCACGTGGGCGGTTCCGTCGGGGGTGAAGGCCACGATGTCCGCGCGCCGCTCCATTCCGTTCAGCTGCAACCGATGTTCAACGGCCATGCACCCGAGGGGGTAGCCCAACTCGGCGCTCAGGTAATGCAGGACGTGCTGCCGAACCCACTCCTCCGGTTCGAGCACCACCCATTTGCGACGCGCCAAACAAAGCACCTCCGGCTTCCCCGATTCGGGGTGGCGCGTTTGGAGCGGGGCGGTCGGCCAATTCAGGGGAGGCATCGCGGAATCCATGCCACGAATCTACTTCCCAAGGCAGTACCTTCGCGGACATGCCGCACCGCCAAATCGCACGGAACATCACGTCGGGACAGCTGTCGCCGATCTACGTTCTGCACGGCGAGGAGCCCTTTTTCATCACGGAAATCGTCAACACGCTCCTGAACACGGTCGTCGACGAGAGCTTCAAAGACTTCAACGAGACGGTGTTGTACGGTCGGGACACGGACGTGGACGAGGTGCTTGCGGCGGCGCGCCGTTTCCCGATGATGGCCGACCGCCAACTCGTGCTCGTGAAGGAAGCCCACGACATGCGCATGTGGAAGCGCAAGGACGACATGGCCAAACTCGAGGCCTACGCGAACGACCCCGTTCCGTCGACTGTGTTGGTCTTCGCCCACCCGCACAAGAAGGTGGACAGCCGTCTGAAAGCAGTGAAGACGATGTCCCGCGTGGGCACGCTGTTTCTCAGCGACAAGGTCCGCGACCACAAGCTCCCGCAATGGATCGCGGGTTTCGCAGAGACGAAGGGCCTCAAGGTGGACAACCAGGTGGCGCAGCTGCTGGCGGAGAGTTTGGGCAACGACTTGCAGAAAGTCGCGAACGAACTGGCCAAACTCCACATCCTCCTGCCCGACGGCACCCAAGTCACCGCCGACCACGTCGAGCAGCACATCGGGATCAGCAAAGACTACAACGTGTTTGAGTTGCAGCGCGCGCTTGGCAACAAGGACATCGAGCGGGCCAACCGCATCGTGCAGTACTTCGAAGCCAACCCCAGGAACGCCCCGCTGGCGATGGTGGTTCCGGTGTTGCACGCCTACTTCGCTCGAGTTCTGGTGTACCAAACCTTGCAAGACCGTTCCGAGGGGGCAGCGGCCAAGGCCATGCGATGCAGTCCGTACGCCGTGCGCGACTACGCGCGAGCGGCGAGTGCATTCAGCCCGGCCAAGGTGGAGCGCATCTTTGGGTACCTCCGGGACGCGGACAAAAAGTCGAAAGGACGTTCCAACGCCACCACTTCGGACGGAATGCTCCTCCGAGAGGCGGTGTTCAAGATTTTGCACTGACCTTTGCGGCGATGAACGACTTGATTCTTCGGGCCTTGCGGGGCGAACAGGTGGAACGTGCACCGGTGTGGATGATGCGGCAGGCAGGCCGAACCCTGCCTGAATACCGCGCCGTTCGTGCAGAAGCCGGCGGATTCAAGGACCTTCTTATGACCCCGGAGCGGGCGGCGGAAGTCACCCTGCAACCCGTCGACGCGTACGGCGTGGATGCCGCCATTTTGTTCAGCGACATCTTGGTCGTGCCCGAGGCCATGGGGCTTTCCTACGACCTCGTTGAAAAGGTCGGTCCACGCTTTCCCGAGACAATCCGCTCCTCGAGCGACCTCGCCCGACTCCACGAAGTGGATCCCGAGCACGACCTGAAGTACGTCCTCGACGCCGTGCGCATCATCCTGCGTGAGCTCGACGGCCGCGTTCCCCTCATCGGATTCGCCGGCGCCCCTTGGACCCTGTTCTGCTACATGGTGGAAGGGAAGGGGAGCAAAGACTGGACCCTCGCGCGCCGAATGCTTTGGGAAGAGCCGGCGCTCTCGGACGCCCTTCTTTCGGCCATCACCGCGGCCACAAAGGCCTACCTGCACGCCCAAATCGACGCAGGGGTCCACCTCGTCCAGCTCTTTGACAGCTGGGCGGGCTCCCTCAGCCGCGACCTCTACGTCCAGCGCATCCTGCCCCACATGCAGGACCTCCTCGAAGGGCTTCGGGACCGCGTGCCGGTGACGGTGTTTGCCAAGGGCGGAAGCCACTTCCTCGGCGACCTCGCCACCTTGCCGTGCACCACCCTGGGCCTGGATTGGCAAACCGACCGCCGTTGGGCGCGCGAGGTCGCCAACAACGCTCCCGGCGGCCCCAAAGTCCTGCAAGGAAACCTCGACCCGAGCGTGCTCTACGCCGATCCTGGCATCATTCGTGCAGAGACACATCGCATGCTTCAAGAATTGGGCATCCAACGCACCGTAGCTAACTTGGGCCACGGTTTGTACCCCGACATCCCGGCCGACCACGGTCGTGCGTTTGTCCAGGCGGTGAAGGAGTACGTGCCTGCAACTGAACGAGAAACAACCACATCTGCATGATTTTGAAAAACAACCCTTTGCGCAATTTGCGCCGCGGTTTGGGCTTGGCCCTGGCCGCCCTCACGGTTAATGCTTCGGCCCAAAACCTCGTCCCCAACCCCAGCTTCGAGCAGGTGGCCGAAGAGACGAAAGAGAAAGACATCAAGTCGTTTGGCCTGGTCAACGACGTGACGCTTGAATGGGCAGGAGCGACGGCGGTGTCCCCCGATTTGTTCATGGTTCGAGACAAGGAGAGCAAGGTGACGGCGCCGTGCAACGACTACGGGTACCAAGACCCGCAGGACGGCGACTTTTACGCCGGCTTCCGCGCATACAGCAAGAGCCCCAAGCTCAAGCGGTCGTACCTCCAAGTGAGGCTCACGGAGAAGCTCGAAGAGAACCAGATGTACTGCGTGTCGTTTGACATCAGCCTCGCGGACTTGAGCCGCTACGCCGTGCCGGACATCGGAGCCATCTTGAGCGACCGCAAAATTGAGCGTGCGGGAGATGCGCCCATCATCCAAACGCCAGACGTGCAGCACAAGAGCAACAAGACCATGATTTACATGGACGGTTGGGAAACAGTGTGCGGCACCTTCACGGGAGGCGGCGAAGAGGAGTACCTGATCATCGGCTGCTTTGGTGGAGATGCCAGCATCGACGAAGAAAAGGTCAAGCGCCCCACCACCAACGGCGATTGCTTCTCAGGAAAGGCCCAGCAGCCTCAGGCTTACTACTACGTGGAAAACGTGAAGGTGGAAGCCATCACGGCTCTGAGTGAGTGCAAATGCGGTGCGGCGGACGAGCGAGACATGGATTTGGTTTACGGTTCCGCGAGCAACCTGCCCGACGACGCCACGGCCAAGCAGCGTGTGGAGGACGCCGGCATCTACTACGCTTTCCTCAAGCGCATGCCCACCACGGCTGGCAAGAACACGGTTGCGGAAATCGTCAGCCTCCTCAACGAGAACCCCGGCATGAAGTTGGAGATTCTCGGTCACTGCGACGACGACGAATTCAACGAGGGCAAGATCAACGTGCGCTACAAAGGCATTGGCAAGAAGCGTGCCGACCAGGTCAAGCGTCTGTTGGAGACGGCGGGCATTGCGCCCGACCGGCTTACGGTGAGCGGGCGTGAAAACACCGACCCGGCGAGCACCCGCGACAGCGAAATCGCCCGGGCTCAAAACCGCCGCGTGACGTTCCTTGTGAAGTAAGGCTTGTCACGGGCTGTGCCTTTCGAGGCGCGAAAAAGGGCATCCCAACGGATGCCCTTTTTTCATGTTTTGTCCGGCCTTTCGCGGCGCAGTGTTTAAGCAGGAGTGAGGTGTCCGCGGTGGGATTTGGGCACCAACCGAAGCACCGCAAAAGCAATGAGGAAGAGACCCACGAGCGCCAGAATGCTGTTGCGCATCGAACCGGTCACCCCTTCGATGTAGCCCCAGCCAAACATCCCAATGACGAGCCCGCTCTTCTCGAGGACCTCGTAAAAGCTGAAGTAGGAGGCATGATCTTCTGTCTCGGGAAGCAACTTGCTGTACGTGGACCGGTTGAGGCTTTGGGTTCCGCCCATCATGAAGCCGATGACGCCGGCCGCCACGTAAAAGCCCTCTTTGGTGGAGGCGAACCAGTAGGCGTACGCGCATACCCCGCACCAGGCCAAAATGCACGCTCCGAGCGCCGTCACGTTCCCCACCTTTCCGCTCAACCAGGCCACCAAGAACGCCCCGGGGATGGCCACGATTTGAACGAGCAGGGTGGCCACAATCAGCTCAGGGGTCGTCAACTGCACCTCCTTGATTCCAAAGCTCGTGGCCATCAGCATGATGGTTTGGATGGCCATGCTCATCACAAAGAACGCCCCGAGGTAACGCGTCAGATGAAGCTCGCCTTGGAGGTCTTTGGCCACACCACGCAGCTCCCGAAACCCTTGCGTCAGCAGGTTTCCTTCTGGGCGTTGGTTGTACGGGTTGGAGGGGAGGGTGCGAAACGCCGGCTGCGCCCACCCGACCCACCACACGCCCACCAGCACGAAGGCCCATTTGGTGAGGTGGTTGCCCACGCCCATGATCAGCGCAAGGCAGATCAAAAGCAGGGTCACCGAGCCGATGTAACCCATGACGTAACCACGTGCGCCGAGTTTGTCGTGCTCCTCTGGCGGGGCAATCTCAGGCAGGTAGGCGTTGTAGAATCCCAAGCTCCCCCAAAACCCGAGGTTCGCCAAAAACAGCGAGGCCATGCTCCACTCGAGGTGGGTGGGGTTGAAGAAGAACATGCTCGCGCACCCTGCCGCCCCGGCATAGCAGAAAACCTTCATGAAGGTCAGCTTCTTCCCTGCGTAATCCGCCATCCCGCTCAACAGCGGACTGAGAAAGATGATGACGAGAAAGCTCGTCGCGAGCACGTAGCTGTACAATTGGGTATTCAAGAACTCCACGCCCCAAAACGTGACCACGTCGCTCACCAACGTCCCGTCCTCCTTGCGAACGGTGGTCATGGCGTTGTAGAAGATGGGGAAGATGGTGGTTGTGATAACCAAAGAGTAGACGCTGTTGGCCCAATCGTACATGGCCCAGGCGTTCTGCACTTTCTTGCTGTACGTGGGAGAGGGGTGTGCAGTCATGGCCGACAAGATAGCCCACAGCATGAAAGCGGACGTACCTTTGCTTGCGATGCACAACGGTTCCCCTGAAGGTTCGTACGACGTGGTGGTTGTTGGCGGCGGCATCGTCGGCGCGGCCACCTTTTACAAACTCCAAAAGCGCTTTCCCGAGTGCCGCATGCTCTTGATTGACAAGATGCCGCGGCTTGCCGACCACCAAACCGGCAACAATTCGGGGGTCATCCATTCCGGCCTGTACTACAAGCCTGGCTCTCTGAAGGCCACCAACTGCGTGCAGGGCCGCCGGGAACTTGTGAAATTCTGCAAGGAGCACGACGTGCCGCACGACGTGTGCGGAAAGGTGGTGGTGGCGGCCGACGAGTCCGAGCTGCCCATGCTCGAGAAAATTCACGGCATCGGAATGCAGAACGAAATCGAAGACCTCGAGCGCATTGACGCCCACCAGCTCCGGGAAATTGAACCCCACTGCAAAGGCGTTGCTGCGCTGTGGGTCGGGTGCACGGGCATCGTGGACTTCCGTGACGCCACCGAGAAAATGGCTGCGGCGGCACTGGCCATCCAGCCCGGAAGCGAGATCCGCCTCGGGGAGGAGGTCGTGGACCTTGGGGCCGAAGGCGACGGTTCCGTCATACGCACGACCCTGGCTGGGGAAGCGCGGACGTACCACGCCGACAAGGTCGTGGTGTGTGCAGGACTGCAGGCCGACCGTTTGGCCCGAAAGGACGGCGTCGCCCTCAAGGAACGCGTGGTCGGTTTCCGCGGGGATTACTACGAACTCGAGGACCACGCCAAGCACAAGGTCCGCAACCTGATCTACCCGGTGCCCAACCCCGACTTCCCCTTCTTGGGCGTGCACTTCACGCGGATGACCAACGGGGAAATCGAGTGCGGCCCCAACGCCGTGTTTACCTTCAAGCGCGAAGGCTACGGAAAGACCGATTTCGACCTGCGTGACACGATGGAGGCGCTCGGCTACGGCGGCACGTGGAAGTTGTTCTTCAACAACATGGCCTTCGGAATCAACGAGTACCGTCGGGCCTTTTCCAAGCGACTCTTCCTCAAGACGCTTCAGCGGCTCGTGCCGTCGTTGACCATGGACGACATTCGTCCTGGACGTGCGGGCGTTCGCGCGCTTTTGCTGAGCCAAGACGGGGACACGCGCGACGATTTCCGCATCGAAACCACGGACCGGTCCATCCACGTGCTCAACGCGCCTTCTCCAGCCGCCACGGCTTCGCTGGCCATCGGCGATTACGTCGCCGACCGCTTTCAGGAGCGGTTTGGGAATTGAGGTCGACGTCTCTTGTCGTATCTTCAGTAGCGATGAAAAGCCTTCGAATCGTGCTGGCCGTGTGCGTTGGGATCGCAACGCAGACCACCTCGGCCCAAACAACCTTCTTTCCTGACAGCGACGGCAACGGCTACGTTGGCATGTCGGATTTGATGGCTTTCCTCGCAGCCTACAACTTGCCATGGCCTCCTGCCGTTGAACTCGATTGTGGAGGAACGGTCTCCTTTGAGGGGTATGATTACCAAACAGTAGCCATCGGAAGCCAATGCTGGTTTGCCGAAAACGTGCGCTATTTGCCTGCAGTCTTTCCCCCGTCACAAGGCTGGGAGGACGGCTATGGGGCGCACGCGTACGTGCTGGACTACCACGGATTCGACGTGGCGGCCGCCATGGCCACGGCGGGATACCAGACCTACGGCGTCATCTACGACGGCCCCGCAGTTCAGTCTTGGACCTTGTGTCCCACGGGGTGGCACCTTCCGACCTCGGCGGAGTGGTTGTCCCTCTTGAACGAAGTCGGAGGCCAAACCACCGCGGGCCCTGCCCTCAAGGCCAGCTCCGGATGGAACGGCACCAATTCCAGTGGATTCAACGCGCTTCCAGGGGGCTCCCGAAGCAGCGCGGTTGGGTTTCTGTTTGACGGGAGCAACGCGTGGTTTTGGGGTGCCGAACCCTTCGGGAACTACTCAGGACAGGGCCTCCAGCTGTACACGTACGCCAACGGTGCAGTCCTGGACCAGGTTTACACCGGCCACGTTCGGTGCATCCAGGATTGAGTGCTCGATCCGGGCAACAAAAAAGCCTCCCGAAGGAGGCCTCTTTGTTCTAACCAAAACCTAATTCATGTCAGCGATGGGTTCGCTGCCAACCTGAAAAACCGTGTTCACCGTTCAATACGAGACTGACTTCATCAAGGTTTCGCTTTCGCGCACAAAAAAGCCGCTCACTTGTGTGAGCGGCTTTGGGTGTCGGGGCGGCAGGAGTTTTCGCCGCTCGCTCCCGCTCGGGCTCAAGATCCCGGAGGGGGGGATTCACCCAAAGCCGCTGCCTGCTGCGCAGGCGTGCTTCTTTTTTGTTTGCGATTCGCTTGAAAGCAAGCTTTCGCTTTCGCGCACAAAAAAGCCGCTCACTTGTGTGAGCGGCTTTGGGTGTCGGGGCGGCAGGATTCGAACCTGCGATCTCCTGGTCCCAAACCAGGCGCCTTAACCGGGCTGGGCCACGCCCCGCCTCGTGATTGAGGACCGCAAAGATAGTGCAAGCGATTCGATTCGTTGCACCCGGCCGCGTTTTTTCAGATCACTGCTCCCAGCGCCAAAAAGCCTGGTACATGCGCCCGTAATCTTGAGCTACGCCGCCCAGCGGGTACCACCCCTCGGAAGCTTTGGAGTCCAAGCAGGCACGAAACTCTGAATCGTCGCCGGGCAAGGCTTCGAGGTAGCAGAAGTCGTATTCGATGTGGGGGCGACCTTGAGCATAGCACAAGCACGCGCGAGGAGAGTAGGTCGAGGAAGACACGGTTGAAAAGGCGCGAATGCCTTCAATCGTGTAGTACTTGGTGGCATTCCCTGAAGTACCGTTGTCTTCGGTCCAAAAATAATTTTGCGGTCCTGTGCTGTATTGGGCAGAGACGGGCACCAATTCGGCCACCGCGTTGATGTTCAACGCGGCGACTTCGGTTGTCAACATTTGCCAAGGCCCGGGGAGGGCATTGCAATTGGACAAACAATCGAGGAGCCCAAGTCCATTCTCGTCGATCCGCGCCACGGCCACGTCGCTCGAAAGGACAGATGCAGAGAATTCGTTGCCGTATTGCGAGAGCAGGCCTTGCAGGTCTGCCACGCCAATGAGTCCGTCGGCATTGTCGTCGGGGTTGTAGGGCAAGGTGGGAAATTGACCGTAGGCCGAAGCCCCTAAGAAGAGGGTTGCCACCGTCAAAGTCAAAACAGGAAACCGATTCATGTCGTGCGCAGTTTCCTTGAAGGTACGGATGTTATGTCACTTTTCTCGGTTGCGTACGGCCACCAAAACCAGGGCGGCTGTTGCCGGGTTGAGGAGCAACGGGTGCATCACGAGGATGTCGAGAAAGGCGGGGAGCCGGAATTCGCGGTTGGCAATTTCATACGTGTTGCTGCTTTCGCTCACGTTCCATTCTATGAATGCGTCAAGGTAGGCGGGGTTGAGTAGCTCGGTGTAGAGCCAAAACGTGAGCACGTTGACCGCGCCTGCGACCGCACCGGCCCCGACCGCAGCGGGGAGAAGGCCTTTCAGGGAAAGGGACGGGCGATTGAAACGGTTGGAACGCAACAAGTACAGCCACGCGAGAGGCGCTCCCAGAAACAGGTACAGGCCGTAGCTGGGTTCAACAAGTTCGAGGTGCGTGGTTCGGATGCCGGTGAAATGCTCCACGGCAATCCAAGCTGAGCGGAGCAAGCCCAACGTCAGGCCTGCTCGAAGGGTGAATTGAAGGTTCATGTCGCGATCGGGTGATGCTCAAAGTAACAACAACGGAGACCGAACGCGAAAGGCTTGTCGTTTTTTGGGGGGTGGAGTTGAACGCATGGGGTGAAGCACCTGTTCTTTGCATTCCAACACCTTGCCCATGAGCGATTCCATGAGAAAAGTCCGGCAGCTGCATCGCGCCGAAGAGGCGCCGATGGCGGATTTGGTGACGTTTCGTGCGTTGCCGACAGGATCCTTGCCCCAGCTCAATCCGTTCTTGTTCCTGAACCACCACGGGCCGCAGGTGTACCCGCCCCACAACGGGGGGCTGCCGTTTGGGCCGCATCCCCACAAGGGGTTCGAGACCTTGACGTTTGTGTTTGACGGGGAGGTCGCGCACAGCGATTCGACAGGCCAAACCTTCGTCACGGGTCCCGGTGGCGTCCAATGGATGACGGCCGGTCGCGGCATCGAGCATGCGGAGATCTCTCCGGACAGCTTCCTCGAATCAGGCGGTCCGCTCGAGATCATCCAGGTCTGGATGAACTTGCCGGCGGCGCTCAAGCGGTGCGAGCCTTGGTACCGCGGCTACGAAAGCGCCGAGCTCCTGCACGTGTCGGGGCCCGATGCGTCCTGGACATGGCACGTCGTCTCAGGCGAGGTCGACGGGCAGCGGGGCCCGGTCGCGTCCCAAACCGGACTGTTCATGTCGTGGCTGGACCTGACTCCCGGCGCGACTTTCGCGACCTCGGTTCCTGCGGCACGGGGCGTGATGCTGTACGTCGTGCGCGGCGAAGTCGAAGTCAACGGCGTGCCCGCCCAATCCCGGACCACGGTCGAATTGACGAACGGTTCCGGCACCGACCTGGACCTCACGGCCTGGGACGACGGCGCGCTCGTGCTCCTGTGCCACGGCGACGTCATTGACGAGCCGGTCGTCGCCTACGGACCCTTCGTAATGAACACGGAAGAGGAGATCCGAGAAGCGTACTTGGAATACCAGTCCGGGAAGTTCGGACGGGTCGGGGACTGACCGGGCAGGAAAGTCAACCGCGCCCCACCGGCACCTGCAAAACGCAGTCTTTAGAGTTGGCCCATCTTGCCAGCGCGGTAGTTGCGGATGCAGGCGTTGATTTGGTCTTGCGAGTTCATCACAAACGGGCCGTAGCTCACGAGCGGCTCGTTGAGCGGCTGGCCGCCCAAGACCAGGAACTCGGAATCTTCAAGGGCGTGGAAACGCATCACGTCGCCGCCGCGGTCGTACAGGGCAAGTTGCTCGTCGCGGAGGAGGTTGCGGCCCTCACCCTCGAGCTGGCCTTCGATGACGTGCGCGAAGGCGTTGTGCGTGGGGTCGACGGGTAGGTCGAGGCGTCCTCCCGCCGGGAGCGTGATGTGGTAGTAAAAGGCAGGGGTAAATGTGAACACGGGGGAGGTGCACCCTTCGAGGGTGCCGATCATGACTTTGATTTCCGCATCGCCAAGCTCAACGACGGGCGTCTCTTCCCGCATGTGGATGTTGGTCGAAGGGTTGCAGAACTTCTCCTGCGACGGCGTGTTGAGCCAAATCTGAAACCCGTGCACCGTTCCGCCGTCGCGCCGAATCTCGTCGCTCGAGACCTCCTCGTGGATCGCGCCCCGGCCGGAACTGAAGAGCATGAATTCGCCCTTGCGGTAGACGATGTCGTTGGCGAGGCTGTCCGTGTGGCGCCCGCTGCCAGAAATCAAGTAGGTGGTCGGGGTGATGCCGGCGTGGGGGTGGGCCTTGATGTCCATTCCCAAGGTGCCGGGCTCGATCCGCATGGGCCCAAACTCATCCAGCATCACCCACGGCGACACCAGGTCGGTGTGGTTCCCGGCAAACGATCGAATGACGGGCGTGTTTTGGACCATCGTGCTCTTGGCGGTCAGGACGCGCGCAATTGTGCGCTCGCCGCCCTGCGCCCACATGCCCGACGACGCGCGCAAGATGCGAGGGAGCACGAGCGAGGCGCCGACGATGGCGGAACCTTTCAAGAATTCTCGTCGAATCATCCTTCCTAAGGTACGATGCGCAGGCATTTCTGAGAACAGCGTGGTGCACCAAGGGTCCTGCGGTGTTGCGCCACCAAGGTGACCGACCGCTTCCTAAGCCCACCTTACCTTGCTTGAATGAAGGCGTCGCATCGGGATCTGCCTGTCCAAGGGTTGCGTGAAAACGCGTGGGCATTTGCGCTTCTTGTCGGCGTCAACGCGTTGGTGGGCGGCATGGTGGGCATGGAGCGGGTGGTGCTTCCCGAGTTGGCTGGGGAGTTGGGGGTGACCACGGCGGCGGCGGCGACGTCGTTTTTGGTGGCCTTTGGGTTGTCCAAAAGTGCCGCCAACCTCCTTATGGGAAGGCTGGCAAACCGCGTGGGACGCAAGAACTTGCTTGTGGCAGGCTGGGCGTTGGCCTTGCCGGTGCCGTGGATGCTGCTCGGGGCAGAATCGTGGACGGGGGTGGTCGCTGCGAACCTCCTTTTGGGGGCGAGTCAAGGCTTGGCCTGGAGCAGCACGGTCGTGATGAAAATGGACCTGGTCGGCCGACGGCAGCGCGGACTGGCCATGGGCTTGAATGAATTTGCAGGCTACGCGGCCGTGGGGTTGGTGGCGCTTTGGACCGGGCATCTGGCGGCGACGCACGGGCTCAAGCCCTGGCCGTTCTACCTCGGAGGTGCCATGTCCGTGTTGGGGTTGGGGTTGTCGGTCCTGTTTGTGAAGGACACGGTGCCGTGGTCGGCGCTGGAGGCCGACGAGGAGGCGACCCGCGACCCGATTTCCTCCACCGGGGGGCGAAGCAGCCAGTTCGCCCAAACGACGTGGCGCAACCCGACCCTCAGTGCGGTCACGCAGGCGGGGTTCGTCAACAACCTCAACGACGGCATGATGTGGGGCCTGATGCCCATGTACCTCGTTTCAGAGGGCCTGAACCTTCAAGCCGTGGGGTGGGTGGCAGGGGTGTATCCCGTGGTGTGGGGCGTGGGCCAAATCGGAGCCGGACGCCTCGGGGACCTAATGTCGAAGAAGAGGTTGATTGTGGCAGGCATGGCGTTGCAGGGCGCAGTGCTCTTGGCGTTTCCCGCAGCAGGGGACGAGCTTTTTTGGACTGTTCTGGCGGGACTTTTGGGCTTGGGAACGGCCTTGGTCTACCCCAATTTCTTGACTGCAGTTGCGGACGCGACGCGTGCTGAGGAACGTGCGGAAAGCGTCGGGGTGTTCCGGTTTTGGAGGGACATGGGCTACGTGGCCGGGGCCTTGGTCAGTGGCGTGCTGGCCGACGCGTTTGGCTTCGAGGCGGCGATCGCGGCGGTTGGCGCGGCCACGCTCGCATCTGCGGCAGTGGTGCAGGCGCGCATGAGGCCTGAAGTGGGGTCAGCAGGCGGGGCTGTCTGAGTTTTTGACCTTGTTGGAGCACAGCCCAAACGGCGCGTACACCGGACAAAATCCCACCACGCTCGACATCAAAAGCAAGCACCCCACGACAAACAGGCCCAACCCCCAACCTCCGCTGGTCGATTCTTGAAACGACACGTAGCTGCGGTAGTAGAGGTAGATGAACAGGGCCGCAAGCACCATACGGAAGACCCGGTCGAATTTGCCCAAATTTCGTTTCATGCGGACAAGGTAAACAACTTTCAGAGTGGGCGTTGTAACCTTGGGTCATGATCCAACTTCTGAAGGCTTTCTTCGTTTTTTTGGCCGTGAATTTTGCGGGCCTGGCCTTGGGCGGCCTCTTCACAGGCCCGGGGGTTCAATCGCCGTGGTACGCGGCTTTGCCGCAGGCGCCTTGGACGCCGCCGGGGTGGGTGTTTGGTGCCGCATGGACGGCTGTCATGGTGGGGTTCAGTTTCTTCATGGCGGGGGCGTGGACGCACGAGGCCAATTCTGAAAGCCGTCGGGTTTGGATGCGTTTGTTCGCCGCGTCTTGGGTGTTGAACGTGGGCTGGAATCCGGTCTTTTTCACGTGGCATCAGCCGGGCTTCGCCCTCGTGGTGATCGTCACGCTGGCGGCGTTGGTTTCCCGACTTGCGCTGCGTGCGCACCGACTGAGGGCAAGTTGGAGGTGGGGGATTGCGCCTTATTTGATTTGGTTGGCGGTCGCCACGTCGCTGAACGCGTATTCGGCGCTTGCTTGAATCGGCGACGCGGTCGAGGCCAAGGAATAAAAAAAGGCCAGCACACCTGTGCTGACCTTTCAAGCGGAGAGACTGGGACTCGAACCCAGGCGACGGTTGCCCGCCGACAGATTAGCAATCTGCTCCGTTACCACTCCGGCACCTCTCCAATGTTTCCGCACGTTTTTTCGCTCGCTTGCGACTTGCGGGAGGGCAAAAATAGTGAAATCCTTCCATGCACAATGCGACAAAATGCAGGAGTTCGTATCTTAGCTATCCCCGCAGTCGTTTGGCCGCAGGTTTGACCCAATGAAATTCAACACACTCATGAAAAAGTTCCTCTTCCTCGGAGCATTCGCCATCTTCGCTTTGACGGTGTCTGCCCAATCCACTGAAGCTCCTGCCGACAAGAAGGCCAAGACGGAGCAAACGTGCGCCAAAGACGCCAACAAGCCTGCTTGTTCTGCGACTGAAAAGGCGTCTTGCGACAAGTCCAAGTCTGCTGGCTCGTGCTGCAGCAAGTCTGCCGGAGCTTCTGCTTCGACGGACGCCAAGGGCGCTTCTTGCGACAAGTCGAAGTCCACTTCAGGCTGTTGCTCCAAGGGCGCTTCGGCTTCCACGGACGCGAAGGGCGCTTCTTGCAGCAAGTCTGCTTCCAGCGGCTGTTGCTCGAAGGGAGCGGCAGCAAACACTGACGACAAGAAGAGCAAAAAGAGAGGCAACAAGACTTCCGGTCTCTCTGGCAGCAACTGATTGATTTGACCTTGGCTTCGGCCGAGTGAGAAAGGGGCGGCAGAGATGCGGCCCCTTTTTTTGTGGCCTTGGTCGAAGGGAGTGGCGGTTGCGCCACATCTTTGTGCCGAATTTTAGGACGCCGGCGGGCGATCTGTTTGGTCCCATAGCTCAACAGGA
>Ga0181573_10000862_pt1 | contig 31286 bp, 17 predicted proteins | sample 101ome_25_FD_148643 | JGI IMG/M metagenome (GOLD analysis project Ga0181573, IMG submission 148643) | Coastal salt marsh microbial communities from the Groves Creek Marsh, Skidaway Island, Georgia - 101409BT metaG (spades assembly) | ecosystem: Environmental > Aquatic > Marine > Intertidal zone...
CAAGGCCATCATCGGCGCGAGCGGCGGCAACCGCGTCGAGGCGCTCATCGAGGCGTCTGGCAAGCTCAAGGCGCTCGACGAGATGCTCCCCCGCATGCGCGCGGGTGGTCACAAGGTTCTCATCTTTTCCCAGTTTACCATGATGCTCGACATGCTCGAGGAGTTCTGCGAGGCTCGCGGCCACGCGCACCTCCGTCTCGACGGTAGCACCTCCCTCGCGAGGCGCAGGTATGAGACTGCCCTCTTCAACAAGCCGGATGGCAGGCATTTCGTCTACCTCTGCTCCACGCGCGCGGGTGGTCTCGGTATCAACTTGCAGTCCGCGGACACCGTCATCCTGGCGGATCCCGACTGGAACCCGACCTACGATCAGCAGGCTCAGGATCGCGCGCACCGCCTCGGGCAGAAGCGACCGGTGACGGTTATTCGCATGTGCCACGCCAACTCTGTCGAGGAAGGCATCCTTGCGGTGGCTGCCCGTAAGGCTGGACTCGCCGCGGCGGTGCTCGCGGGCCTCGAGGCTGGTGCCGACGTCGAGGCTCTCGATGCCGCCGCCGCTGCTGCGGGAGAGGATCCCGCCGCCGCCGCGAAGCTTTCCTTCGCAGAGCTTCGCGAGATCATCATGTCTGGAGCCAACGCGGCTGACCTCCCCGGTCCCCCTGAGAGGAAGACGACCCGCTCTTCCAAGACCCCAGCCAAGACACCCGCCAAGTCGACAGTAGATGCGCAGGCGGATGGTGCCGCGGCGCTCGCCAGGGCGGCGCAGAGCACCGGCAAGAAGGGGCACTACCAGTGGGAGGGCATGGACTACACGTCCAGTGCCGCCAAGAGTAACAAGAAGGACATCGCCGATCTCTGGGTGGAGCAGCTCGGAGACACGCGCCGCAACCGCGTGTCCACCGTCGAAATGGTCGACGCCGGATTCGGCCTCGGCATGCAGGCCGTGTCCAGGGCGTCGCTTCAGGAGGCGCGCGAGGCTGAGGACCGCGAACGCCGAGCGGCTTCGGCTCGCGAGTCTGCTCGACTCCGAGCGGCTGACAAGGCGTCGCGACACGAGACTGTTTGCTGCGAGTGCAAGGGCGACGAGGAGGGCGGGTGCAACAAGCCCCCTCCCGCGTTTCTCGCCCCGGATGTCGCCGCCGAGCGTCTCCGATGCCGCAACTGCCCGAGGACCATGTCTCTCGGCTGCGCCAGGCTCGTAACCCGCCCCAGGATGGGTTGGCAGTGCCCCCAGCACCACTGCAAGAGCTGCAACCGCACGGCGAGCGAGGCCGGCGGTTTGCTGTTCCGATGCGTGGATTGCCCAACCGCGTTCTGCGCCGAGTGCAACGGCGAAACCCCTTTCGACGCCGTCGAGGGTAACCCTGAGTGGGAGGCTCTCGGGTTCTACCTCCCGAAGTCGTTCGAGTACGTGCGCTGCAACGACTGCGTCATCGAGAAGGAGATTCGGGACAGGGAGGAGAAGAAAAGGCGCGAAGCCGAGGAGCGGGAGATGAGGAGGAACCCCAAGCTCGCCAAGCAGAAGAGGGAGGCTGAGGCCAAGGCTAAGGCTGAGGCTGAGCGAAAGGCAAAGGAAGCCGAGGAGCAGGCGCGCGCCGAGGCCGAGGCAAAGGCAAAGGCTGAGGAGGAGGCAAAGAAGCCCAAGCCCCCGCCCAAGCCCCGGGCTCCCGGGCAGTCCGTCAGGTGCGAGGTGTGCGCCCGCGCCAAGAAGGGTGGATGCGGTACCGAGAAGGCGCACTCGAAGTGTCTCAAGCTCAAGCAGAACGGAGGCGACATCGACATCGATAAGCCGGGGGTTGCCAAGGCTCCCGCCACCACAGCTCCTCCTGCCAAGCCTCCTCCCCCGTCCAACTCGAAGGACAAGAAGAGGAAACGTTGAGCTCAGCAGATAACGAACAGGAATAACCAACCATTCACGAATTCTTTCAACATAGTCATCAAACTTTTTTATCAACACGTGCTTTCACGTCATCGTAGTAAGTGTTAAGAGTTATATCTTCATCACGTCGTGCGGCGCCCCCTCAAGCAGTGCGCCCCCGGGAACCCAGAAGCCCCCGAAAGGGAAAAAAATGTTTTCGGGCAAGTCGTGCAAGTCAACCGCTCGTGAAGTCCGAGCGCGTTGACTACCGCTGTCCTTTGCCGAAATCCCCCATTACGCCACGGTCGGGGGCATTCTCTTTCTCAGTCTGCTCAACTGCCACCACCGGAACACACAACCCACGGTGAGCGCAGAGTAATACCAAACGATGGACCACCAGATTCCCATCAGCGTGATGCCCGTGGCGCTCTGATTCGCCACCCAGAGCGCCACAAGCGCCGCCGCGCCCCCGACGTAGAAGATGAAGTTTACCGCGTTCGCATCTCCTCGCCCGATCAGGCCACCCTCGAGGGTCTTGTACCAGTACGTCGCCACGGATGCAATCAGGAGAAAATAAGGAGCCAGCGCGGTGTTGACCACCATGGGATCCGGGGTGTACGCGAAGAGGAGCTCCTTCCTGAACACCCAGAAGAGGGCGGAGATGGCGGAGAAAATAACCCCTCCGAGAATGGTGAGCGCCTTGCCCGCCGCCGACGCAGCCTCGTCGCCGACGGATACGAAGAGCCTGGCGCAGAGAGCGTTGCAGACGGTGGTGAGCGCGCCCGCCGAGATGGACAGGATGCTGAGCAGCTGGAAGAGCAAGACGTGCGCCGCACCCTCAAACACCCCGAGCCTCGCGGCGAGGGAACCCGTTAGGGCCCAAACGACCACGACGTTCGCGACCCTTCCCATGTACGACCCGGTTTCCTTCGTGTACTCCATCGCCACCTTCTTGTTGAAGTTGTACGCCATGGGTTCCACAAACTGAACCGGCTCCTTCGGCTCTTCCTGAATGTCGAGTTCGTTCACCGTCACGGACCCGGTCTCGGAACCGAAAAACATGGCTCGCTTCTTCCCAACGAACGCCTGATACGACATGAGAATCGCACTCGCGTACTGCGCGGTGACGGTCGCCAGCGCCGCGCCCTTCATGCCCAGGCCAAATGTGAACATGAGCAGAGGGTCCAAAATCAGGTTGACGATGCCCGAGAGCATGACCGCGATGAACGGCGTTTTTGCATCCCTCGCCGCCTGGAAACCGCCGCCAAGTGCGACGACCATACCCACCGCGGGCACGCCGATCGCGCGCAGTTGCATGTAATTAGCCGCGGGCGCCACCACGCTCTCCGGGGCTCCAATCAGGTTGACGATCAAGGTGGGAAAGGCTGCGACCAGCAAACCGCACGCCAAGCCGAAGGCGACGGTGGTTCCCACGACGGCGATGAGCGTGCCGCCCGCTGTGGTCTTCTCACCGGGTTTAAGGGTACCTGAGCGTCTGTGTGCCTCGTCCAGCTCGAGAGCGACGGCGATCTTGCGCGTCGCGGCCGTGCCGAAGCCGTACGCGACGATCACTGCGATGACGCAGCCGTAGAGGGTGGTGTTGGGCCCGAGCGCGGAGAGCTCGGTGGTGCCGAGGGCGGCGACCCAGAAGGTGTCGATGGAGCCGAGAACAGGCTCGGCAACCATGGTCGCGGCGCAGACGCCCAGTTGGATTAATGTCGAGGCGCTCATGGCGGTGTTCCACCCCAGCTGGGACGGGGACACGGTGACCTCCGGCGAGGTCGGGCCCGGCACGGCGGCGTCGGCGCGGCGCAAAACGCGGCGCGACGGCCTCTGCGTCAGCCGCCTCCAGCGCACCTCTCCGTGTCCGACGGCCACATCGTGGTCGTTGGTCCTCTGAAAGGCGCTCGACAGGTGCGTCTTCACGGCGGCCGAGCGTGAACGCGTCGAGGCACGCGCTCCACCCCGCAGGTGAGTCACATCTTTTTCAAACCGGCCGCGAGTGCGCGCCGCACCCGCCGGCGCGGCGCTGATCGGCCCCTGGTTCACCAACAGGGTCGACATTCTGACATACAAGCCTCGAGATGGCGCTTCGAGGTCCACGGGCGAGGGATGAGCGGGAGAACGCGTGACAAAAGTCGTTGTTCGCTGCTGCAATCGCTCGTTTCGCGCCCTATGTTCTGTCGTGATCAGGCGTCAGGCTGGCGACCCTTCGCTTCCCGAGTGAGTCACGCACGCCATTTTTGGGCGATTTTTCCTCTGTTTTCATCCAACTGTTTGCCGCATGAGAAAAATGGGTAATTCCGGGAAATGACGAGACAACGTCGCAGTCGGGTGGCACGATCGTCAACCATAAATAACTTTCTCATTTCTTCTTCCCGCCCTTCGGGTCCTTCGCCGCCGCCGCCGCCGCCGCCGCTTCCCTCGCCAGCCTTTCTTCCTCGTCCCTCTTGTCGCGCTCATCCCACGCCACCTTCATGTCGCTCAGTTCCTGGGTCACCTCGGCGAGCTCCTTCCTGAGGCGGCCGATCTCGGCGACCCGCAGCTCCTCCTCCTCGTCGAAACGCTTCTTACGCTTGGTCACGTCCAACTCCTTGGCAGCCTCCCACGCCGCGCGTTCCTCCCGCGCGGCCCTCGCCGACGACGTCTTCAGCTCGTGTCTCTCGGCCGCGAGCCTCCTGCGCAGAACGGCTCGCGCGGCGCTCTTGCGGCTCGTCTCGCAACCCGGGTCGTCCTCCTCCGACGCCTCGCACGTCTTGAGCGTCGCCACGCACTCCTCACCGCGCGCCGTCGACGACGGGATGACCTGGAACTCGTTCTTGGCGTCGGCGTTCGCACCCCGCGCGAGAAGCTCGGCGCACAACCGCTCGTGGCTCCCCGTGGCCGCCATGTGCAGCGGCGAGTTACGGAGATCGCCTTTGGTGTTTACGCCGGCACCCGCGTTCAGGAGGACGGACGCGACATCCCCGTCGCCGTGGTAGCACGCCCAGTGCAGCGCCGTGTCGCCGTTCGTCTTCTTGGCGTTGGGATCGGCGCCGCGGTCCAACAGGTTCATGATCGCGTCGACGCCGGCCCGCTCGGCGGCGGCGACAATCAGCGGCGTCGCGCCGGATTCCGGATGGGGAAGGTCGACGTCGACGCCCTCCGAGAGGATCGCGCGGTCGATCGCGGCGACGTCCCCTCGCGCGGCCGCGTCAAAGATATCGACGGGCGTTGCATCCACGAGCTCCGACTCGGGCTCCGGCGCGTCGCCTTGGGTGGCTTCGGGCTCCTCTCCCTCGGCAACGCCTTCGGGCTCCCCTCCCTCGGCAACGCCTTCGGGCGCGGGTTCCGCATCGGCCTCGGCGTCGGGCGCGGGCTCCGCGTCCACGGGCTTATCCTGCGTCTCGTCAGCCGGGTTAGGATCCACTGCGGGTTGAGAACCGGGGATGGTGTCAGCGCGGCTCTTGCTCGGGTCGTCGCGGAGGGGGCTTCGATGATGCCTAAAACGGGTCTCGACCGGGTTGGGCTCGGTGTGAGGTCAGGTTGGGGAAAGCTCGTGTCCACGGGGGTTCGCGCACGCACCGGCATCAGCGGTCGTCATGGTTCCGACTCGATGTCTGGTCTCCGGGTTCGGCTGAGCGCGGGTCGGTGTGGTCCCGGGCTCCCCGTTCAAAAAGTTTCTCGACGGGGCTGGCGTCCCTGCCACAGACGGCGAAGATTTCTCCACGTCACAACGCGTGGCACCGGCTGCCGCGATGGTCGCGATTCGGGCGGTTCGGCGTGTCCTCGCGGCGGTGTTCGCGCTGGCACTGACTCTCGCGTCCACCGCCGAGGCCAAGAAAGAGGTTCCCCAGGTGTTGTGCGAGTCGTGCAGAGCGACGCTGACGGAGTTGCGTACCATGGTGGACAAGACCGCCAAGAAGCAGGGCAGAGAGAACGCGGTGACGGACGCGATGGAGGCGATCTGCGAGGACATGTACAACTTTCGCACGTACGCGTATCCTCCGCCTCAGATGCAAAAGGGGTGCCGGACCATCATGGACAGGCACGAGGAGGACATCGAGACGGCGTTGTGGAGGGGCGACGAGAACCTGGTGGAGTTCATCTGCGGTCGGCCGAAGGGCGCGTGTCACGGGGTGGATATGTCGGAAGAGGCTATGAACAGCAAGCCGATGGAGATCGTCAAGGAGCTCGGCGACGACGACGAGTTGTGACGATAGCGTGTGTTTTCTTCCGGTTTCAGTTATTATGATAACCAGCTCTACAGCACTCTAAACGGTATTCACATCCCCCGTACTCTGCCTCTTCATCTTCATTTTTCTTCTCCCAACACAAAGCACTCCCAGGTTATGAATTTAACCGAAGATGTTGTTGTGGCCGGGGTCGGCGAGGTGGGTGAAGAGGTTGTCGACGGGACCGGTGCCGGTGGAGATGGCCTGCGCGAAGCAACCCACGATGGCAACCATGGCGAGGCGGCCGTTAGCGATCTCCTTGCGCTTGAGCTCCTCAGCCTTCTTGGGGTCCTTGGCGTAGCCCATGGGGTCGAAGAGGCCCTTAGGGTAGCCGACGTCGGTGTTGGTGTCGCCCTTGTTGGCACCGGTGAGGGGATCCTCGTTCATGGTGCCGGGGGCCTTCATGTCCTGCCAGCGGCGGACCTCGGCCCAGTTCATCATGGCCATCTGCACGAAGAACAGGGGACCGGCGCCGAGCCAGTAGCCGTCCCACTTGCCGGCATCGATCCAGTTGGGGAGGTCGGCCATGCCGATCTTGGTGAGGAGCTCGGGGCCGACCATGCCGGCGAGGCCGAGCATCGCCCAGCGGCAGTGCATGAGCTCAGCCTGGACGAACCACTTGAGGTTCTCGGGATCCGCGCCGAGGTTGAGGGGATCGAAACCGTAGTCGCAGGGGAGGGTGCCGTCGAGGTGAGCGGGCGCGGGGGAGCCGGGAAGCCAGGTGGGGCGGGCCGCGGCGACCACGCCGACGCGCACGGAGGCGCGAGCCTTGGAGGCAACGCCGCGGGGGCGGACGGTGCGGGACTTCTGGGTGAGCCTGCAGTTTTCGTGGGTGAGGATGCGGGGACGGGGAGGTCAGCGAGACGTTCGGCGGTTCCGAAGGGCTTGGAACGAGCCGCGAACGACGCGTGTTCGGACGGATCGAGCATGACACGCGCTGGGTTGCATCGCGAGACGACTTATCGTCGATTATTCCCGATCGCTCGAGGGATCAGCGCAGGGCCAGGCCCTGCCGATTACCACTCCAGCGCGTGTTACCCAAAAACCGATGACAAAGACGTCAACGGACGCAGGCGAAAGGCGCGCCGAGAGATTATCGCGCGGATCACGTACCCGGCGGCGAGCTGCTGAGCAACGATGGACGCCATCTTGACCTTTATAGAGGTTGTAAGGTGGTTTGAAGTGTGCGGGAATGGCGTCCAAGGGCCGCCGGCGGCAGCTTTTATTCAAGCCAAAACGACAGCCCGTATCTTGCAATCGGATTTGATTGGTGGTTTTCGGCGTTGGCCAATCAGAAACGAGGATTCGACAGATGGAACGCGGCTGAGTTTAATTCAAGAATGGTGGTTTTCCCGAGGCGATACGATGGCGCCACCGGCCCGACGACGATGGGTCCGACAACGATGACTCACCGCCTGGCACGTTTTTCGCGTTGGTGACAAAACCGCTTTTCGACGCGCTTTTTCCCAGCCAAACGGCAGAACGTCGCGCGCCATGGCGGCCGCCACGCTCCGTCTCGGGGTCATCGCGTCCGCGCGACGGACCGTGAACCTCACCTCGAGACTCAATCGCGATTCGTCTCTCGCGACGCCCGCGTTCCAGGCTGTTCGCTCGCGTAAATCCGTGAGGGCGTTCGCCTCGGAGAACTGCTGAGACACACCTTCCATGCAGAACGTGCCCGGTAGGTGGTCGCAACCCCGAGGTCCTCCCGTCTACGCTCGAAGTCGTCATCAATCAATCAAACGGACACTGATTCGTCCTCATCCCCACGCCTCGCCCTCTTTTCGACCAGTCGTCATCGCCGACGAGGCAGTTCTGCGTGCGTTGAAAAACCCAACCTTCATCGACGTCCGTGGTCCGGGAGAGGTTGAGGCCAAGCCTGGTCCTGTAGGCGCCCTGAACGTGACTTGGGACACGTCCACGTGCACGTTCTTCGACCCGTCTCTCCTCCCGGCCGATAAGACTAACCCCGTGGTTGTCTTCTGAGGCGTGGGAGGAAGAGCTTCCAAGGCGAAGGTCTTCCTCGAAGAATCAGGATACAGCGAAGTGTATAATGGCGGCGGCTTCGACCGAGTCCGGCAGATTTTCGGACTATAACTGAGACCGTTTCGTGCTGCCTCGCTCGACGATGTGATGGACGCCCACGAAATCCTTCGGAAGTGGACGCGCCCTGATGTTGCCGTCGCGCAGAGGTGACGCGGTGTAAAAATTAACATTCAGCGATATCTCCCCTCTGTTGCTTACAAAGCGCAAAGCGTGCTCTCAGCGCGCGCCATCATCTCATGAATAATCGATTCCCCGCATGCCCCCGCGCCTTGTTGTAGTCTTTCTCGACACGGTCGACGCTAATCTCAGTCGCCATCGTCGTGAAGCTGCTTGGTGATGATGGAGGCCCACTCGCCCTGGGAATACGCCAGTTTCACCTCCGACTCCGACAGGGACCTCAGCCTGCTACCCGCCTTGTCCAGCTTCGGCCTGCCCGTCATGCACACCCCAAACGGGCTCGCCATGTGCGCATCCTCCATGACCGAGCTAGGCGGCACCCCCACCGGGATCATGCCGTGCTGGAGGAAGAATCCATGGAACGACTGAAGGATGGCCTCGTGGCCGCCATAGCCGCGCCCCACGCCCCCCACGGACGTGAACGCCGAACCAACCTTGCCCTTGAGCAGACATCCGTTCGTCTGAAACTCCGTCAGGGAGTCGAAGAAGTAGCTCACCTCTGCACACATGCGGCCCTGCCTGCCGGGCCCGCCGATGATCACGCAGTCGCTCTGCATGATGACCTCCGGCGTTGCAACGGGCGCGTCCAGGACACCCTCGTCGAACGTACCGGGCGCATCGCCCAGCACGGGATCTCTGATGCGGTACACGGTCACCTCCGCGCCTTCGACCTGCGTTGCGGGGAGTGTGTGGGAGGTCCAGCGTTCAAGGGTGTTGTTTTTCGGGTCGGGCGGGAATAGGTGGTACCCTCGGCAACCTCGATCGGGGCTTCCGGCGGGCGGGTTGCGAACGCACCTGACGCACGCCCTCGGCGATCACGTTCGCGAGGGTCACGAGACGCCCGCGGCGACTGTAGTAGATCACGGCAACCTACGGACGGGTTGGGATGCGGGGTCGTGAGCCGGGTTCTCGGCTGAGTGTGGTTACAGTGTGGAATGTCGATCGCTGGCCCTCGGGTCGAAGATCTTGCCGAGGAGGCGCGCGCAGACAGCGAAATGAACGCACCTTGAAGCCCATCTTGCTATTTGCGGTGATCCAAAGAGCGAGGCACTCCGCAACCGCCCGAGCGTCACGCGGCGCTGGTCCGGAGTGCCCCCGACGAACCCCGCCTTGGAATTGGATTATTCCGCCGGCTGCCGGAAATCGACACACGGACGACGAGTTCGCGCGAGAGGAACGAAAAGTGACAACGCCCGGGGTCGGTGGCTCAGACCGCTCCGGCGCCGTATCGTGGCCGGGAAGCGTCAGCGGAGAGCGGAGTACGACGCAAGCGGGAAGAGGAAGCACCCGGCGACGCGATGGCGATTCTCGCGCATTCGGGCTCGCAAGCCGATGGAGACGGCGACGGCTTCGGAATTGACGACGGGAGAATCGGGCGAGACCACCGCTCGTGCTTCGTGGTGGACCAGGTGGTGAGCTCCGCGTCGGTGACGCACGCGGTTTGGGGCAGGTTTCGTCGATCCGATGCCAACGACGTGGTGCTTGGCAAGACTGACCAGCTCCAGCTCCTGGTCCTGGCACCCGCGGGCGACGGAACCGAGCGCATGCGACTCGCGCACCAGCAGCCCCTGCACGGCACCCTCGTGGACCTTCGGGTCATCCCGTGCGCCACCGCGAACGGCGGGGGTTCCGCGGGCGCGGACCTGCTCGGAATCCTCTCCGACTCTGGCAAGCTGTCCATCGTCGGGTTCGACCGCGTTAACCGCAGGTTCGCGCCCGTCAGGCAGCTCCACCTGGCGCCGCCCGGGATCCCGTCGTTGTACAAGGAATCGATATCCACGGGAACGCAGTACACGGGAATCGACGACGCGCTCGCGGCGGCGACGGATCCTCCGTTCTTCTCGTCCCTGGCGGTGGACCCCGAGGCGAGGTGCGTCGCGGTGAGGTGCGACACGCACGTCAGCGTGTTCTTCACCTCCCACGCGCTACCCTGCGACGGGGAGATGGACGGGTCCTCGTCCGCTTCTTTGACGACTTTGACGGACGGGAGTAACCACCGCTCGGCGAAAAACCCGGTGACTCCGATCGAGTTCGACTCGTCGGGTACGCCGCTCCGACCGAAGGGGTGCATCGTGCTGGACGCCGCGTTCGCTCGGACGACGGGAACCCGCGAGCGGAGGCCGTGTCTGGTGTTGCTCCTCATGGACGAGGACCCGGATGATCCCGACCATCCGCTCAGGGACCGCGAGTTGAGGGTGCCGCACGTCGACGTGTTTCACAACCTGCAGAGGCGGAGCCTCCGGGAAGCGCCGACGACTTCGGAATGGGAAGAGAATGGCGACGGCATCGGGATCGAGGCGCATCCGAGGGGTCTGTACGACACGGCCACCGCGCCCACGTACAGGATCAGGCTGCTGGACGCGATCGTTCCCAGGGGTCTTCGCACCAGGCTGGTGGAGCCGCCCCCGGGGTACGAGGGCGCACCTTTCGTCGGCGTCTGGGGATTTGGCGCGATGATATCCATCGACGTATCCGACGCTGGCGGAGCCGATGGGACGATGCCGAGGGTCATGCATCGCGCGCACGACACGGCGGAGGAGGATTCCAACCTCGGACCCGGGTTCAGGCGGTGGGTGTGGAACCGGGCGTGGGTCACCGCGGACACCCGCGAGACCGGGGGTGTTGGTGGACCCGCGATACACTCAAAGACACACTCAAACACGGGGGTTGTCGTCACGCACGGTCGTTGGGTGTGGAGGGGACTGGTCGCCACCGGATCGCCGACGGATAAGCGCGCCGTCTTGCGCGTGAAGCTCGCGATGGACCGCGATGGGTCATCCATTGAACTCGACCGCGGCTTATCCGTCCGGCTGATGGGCGTCGATTCGCCCGCCGCGGCCCTCGCACTCGGCCGAGTCGCCGGCAGGAGGACCGAACCGGTGGCCGTGTTCGGTCGTAACGGAGCCGTGGATGTGGTCTCCGTGCCCGCGAATTCAGAGCCGGCGGTGGTCTCGAAGACGTCGCGGCATGCGCCAGACGCGACTGCGCTCCTGTGCAACCTGGACCACTTCGACAGGGTCCCGCCCAGGGGGGACATCACCGAGATCGTGTCCGCGACCGACGCGTCGCAGTCGAGGGACCAGACCGACTCCAACCCTTCGTACATCCTCGCCACGGGCGGTGCATTGACGCGCGTCGCGCTCGGCGTGGCCGCATCCGTCGTCCCGGTATCGCCGACCGGGTTTGAGAGCGTCGCGTCGATGTGGGGGTTACGATTCAGTCGCGGATCAGTCGCGGAGTCGTTGCTCGTGCTCGCATTCTCCGAGCAGACCCGCGTGTTCGCCGTCGGACGCGAGGACGGTTCGACCTTCGAGGAGGTGGCGAACGGCGCGGGCGTCGACACCGGGGAGACCACGGTGGCGTGCGGAGAATTCGGCGACGACGTCTTCGCGCAGGTCACGCCGCGCAGGGTGCACCTGTGCCGAGCGTCCGACAAGATGAGGATGAGCACGTGGGACCCGGGCATGGGCGCCGGCGGCATCGGCGCGGCGACTGTCGCGTCACACGGCCGCGTCGCGCTCGCACTTCCCCGGCGGGGATCCGTCGTGGTCCTCGCGTGCAGACGCCGGGGAGCGATCGAGGCGAGACGCACGAGGAGCTACGCGGCTGCCGCGGCGCAGAGCAACACTCGCGAGCTGGTCGCCCTCGCGGAGCTGAGCTATCGCCACGAGCCGTCGTGTCTGGTGGTCCCGTCGCCGCCCCTGGCTTCGATGATGCTGGACGCGATGCACGGGATGGACGCCAGGGTGTCGTCGTCGAGCGCGCTCGGTAGCACCCGGTGGAGCATGGTGCTCACGGGAACGTACGGTGGCAGCCTGGACGTGGTCGTGGTACGCGAGAGAGACGAGGGGTACGACTCGAGCAGGGGCGACGAGGTTCCGCCGCTGCCCGGGACGGAGGGGACCGAGATTGCGTGCGAGACGACCCTGCCCCTGAGGGACGATTCGTATTCGTCGAGTAACCTGGCGGCTGATTCGTTCGCGAGGTCGGCGGGGGTTCCATCATATATGGTTCCATCCGCGGTTCACGTCGCGAGATGGGGCGACGACGGCGAGATGGGGCGGCCGGTGGTGCTGTTGGCCACCAGGAGCGGCGAGATACTCGGCGTCGAGCCGGTTCCGGTGACTCCCGACGCGTGCTCCCCGCTCCCTCGCCCGCCCTCGCCGCCGCCGCCGCCTCCGCGCCGGCTCGTCCACACGGACGACGCAGCTGGCGGCGTCTACGGCGACGAGGTGGAGGTGGTCGCCATCGGCGTAGACGCGTCGCACGCACACGACGCGCTCAATCCCTTGGAGTTGGCGCTGTCAGAGCCGAAACCGGGTGTAGACGCCCGACCATCGCGCAACCGGTCAGAGGAACCGGTGGATACATCCGCCGGGGAACCGGTCGTATATCCGGCGGGGACGACAGCCAAAGAGACGGCCAAAGACGGCTCCCCTCTTCGCGTCACCTCGCGCAGGAAACTTTGCGAATCCCCACTGGCGCTGGTTCCTCTGGGAGAGGCCACGTGCCCCGAGGGTCCCGTGCTCGTCCTCGGTCACGGCGATTCGTGGCTCGCGCGTCGCTCCCCCGGGTGTCAGCGAATGAGCGTGGTTCGGCTCGACGCGCCCCCGGGGATAGCGACGGCGACAAAGTTCTCGCCGCCGGTGAGCGACCCGGAGATTAGGAGATCGAGGGGCGACTCGGCGCTGGCGGTCGTCGACGGAAGACTGGCGCTCGTGTCTCCCGACCTGGAGCAGAGCGACGCCGCCTCTCGTTGCGACGCGGATGCCAGACTGGGCGAGGATGGCCGGGTGTCCAACGTCAAGTTTTTGTGCCAGGACATCGCCACGGGTCGCGCCGTGACGGTGACACCGTACTGGGTTCCCCACGAGGACGACGAGAACGATCCGGCCAAGATAGACGACGAGGATGCGCATACGGTTTGGGAGATCAGGGCGTGGCCGCCGTCTTCGCGCCCACCCGAGGAGGCGGAGGATGACGATGACCGGTCCCTGGCGTCGGACTACGTCCTCGACGCTCGACCCAGCCCGCGGTTCCGCGTGACCGCCCTGGCGTCGTGTCATCCACCCAAGGGTGTGATTGGCGGTATCATCGCGGTCGGGACGAGCCAGCTTCCCGTGACGTACAAGCGCAGGCAACTCGGCCCGCCGGAACCTGAGGGTCGGTTGTTCATCTTCCGACTCGCGGACAACGACGACAAAAGGAACCCGTGCGGACCTTGCCTCGCGCAGGCGGCGTGCATCGCGCTCCCATCTCCCGCGACGTGCATCGCGACCGCGGGTCCCGGAGTTCTATTCGCCGGGTCCGGAAACAGGGTGTACTGCATCAGAATCGGTCCGAGAGACGACGACGATGACGTACCGGCCAGGATCCCGGATGACATAAGGGAGCTGGGTCCGGGAGATCCGAGGTTTGACGCCGCTTACCTGTCCCAGTCTCTGAGCGTCACCCTCGTGGCGCAGACCACCGCACGCCGCGGTGTCACCAGCCTCGCCGTGGGTCCGCCGCCCACACGGTCCGACGGTTTCGTCGGCGGCGTCGGTTCACATTCCCGGGGACATTACCCGATGCTCGGCGGGGAAGCCGACGTGTCCGAGGAGGAGGGGTACGTGCCCGTGGCAATCGCGGGCGCGAGGGAGAGCATCGCCCTGAGCGTTTTGAAGACGGTGGACACCGACGCGGCGTCGAGGTTATCGTACCCCGAGTTCACCCCGATGGCGACGGACGCCACCGTTCGCACGGTGCGGGCCATGGCGATGCGTCGGCGAGGGGAAGTCGCGGGGGTGGACGCGGCGGGGAGAATTTTCGTGCTTCAGAACAGAAACGCGCCGACTAAGAAAAGGTCCGCGGACGAGCCGGAGGATGAGAATAACGGAAACGCGGGCAGGAGGAAACACGGGCCGTGTTCCCCCGAGACGAACTTGACGATCGCGGCGAGTTTCACCCTCCGAACCTCCCCGACGGCGATGACGCTGCTGCCGAACCGTTCGCCGGGAAACACGGCTTTTGCGTACCCGGAACCGCCCCTCGCCCCCGACGCCCGCGCGCGCTTCGATCGGCTCGCCGCCGGCCCCTTCGGCATCGGGCGTTCCTTTCTCGTCGGTACGGCGGAAGGCGGCCTGTGCCTGGTGGCTCAGGTGGCGGAGCGCGACTGGGCGGTGTTGCGCGAGGTTCAATCCCTCGCCAGGCGTCACCCGCTCACGGCGCCGGTGCTCGGGGCGCCGCACGAAAACGCGCGCGGGGCGTGGCCGCCGCGGGTCGGCTTCGGTCCCCCGGGTCCACCCGCGCCGCTGTGGCCGTCCGTGGCCGAGGTTGGCGGCGGGGCATTTGGGTCGGGCCCGGCGGCGCCCGAGGTGATCGACGGGTCCCTGCTGCGGGAGGTGCTCGAGTTACCGGAGCGGGCGCAGAGGGAGTTGTTGGGCTCGGGCGCGTCGCCCCTGCCCGTGGAGACGGTCCTGGGGTTGATCCAGCGGGTGCTCGAGACGTGACGGCTGTATCTTGTACTTTTATCGTGTATTTCATGTCGTGGATTCATCATCAGCCTCGATTCATCATCAGCCTCGCCTCCCGTCCGCGCGTCGTGTTCGGCACCGAGCCGCCCGTCGTATCTCCTCTCAATCTCGGGTCACCGCTCAGGCGCAGGCCTGGTGCTCCTTCTCGTATTCAGCGACCGCCTGTTGGCAGTGGTGGAGGTGGCTCACGGGCTCCCAGGTGGTCTGCTCGTCGCCGTGACCCTGCCAGAGCACCTTGTACTGGACGGCGCCGTCGTCGAAGACTCGCTTGCCGACTATGGCGCTCACGGGGTACTCCTTCGTGATTTTGACCTGGTTCGCGGCTTCGCGGGTCTTCCAGCCCGCGGTCTTGTCGTGGATCCAGTCCTTGCACTCGGTGATGCCGCGGCGGGACATGGCGTTCTTGGCGCCCTGTTCGGTGCACTTGAAGTGCCTGATGATCTCCTTCAGGGTGTGGCTCTTGGCGGTAGATTCCACGAGCCACGTGTAGTCGTGGTGAACCTGTCGGTATTTCAAAGCGGGGTTGCCGAGTCAAGGTCGTGGCTTCTCTTTCCCGGACGACGGCGCTCGCTCGCGGGGGCGAGCGGGGACGAAGGGCGTCGGCGATCGACGCGAATCCGACGAGCGAAGATTCGATCGTCCACGGGGGCGTGCGCGCCCGAAACTCGTCGCGCGTCGTAGCGCTGGCGCGCTCTCGGGGGTTCCGCGAAAGGAAAAGGGAACCTTCGAAGGGTTTGGAAAGGCGGCGCGCGGTCACGGCGCTCACCTCGTGGGGCATGTGGGACTTCTCAACGTGGCTCTCGTGCTGGGCCATGGCGTCGTGCGGGTGGTGCGGTGTGGGGGCTTGGGGGTCGGGTGGACGGGGGTCAGCGTACTGCCGGTGCCGCGCGCTTAACAAGTGGTCGGCCGAGTTGTAGAGGAAGCGTGTCATGGGAATTGACCACGAAACCAAGACGCTTCCCCGTTTAAAAATCCCAAGAAGACGCGGTGCAGTGCTGTCCAAGGAACGGAACCGAGGAGGTGGGTCCTCGGTGTCGACGAAACGTCGCGACGACGTGGTCTACTATGATAATGCGCGTGCTAATGATACAGAACGTCCGAGTCCGTTCGCGCTACCAGAACCAGGACGATTTGGTGTCCTCGCTCTGCGCCCTGTCCCTCTCGGCCAGCTCCTCCTCCGTCGGGACCTTGTCCCCGAACCGTTTCCTCCAGCGCACTCCGGCTTCCTGCGGTTGGACACCGGGGGGTTCCATCGACGTGAGCGACGACACGCGGGGCGGGGTGGGGGGATATCACGCGGGGGCATCTGCGCGCATCTACGCGCATCTGCGGGGTGGTGTTCGATCTCACCTTCGGGTCCATGAGGTTCCAGTACGGCTTGGCGCGTTCCTCCTTTGCGTCGGCGACGACGGGCGCCTTTGAGCTGAGCCCCTGGCCCGACCGCTTGCGGCTGTCCATGCACGCCCAGATGGCGTCCCATCGACCCTCGCACGAATCGAGCTCGCCGTAGCGGTAGTATCGGGTAAACTGAAACGCCGGCGCTGCGCGTGAAGGAGTGGAAGTGGGGGCATCGGTCAGGTGCGGTTCGGGATCGGGGCGCGCAGATATTTTCAGTCGTCGCGATCGGCGGACGCAGGGGGCGCGAGGGACGGGACGCACAGTAGCACTGCCAAGCGTTATTGAAGGCGTCGCCGCACGTCTGCGCCTCGGGCTCGTCAGGCGATACCGACGACATCGTCCTTCGCTAGAACCCAACTGTTCTCTCCTCGCCAGCCCTGCGCCGCCTCGAGTGAAGGGGGGCGATTGGGAGCCAACTTGTAAGTCTCCGAGGTGCCCTTCCTCCTTTTTCGACCTTGGCGGAGCGATCGGAGAGATCTCGCACGGGGCTGCTGTGATTGGCTGGGGTCCACGAATTGACGAGTGACCTCAAACCTGAAGGGTGCGCGTCGACACAGTTCGGCACGACCATGGCGTCGACCGCGAGCTTCAAGCCGTGCCCGTGCTGCGCGGGCACCGGCATCAGGCCCTCCACCCGCGCTTCCGCGAGGATCGTCGCGTCTGCGGCGCCCAAGGACGGTGAGCGCCAAGGCCCACCGCGCGTCGACGTGTTTTATCTTCGCAATCCGGACCCGTCGCGGCCACCGTCGGCGCTTTCCCCGGACGAACCGCTGACCTCGCCGCCCCGTGCCCTACCCATCGCAGCTTCTGGGGTTGAGACTAAGCGCGTGAACCTCATCCGCGGCGACGATCACGACGCCGTCGGCGCGTCCGCCCGCTGCAGCCCCGATGCGTCGTCGCCCGCGGTGGGCCGACGCGCGGGCCTCATCTCCCTCGCGGCCGCGACGCTCTCGTTCGCGGGCGCGCAGGTGGGTCAGGACGCGAACGCGCTGGACGACACCGACTGCCTGGAGTGCGGCGGTGCGGGCATCGTGGTGTGCGACATGTGCGGAGGCACCGGCAAGTGGAAGGCGCTCAACCGCAAGAGGGCGCAGGACACGTACGAGTTCACCGAGTGCCCCCAGTGCTTCGGCCGCGGCGTGCGCGTGTGCGGCGTGTGCTTCGGCACGGGCGAGAGGAACGTGCGCGGCTTACTGCGACGGCCGGAGGCGACGGAGATCGTCAAGGCGATGCAGCGCGGCGAGCTCCGCCCGGGTGACGCGCAGAGGATGATCAAGGAGGCGAGGGAGGCGAAACGAGCCGCTTCATCCGCCCCATCCAACCCCGGTGACGCAATCGCCGACGTCGCGCCGGCGGTCGCGGAGGCTGTCGAGACCGCGGTGGACGCAGCCGTCGACGCCGCGTAGTCGGTTCGTCCTGTCGTCCGATGGGTGGGTTTTCCGGGCGTCTGGACGTCGGGACTCGCGGTCGTTTCGTCTGTTATTACACGCGTATGTTCCCGCCGAGCCGTCTCGTCTTTGTTTTTCACTCGCAGCCGCCGTGAGCGACGTGATCGTAATATCGCGTCATCGTCCGTGTCGTCGCGTCCGCGCTCCGTCCATCTACGGCATCATTCCAGGTAGTCGAAGTTGTTGAAGTTGACGCCGTGTTCCTTGAAGAATTTCGCAGCCTGCTCCCTGTCCCCGCACTTTTTCTCCACCCAGGACTTGAGCAGGAACGTGTTGTCGGTCCACCTGTTGACAGCCTCGTGGCAGTTCTCCTTACCGCCCCGTATCGTCTCCAGCACCGCCGCGTCACCACTCGCGAACGACTCGAGCTCCTTCTTGAGCCTTTCGTTCTCCTCCGTCGCCGACTGCAGCATCACCTCCGCCATCTGTCTCTCCTCCGTCTGCGGGAACTCCGCCGCCGCCTTCTCCAGTCTCCCGTCCAGCTGTGCGCACTCCGCCTCGAGCGCGGCGATTTGCGCGTTCACGGAATCCACCTCGTGCCGCAGCTTGGCGCTCGCCTCACCCGGGAACGACCAGTACCAGTTGCTCGTGCCGATCTTGTCCACGTGCACCAGCGAGTCGTCGATGAGCGACTGCACCACGTCCTTCACCGCCTGGAACACGACCCCCCTCTTCGCCGCCGCCTTCTCCACGTCCTTCAGCAGCCACGGCTTGGCGGACTCGTGGAACAGGTGTAGCACCGTCTTACGTTTGTCCTGCATGGATGGAAGGCGGATGCGAGGTCAGCCGGAATGTGAGAGCCGCGACGCGGGGTTTCGGACCGCGTCGAATCTGGGCACCCCCCCCCGGCTTTTCCCAGGCGAAGGAGGGGCAGGGATGAGCGCGACGGGAGACGCGGAGTCGGGGCGCGCACCTCCGCGGACATGCCCCTGGGCGGCATCTCGGCTTACGTATTACACGTGTGAGCGCGCGCGGTGAAAGTGGTACGACGGTCGAGCCCGGGGCGCGTGCGCTTGTGATGGACCGGTGTTGCTCGTTTGAAAAGCACCTCGTTTTTCGTTCTTCTCTGTCGCCCTCGTTTCGAAATCGCCTCAAACCACTTGCTCGCCACTGCACTGCGGAGAGACGACGTGTTCGGCATTCCTTTTTTCCCGTCGGGGAGTCAGTGAGAATTCGTATTGAGAGATCCTGACTGGCGGCTGTGAGAATTTTGAGAGATCCCAAACTCTGGGTTTATTTCTCGGTTCAGCGCGATCCCCGGCAACAATCTCCGTCTCGTTCGGGAAGACTTTTTGCTGCCCGCCAACTGGACCAATCACAGCTCGCCTCGCTGGCCGTGATGCACCCCCGACACTCGTTTTTCAAGCTTCGGTGACGTGCTCAACAAACTCGACAACTCCAAGCGTCGTATAGTTCAAAGTCCGGCGGGATCTGGGCAGGTTGCGCCACTTACTCGCTCGATACCGCGACCGCGCACGCCCATCGTCCGCGCACGTCGCCTCGACGCGAAGATTCACGAGGTTCGCGCTCTTTCGACGAACCCCGGGCGCACGTGGTCACGCGACGCGACGCGGGATCGGCCGGGCGGAGACGCAAATTCTTGCGCGAAAAAATACGCGTGCGTAGGGAGAGTTCCCACGTAGACACCCCTCGACGTTCGGGTTTGCGCGCGGCGTTTCATCGCCCAAAGCGCGCCCGAGGCGGTCCGTCCCTACCCTTCGAATCCCGCCGCCCCAGTGTCGCGGGCGATCGGCTCGAGATCGGACGCGCGTGAGTCAAGGAAAGGCGCCATGACCGCGGAGGTTGCCGGGTCCTCTCCAGCCCCGACGCAGGAGGCGCAGACCGGAGCGGCGACCGCCAACGACTTCTCCGCGCAGCAATGGGCCGCCGCCGCCGCCATGCAGCAGTACTACGGGGTGAAGCAACCCTCGGCACCCGCGGCTAACAACGCCGCCCAGTACTACGCCCAGATGGCGCAGCACCCCAACCTCTACGCGCAGATGTGGGCGACGCCGGTGAGTACCCCCGCCGCTCCGACCCCTCTGATTTTTTCCCTTTTTCCCGCGGCGTCGTCCACCGACTGACAATCCCGAATCCCACCCCCCCGACCGACCCAACAGCCGATGGCCGGTGCGCCTTTCCCCGGCGCCGCCAACGGGTTCGGCTACCCGAATCCCGCGATGGCGTACCCGGGCGCGGCGAGCGGCGCTCGAGCCGCGCCGTTTCCCGGGGCGTTTCCGGGAGCGGAGAAGGACAAGCCCGGTTCCGACACCGGCGGTTCCCTTCCCACGTCCCACGGCGGCAGCGCGGAAAACCTCGCGAACGCCTACGGCACCGGACTCGGAGTGAGGCCCGCCGGAACCCCCGCGGCTGCGGATGAGCGCGAGCTGAAGCGCCAGCGAAGGAAGCAGTCCAACAGGGAGAGCGCCCGCAGGAGCCGCCTGAGGAAGCAGGCTGAGTGCGAGGAGCTGGGGTCGAGGGTCGGTTCGTTGACCGAGGAGAACGAGAAGCTCAAGACGGAGGTGAAGCGTCTCACGGAGCAGTGCCAGGCGCTCAGCCAGGACAACACCGCGCTCCGCGAATGCGTCGTGGCGGCGGGGGGCAAGATTGAGACGGAGGCGCCCGCGCTGCCTTCGGGGCCCACCGAGGAGGAGAAGAAGATGGCGGCGGCGGCGGGAGCCAAGGCGGCGGCAGAGGCCATGGAGGCGGCGAAGAAGGCGGCCGCGCTCGCGGCTGGGGACAGCGATGAGGATACCAAGTCCCCCGAGCAGGGGGTCAAGGAGGATGGGGACGACGACCCGTCCAAATAACCAAACCGCCGATGCCCCGCCGACGGGTACCCCCGCTCAGGCCGCAGCCCATCACGCACCACACTCCCACGCGCTCGACGCATCGATGATTGAGAAGGCGACAACGCGAGACGATGTACCCTCGACGGCGCTCAGGTCCGGACTCTGACGACGCCGTGTCTCGCCGCTCGCTCTTTCGGTCGGTATTTTTTGGAATTCAGTTTCCTCCCCGCGGGTCGAAGCCTGAGCAGCTAGAGCTGAGAGAAAAAGACGACGCTAAAACATACGCACGCATAGTAAACGCCGTTTGCTACCTTAGATATTCATTTTCAAGTATAACACGTACACCAGAGTTGTTCTGCTTTGTTCTGCGCCGCCGAGGAAGGTGTCTGCCAAACGTAGGCCCCCATCTGCTTTCGCAGCTATCAAATCCGAGACTGTCCCGGGTGAACCTTTATGAGGTATGAGATCTCGAAAGGTCGCGACCAAATCGGAACGCGCCCTATCGCCGTAGCGCGCCGGGTGGTCCACGGGTTGTTCGAACGGCCCCGGAGATACGCACGCATTCTCGAGAGCGTTTCCCGATCGAAACCCCGACTCCGGCGAGACCCGCGCTCGTCGTAGACCCGACCCAGGATGTCGCCAGGATTGTCCGAGGATGAGCAGGTTGCCACGCTCGCGTCCATCGCCGGGCTCGAGGACCTCGAGCACGCCAGGCGAATGCTGAGGCAGCACGGCGGAGATCTGGAAGCTGCGGTGAATACCGCCATGGGCTTCACCGCGCCCCCCGATCCGTCCAACGCGGTCGGACACCCGGACCCGCGCGACGGAGGTAGATCCGCCCCGGGCTCCCGTCCTCGTCAGCGGGTACGACCGCTCAGGCCCAATCCCCTCGTGCAGCTCCTCAACATCCCCGTCGACATCGTGCGCGCCACCTTCGGGATCGTGTTCAAGGTCATCGGCGGCGTGCTCGTCGGGCTGGTGGGCCGGAACAACGCCAGGCGAATCGCCTACGCGGCGACGGGCGGAGACACGGACGATCCCGTCGAGTCCGCCACCAGGTTTAAGCGGATGATGACGCGCGAGTTCGGCGACGATCTGCCCAACTTTCTGGAGGTTTCCCACGGCGCCGCGTTGCGCGCGGCGGCCGACGAGCTCAAGCTTCTCTTCGTCTACCTCCACTCCTCGGAGCACCCGGGTTCCCGCGCCTTCTGCCGCGAGGTTCTCTCGCACCCGGACGTGACGGGGACGGTGAACTCGTCCTTCGTCGCGTGGGGCGGCGACGTCGGAGAGACGGACGCGCACCTGCTGGCGTCGAGGCTCCAACCGTCCACGTTCCCGTACGTCGCCCTCATGGCCGCGACGCCCGGGGAAAGGGGCGGATCCCTCGTGCTCGGCGTCGAGGGCGCGGTCGAGCCCGGCGACTTGGCGCGGCTGCTCGCCGACGCCGCGGAGGAACGCGGCTTTGAACTTTCAAACTTGAGGGCGGAGAGGGACGCGAGGGCGACGGAGCGACGCATCAGGGACGAGCAGGACGCGGCGTACCGCGCGGCGCTCGAGGCGGACGCGCGGAGGGAGCGCGAGGCGGCGGAACGGAGGGCGGCGGAGGAGGAGGAGGAGGCCAGGGCGAGGGCGTTGGAGCGGGCGGCCATCGAGGAAGCCGCCGCCGTCGCCGCCGAGGAGGAGGCGCGCCTTCGATCCGTGGAGAAGCGACGGGAGGAGAAGTCGGCGGTGCTGGCCGATGAGCCGCCCGAGGGTGCCGAGGGAGTCTGCGCGGTTTTGGTCAGATTCCCCGACGGGTCGAGGCAGCAGAGGCGCTTCCTCGGCGACGACACCGTGGAGAATCTGTACACCTGGGTGGATACCCTGGAGGAACACACGGGCCTGCACTACTCGCTGGTGTCCAACTTCCCGAGGAAGGTGTTTTCCAGGACGGACGACGGGGGCGTGACTCTGAACGACGGAGACCTGTGCCCGCAGGCGACGCTCATGTACCGCCTGGACGACTGATCGAGCGAGTCTTGGCGACGCAGATTTTATCCAACGTTTCCTAAAGCTTATCGTGCAGCTCAAAGACGGCCTCGACCTCGACCGCCCACCCGCGGGGCAGGCTCCCCACGCCCACCGCCGACCTCGACCCTTTCCCCCGCTCGCCGAACACCTCGATCATCATCTCGCTGAACCCGTTCATGACCTCCGGCTGCTCCGTGTAATCCAGCGTGCAATTGACGAACCCCTTGGCGTTCACCAGCCTCTTGATGTGGTTCAGGGACCCGAGCTGCGCCCTGAGCACAGCCATCATAGTCAGCGCGCACGCCCTCGCCGCCGCCTTTCCGTCCGCGGTGCCGATGATTCCTTTCTCTTTGTCTTCGGTGGAGCCGATCTTCGCGACGTGAGACGTAGCCTCGGGAGCGAGGGGTCCGATTCCCGAGACGTACACCATGTTGCCGACCACGACGACAGGGGAGTAGGTGCCGGCAGGCGCGGGAGCCTCAGGGAGCTCCTCCGGCGGCTGAAGCACCACCAGGAGCCTCTTCTCGGGCAACCCGTCGCTGTGCATCGGCGGGACCTGCTGCAGAGCGCGCAGGGGGAGCAGGTCGGGTCGTTCCTCCTTGGGTGATCCAGCCTGTCCGGGCGGGACGATTTTGTCGCCCAGCTCCTTCATCTTGGCGCTCAGCTCGGGCATCTTCTGATCGATCTTGTTCTTGATGGTGGCGAACATCGTAGCCGGTGTGACAAAAGTATGAGCTCTTCGCGGGTGTGTGTTGGGACCGGTCGTCGTCGTGCCCGGCCTGCGAGGTGAGTGGCGCAGAACCAAAACAAACATCGGGGACTTGTGGAAAAAAGATAGGCGCGAGTTTGCATACTTTCCACACCGCGGGAGCCATGGCTGCTACCGCGACATGCTCGACCCGAGTATCGACCGTCCTGGCGGCGACTGTGCGCCGCCTTGATCAGTATCGACGCTGCCCGTCCGTCGTATCCGCCGTGTCCCGACCGGACTGCGACGATTCGACCGTCGACGTGTCGAGGTGGACCAGCAGACGAGGCGCCCTTTTCTCGATGGTTGGCACCGCAGCGTGGGCGCGATCCCCCCGGCCCGCACTAGCCGAGCCGTCCGCCGAGGGCGTCGGTAAGCCCCTCAAGCCCTTGAAAGAGTATCGCACCGCCCTCGATGGCGCCGTCTCGGAGCTCGACGCCGTCTGCGCCGAGCTGAGGGCAGCGGCGGGATCGACCTCATCGGTGGACGAGTTTGATGTTCCAGCCTACGCCGCTCCCCTGGATGCGGTCACCAGGGCATCCATCGCGCGTCGCCTGCACGTGGACGAGCTCGGCGCTTTTTGGGTCACGTCGCGGGGCACGGACAGGTACATGGCCGGGGAACGATCCCCGTTCGCGCGGGACCGAGAGGATCTCTGGAAGCTCCTCCCCGAGAAGTCCGGTCCGCTCGGCAAGCTGCTCCAGCCGGACTTTGACAACCCCGACGACCCGCTCTGTCTGATTTACTCGTGCGTCAACGACCCGCGCGCGCCGCCGTCCATCGACGTGCTCTACTCGCTCAAGCTGCTGGACGAGGGTTTGAACACCGAGGGCGTCACCGCGGTCGGCTTGCTGTCCAACGCGGAGGACACACTTGATAAGCTGCGGCGGTACGCGAGACTGGTGGACGATACGGCGGACGGGTCGCTTCGGGACGGTGGGTGGAGGAACCCGGCCAAGTCGAGCGGTTGGCACCGGGTCGGGATCTGATAAGGTATGAGGTTATTAGGCACTTGTATGTAGACGACGCGAGAGCAGAGACGAACGCCGCCAGTCCCGTCGCCGGAAAACTAAGAAGGTGAGAGGGGAAAGTGGGCACACAGCAGCGGCCTCGAATAAAATAGTTGACCGTCCCCGCGCCCGGGTGCGCGTCCGCCAGACTCGAGCGCGGCCACCACCACCGCCACCCTCCCGCGCATGTGCGATTGAGCCCAGGTGACGCCGGAGAGAGTCGCGTGCGGCGCCATGATCCCCCGGAAGAAGCTACCCTCTGGACAGGGTCCCTCCGCGCAGGCGGACAGACGGCAGATCCTCGCCATGCTCGACGAGAGGGTGGACGCCGTGACGTTGGCGGAGCTCAGGAAGAACCCCCCGCCGCTGCACGACGACTCGGATGAGAACGGGAAAATGAGCGGTAGCGACAGGGATGATGTCCTGGCATCCATGGCCCGTCGACTGGTGCGCGTCCCTTCACATTTCGTCGTTCCCCCGAAACTAAATCGGGGCGCGCTTGCCCCTGCCGACGGCTCCTCCCCCCACCCCACCCCAAGACGCCGACCGCTGACCCCCGACCTTTTTTACCTCTCAGGGCGCGTTGGAACGTGAGACGATCAGCCTGAGGAGCGCTCTGAAGCGCGCGGACGCGGAGCTCAGGGAGAGGAGCGACGAGTGCGAACGCCTGAGGGACGAGCTGAGGTCGAAGGGTGCCGCGAGATTCGACCACCTCCGGCGCGGGTCCAACCGGCACCGCGGCGCGTCCACGTCGTCCTCGCCGTCCTCCGGGGACTCTGACGGGGACGAGTGCGCCGTTCGACGGGGCGGGGAGTCGAACGCGCGCGTGGAGAAGCTGGAGCGCGAGAACAGGGAGCTCTCCCTCCGTCTGCAGGGAGCCGCGGACGACAACGCCGCGCTGAAGAAGTTCCTCGGGGACTACGGCATGACCTGGGTGGGGGACAAGGGCGGAGTCGGGGTGCCGAGGCCGTCCGCGGAGAGGAAAGTCAGGTCCACGCGACTGGAGCGACGAGCCGCGGCGGCTCGCGCCAAGTCGAGCTCCCCGGATCCAACCCGGGAACTTTGCGTCCACGAGGTTGAGAGACGCGTCGAAGCGCCCGCGCCCGCCGACCTGGAGCCGCCGCCGCCGCGCTCCCGACCCGCGGCAAAGCCCCGGGCGCCAGAACGAAAGCCAAACAAACCGCGGTTCGAGGTTAACATCGAGAAGTTGAAGAAGTCCATCAAGGAGCTCAACGGCGTGGCTGGCGACGGCAAGGGCGTCGTGGTGACCCGGCCCAACGGCGACCGCAAGGTTGTCATGCCCACGCCCAAGCAGCTGTTCCTGTACGCCGACGGGTTCAGGGTGGATGACGGCCCGTTCCGCGCCTTCGTTGACGATAAGAACAGGAGCTTCGTGCGAGACCTTCAGGATGGGTACTTCCCTTACGAGATGGTTCACACCCATCCCGACGGTGTGCCGTTCAGGCTGGTTGACAAGCACGACGAGGACTGGGAGAGCGGATTTGTCGCCTTCACCGGCGCGGCGCGGCTGCTCGACAGTCAGAGGTTTCGACCCCCCGCGCCCATCTCCTTCGCGAACGTTCAGACCGAGCCGGGGACGTGTTCGGAGGATGACAGCGACGAGGACTTGGCGGCGGAGGAGGACGGGGAGGTGACCACGCTGAGGGTCAAAGCGATGAACGGCGGGAAAACGTACGTGGTCAGGCTCAGGTTCGACGACACGGTGGGCGACCTGAGGCGGAGGCTGGAGAAGGTCAGCGGCGAGGATGAGGACGACGCGAACGTGGGAAACGAGTTCGAGATCAGGGGAGGGTACCCGCCCAGGGCGTTCACGGAGGATGAGGTGACGCTGCGGGAGGCGGGTCTGGTACCCAACGCGGCGCTCCTGCTGAAGCCGGTGTCCAAACGATGAAGCTCTGGTAAGAGTTACAGGTGCAACAAAGGTACGACAAGTCCCGAATCGGGATCAAAACGCCACCTCGGCTAGCTAGTAGCTAGGCTAGCTAGAATGAAGGGAACCAACGGATGACCTCGTCGATCCGCTTGCGACACACCGGACAGTCCTTCACCTCGTTAGCGCACCTCCAGCACATGAGCGAGTGCCCGCACGGCTTCAGGACGCTCTGCACGGGCATGTCCAGGCAAATCTTGCACGTCGTGACCCCCGTTCCGCCCCTCCCGTCGCTCCGAACGTCGCCGCCGTGGATCCGCTTCAGCGCGTCGATTATCCTGAGCCGCGGACCCTTGGGGAGCCCAACCTCCGCCATGTCCGCGTCCGTCATCAGCTTCAGGTCCTCCATCGTGAGAATCTCCGCGCGCGTGAACGAGCGAACGTGCGTGGACAGGCCCAGGTCCAACAAAAAGTCAACCAGATCCCCGTCGGGCGTTTGCGCCGGCGACCCCCGACCCGACCCGTTCGCGGAGCCGACTCTCGTCGTCGCCCCCGAACCGTCCGAGTTGCTCCTCCGCAGCTTGGACCCGGACCGGTCCCTCAGCCGCTGCAGCGCGTCGCTCGTCCTCGGGGAGAACCGCGCCTGCTGGCTGCCCTGGGCGCCGTGAACCCCGTCCCGCGCGGATGAAACGTTTCGGCCGAGGCTGTGTTCGCGCGACAAACCGCCGCTCGCGGACCGACTGACGCCGCCGCCCGCCGACCCGGGTGAGTCACGGCCGTCGAGAGGGATCCCTCCGTTTTCCGTGCTCCCCCTCCTCGTGCCGCACGCGCTGCACTCGGACTTGTTCCGCGGGTTCAGGAGGGTGCACGCGCGGCACGGCCAGTGGTCGGGGGTCGACGACGAAGCGGGGGGAGGCGAGGGTTCCAGAACCGGGGCGAGCGTCAGAGACTTGGACGGCGCGTTCGGTCTCCGAAACGCGTTGTGTCCCCCTTGGTACCCGCCGCCGCCGTTGGTCTGTCGCGACCCGACCTCCTCGCCCGCGATGGACGCGCCGAGCCTGTACTTGGGCCCGGAGGAGGATCGATCGTCGAAGCCGGTGGCGACGTTACCCTCGGCGTCAATCTGCCACCTGCCCAGCGACTGCATCAGCTTCTTCAGGTCTCCCTCCGTCATGCTCCTCACCACCTTCCCCGCGTCCTCGCTGTTGGCGTGCATGAGCCTGTAGAGCATCTCCGCGGGTTGGAATATCTGCGGGAACCTGGCCACCAACAGCTGGAACTCCGAGAATCCCATCCGCTTCGACCCCATGTTTCGAGTCATCCGATCCAACTCTTCCCTCAGCTCCGCGGGGTTACCCTTAACCTGCGGATCGTAGGGTCGCGGCCTCGCGCGCATCGGCATCTTGATCCTGTAGTGCGGAGGAAGCGTGCTGTACTGTTTCGTGTCCGTCTCCAGCGTGGCCTTCGCCGCGGCCATGAGCTCGTGCTTGTCGAGGGAACCGTCCCCGTCCAAGTCGAATAACCTGTATGCAAACTGCACCCGCCGGTCGAAACTGTCCACCTGGAACTTGGACAATCCGTAGACGAACTCCCTGAAGCCGATGGTGCCGCCGTTGTCCAGGTCGAAGATGCGCACCAGCCTGTGCGTGTACACGTCCGCTTTCAGGCCGAATATGGACACGAACCCGTCGTGGCTCAGCTGCCCCTCATCGTCGGGGCTGCCCTCCAGGAAGAACTCGTGCAGGCGGATGAGCGCCTCGGTGGTCTGCCTGTCCGAGCCCTGGCGGCTGGAGAAGAACGTGAAGGAGTTGTTGCGTCGCAGCGCGGTGGAGAAGTCTTCGACGTTGTAGAACTTCTTGCTGTTCTTGATGTGGACCGGCGCGCAGCCCAGCATGTGGGAGGTGTGATTCCCCATTGCGGTGTCGGCTAAAAGCGGGGGCGGTTCGGATGTCGAACGGTACACGGCGCCCGGTGATGCGCGGGATCACGTACGAGCCATCGCGCGGGTTTTTCCGGGTCAGATCTCGTGATACGGACGGAGAGGGTGGCGCATTCGAACCCGGCGCACGAGCCAGACGCGCCGCGAGGTATGAGCGCTCCTTCACCCGACGTCAGCTGAGTGATTTTCGGTACTCGAGCGTGACGAGCCTCCGAGAGAATCAACAACGCGACGAACTGACGAGAAAGGACGGGGCCGATCACGTGAAGGCCGCTCACATAGCTAACGCGCGCACGACATCGGTAGATGTCCTTCGCTCGCATCGCAGCCTCCGCTCTCGCCATCCGCGTCAGCTCATCCGCGAACGCATCCGCTCGCCACACCTCGCTCCGCCGCGCCGCCCCCGCGTCGCGCATCACCAAACCCACCCCGAGTCTCGCAACCAACCGATCGGTGAAGACGATGGCTGCCGCCGGCGACGAGAAGACTGCCGCGATCGAGGCGCACCTCAAGGGCATGGCCAACAGCGGCGAGCCCACCATCTTCGATAAGATCATCGCCAAGGAGATCCCGAGCGACGTCATCTACGAGGATAACCTGTGCCTGGCGTTCCGGGACATCGCGCCCCAGGCCAAAACTCACTTCTTGGTCATCCCGAAGATCCGCAGCGGCCTGACGCAGCTCAGCAAGGCGGAGGAGGGTCACAAGGAGCTCCTCGGCCACCTCTTGTACACCGCGCAGAAGGTCGCCAAGCAGGAGAAGCTGGACCAGGGGTTCAGGGTCGTCATCAACGACGGCGTGGAGGGATGCCAGAGCGTCTACCACCTGCACATCCACGTCGTGGGCGGCCAGCAGCTCTCGTGGCCGCCCGGGTGCTGAGGCGCTTCGCGATGAACGTAGTCTACGTAGTCGACGACACATTGGCGTGTAGCCTAATTCCAAATGCTAACTTTAAGGTATCACTCCAGTTCCGGGTTACCCCCGAACCCGCCGTCGGGCTCGGGCGCGGGCTGATCATCCTCCCTCGGCTCCTCCTTGGGCGGCGTTTCGACTGGAGCGCCGGACGCCGTCACCCCGCCCGGGAACACCATCTTCCCGACGTTATCCACCGCCTCCCGGGCCTCGGCGCTCAACGGTCGACCGAGTACCTTCTCGGCGTCGAAGAACTGATCGGCCAGCTTGAGATCCGCGGCGCGTCGCTCCACCGCCTTCTCGCACTCGTCGACCAGGTACTGCGCCGCGGCGATGATGGCGGGGTACCGCATGAGGACCTCCTCCTCGGATTCGTGGTAGAGCTTCGCGTTGGTGAGGATCTGTCTCACGTCCTGCATCCAGGATTCCGCGGTGTCGTAGCCCCCCGCGCGCCGCAGGTTTTTCATAATCGTGGAGAGGTCCATCGGCCTATCCACAAACTCCCTGTAATCCGGCACAATCTTCTTGGTGACGGGCACGTTGAACGCGTCGCAGTTGCGATCGCGCTGTAAGGACTCGATGATCTCCTGGAGGATCTCGTCGCGCCTGCTGCCCCTGAACCTGGTGGTGGTCTTCCTCGGTCCCCCGTAGTCGGTGTAATCGTCCTCGTCGTCGCCCCGCCGACCCTTGACCTTACCCTTGGGCTTGGGAGGAGGAGCAGCCTTGAGCGCAAACTTGAGCTTGAGAGGACCCGCGCCCGGCTTGGGCGCAGCCTCCGCCTCCTTCATCTCCTTCAGCTTCTCGAGGTCCTGGGCGCTGACCCCAGCCTGCGCCTGCAGCTGAGCGAACCGCTTCTTACGCCGCCTCAACATCTCCATCTTCCGCTTGCGCTGTCGTATCAGCTCAGCCTTCTCATCCTCCGGACCCGTGAAAGCAGCGCCGATACCCGCGGCGGCGCCACCGCCGCCGCCGCCGCCGCCGCCGCCGTGTCCCGCCTGATCCCCGGAGACAAACTGGGGCGGGTCCACGCCGTGCGGGTACAGGATCTTCATCACCGCCTCGCGCGACTTTTCGAGGTCGACCTCGCCGTCGGGCTTGAACTTCCTCGCCTTCATCCACGCGTCGCCGACGGCTTCCGATACGTCATCCTCGATCTTCTCGATGCGGCCGTCGGGATAGGTCCTGGTGACGATGCGCTTGAGCACGAGTTTCTTGCCCGGGGGAACCTGCGTGGGTCCCAGGGGTCGCGCCTCACCCGGCGCGCCGCCGCCCTCGCCGCCCATCAGCCGCCGCATCTCCTCGAGCTCCCTCCGCTCCTCGTCCTCATCCGGGCCGTCGGTGTCCTTGTCCATGCCCTGCTCCAGCTCGTCGGCGAGGGAGTCGTCGGATTCCGACTCCTCCTCCTCGGAGGATTCGTCGTCGTCGTCGTCGCTGCCGCCGTCGTCGTCGTCGTCGTCGGAGCTGCCGCCGCCGCCGGCGCGCGCGCGTCTGGTTCCCTTCTTGTCGGAGAGCATCTTGCGCATGTTCTTGAAGATCTTGTTCGCCGCTTCCTTCTGCTCCGTCATCTGCTGCTGGATGCCGACCCTCAGGGACCGGGCGAAGCGGCTCAGACCGCTGTGCTCCGCGTTCTTGTCGGCGGTGGCGGCGCCGGACAGCTCGCGGATCAGACCTATCCTCTTCCAGCGATGCAGAGACTTGATCGTCGACTCCGGGACGCCAAAGCCCTTCAGGATGCGCTCCGACTGGGGCATGGTGAGCTTACGCAGATCCGCGTCGGTGCCCGTCACCGTCCCTGGCTTAACCTTGGGCTGCGCCGAGACCTGGTCCTCCTTGGGAGGCTGCCTGCGGACGTAGTGGTAAAACTTACCCGTCTTTTCCCTCAGACGCCGGCTCGGATTGAGGTGGAGCACCGCCCTTCCCCCGACCGCCGCCAGGAACTCCACCGTCTGGTTCCACGGCTGCAGCTGCAGCATGAGCTCCAGGTCGAGTAACCCCTTGCGCTGTGCCGGGGTTGTGCCCCGCATGACGGACTGGAACGCGTTTTGCATCTGGGTCATGGAGGTGCCGATCAGCTTCCGGATCCTGGCGATGCCGTCGCGGTCCCTGCCAGCCTCCAGCTTTGCCTTGGCGGCGCGCATGGAGTCGTAGGCGCAAACCTCCTCCACGGGGCACATGCGGTGGATCATGAGATCATCCTCGAACCTGTAGCCCGGGTTGAGCTCGAACTCGTCCGCGTCGTCGTCCCATTCGTCCGCTCGGCGTCTAGTGCCGGGCGGTCGCACGGGTTGGACCACCCTGCGGCGTATCCTTCGCTTGATGTCGTTGCCG
>Ga0181573_10000863_pt1 | contig 31285 bp, 14 predicted proteins | sample 101ome_25_FD_148643 | JGI IMG/M metagenome (GOLD analysis project Ga0181573, IMG submission 148643) | Coastal salt marsh microbial communities from the Groves Creek Marsh, Skidaway Island, Georgia - 101409BT metaG (spades assembly) | ecosystem: Environmental > Aquatic > Marine > Intertidal zone...
CGCGAGCAGCCTCGCCGCCAGGGATCGCGCGACCCGAGCCATCGACCCCGCGCACCCCCGCGCCCCCAAACTGTGCGAAAGCGCCCGCGGGTGACGGCGTTTGGTTATTACATCTCTTTCCCGGCTAGATTAGATTGCGAGCCCGAACACGGACACTATGCAGTACATCGTCTTGTTCTCCCACCGCACCGTCCTGCTCCCGTCCGTCTCCGTGTCCCAGTAGCAACTGCTGGCGGTGTGCAAACCCGCGCCGGTGCGCTGCAGGAGGACGCACGTCACGACGTACTTGAACGGCTTCCCCAGCGCGGTGAGCCGCCTGACGCACTGCGCCACCACATCGTTCGTCCACTGGCCCACCAGGGGATGCGCGTAGTCCTGGTTCTGCAGGACGCCGTCGATTGTCTCCTTGATGATGTCGTTGACATCGTCGGGGACGAACACCGCCTGCGATGGGTCGGGTCGGGACGGATACGGGCACGGTCAGGATGGGTGGGTGAATTTTGAAGACTCGCAGCCAAAACGGGGCGACGGGCTCGGGTGGCCGTGGATGGGAACACGGCGCACCTCGTCGACGTCCTTCTTCTCCGCCTCGGCCATGTCTCTCTCGCTCTGTCTCTCCGTCTCCCCTCTCTAACCTTCGACGCACGAGCCGCCGTGCGATGCTCCCCACGCGTCCAAGCGGCGCGAGCTCTGGGCCCAGATTTTGAAGCGGCCACTGGTTTTGCTGTCTGCACAACACTCTCAGAGCCCGCGCGACCAGGCAGACTGACGAGACAGAGCTGGCCGCGCACGCTCGCGCCACTTTGGATATCGACGGATGCGTCGCGTCGCGTTCGCGGTCGTCCGAAGCCTCGCGAGCGCGCTCGGCGCCGCGCGGGACGCGCTTCCCCGCGCGCCACCGCCCATCGGCACCCTCGGCGCGGCGCGACGGACCCTCGCCACCTCCGCCCTCGGGCACCACGGCAGAAACGGAACCCTACCGTGGATCGCGGTGGATGACGCGTTCGCTCGTTCGGTGGGTGCGGGACGCGGGGCGACGCGATCGGCGATGGGATCGACGCGGGGTTTCGCCGCGGAGGCCCTGAAGGTGTACAAACCCACGAGCCCCGGCCAGCGCGGCCGGATCACCACCTCGCGCGATCACCTGTGGAGGGGCAAGCCCCTCAAGGCGCTCACGGTCGGCCTGCGAAAGAAGGGCGGGCGGAACAACCAAGGGCGGATAACGGTGTGGCACCAGGGCGGCGGGCACAAGCGCCTGTACCGCATCATCGACATGAAGAGGCGCGCGACTACCGCGGCGGGTACCGTGCGACGCATCGAGTACGATCCCAACAGGTCCACGCGCATCGCGCTCGTCGACTTTCTCGACGACGCCAAACGCACAAAGCCGTGTTACGTGCTCGCGCCGGAGGGGGTCAAACCCGGGTCCACCATCGTCGCCTCCACCGACGGCGGCGTGGACATCCGACCGGGCAACGCCATGCCCTTACGCGAGATCCCGCCGGGGACGCAGATACACAACATCGAGCTGAGGCCCGGACAGGGCGGCGTCTTGGTCAGAGCCGCGGGGACGTGCGCCACGCTGGTCAAGAAGAGCGAGATCGGGACGGGCGGTGCGGATGACGGATACGCGACGGTTCGTCTTCCCTCGGGCGAACAGAGGCTGGTTCTGCTGTCGTGCATGGCGACGGTGGGGACGTTGAGCAACGCGCAGCACGCGAACAGGGTGTTGGGCAAGGCTGGGGCGGTTCGATGGCTCGGCGTGAGGCCGACGACGCGGGGCGTGGCGATGAACCCGGTGGATCACCCGCACGGCGGCGGGGAGGGTCGAACGAGCGGGGGCAGGCCGAGCGTGACGCCGTGGGGGGTGTACACCAAGGGAACGCGCACGCGGAACAACAAGCGCACGGATAACATGAGGGTGGCGCGCAGGCCCACGGGTAAGAAGAAGAAGAAGTAGCGCCGCGGATAGCGGGGTCGGAGTCGACGACGAACGCGGCTGGGTTTTAAAAAATAAAAAATCAGTCGTACGACGGCGAGTTGACCCTCGCGCTCACCCCGCTCACCTTCTGCCAGGACAGCTCCGACATGTCCCCGACGCGTCTCGGGGGCTTGAAGTGAAAGTACAAAAACACCGCGCTGAACGCGGCGCACAGTAAACCCACCGCCAGGTACGCCGCGCCCAGAAACGCGTTCTTCCCGCCGAGAAAGGACGTCGTGGACAGCACGAGCGATTTGGACCCTCCAAACGCGTACGCGTTCCACGCGTTGCGCACCTTCACGCGAACCGTGGAACCCGCGGGCACGTCGCGCTCTATCCGGCCCCAGAGCTTGCGAAACTTGGGCAGCGCGGCGGTTCGCATCCACACGATGAAACGCTCGTCGCGCGAAACGCTCGGCCCGATGGCGCGTCCGCCCCGCGTCGCGACGTCGTCGTTGACGTTTGCCGGCTCGTAATCGGCAAACTTTTCCCGAACGTCGCTCCGCCACGCTAAGCCGGTGGCGTTGACCGGCACCTTCACGCCGTCAACCTCGAACGCGTACGTGTCGTTGAACGTCGACCACGCCATCAGACCGCACGGGTTCACCGCTCGCTTGGTCCCGTCGGTGTCGTTGACGACGTACGCCTTCGGTTCGCAGGCGGTGGCAAAGTCGCCGTGCTGTCGACCCGCGAGTTGGTCGTCGCTTCGGCTCTTGACGAACCTCCTGTGGTTCTGCAGCACGTCGGTCATCTCGTAGTACACGTACACCGGGGCCTTCAGAGTGCGTCGCGGGGTGAGCGTGAGTACGCACGTCGTCCCCGCGCCCGCGTCGCTTCGCCGCCGGTCCGCCTCGGCGGCGGTTGGGAAGAATCCCTGAAAACACGCCGGGTCGTCGTCGTACCGTACCCGCACCTCGTCGACCGAGTTGGACGCCCCGAGGCACACCGCGCCGAGGGGGATGAACACCACCGCGACGGCGAAGAGCATCCCGGACACCTGCGAACGCGCGGGCCGGGGGCGGGGGCGGCGGGACGTCAGCGCGTCTCAGGGAGGCGGAGGGGCGGGGCGGGGCGACGCGTTTGGATGCGAGCGGGCGAACGGAGGGACGGCGGATGGATCCGTTCGGGGAGCGGCGAGGCATAGGGGCGCGAATGGGGAATCCATCGCGCGGGTGACTCGGGGCGCGTGCGTACCGCCGCGGGGGTGAGCGTGGGGCGCCACGCGGGCAGCTGCTGCTGCGTGAAGCGCGAGTCTGCGGCGGGGGGGGGGCGAGGTGGGAAGACGGACGGGTGCGGGTCAGTCTTTGCTCGACCGGGATCGGGGACGGGCGCGCGGGGTTGCGCCGGGACGCGAGTCGCGGGGCGCGCGGCGCGGGGGGCGATCGACGAAACGGGACGGGACGCGCGGCCGCGGGCGCTCACTCTTCGGCTCCTGCTTCCCCATCTCGCTCCTCACGCGCGCAAGCCGCGACGTGTGTTGTGACCGGAATGATACGCCGGGGCTGGAAAAAGACTTCAATGTGGGGGGTTCTCAGGCTTTGCCTAACACGATCCTCACCACGCCTCCACGACGTACCGTCCGCCGTTTTCCATCCCGCGCACGTACGCCCTCGCGTCGTCGATCGACATCTTTCCGCACGCCTGCACCACCTTCTCCATCGTCTCCCTCACGTCCTGCGGCATCTTCGCCGAGCTCCCAGCCACGTACACCGCCGCGCCCGCTTGAAGCATGCGCCACACCCTCATCGCGTGCGACGCGATCCGGTGCTGCACGTAGTCCTTCGCGTCCCCGTCCCGGGAGAACGCCGGCACGAACCCGCCCTCCAGCGGGCAAACCTCGGAGACGGACGAATTCGCCGCGTCCGAACCCCCGTCGCCGCTAGGAGCGGTGAACGTCCTCAGCTCGCGGTGACCGGCGAGCGCGATCGGATCGCCCGCGAGCGCCTCCCACTCCTCCCGGTACAAAAAATCACCGCGCTCGCGCCTGCACCCGAAGAACACGAGCGTCGGCGCGATCCTCGCCCCGGCGTGGCGCGCGCGGTGGACCCTGTCCTGCACCAGCGATCGCAGCGGCGCCACGCCGGATCCCGTGCACACCAGAACGAGGGGCGCTTCGTCCCTCGGTGTCGGACCGATCGCGCCGTTCACGAGCCAGCACGCCAGCTGTCGGCCAGCTGTGGCTTTCGCGACGGCGTCGGAGCAAAGGCCGCGCCGCGTTCGGCCGTAGTGGGTCCTCCATCTCACGCGCGTGACGGTGAGGTGGATCGCGTCCGGCGTCGCGTTACTCGAGCACGCGATGGAGAAGAGCCGAGGCCTGAGACGCGGCGCCGTCGTCAGCATCCACCCGAGCGGCATCCGCACGGATGGAAAATCGTCCAGAAACTCGCGCACGCACCGACGCTCGCGATCGTTGTAGTACCACAGCTCGTCCCGGCCCTCTTTCGACGCGAAGTGGCGCAGACGCTCCGCCTCTTTCGGGTGCGACGCGAACGAAGCCGCCGTCTCGAAGAAGTACCGCCGCGGGGACGCCGAGCACAGGTCGAGCGCGCCCTCAACCAGCGCCGTCGCCCGGACCGGCGCGCTGACGCGAGCGGACCCGCCGGACGCGTGCACCGCCACCCACGCGTCCGGCGCGATGCCCGCGCGGCGGAGCACCTCGATCGTCGCCGCGCGGGTTTCTCCGGCTTCTTCTTCTGCGTCGTCGTCGTCGTCGTCGAGGGGAAGCGGCGACACCGCGAGGCAATCTCCCGGTCGGTGCGGCGGCTCGCCGTCGCCGAGGACGTCGGCGGCGGCGATCTCGACGTGTCGAACCTCCGCGTCGGCGTCCGGGGCGGTGAGCGGGGCGTTGACGAGCACGGTGGCGACCGCGGGACGACGTTCGGTGAACGCTCGGGCGGTACCGCACGTTTCATGGGTGTCATGACTTGTCACCGCGGTTGGTTCGCTCGAACGTCGGAGGAGTCGCGGCGGGATCGCCGCCGCCGCCTCCAGCGCTCGATCCAGCTCGCGCGCGGCGTCGCACAGCTCGCGGACCCTCGTTTCGACGTCACGCGCGGGACGATCGTCGTCGGGTCGTCGGTCGTTCGCGCCTAACCCTAACCCTAACCCTAAACCCTCGGGCGCCTCGACGACGCGGACGACGACGCGACACGGATCCGCCGGTTGGGACTCGGACCCACGGGCGCTCGTCGCGGGACCCACGGTTCGGCCCAGCGCGCGCCACAGTCGCTCCAGCCACGGATCCAGCGTCGCCTCGTACCCCGTCGGGTGCTGATCGTCCCCTAAGCCCAGGTCGAGCAGTTCGCTCGCGCCCAACGCGAGCAACCTGCGATGGAGCCTCTTGGCGGCGACGTTGTACTTTTGGTAGTGCGAATCGCCGAGGCCAAACACCGCGAAACGCACGGCGTTCAGCGAGTCCGCCGGCAGCGACTTGCGCAGGAGGAACCTCCAGAAGTTGCGCATGTTCGCGGGCGGGTCGCCCTGCCCGGTGGTGGAGCAGACGCACACCACGAGCGGCGCGGTGGGCAGCTGCGTCACCTCGAAGCGATCCATGGACAGGCAGTGCACCGGCCCGGCGTCGTCGCCGCGCCTCGCCGCCTCGCGCGCGATGCGCTCCGCGACGTCGCGCGCGTTCCCAGTCTCGGACCCATACAGGACCAGGAGCGGGTCCGCCGCGGACGCCATGGTCACCACCCACGACCGACGCACGCGCGTGTGTCGTCGTCGTCCGAGCAGGTTGGTTGAGATCGCGCAGCGGGTGCCCAACCACCGACCGGAACCGGAAAGTGGAAACCGACCGCGCACGGATGGAAGACGTCCTTTGGCGAACCCTAGAGTCGGGGTCGTGAGGCTGTGACGTCTAAAATATCGAGTCATCTAGCTCTAGTAGGGCAAACAGTGTGTCGAAAATTTTATTTGGTTCTATTCGCCGATTACAGCCGTGTAAACTCACAGCCGGGGTTCGCCCGATCGAGCGTGTGAACTACCTTCATCCACTTTTACTCTTTTTTCCCGTTATGATAAAGTGACCGTGGTCAACCGTGGTTCACTCGTTCTTTTCCTCGTTTTCCTGGTATCGAACGCAGTCACGAAATGAGGCCCACGTTTTACTGAAGGGGGGGTCTTGGGAACTTCTCAAATTGGATTTCGGAAAGGTGCCGATGAGAAAATGTATTTGGCCCGAAACCCCGAGCGACGCTTTGCGCGGAATTTTCTAACTGCTCGCCACTGCGTGCTGCTCGGCGTTTGCGCCGAATCGCGAAAAACCGGAAAAAAAGGACTTGCAGATTCTCGTGAACCTCGTCCGCTTCCCTTTTTCTCACGTATTGAACCTTTTCGGGGGGTGCGCGCGCCCCCAGAAAGCGACGAGCGCCGACGTATCCGTTCGCTAAGTCATCGGACCGCGCCTCCGCGGCCTCGAAAGACAGATCGCACACCTCGCCGCACGCGTAACATCTCGTTCGCGCGCTCGCGGCATTTTTACACGCGCCTAATTCTGGGCGGTTCGGGCAACGTCGCATCTAAGAATCGCCTCGAGGAGGGCTCGGGAGAGGTTTGGTGTCGTCAACTCCGCGCTAGGTCATGCCCAGCGCGACGAAGAACGCGACAGCGGTGGACGCCGGGGGCGTCCGCGAGGACATGTGGAACTTCGGCGACGAGGTCGGCGGGTTGGATGAATTCCTCTCCACCATCCCGGACGGGGACGAGGTGAGCGCGCTGGGGGGGGTTGAAAAAGGCAAACGGGGAGGGAACGCGCTGGTAAATTGGGACGTGCTCGACGAGGCCCTCAGCACGGACATCCAGTCCTCCGCGCCCGTCGAGGTGCCGGGAAAGAAAAAATCTCCCCCCTCTTCCGATCTTCGCCCGGAGACGCCGAAGGGCGCGCACGGCGACTCGGGTTTCGGCGGCTCCCCCGGCGCGGATCGGGACTCGCACGGCTCGCACGGCGGCAGCGGCCCGGACGCGAGCAAGAGCGCGGGCAGCGGCGGCAGCGGCAGCGGGTACGTCGGAAGCGCGAACGATGGAGATGAAGCCGCGCTGGACGGCCTCGCGAAGCTCTCGACCGCGCTGGAGATGGTCCGATCGCAGCAGATCGGCGCGGGTAACGCGCACATGGGCGCGGTGCCGGACATTTCCATGGACGCCGGGGTCCTCCTGACGCGACTTCAGAAGATGCTCGAGTCCGTGAGCCAGTGCGTGAAGCTCGGTTCGCTGGTGCAGATGTTCGTCCCGAAGGTTGATAACTCCTCGGGCGTCGTCACGCTCGTCACGCACCGCGCGTTGGCGCGCGTCAGCTCGGTGCACGACAAGAAGTTCTGGCAGTACCACAAGGTGTCGGAGTCGTTCTTCTTCAGCCTCTCCCCGTCCTCCTCCGAGGGTTTGCTCGGCCTCCCCGGGCGGTGCTTCCTGTATGGACGCACCGAGTGGACCCCGAGCGTGTGCTGCTATCGGCCGATGGAGTACCCGCGGTTGCAGTGCGCGATCGAGTGCCAGGTCAACTCCACCCTCGTCGTGCCCCTCTTCATCTCCAACTCCGTCTCGGAGGAGATTCCGTTTGCGGTCATGGAGATTGTGATGGACCGTCAGACGATGCTCCCCGGCACGTTGTTCGAGACGGTCGCCGGCGCCATCCGGTCGCACGGGTTCTACACCTGCGACACCAGCTCGTTGGGTTCGCCCGCCACGATGAGGAAGATGGTGGCGGACACGGTTGACTCGCTGTGCGATTCCAACTCGCAGGCGCTGGCGCAGATGTGCCGATCGCTGGGCATGCTGTTGGCGCAGTCCTGGCTGCCGGATTCCACCGGCGAGTGGCTCATCGCGTCCGGCGCGCCGTTCTGCATGGGTGACGTGATGACCCTGCCGTACCGCCAGCTCTCCGAGCAGATCACGCTTCGGCGGGGGCAAGGGCCCGTGGGGAGGGCGATGGAGAAGGGAGGCATCATCTGGGTGGACGACGTGCAGAATGGGTCGCAGGTGGAGTGGCCGCTGCACCACGCCACCGCGCTCCTCGGGCTCCACGGCATGTGCGCGTGCAGGGTGCTCGTCCAGAAGAAGGACGGCGAGAAGACGGAGGCTGTGCTCGAGCTGTACTTTCCGGGCAACCTGACCACGCCCGAGCAGCAGCAGCCCTGCGTCGACGCCATCTGGAACCACCTGCACGGCAGTTCGACGCTCTCGATGTACGGCTCCGCGGGCGATTCCGAGAATCCCGGCGCCGGCGTGCAGCCCATCCCGACGGACATTAGCGCGTTCGACCCCTTGGGCGGGTTGCCCGACGTCGACGCGCTCAAGCACGACCACGGCGTCACCGCGGGCGCGGGCGACGCCAAGCCGCCGTGGGGCATCACGCTCGAGATGCTCCAGAAACACTTCTCGAAACATCTCAAGGAAGCCGCGAAGGACCTCGGCGTCGGCTCCACCACGCTCAAGCGAATCTGCCGCCATTTCGGCATCTCGCGGTGGCCCCGGAGGAGCCTTAAGTCGAAGCAGGGCCGGCTGCAGAACGCGCTCAAGACGCTCAGCGCGGAGGGCGCGCTGCCCCCGGGCCAGTTTGGCATTCACGCGTCGGGTACCTACATGGGCCAGCCCGGCACGTCGGCGTTCAACGACGGAGTGGACATGGACTCGCCCGGCGGGTCCATGCACGACGGATCGTCCTTCGGGGGCAGCATCCACGGCGGCAGCTCCTACGGGGGCAGCATGCACGCCGCCGTGAACTTTCCCCCCGTCGCGCAATCCTTCGGGGGATCCTCGCACGCCGGCGCCGCGTTTGGAGGAGGGGGCGCGATGGGTAGCGCCGTGGGCGGCGCGATGGCGGCTGGCGGGAGCACCCGCGCGGGGAGCAACCTCGGGGGTATTAAGCGCGACAGCGTCGGCGCGGCGTTCGGGCACGGCGGCGGCGGGAAGGCCCGGGGCGTGTCGTGGCACGGCGGCGACGGCGCGCTTCGGATGATGGCTCGCAACGAGTACGTCGGTAACCCCGGGTTAGGGCCCGGCGCGGATGGCGGCGGTTTGAACATCGGTTTAGGCGCAAACCCCATTAAAATTCGGGGGAAATCGTTTCACGGCGGCAACGGCGGTCACTTCGGCGCCTCCCCGACGGGGTTCCAGGGGATGATGCACGCGCGGAACGGGTCGTTCAACGGGGGGGGCGCCTCCCTCAACGGGGGGGGCGCCTCCCTCAACGGGGGGGGCGCCTCCGGGGACTTCGGCGGCATGTGGAGCTCGTTTGAGAGCGCGGGTACAAACTTGGGTCTCGAGGAGGGCGGCGGCGGCGGCGGGCGGGCGCACGGCGGGAGCGCGGCCGGGTCCCTTCTCAGGCAGTCGAGCAGCATGCAAGCGCGCGAGGGCGGGTCGATGGCGGACGATTTCCTCGCCGTCAGCGGCAACGGCGCGGCGCCCAACCTCGCGGCGCTCACGGTGAAGGTTAGCGTGAGCACCGGCGATAACGTTCGGTTCAAGCTCCTGCCCGGGATGGCGTACGCGGACGTTCAGGCGCGGCTGAGGGAGAGCATCGAGGGCCAGATCGGCGACCTGAGGCTGAGGTACCAGGACGAGGACGACGAGTGGTGCGCTCTGAACGGGGACTCGGACCTCGCGGAGTGCATCCAGGTAGGCCAGAGCCGGGGGATTGTTCGCATGCAGGCCGCCAGGTGATCGATCGATCGATCCCGGAGCGAGCCGCGCGGATCTTTCCCGACGTAGCTAACATAGCGCCGCCCGAGAATGGGCTGCTGGTTGTGATATAATAACGCTCCTCGCGAGACAACCTCGTCGTCGGGGGCGTCCCTGTTGCATTCTCCTGCTTTTTTGCGGGCGGTTTGGTTTGGCCATTTGATATTAGCACTATCGGTTTGGCAAATTTCTCCTTCGCCCCTCTCCTCGCGCCGCCAATATTCTCGCCCGCCCGGCCTCTTCATCACAAAATATCTACACAGGCAAATAGTATGAGTTCCTGGTTTGCGTACCTTGAAATTGTGGAAAAAGACGAGGGAAATATCTCGTGCACATCGGTTCGTGACGGTGGTCTATTTCCCAAGGTAAAATTGAAAAAAACGCGATATTTCCCCACTGCGTGACTGTGCCCAGATCTTTTTTGTGATTTCCAAAAAGCAAAATATCGGCCCCGAATCGTCGTTTTTGTCCACGGCCGATACCAGAAACCAAGGATGACGGTCTAAAACGCGCCGGCCCTGCGTCACAAAAGCCGAGCCAAGTCAGCACAACGAAAGGCGCTGGTGGGCCGATCGAGGGTTCTTTTATTCGAGTGAACGCCAGCTTGCGAGACTTGAAAAAAAGGGTTGTGGGTCTCGACTGCACAAACGCGCGCGCACCTTTGCGAGAGCGAGCTCATCTGCACTCGTGCATCCCGCGCCACCTTCCGTGAGACTCGTACTGCGAATCGAGGTACGCCGCCGACCGATCCCGCGCCCCTCGGCGACACGCGCGATAGGCGCCGGTCGCTCCACATAGATGAAAAAACCGAGTTGTTTGGCTCTCGTCTGGTCCATCTTCTTTTTGTTTTCGAACCGGCGGGGGGTTCGCGGGGGCGCCCCGTCACGAGACGCGCGATCCCGACCAGCTTATCGCACCTCCACCGTCTTGATCCTGACGCATCGTCCCATCCGTCCCGTCGTCATTCCAACAGAACGCCAGGTGTCACCCGAGCACTGACGAACCCACAGGCGTGCGGTCGGCTTGCAAAAAGTTTCGAACGCCCCGCGAGGTTTTTGTTTAACACCTTTACGCGGAGAGACTGATCACCGGGCGCGCCCTCCCGCGATCGATCGAACCGTGCGCCCGACCCGACATTCGCCCGCACCACACACGCACGATGTTCTCCGTGCGCACCTTCACCGGCGTCACCACCGCGGACCGCACGCGCCCGCGGCCCGACGGTTGCGGCAGCCGCCTGCAGGCGCTCCCCCTCTACCACGGCAGAGGCGACGGGCACGGCATGCAGAACCCGAGCCTGATCCGCAACGCGCGCCGCCGGCTCTCCCTGCGCTCCATCATCGAACGCAGCACCCGACGCAGGCCCCTCGTGGTCCTCACCACCACGCGATGGCGGAGCGTGAACGCGTCCGAGCAGTACGAGCAGATCGAGGACGACGACGACTACTTTGAGTTCGACGATCAGGTCGAACCGGTGACGGCGGAGGAGCTGGAAGCTGCATTGGCGGCTGAGAAGGCAGAGGCCAGCAGGATGCTGAAGGAGGCGCGCGCCAAGGCGGCCGAGGTGGGGAAGGAGGAGGCCAAGGCGCGGGCCGAGGAGAAGCACGGTCCCGTCTTTGTCGCCAAGTCGGAGGAGGACCTCGTCGAAGAGGAGGAGGAGGAGGACGAGGACGAGGACGAGGACGAGGAGGAGGCCGGGCGCGCCTTCCCCGTCGTCGCCAAGAAGGAGCAGGCGGCGGATGAGGACGCAGACGCGGCGGAGACCCTGGGAGATCTGGTCGAGGAGGAGGAGGAGGATGAGAACGAGGAGGAGGAGGAGGTTGACGCGCAAACCGCTCTTGTCGACGCCATGGCCGAGTTCGAGGAGGCCAAGGCGGCCTGGCTCGCGGCCGCCGCCGAGGCTGCGCTCGGGGACGTTGCCGCCGCCGCCGAGGCCCAGGAGGCTCGCGCCAAACTGGAGGAGATGGCCGCGATCGCCGGCGCCGTTATCCCGGAGGCGGAGGATAAGGAGGAGGCGGAGGATAAGGAGGGGGCGGAGGCGGAGGATGAGGAGGAGGCGGAGACGGAGGATGAGGCCGCCGCCGCCGCCGGGGACCTGACCCCGAACGTCGAGAAGGCGGTCAACAACGTGGTCGAGAAGGCGGTATCCGCGGCGGCGAACATGATGGGCAAGGTCGCGACGGGCGGCGGCTCCGGATCGGGCGATTCCTCCTCTCTCCCGCCCAAGCCCCCCGGAGACGCTTCCTCCTCCTCCTCCTCCTCCTCCTCCTCCGCGCGGGAGGTGGCCGAGCTCACGTCCACCGTCCGCGACCTCAAGAAGCGCATGGGCTCCCTCGCCAAGCTCCTCGACGAGGCGGTCACGCGCCGCGACGACCTCGAGAGGGACCTCGAGGCGGAGAGGGCATCCGCCGCCGCCACGGAACAGAAGCAGTCGGAGAAGATCAAGGTTCTCAAGGAGAACATCGAGGCGATCGTGGCGGATCAGAGCTCGCACAAGGAGTCTCTCGCCAAGACCAAGGCTGAGAAGGACAAGGAGAGAGCCGAGCTCGAATCGCGAAGGGCGGACATCGAGACGGAGCTGGAGAAGGTCAAGGCGGCGGCCAAGAAGAAGGACGAGGACCAGTCTGCGACCATCGGCGAGCTCTCCGCGCAGCTCTCGAACGTGCGCGACGAGGTGGCCGCCTACAAGACCAAACTCGCGCGGTCCGAGAAGGAGACCGAGGAGGCGCGCGCGACGCTGGAGACGAGGCAGAGGGAGCTCGAGGAGGATATGGCGAGGGAGAAGACGGCGTTGGACGAGGAAATCGCCAAGCAGCAGAAGACTTTGCTGGAAGTCGCCGAGGAGCTCAAGAACGTCAAGACGGAGGTGACGTCGTACAAGTCCCAGCTCGACGACGCCAAGGCCGAGACCGCCGCCGCGGTCAAGCAGCTCGGCATCACCGCCGCGAGCGTCGAGAAGAAGGTGGAGGAGAGACTCGACAAGGGGCGCAAGAAGGCGCAGCGGGAGGCGGCGCTCGCGGCCAAGGCGGAGGTGGACCGCATGGTCAAGGAGGCTGCCGACGCGCTCGCCTCCGCCAAGGCGATCGAGATGGAGGCCAGGAACGCGCTGGACGCCGATAAGAAGGCCGCCGCGGAGTCGGCGCTCGTCAAGGCTGAGAAGGAGATCAAAGCCGCGCACGACGCGAGGGACGCGGCTAAGAAACTCGCAGCCAACGCCGAGAGGCAGCTCAAGAACCAGAACGAGCTCCTGAACCGCGTCGACGAGCTGATCCGCGAGAACGGCGACGCGAAGAAGACGGTGGCACAGCGCGACGAGGCGATCGAGGCGCTCCAAAAGGAGACCAAGACCCTGCGAGAGATGGCGGATGAGGCGACCAAGCTGGCCGTCAAGAAGCAGGCGGAGGCGGAGGCGGCGGAGGAGAAGGTGGCCGAGAAGGTGACCCAGACCCTGGAGGCTGCCGAGACGTGCGTCACCACCGCCGAACGCGTGCGACAGGAGGTTGAGAAGAGCGCCGTGGAGGCTGCCGAGCTCGCCGCCGAGCAGCTCGCCGCGGCGAAGGCGAGGTACAAGGCAGCCGAGGAAAACCTCAAAAACTCCAACGCCAAGCTCGAGGAGATGACCAAGATCGCGATGCTGAAGGAGAGCGTCGATCAGGACGTCGAAGAGCTCACGAGGGAGACGGCTAAGATGACCGACACCATCTCGGTCCTGACCGAGGACCTTCGAATCGCGAAGCAGTACTCGACCGACTGGGAGGGCAAGGCGGTGACGGCTCAGACGGAGCTGGAGCAGCGCCTTCGCGAGCTGTCAGAGGCGGAGGAGAACGCGGTGTCGTGGAAGGTGCAGGTGACGTCCGCGGGGGCCCGCGCGGATCACGCGGAGAGCCTGCTCAAGAAGCAGACGGAGCTCCTCGACGAGATGGCGGAGATGGCGGCGGAGAAGGAGAGCGCGGAGGCGCGTTGCGTCGCCCTGTCGCAAACCGCCGACGCTCAGGCTCGCGAGATTGAGCGACTCGCCGCCGAGGCCAAATCCGCGCGCGAGGCTGCGGTGGAGTGGGAGGGTAAGGCTCTCGCCGCGGCCGCCAAGGTGGAGACGCGGGCGTCCGTCGCGGAGGAGGCGGCCAGGAAGGCTGAGGAATCGGCCAGGGAGAAGCAGCGCGTCATCGAGGATGCGGATCTCGTCTGCGCGGGTGTCGCCGACGAGAACGCCGTAGCCGCCGCCGTGGACTCCCAGCTCGGCGCCATCAAGGGCGACGCGGACTACAAGGTGTACGAGGCGACCAGAAACGTGGACGCGCTCCGCAGGGCGCTCGCGGCGTCCGCCTTTTCCGCGCAACTTTGGCAGGAGCGCGCGGAGAACGCCGGGCTCGAGATTGCCAAACTGAGGGAGGAGATGGATTACACCATCCGCGGCTCCAAGGGTCTGGACGTCGCCGCCTCGGACGATAAGAAGGCCAAGAAGGGCTCGAAGGAATCCGAGTCCCTGGAGCTGTCCGGCGCCAACTCCACCGTCCCCATAGGCCGGCTCAACCGCGCCGCCTTTGCCAGCGGCAAGGACCTTCGATCGTTTGTCACCCTCGGGCCGCGAATCGAGCCCGCGCGGGATCCGACCGTGACCAAGGAGCTCGACGCGGTGGGCCTCGGGGCGCCGATCCTCGGGGATTATACCCGCGTGGACAGGGTCAAAAAGGGGTTCAAGCCGCCCGCCAGGAACAACAACCAGAACGGCGGGGGTCACAACCACGACGACAACAAAAAGCCCGAGCGAAAGATCCCGGTGATGACCTGGGACGTCGACGCGGAGAACAGGAACAAGCAGAGCCTGAGTTTCAACCCGCGGCGGTTGGGTAAGGTGACCCAGGGCATGGACAAATACATCAAGGATGAGGAGTCCGATGGCATCATCCAGGCGTAAGGGCGGAGGGACTTCAGTCGAGGAGCAACCGAAGACCCGCGAGCAACCGAGAAAGACCGGAGGAAAATTGAAGAGAGGAAGACTCGAAAAGCGGGACAACGCGGCCGAGGGATCAACATCACCTCGTCTTTCCGTAAGTTTCACATTCATCACTGTTGTTTTCACCGCGCCGCACCATCCGCGGCCGCGCGTTCCGCTGAGTTGGACATGTTATGTATAACACAAAAGCAAGCGCATGCGTTTTACATCCGCGTCGCGAGTCGTCACTCCGTTGATCTTGCTGCCAGGCTGCCAGGGGTTTTTTATTGATGAGTAGTCTTCACCTCGTCTATTTTTAGGCTCCGAGTCAGATCTCGTCGGACGGGGGCGGGGTTCGGCACTCCGCTTCCCATGGCGGACCCCTCGGAGAAGATCACGGTCGATGACTGCAGGGTCGGCGCGTGGGTCGAGGTGTCCAACGGGGGCAAGGAGCCATGGCGCGGCATGATCGCCAAGGTGGACCCGACATCATCTCAGCCGATCGCGGTGAAGTGGGTCGGGAACGCCTCGCCCGGGCTCGCGGTCAAGCCCGGGGTCAGATGGCCGACGAACACCCCCGACGGCCTGTACACTTGGCGCGGTGGGATCCACTTCGTCGAGCTCGAGACGCTCCTGGAGGTGAACGACGACCTGTTCCACGTCGCGAACCGAAAGGGGCTGCAGCACGCGGAACTCCCGTGCAAGCCCGCGAACGTGTTTTGCTACGAGCGGACGTGCGGCGGGCGGTGCACCGGCGTGCCGTCCGCGTCGCATCCCCCGCCGCCCGCTAAGCAGAAGGACACGGCCGGTACGAAGGGGAAGGTCAAACCCGCGGCGCAACCCACCGCGAAGGCCAAGCCGACGCCCGCGCCAGCGCCCAAAACGCACAACAAACCGGGTCCAAAGCCGCACTCGTCAGCCTCGGCTAAGAAGGGTTCAAATGAGAAGGTAAAGCCGGCGGAGGAGAAGAAGAGGAAGTACGACGACGCCGCTCTGGGGAAGTACTTCGAGTGGGAGCACAACATCACCGGGGACTGCAAGCCGTGCGACGTCCTCGTGCCGTTCACCTACCACACGAGCAGGATATTCAACCTGGAGCCCGGCGGCGTGAACTACCTGGTTGAGGAGCGGGCGGATCCGAACAACGTGCGGTGCTCGTGCTCCACCTCGCTGCTACCCGCGCTGACGGACATGCTCGGGAAGATCGAGGACCTCCACAAGATCTCGAAAGGGCAGTGTCCGTACCGCGCGATGCAGTGCGGCGGCCTCCTGTACCACATGCACGTGTATCAGGACCCGGTGGGCAAGGGTTACGGCGTGCGCGCGCTGGAGCCGATCAAGAAGGGCGCGCTGATATGCGAGTACTCCGGCGAGATCATCACCACCGATGAGGCCACGCTTCGCGAGCAGAGCTACGTGCAGCTGGGTCTGTTCTACCTTCACGACGTGCACGGCAAGCACAACAGGGGCAAGTACACCATCGATCCAACGATGTACGGCAACGTGGCGCGAATGCTGAACCACAGCTGCGATCCCAACGTGACGACGCTGGAGATGAACTCGGTGAATATCATGGGGGACAAGATCCCGAAGGTTCCCAGGCTGGTGCTCTTCGCCAAGCGCGACATCGACGCGGAGGAGGAGCTCTGCATCGATTACTCGCCGGGCCGGGACCGGGAGGACCAGCTGCAGAAGATCATGAGGTGCTTCTGCAAGACGTCCAAGTGCAAGGGGTGGCTGTTCTGAGGGGGCGTAGGCGTAACGAATAGGTAATAGGAACTCGACGATGTCTCGAAACGCATGACGGGTGCAAGCGGTTGCCTGGGTTGGAGCTTCCCGTTGCGCGCACTCTTTGTGAAAAGTAAGGGTTCAGTCTGCCAGCACAAGCAGTCTACGAAGGTAAGATTTATTAGTCTACTCATACCCAGTCCGATCCGCGTCCGGTCAACGTGAAAAACGAGGCTCGTCCCGGTTCCCCCTCACACGAAGGCGGCGAAGTGTCCCTTGGTCTGCGCGTAGACCTCATCGGGTGACTGGTCGCTGTTCACGCTCCTCACCTTCTTCAGGCCCGCGTAGTAGTCGACGACCGGCATGGACGACTCCACAAACGTCTTGAACCTCTTCTTGATCGACTCGATGTTGTCGTCCGTCCGACCGCTCGTCTCGCCGCGTCCCAGCAGCCGTCGCTCCATCACGTCCTCGGGGCAGTCGAAGAAGAGGACAAAGTCGCAGTCGTACCCGGCGGTGGTCTCCCACGCGTCGCGGTTCTCCTTGTTCCGCGGGAAACCGTCGATGAGGAACCTCTCCTTGCCGGACGCCTTCATCGCGTCTAGCAGCAGGCGGACGGTGACCACGGACGGGACGATCTGACCGTTCTTGATCATCTCCGCCACCATGTTGCCGTCCTCGCTCCCGCTCTTCATGTGCGCGCGGAGGAGGTCGCCGGCGGAAAGGTGGACGAAGCCGAAGTCGTTCACGATGTTGGAGCACTGCGTGCCCTTGCCCGCGCCGGGGCCGCCCAGGACGAACACGACCGTGGGGTGCGCCGATCCGGAGGAGGGCGCGGAGCCCTCGGCGCCGGCGGGGGCGGCATCCTCGCCCTCGGCGCACAGCGCGACGGCGGTGGGGGTGAACGCCGCGGCGGTGGCGAACGCGCCGGCCGCGGCGAACCCGAAGCCCCGCGCGGCGACCGCCGGATGGGATCCCGCGGCCACCGCCGCGTTACCCTCGGCGACCACGAGGGGCGCGCGGGACTCGTAGGCGCGCGCGGTGGAGTAGAGAGCACGCTCGGATGCCCTGGCGGCGCGGGCCACCTGGCGCATCACCTGACGGTAGAGCATCTTACCTCTTGGGGGTCGATCGGGTGCCTTGGGGAGTGGCGATCGATCGGGGCCTCCCTTTGACAGTTCAGACTCGCGAAACTGCTTCGACAGGCAGTTTTGGCAGCCGGTTCAAACATTTCCGTCCACCGAGGCGGCCCCGCGAGACGACCCGGGGAGGTTGGCGCACCTCGGCGGTCGTCGGAGGGGCGCTGTCCAGTACTCTGACGCGTGACGACACATCGGCGTCGACGAAGGTCCGGATAGTCGCGCGAAAGCACCCTCCAACATGCCGCGCGAGGATGCGATCCTCAAGAACAAGACGCTGCAGGCGTTGACGCGGCTCGGGGACAGGGACACCCAGCGTGTGGCCGTGAAGGAGCTCGAACGGCTGGCCACGAACGCGCAGGAGCCCGACCACGTTACCACGATCGTGTTATGTCTCTGCGAGGAGCTCGTCGCCGCGCCCAAGGCGAGCGCTAGGCGCGAGATCTTACGCCTGTTTGACCGGGTGTGCGCCTTGCAGGGGGAGAACGCGCTCGTGCATCTGCCGCGGATGGTATCCTCCGTCTGCCGCAGGTTCAAGGACCCGGACAGCAACGTGTCCGACGCGTGTGTGGATACCATGGGTTCACTGGCCGAGTTCACGTGCAGGCTCCCGCCTCGCATCGACAAGACCGTCGCCACGGGGCCGGACTCCATCGGAGCCAACTTCCTGAGGCCCATCCTCGACGTCCTGCACGAGACCAACAGCAAGCAGGCGCAGGACACCGCGTGCAGGTCCATGGCGCGGGTGATCCGCCGCTGCGGCCCCGGCCGGGGTAACGCGGACGCCCCCGCGGGCAACAACTGGTACCCCGACGGCGGCGCGGGCAAACTCGCGGCGCGCCTCGCCAGGGCGTCGGAGCTGCCAAACTTTCACGCCAAACCCGCGCTGCTCCACGCGTTGACCGCCCTCTTCGCGGCGGCGGGCGGTCAGTGCGGCGCGCACCTGCCCGCCGTGCTGGGCGTGTCCCCGTCGACGGGCGCGGGCGGTGCCGACCCGGGCGCGGGCGATGCTTTCGAGCGGAGTCAGATGACCAACCTTAACGGCGGCGGCGTGCTCGCGGCGCTGCGTTCGGACGAGTGGCCCACTCGCCGCGCCGCCGCGGAAGCCCTCTCCGCGCTGCTGTACGCGCTGGGACCGCTGCTCGATAACGTCCACGTCACGCTCACGCCGCTCGGGACCGCGATCGAGCGGGCGCTGGAGGACGGGAGGCACGACAAGGTCAAGCCGGCGAGGGACGCCATCGCGTCGGCGGCGGCGCTCGCGCGGGAGCTCCGAAACTTTCGCGAAAAGGGACCGGGCGGCGACGACGTGACGGCGTGGAGGAACTGGGCCAGGGAGGAGCTCGGCGAGGGCATCGCGGACGTGGGCGAACACGTGGGCGGGGGCGCGGGGGCGCGGGCGGGTCTTAAGCCCGGCGTGACATCCCCGCGAAAAAGGCGCGGCGCCGGCACCGCCAGGAGGGAACTCAGCGAGGCGTTCATGGAGGCGCACGCCCCGAGGGAACTCCCCGGGGATGGGGACGTCGTGGAGGTGGCCGTGCCGAAGAACCCGCCGCCGCCGCACGTCGTGCAAAATCCGGGCCTGAGGCTCGCGGAGGAGGCGGACCCGGCGGAGCGCGCGAGCGCGACGAGCACCCGCGGGGGATGGGAGGTTTCTAATAACGAGGAGTTGATCAATCGCGAGGAGTTGATCGCGACGGGTCCGATGGATGACAAAAACGGGGGCGACGGCGGGGACGAAAACGTCGCGCCGAACCGGGGACGAGGTACAAACGGCGGGCTTCCACCCCGCGCGCCCGTGCTTCCACCCTCGAAGCGACCCCCCGTCGAATTCGCGAGGGAGACGCCGATTCGGGCAATTGATGAAGACGACGAAGACGACGACGCTTGGGACGCGCCGAGGTGGATGACGCTCGCCGAGGAGATCGGACGCGGCGGCGGCGGCGGCGGCGGCGTCCGCGTCGAGGGACCGTCGCGTACGGATCCGAGCGTCGTCGTCGCGGCGACGAACGACGGCGACGACGACGCATCGGCGGCGGCGGGCGACTCCCGGGTCCCGGAACATCCCGGAACAGCTGAAGAGGTTGCCGCCCTGAGGGCACAGATGACGGCGCTGGCGCAGGCGCAGGCCACCGTGCTCGAGCGCATCGGGGTTTTCGTCCAGGAATCGTCCGCGGCCATCGCGAATCTCACCGCTCGCGTCGAGGGCGCGGAGCGTTCCGTGGCGGACGCGGTGGAGCGGGTGGAGCTGATGGAGAACCAGGTGGGGGCGGCGGTGAGCGCGGGGGCGACGGTGGCGGCTTCCGCGGCTGCGCTCGCGGCGGCGCACCCGGACACGGCGAAGCTCACCGAGGAGCGCGCCGCGCTGGAGAGGGAGAAGGCGCAGTTGAGGGACGCGGCGGCGCAGTTGGAACGAGCGGCGTCCAACCTGGAGAGGGTGGTGCCCCCGCCCAGACGCTGAATCGCGACGGAGGGTTGCTCGTGTCAGGAACCGATGGGTGGTGACGAAGACGGTTTTAATCAGGTCTCGCGCCGCTACGTCTCCCGCGACGCCGCTCATCGTTTGATGCTGGGTCCGATGGGTATGTGCCTCCTCTTATCCAGCGGTTTCCGCTTGGGCGCCACCTTCGGCCCCGCCCGCGTGTCGTTCCGAGTGGTCCAGTCGCTCTTGCGCAGTTTGCAAGGCCTGTTCCCAATGTACTTTCCGTTCATCTCCTTGATGGCCCGCGCGTAGTCGCCGCCGTCCATCAGCGACACGAACCCGAACCCCTTACCCTTGCCGCTGTGCCGATCCTTTACCACCCGCGCCTTCTGGAAGCTCGGGTACCTCGCGAACGCGCGCGCCAAGGTCTCGTCGGTGCACTCCGCGCCGAGGTCGCCGACGAAGATCCGGTAATCATTCTCGGGCCAGTCCGCCAGGCTCTTGTCCTCCCACCTGTCCCCGCCCGCGCTCCGAAACACGGGCTTGCCGATCTTCTTCACCGGCTGCGGCGGCGGCGGCGGGATCGAGCCGATGTCGCCGTGAGCAACCCCGTTGACGCCCGGGGGGGGAGGCGGGTACGCCGACGGGAGGTGCACCGCCTCCACTCCCGCCCAACCTCGCTGCAGTTGGGTGCCGGTCGCCGCCGCGCCGGGGGGTTCGTGGTACCCGTGCGGCGCGGTGGGACCGGCAGATACCGACGCCGCCTCGGAGGGCCTCGCCGCCGGTCCCGCGGGGACGTGCTCGGGCGCCTTGGCTATGACCTTCGGGCGAGGATTGACTGTTGGAGCGGGCGGCGGAGGCGCCTCGATCTTCGGAGGGGCGTCGCCTGAACCCGCCGCGGCGCCCGAAGTCGAGGGCGGCGCCTCCTCATCCAGCTTGCTGATCTCCGCCGCGAAGAGCGCGAACTCGTCGTCCATCGCGTGTCGCCGGGAGTGCGGATGTTATCTGACTTCCCGTGGCGTGCACCACCTGAAATCCGCTGCGGCACGACACTGACGACCAAACTGCCAAAGGAAGCGGCACGAAGTCTTCTCAGCTGTTCTTCGGCTGGGGGCGCATTAACTCTTGGATCCACTCTTATTATGAAGTTATGCGTTGCCCGCATAAACTCGCAGACCGGGCTCCGTACCATTTCCAGAAACGATTTGAGCTAAGATTTAAAGCGTAAAATTTGTATGGGCTTTTAGTACCTATGGAGCACCCGTAACACTACAAATTCTTCTCGACCTGTGGAAAAAGATAATCTATGATAATCTTACCTTTGTCGTCGAACAGGCTGAATCTAAATGGATATTCCCGCACCAGATGTAGTCGTCGGAAAGCCGCGGGAAATGCGGAAACGACGATTCAATTAAAATCGCTTTTTTGCTACGAGGAGCAGTCTGGGAGCAGCACGGGATTTTCTTCGACACCCGTTGGAGCTTCGATACGGATCAGTAAAGCTCCTGATTGGCCGATTTTCCCGGGAATCACACCCGGGTCACACCTCACGCGCACCCACTGACCGGGCATTGACCGTCGCACGACGAGGCGAGGCATCGCGAGACGAAAGGAAAATCGACCGCACGGCGCACACGCGACCCAAGATGTCCGCTCGCTCCACGTTCAAGCAGGAGCATCCTCTCGGTGCGTTCGTCGACGCGGCGCGCGAGCCCGGATAAACGTCTCGGTCCTGACGAGGCAACAAAGCGACCCCTCGGTTCGTGCGCGGGCCGCGGGGCGCGGGGATCGCCGCGCGACGCGGATCCGTCGTTGATCCGTCGGGGCACACGCCCGTCCCCGAACCTTCCATCGCGTGCCGAACTCCTCGTCGCCCGGATCTCACGCGCGCGGTCCCTCACCGCGCGCGGGTGGCGCTCGGGGCCGGGCCCGTCCGCGCCTCGCGGGAGCTGCCGAGTCGCCTCGACCCCCCCCAGATCCAACCCCCGGTCTGTGCGCCCGGGCTCCGTTCGGGGACTGCCCCATCGATCGAAGCGTCCTCTAACATCCCATGATTCGTCTCACCCATCGCAGACAAGCGCCAGGCCGAGGCCCAGCGCATCCGCACCAAGTACCCGGAGAGGATCCCGGTGCGTCGAATTTGAATATTCCCCGCGCGCGTTGGGCTCCAACGATCCACTTGCGCCGATGGAGAGCCCGGGCCCGAGAGACCGACCATTTCTCACCGCGCGCGTCCCCTCCCGCGTCCCGCAGGTCATCGTGGAGAGGGCCGAAAAGAGTGACATCCCCGACCTCGACAAGAAGAAGTGAGTGCGCTGCCGCGACCAACCGCGACCGACGACCCGACGCCGCCGTTGACGCCGACCACACTTTTTTTTTTTCCCTTTTGCCCGCGTCGGCTCCCCACGGCGGCTGACCCGCCCTTCGCCCACCCATCCCCGCCCAGGTACCTCGTCCCCGCCGACCTCACCGTGGGACAGTTCGTCTACGTCATCCGCAAGCGCATCAAGCTCTCGCCGGAGAAGGCCATCTTCGTCTTTGTCAACAACGTGCTGCCGCCCACCGCGGCGCTCATGTCGTCCATCTACGAGGAGCACAAGGAGGAGGACGGCTTCCTCTACATCGCCTACAGCGGCGAGAACACCTTCGGCGGCCTCGAGGAAACGGCGTGAGGCGAAAACCGGGGGATCGAAGACGACGAACTGAATAGGAGGGTGTGAGAGGGGCGCGGCTGGCGCGCGAGCGGGGGTGTGAGAGGCGTCGACCCGGGTGAGACGCCTCTTCCCCTTTGCGAGCGCCGCCGCGATTTTGCGTCGCGCCGCGTCGAGCCGGAGACGGCCCGAACGTTACGCGCGCGCGCTGTACTAGCTAGTAGGCATTGAATTCGTTGTACCAGTATGACAGACCGGGATGGACGCGTCTCGCTCCTTCGCAAACAGGTTCTTTCGTCCAAGACAATCCTAAATAATCGCCGAGTGCCGTCAACCCGGATCAGTCGGGTCGAGCGCAATCAACTCAACTCGCGATCGACTTCATGTCGTAAAACAACACATCTTTGTACACGGCCGGCGCCCCTTCGGACTAGGTGCCCCTCCCCAGGCTGGACGTGGAGTGCACGCGACTCACGTCCGTTGCGTCGAGATTCAAGGCTGCACTGACGGTGACGACGGCGTCGCGCTCGTATTGGTGCAAGCAACTGGAGTCCAACAAAACGTCGGGCGAGAGAAAGTCGAGGTCGTCCAGCGCGTCGCGAAAGTACGTCTGCGGCGGGGGCGGTTCCGCGACTGCCGTCGATCGTCCCGAACCGTGAATGTCTCCTTCGTCCTCTACTAGCACACCGACGGCCCCGTCTCTGCAGAGCCTCGTGATCTCGTCGTCGCAACCCCCGCCGATGGCATCGAAGTTGGCGTCCGGGTTGCCGCGGATGCACACCTGGATGTACGGCAGCTGGTGCTCCTCTCGGGGCGGGAAATCTCTCGGTACCCCGTCGCGCTCCTCGACGATACTCCCCGCCTCCTGCCACATCTGGGATGTCTTCCCGTATATTTGTTCCGCCTCGTCGAGGGTTCCTTCGATGGTTCGCTCGGCGAGGTACCTCCCGAGTCGCCTCGCGTGTTCCATCGCGAGCGTCTGCTCCTTTTCCGACGAGTACGCCATCTGGTGTGAGTGCGCCGGGTGCTCGTCCATCGTACCGACCATCTTCACCGTCACGTCAAAGTGACCCCGATGCTCCTCTGGGAACGCGGGACACTCGACGGCGGAGCGAGGAAACAAGGCGGACTGGATGCGTGGCGGGTCGAGGGGATCGTCGGCGGGTAACGCGCGAGTGAGGTTAGACCTCTGCTTGTCCTTCCCTCTCCGAGCCTGCGGCGGTGGCGTGGGACCCGAGGATCCCTCGGAACCCTCTCGGCTGGTCGTGTTCGCCAGATGCGAAGGCATTCTCGACATCGAAGGTACGGGCGCGGGATCCGTGGAGTCGACCGCCCCACACTGGAGCTTGACGCCCAAGTCTCCGCTCTCGAGCTGGGCGGGCGTGAAGCCGCCGTCGATGGAGTCAAGCGTCGCGGTGATGCTGCAGGGCACACCCTTCGCCGAGTGCTGCTCGATGATCTCCTGGATGTTTCGATCGCTTTTGCTCCTGAACAGCCCGGCCACTTTGAGCAGGGTGCCGGCGTCGTTGCTTCCGTGCCAAGAACCTCCCCGATGCGCCTTCACCCGGCTGGCGTAGCCGCGCGCGTCCGCATCCACCGACTCCGTCGCCGCGGCGCACGCCTTCTGGCCCACGGAGCGCGTGTTCCCACGCTCGGCGCGCTCGATCTGGACCAAGTCGGCGAGGGGTCGGGTCTCCTCGAGGTTGATGAACTTATGACACGCTGCGATGGAGGGAGAGGGTACCCGGGTCACGTCACGTCGGTCGGGCAAAGGTGAAAGTGCCGGGAAAAACGCAGATTTGGCCCTCGACTGCACAGTGGCAAGCGCCTCGAGGCGGGCTGGGGAGATTTAGAGACATGGCCTCGCTCGTCGCGGTCGCGTGCGCGCGCGCGCACCTGCTTTCACTCCTTTGACCTTCTTTCGATCTTGAGGGTCGATCTTGAGGATCGGCGCAACCGGAGTCTCGGCTCTTGCCATCGGTCTTGCCATCGGTCCGCGCTCGCTCCTTGTGTTAGCAGCATCGAATGCGCCGGAGGGTCGCGCGTCGTCCATCGCGTCAGACGCGCGGAGGGCCTTTGGGGGTCCGCGGCGGGTTCGGCCGGAATGTCGCAGGAAACCGTCGTCCAAGCCGTAAAGCTCCATCACCGACTGAGGGTCACCGACGGGGAATATACTCGCGTCATGGAATCCTGTGCGAGGAGCGGACAGGGGGCGCGTGAGGAGGCGTCGCATTTCTTCACCGCTGAGAAAACCTCGAGAGGGTGGAGATCTATGGATGGAGATCTATTGCGCGGGAGGTGCGTTCTGACGCGGCGCAGTCGGCGAAGGCGTTCTCCGCCCACCCAGACCCGGGCGGCGTCGCGGGCATCAAAGGAGACGTTCGTTGATTAGACGAGTACGCACCTGGCATGTCGTCGCGCACCGAGGGCGGACCCCGCGCGCAAATTCTGGTCGATCTTTTTGGCTGGAGGTATGACCAGTGTGGAGCAGTGTGGAGCCATCTGGAGCCATGTAGGATCCATCGCGAAAGGTCGCGAAAGGTACGACAAAAATATCTCATCCGGGCACAAGCAGATTTTGAAAATTGCGAAAACATCTGACCCTTGGCCGATCCACGTGCCGCAGCTCTGCAATTTTCGAAAAGTTATCCGCAAATGCCCCTTACAAAATGATTTTTGATAGGGGGTACTTGAAAGCGTCTTCACTTTTGATCAACATCTTTCAATAAAATTTCAAAGTGTCTCCGCATAATAATTTCTCGCATAATGTCTGGATCGTCTCCTCCTTTCCCGATCCGGTTCAAACTGGACGTTATCAAGACGGAATTCTCCCAAAAAAGAAAAAACAATGACGTGGCGGCAACGTGAAACCGAAAAAGAACCGCGCAAATTCTCCTTTCCAAGAAAAGCGCAAATTCTCCTTTCTGCCTTTCGCCCGATTTTTCCTCCGACGAAGGTATCTTGGACTATCTCGGACTATCTATCTCTGTTGTTCGGGAAAGCGAGCGTCGGTTCAAGGCGCCACTTCCCAGCGCGCGACATCGCAACGGAAGACCTGCAGAGACACCGCGACCCGCAATCGATACGCTCGGACACATCGCCGACCCGTAAAGACAAGAATGCCCGCGCGTCCCTCCCACAGCAGCGCGCCGAAGCAGCCCCGACGGGTCCCGCACCACGTCGACAAAAAGAACACATGGGGAAAAGTGCAGACGGGAATGCGCGAGTCCTCCTGCGAGTCCAGCGACTCGGATATCGAGTTCAACGGTGCCAGCAACACCGAGATCACGACAGCCGCTGTGGCCGTCTCCTCCGTGGTGCGATTCCCATCCCACTCATCAAAACCTCCTCGTGCCCCCTCGGCTCCCGCCACAAAGGTCCGCTTCACAAGTCGACGACGGAGGGACGGATGGTTTTAGAATTAATCCGAGCACGCGACCAACGCGCGGACCTTCGCCATCACTGACCCGGAATCCCGCGCTCTTTTGACAGCACATGACGAAAGGCACGCTATCGCAGGTTGCGATGCTCACAGAGGCCGCCGCGGCCAAGCTCTTCAACATGGGAACCACCCGCTTCAAGGCAAAGTGAGTTCGCCCCGTCGCCTCCGCAACGTCCGTAGGTTTTCCGGCTCGAGCTTTTATTTCACTTTTGGAAACTGTCTCGACCAGCTCACCCGTCTGACTGATTCGCGACCCCTCTTCGTCCTCTTTCTAAGGTGCCGAGACCTTGGCGTCGACCGTTGGCCCCACCGCAAGCTCCAGAGCCTGAGTAACCTGTACACGGACCTCAAGGAGCACATGGACAGGAGCGAGAAGGGCTCGGTGAAGCGCCAGCAGTACAGCAACGACATGGCCGTCATCAAGGCGTACAGCATCAGGCTCGAGTCTGACCTCAGCCTCCTTAACCAGTTCTACAACGGCAAGAAGGCGTGGCCGGATGAAATCCTCAAGATTCGTCAGACCATCTATAAGAAACGCCACGCGAAGGTTCTCAGCGAGAAGAAGAAGAAGCTGTCGCACGCGGGCAAGCAGGACCAAAAGAGGCAGCTTCCTGTTGTCAAGTGTGAGGCGAGCGACTCGGAGGTCGACATCAAGCAGGAAGGGAGCGATTCTGAGCAGTTCAGTGTCGACACGAAGAGATCTACTGATTCTCTTTGCGTCGTCATGCCCGAATGCATCAACGATGGGACCCTGATGATGAGGTCCCTAGAGTCGGGGGGAGCGCACATGGTTGGGGACAAGGACGATTACGTGTTCTGGGCCATGTTGTGATGGGGAGGGTGAGCCGGGGTTGAGTGGCTCATTTCCATCCATCCATTCATTCATTCATATTCTCATTCATTATCCATTATTTGCGTCGGTATTATTATTTATGACGAAGGTAAAAATCAAGCGTATGGCCCAAGGCTCATCTGCTCATCGTCGTCTGTTGCTCGCCGCCCGGAGTTTTGTCACGCCTCCTGCTCGACCGACGCGTCGCCTGGCCCCTCCTCCGTGGATGCGAATGCGCCGGCAGTCACGCTTCGCTCCAGCAGAGGCTTGTATTCGGTGCAATCGTTCACCCCTGGAAGTTCCTCGATGAGAAGGCGGATGTGGGGGAGCGAGTAGCCGAAGAACTCGGGCCCGCTGATGGCCGTCTTCTTCGCCTCCTCCCCGTTTGCCCTTCGCACTGTGGTGACACGCCTGAGCACCTCCGCCCACGCCGCAGTTGCCGACTTGGCGACGATGGGCTCGTCCAGTCCCTCGTCGGCGGTCAGCCTGAACAACGGCTTGCCCTCGTCGTCGCCCTCGCCGCGAACAATCTCTTGAACCCACCTCGTACGAGGACCGTTCGGATCGTCGCAGCGCATGTACTGGCGGGTGGTGCGGTACCCCACGGGCAGGATGTACGCCGCCGAGTGGAAACCCGGCGCGTCCGGGGGTTGAACAGCGCCCAGGCTCTCCAGCGTGACGCCGTGGATCGGACCCACCGGTAACACGACCTTACCATCCTCGCCTCGGTTCAGCAGCGATATCTGATGCACTGCGCGCGCATTCTTGTCCATGCTACCCGCCGCGGCGGTGGCCCTTGCTCCGCCCCCCCTGCTGCCCTTCTCCCTGGGTGGTCTAGGTCCCCTGGCCGGCTTGGCCTGCTTTGGGGCGGGAGGCGCCACCGCAACCTTGCCGCCGAGGGCGGTGCACAGACGACGCAGTCGCAGGCTCAGCACCCGACCGAGAGGCCACTCCGGGACGGCCATCTCCTCACCGGATTCAACCGCCGCCGCGACGTCGCACTCGCGGTGAACCCCCGCGTCGGCTCCCGGTTTCAAACGTTTCGAGGCGCTGTCCACGTTGTGGGGCGCGTTCTCCTTGCCCTCGAGGTCCGGGGACGATCGTCGGTCCAGGGACGATCGTCGGTCCAGGGACGATCGTCGGTCCAGGGACGATCGCTTCCGCTTAGAATTTCCCGCGGATCGCGGCGTGCCCGACCCTCCTCGGGATTGCGACTCGGCGGCGGCGGCGGCGGCGCGCTTGAGGGCGACTTCCAGCCCGAGCTCGACGTCGGCTCGCATGGCATCGTACCTTCCCCAGCCGTGGCGGAGCGTGCCGACGATCAGCGCCCTGTCCTCCGCCTCCGACCACCACGGCGCGGGAGGCTCCGAGTACTTGAACACGGCTTGCACTTCGGGGATACCCTCGAGCCAACCCGCCGAGTCTGAGGCCAGCACCGCCGACTCGCCGCCAACTTTTTCCACAGCCCACGCCGCCACGCGCAGGAGCTCGAGCTTTGGCATCTCCTCGAGCGCACGCTGCCGAACGTGGGATGCGAACTTGACCTCACCGAACAGGGCAAAAAGGGTCGCGTCCCCGCCCTTGTCGGGCTCGAGCGAGCGCTCGTCGACGCCGGCGCCCACCGCCGGACCGGAGGATGCGGCGGAGAGCAGAAAAGGGCACGAGCCGTCCGTCATGACCTGGGCCGCCTCGAGGACGAAACGTCGGCAGAACGCGGCGATGGCGGATACAGTCTTGTCCTCGGCGAGAACAGCCTTGGACCCCTCGTGGATCCTGTTCCACTGACCGTAGCCGAACGACGCGAGCTGCGAGAGAACGCGCTTGCGCTCGGTCCACGTCCACACGAAAACCTCGGGCTTGCCGTTCTTCATCCTCGCAAACGCTGCCTCCTCCTGCCTGAGTCGCTCTGCCTCCTCTGCGGCCTCCTTCTCCTCTCTCAGCCTCTCTGCCTCCGCGGCCTCTGGCATGAGCTTTTGCCAAAAGTCCGGGTCGTCAAGCGCGATCTTGTCCGAACCGTCGCCGCCCTCGCCGGTGAAGGTCGCCGTGGCAAACATGCTCTTCTGCGCATCCGACGATTTCGATGTGTCGTCGTCCGATGCCTCGACCACCCTGCGCTCTGACCGCGCGAGGATATCGTCGATCCCCTCACCCGCGAAAGCCTTTGTCCGGGCGTCGCCCTCCGCGCAATCCTCGGACAGGGCGCCGTAAGCTCCATGCTTCAGAAGCCTCTCAATCTCAGCCGCCGCGCCGCGCCGCTCCTTATTGTCCATAGCGCCGTTGCCACTGTTGAGGTTGCTGCTGAAGATGGCCTGCTCGAGGCCGAGCTTCATGGCGGCGCGGTCAAGCATGTCGCGCTCGTACGTGGCGCGCATGACCAGCCGGTACACCTGCACGGGCTTGGTCTGACCGATGCGATGCGCGCGAGCCAGCGCCTGGGCGTCGTTCTGGGGATTCCAGTCGCTGTCAAACACGATGACGGTGTCGGCGGCGACGAGGTTGATTCCCTGGCCGCCCGCGCGGGTGGATAGGAGGAAGAGGAACGCGCCGTCGTCGCTGTGTCCGGCGTCGGTGGCGTTGCTGCCGCCGCAGAACCGATCGATCGCAGCCTGGCGCGCCCGGCCGGTGACGCCGCCGTCGAGCCTCTCATACGAGTGTCCCCTGTTGCGGCAGTAGTCCTCGAGGACGTCCAACACGCGCGTCATCTGGCTGAAGATGAGCGCGCGGTGTCCACCGGCCTTAAGGCGTGGAAGGAGCTTATCGAGGAGCTGAAGCTTTCCCGAGCACGCGACGAGCTCCGCGGCTGTGGCCGTCTTCGCGGGCCGCTTACCGCCCTTCTTCGACATCTGCTGCGACACAAACGCCTCCTCGACGCCGTCCAGAAGGAAGGGATGCTGGCAGCACTTTCGCACCTCCATCATGAGATTGCTGAAGTTGGCGAGGGCGCGATCGTCCTTGCTCCCCTGGCGGAGGAACGAAAAGTTGCGCTCGAACAGCGCCCGGTAGCACTTTTTCTGGAGCGGCATCAGCTCGCACTCGACAAGCGTCTCAACCCTCGGCGGCAGCTTATGCTCCACGTCCTGCTTCAAACGACGCAGCAGGTACGGCGCGAGTACCTTGTGCAAAGTCTCGACCTGTCTCGCCGCGGTCATAGCCCCGAAAGCCGATTCAAACTCATCCTTGGACGCGAAACGCCCGGCGTCCACAAAGTTGAGCAGCGACCACAGTTCGGCGGTGTCGTTCTGCAGCGGCGTGCCGGTGAGCAGCACCACCCTCTTCGCAAAGTCGAGCGTGCGTAGGTCCCGCTGCGCCTTTCCGCCGCTATTCTTCAGCCTGTGCGCCTCGTCGATCACCAGGCACGACCACGGGATCTTTGCCAGCGCCGATCGATCCGCCTGAACCATCTCGTAGGTGGTCAGCACGACATCCGCCCGGTAAACATCCGCCCGGTCAACGCGCCCATTGTCCGACTGGGACTCGACGCGTTGTTCGGCGTTCGGAGCGTCCGAGTCCGAGCCCTCGTTCGTGACGAGCCGCCCGTTGCCGTAGGATATCTCGTGGCGACGAATGCAGACGCGAGCGGCGGGTGGACCTACGTAGGCGACGACGTGAGCGCCCGGCACCCAACGAGCAGCCTCGCGCTCCCAGTTGACCAGCGTGGACAGCGGGACGACGACGAGAGCGGGGCCCCGAGTCTCGAGGCGGGACGCGCGCTGCGCCCGGAGCACGTAATCGATGAGCGCTAGCGACTGAGCCGTCTTACCGAGGCCCATCTCGTCGGCGAGAATGCAACCGCGCGCGTGAACCACGAGGTTATGCGCCATCCATCGCACGCCCTCCTTCTGGTACCCCCGCAGCACGTCGCCCTCGCTCCCGTACCACTCCCTGCTCGGCGCGAGTTCGGCGTCGGCCTCGACGCTCTGAATCGTGGAACTGCCCCTCGCACGGCGCGCGGCATCCAGCTTCTCCTCTCGCCGGGCCTGAACCGCCCCGTAGGCGCGCAAAGCGACGTCGCCGCCGGACCTGGACTCGACCCACTCGACGGGCTCCCAGGTGGCATCCTCGTACCCGAGCCCGCCGCCCCACCTGACGAGAGCCTCTTGTCCGTGCTCGGGTGACGCTGGATTTACTCCGGGATTTGGTTCTGGATTTGGTTCGCCGTCCTCGGCCTCGGGGCGCGAGCATCGGTCGCGCGTCGCGACGACGGATGCGACGTCGAGGCACGCGCGGCGCACAGCGACGCACGGCCCGCCCAGCCTCGGGTGCCTCTCCCAGAACCTCGCGAGCCTCTGCGACGCCACGCCCGGGTTCATCGCGGCCGTCAGGGCCGGGAGAGGCACCCATGAGCAGTGCACCAGCGCGCGTCCCTTCCACTTCACGAGGATATCGACCCCGTCCGAGTGATCGACCCCGTCCGAGTGATCGACCCCGTCCGAGTGATCGACCCCGTCCGAGTGATCGACCCCGTCCGCGTGATCGACCC
>Ga0181573_10000865_pt1 | contig 31190 bp, 23 predicted proteins | sample 101ome_25_FD_148643 | JGI IMG/M metagenome (GOLD analysis project Ga0181573, IMG submission 148643) | Coastal salt marsh microbial communities from the Groves Creek Marsh, Skidaway Island, Georgia - 101409BT metaG (spades assembly) | ecosystem: Environmental > Aquatic > Marine > Intertidal zone...
CAGACGGTCAAAATCAGACCGATCCAACGATTGCACACGCTCCACGTGCCGGCAATCCTCGCCATCCCAAGAATATTGAATGGACTTTTCAATCCATCCGCCTTGGATGCGTCGGTGAATAAAAAAGTCGGTGCCTTCACGCTGCAACACCTCGTAGGGCACCAAGGCGTGCCGAACATGCGAAACGTTCAAGTAATCAATGAGAAGCTTTCCTCCTGGTCGGAGCACCTTGCTCAACCCTTTCACGACCGCGGATTGGTCTTCTTCGGATTCAAAATACCCCAAACTCGTGAAGAAGTTGGTCACCAAGTCAAATCTTCCCTCCCACTCCGACACCTCGTGCAGGTGACGCAGGTCCAATACTTGGTAATGTGGCGCGGGACGACTGCCGTGCTGCTTGGCTTTGAGAATGCTGTCTGTGCTGAGGTCAAAAGCGCATACGTCCCAACCGTTTTGGGCCAAAGCTCTTGCGTGGCGTCCGGCACCGCAGCCGGCGTCCAAGGCCTTCCCTGTCTCCCCCAAAACCCCGGATTGCACAAGGGTTTGGATGAGGATGTCGGCTTCGGCGTTGCTGCGGTGACCGTAAAGCACATGGTACGCCTCGGAATTGAACCAATCCCTGAACCAGTCCAAATCAGTTTTCCACATGCCTTCTTGCATTTCCTGCGCCATCGTGCGGCAAAATTGAGGCAGAAAATTCGTTCTTTGACGCGAAGCAGTTTCCGATGTCTTCTCGTTCCCCCAGTTCCTCCGTGTTTGCGCCTGCTTTTGCAGGAGATGCCTCTTTGGCCTACCGCGGCGAATTCACCGACCGTCAGGTCGAAATGCTCCTCGCCTGGTCGGAACGCTTGTTGTCAGAGAAAAACTGGGCATTGACCCAACACAAACGCGGAATGAGATGCACCATTGAGCTGCTTCAAAACCTTGTTCGCCATTCGGGAAAGGGAGGGTTTGAGTTGCGGTTTTGTGATGGCGGAGCCATGAAATTGACATCCTTCAATGTTGTGTCTCATGCCCAGAAGCAGCACATTCAACGCGCATTGGAGCAGGCCAAGGCGCCCAACCTTGCTGAGCTTCGTGACTCGAGACTCGAAAAATTGGTCCATGGGCAGCGGACATCTGCCGGTGGAGCCGGATTGGGGTTCATGGATTTGAGGGCCTGCTCTGAGGACCACATCCACGGAGAATTTATACCTTTCACAGACGAACACGCTACTTTTGTACTCACGGTGACCATTCACCCCTCAGCCAAACTCGATGCAGGATTTGATCATTGAACGAACCGCCAAAACACCTCTGGTGGAGTTTTTGGCGTTGGACAAGAAAATGACGTTGGCGGGAAGAAGCATTCCGGAGAATTCCATTCAGTTCTACGATACGTTGCTGACGTGGACAAACGAGTTCTGTGCGAGCAAGCCTGGACAGATTGAGGTTCATGTGAAGTTGGAGTACTTCAACACGAGTTCGTCCAAGTGTTTGATGGATTTGCTCAAGCGCATTGAGCAGTGTGAATGCGCTTCAGAAGTGTTTTGGTACTACGAGGAAGAAGACGAGGACATGCAGGAGGCTGGGGAAGATTACGCCGCAATCATCCAGCTTCCGTTCAAGTTGGTTGAGATGTCTTCCGAAGACTGAGGTTTTGCCAAGACTTTTCTTTGAGTCTCGGTGTGGCGAGCAGGAGCGCCCACATCAGTGCACTCATTCCCAGAAGTACGAGCACGTTGTACGCAAGCGTGGACAAGAAAAATCCAGCCCAAGATTTAAACGGCATGTACATCGTGGCGTGACGGCCCAGCGTGCCGTCGTCGTAGCGATGGATGGGGCCTGATTTTTGGAGGATTTTTCCCTCAACGTGCACTGCGCGATGCTTGCGGTCGTCTTGCAAGACCCACTCCCAGAGTTCGTCGTTGTGAGCACGATTTTTAAGGGCAACAAGGTCCTCCTTTTCAGCAACCGCGGCTCGCAGTTCGTTTCGTGCGTTGAATGCTTCGCCGTAGTGTGTGTTGTAGCGCTCCTTGATTTGACCCCAATCCACGTCGGCGCGATCCGTCCAAGACCATGAGAAGGGCCTTCCCTCCCACTGCGTCAATTCTTTTTCGCTCGAAAGAAGCTCCGAGATAAACAGGGAATCGTCTTCGACCTGCTTCATTTCAGCAAGCCAAAAGTCGCGTCGCCATGCTGCCCTGTAGATCCGATCCTCCCAAAGACCAAAGTGTTGATCGTAAGGGTTGTTTCGCGCCAAATCCACAGCAACAGCCTCAAAGCCCCACCGCGAAGCCATCACATTTCCAAACCATGGAACGGCATCCGCTTGTGAAAACATGGAATTGAACCGTTCAAAGCGGATGATGGCACCGCCAAAAATGATTTGGGGAATCACCAAGAGCGGAATGACGATGTAGATGACTTTTGCCGATTTGAACCAAGCGGAAATAACCAACCCGAGGACATTCCCGAAGAGAGCCACCACAAACATCACAAGCGTGTGACTGAAGAAGAAGGCTGGGAGTTGAAGGATAAAATGAGAGACGGCCACAAAGCCCGCTGCGTGGATCAACGAAACAGTCGCAACCACGGACAACTTGGCATGAACGTAATGGTGCCATTTCACCTGAAGAAAGCGCTCGCGCTTCAGCAAGCTTCGATCCCGCAGTATTTCCTCCGCGCTTACACTCAGCCCGAGAAACAACGCCACAATGATGGAGATGAATAAAAACGGTGGAATGTTCTCGCTTCCGCGGAAGGAATAGGCGGTTCCCGATTCTGTAAACCTCATGAATCCAGCCAAAAGCATGGCCAACGCGGGGGCCTCAAATGCGTTGACAAGCAGGTATTGCTTGTTTCTGAGCTTGGTCAACACGTCACGTTCGAGGTAGGTCTTCCACTGAGACCAGCCGCTGGCCACGTTGGAGGCACGCTCGAGCGATCCTGCAATCTCCTCCTCTTCGTTCAGCGAGTTCCCAAGCATGATCGTGTAGAAATCGTTCCACTCTTTGGGAGTTGTCCGCCGGGTCGGGGTCTTCCTGCCGTATTCATCTACCGTTTTGGCTTCGACAATGTCAAAGAGTTGCTCTGGGTTGACGTTTCCACACGCCGAACATTCGCACTGCTCTGAGTGAACTCGACTCGCGAGGGCGTTGAAGTGTTTGACCGCGTCAAGGGGATTGCCCCAAAAGATGGGGTGTCCGCCGCCATCCAACAAGAACAGGCGGTCGAGCATTTTGAACAAGTCAGAAGATGGCTGATGAAGCACGGCGAACACCAGTTGGCCAGCATACGTCAATTCCTTCAAGATGTCCATGATTTGCTCGCTGTCTCGGCTGGACAGGCCACTCGTAGGCTCGTCGAGAAAGAGGACTGGTGGCTTGCGCAACAGCTCAAGCCCAATGTTGACACGCTTGCGTTGCCCCCCCGAAATCACCTTTTCCAAGACGGATCCGACACGAAGGTGCTGCACTTCCCAAAGCCCCAACTGCTCCAGAACTTCATCGATTCGGGCGTTTCGCTCAATCTCGGACAACTGACCAAGACTGAGGCGCGCGTTGAACCCGAGGTTCTCTCGCACGGTGAGCTCAGAAATGAGCACGTCCTCTTGCGGGACGTGACCAATCCAGCCCGCTACGTCGTTGGCGGCGGCATAGATGTCTTTCCCGTTCAAGGTGATGGAGCCAAACGTTGGACGCGTGCTGCCATTCAACACTCCGAGCATGGTCGATTTTCCTGAACCGCTGCCTCCCATAATTCCCACGAGCTGCCCGCCCTCGGCACGCAAGTTGAATTGGTGCAATGCCTGTTCCTTTGGGAAATTAAAGTAGTGGCTGACGTCTTCTGCGCGGAGCACAATGGGCGCCTGCGTCGTCAATGCTTTTTGACGCATCATCACCAATTCGCTGTGAAAGAGCGTTGACCCCATGCTGTCTCGTAGGGTCCCGCCTGGTGCCAACAGCGCCACCATGCCAGGCTGCAATTCTTGGTGGTTTACCCGTACTGAGCTTTGGTCATCGGCCTTCAACAAAAAGAGGTTGCCCTCTTCGAGGTGCAACCCAATCAACCGGCCTCCAAATCGTCGACCTAAATCTTTGCTGCCGATTTCGAAAAGGCCATCGACGTTTTGGCGGGAGGTTGAAAACGGTTCCACAACCATGCTTTGCATGGCGTCTTTGGTTCCCGAATCGATGCTGAAACTTTCGCTCACCGTTTTCAAAAACAGGCGACCTGTGTCGTGATTTGGGACTTGATGGAGGTACTCCATCAACCGGACAACCACAACGTGCTTCTCGTGCCATTCCAAGCCTTTGTTGATTTGGCTGCATGTCCGAAGCAATTTGACACTCAGTTTGGACAGCCGTTTGGCGTGCATGTCCTCCCCACGCACGGGCATTCGCTGAAACTGATCGACCAGTTCATCAAACCGGTTCAAGCTTTCGTCTGCAAGTTTCTTCGGCAGCTGGTTGCGCATGTACCTCGCGGCATGGGTGCGCCCCAACGCAATGCCCTCGCTGCCGCGTCCAGCGGCAAAAAGCGCAAACAATTGGATCAGTGCTTCGAGAATGCTTGTAGTCATGGCAAATGCGTGCAGGCTTGCCTACGAGATTTCTCTTGAAAAAGTTGCCAACTCAGGGGACGCGCTCGTAGCACCCCTTTGTCGGTGCAAGAGAATTGCGTGATTCGCCTGCAAGATCCCGGCTGACTTCGAACGCGGTAAAAGGCGGAATCGAAGACACCCCGTTCCAGATGCTGGCATTTCCACTCAACGTAAAGTCTGCCTGCGGAGCATTCTTGAACGGAGGAGCTTGGTTGACCGCTGTGTTGCTGTCAAACATGTTGTCAGGCACATCCTCGCCTTGAAAGTGAATCGCTGAGGCGGTAATCAAGGGGGCCTCGTAGTCCTGTGAATCCCACAAATCGACGATGACCTCGCTGAAGTCGTTCAGCCCTGCGTTGTTTCCGTAGGCAATGCAATTGCGGAATTCAGTGTTGGCGTCAAACGGCCGGAGTTGCAGCGAACCGTCAAAGGCTTCGTACCAGTCGTTCAAATAAAGGGTAGGAAACTGCCGAAGCCCACTCCCATTGGTGCTGTAATTGGCAAAGGTGGTCAGGTGAAGCTGGATGTTGCCTCCCAAAGCAAAGTACCCGCAAGCTTGACCGCAATTGGAGATGAGGTTGTTGTACCCTACGATGTGTCCGGCCTGAGAAAGAAGTCCAATCGATTCCGACTGGGTCACAATGGAGTTACGCAATCTGAGGGCGTAGTCAGCCCCCTCTCCGACACTGTCCACCCACAAGCCGACCGTGGCTTGCGAGAGTTCGACAAAATCCATCTCGCAGTTGACGGCTCTGTCCAGCCAGATTCCACCTCGAAAGGCGGAGTAATTGACGAGGCTGCCGGACAAGGTGTCCGTCAATTCAAACGAAAGCCCCCACTGTCCCGTCGCTTCTTGATAATCGTCGTCGAGTCGGTCTCCTTGAAAAACCACGGGGTTGTCCAACTCGCCCTCCGCAAGAAGGGTGCCGCCACGAACCCAAATGCCAGCGCCATCGTGGCCGTGCACCTTTGTTCCGGGCATCAACGTGAGTGTACATCCGGGTTCAACCAAGATTCTCCCGTAAATGACGTGAGGCAAGTCAGAAGTCCAAATTTCATCGCATGCCAGCGTGGTGTATGCGTCGGGGCCACCATGAAAAACGGCATTTTGCCCCCTGGCCATCAACTTGACAAGTTGCTCGTTTCCGTTGGTCAAAAAACGCAAGTTTTCGATGACCCAGAACGGGACATCCCCTGCCTGCGCGTTGGGGTCCACGGTGACCTCGACAAACACGTACATGCTGTCTCCTGCGGCCAAGGCAACATCACGGATGGGCTGGGACAGGTTGGTTGCGGGTGCGCCATTCACGTTGAGCCGAAACTGGCTCGCCAACCCTGATTCGAGCTCAATTTCATCCAAGAGCAACGTCCCTTCGTGGTCGTTGTAGATTTTCAGGGGAAGCGTTACGCTTCCGACGGTCGTGAACACTGTATCAAAAAACAAGGTGTCGGTTGAGAAGCGCAACGCGTGATCGGGATTCGAATCCCAAACCTCCCTCTGACAGCCTGAAAGCCCCCCTATAAAACACGCCGCGGCCAAGACCAAAACCAAGAGAGTTGGACCAACTTTGAAGCGAGAGAAGAGATGAATCATGGCGCAAAGATGTTGAACTTGCAGCCATGATGAAACGTCTTGACCGGGAGTTTCGTGCACACCTTGCCCAATCGGACCCAGCAATGTGCCATTTGGTGAAGCAGAATCAGGCCTTGGCGTTGCCTGCTCGACGTCCGCCTTTTGAAGGTCTGGTACGAATTGTTGCAGGGCAGCAGCTGAGCGTGAAGGCTGCATCTACTGTCTTCGCCCGAGTGACTGAGGCCTGCGGGGGAAGGGTTTCACCTGAGTCGGTGCGGCGCTGCGGTCCTTTGGGGTTGCGGGCAGCCGGACTCAGTCAAGCCAAAGTTTTGTCTGTGCTTGCTTTGTCCGAATTCGCCGGTCCTGGGGCGCGTAGGCTCCTGAATGCATGCGAAAGACCCTGGGATGAAATTCGGCCACAATTCTTGGCCTTGCGTGGGATAGGACCATGGAGTGCAGACATGTTCGCCATGTTTGTCCTTGGGCTGCCTGACGTGTTTGCTCCGGGAGATTTGGGGCTGAGGATGGCCATGGAACGACACTTGGGGCTTGCAAAAAACCAAAAGCCCGCGATCTACGATCGTCGGGCTTTGGTGTGGGCTCCATACAGAACGTTGGCCTGTCTCCACTTGTGGGAGAGCCTGAAGCTTTCTCCCGCGGGGACTGCCGGTTCTTAACCGAGGTATCCTTTCAGAATCCGGCTGCGGCTTGTGTGCTTCAACCGACGGATTGCTTTCTCCTTGATTTGGCGAACACGCTCACGAGTGAGGTCAAACCGCTCTCCAATTTCTTCCAAAGTCATCGGGTGCTCGCCGTTCAATCCAAAGTACAACCGAACCACATCGGCTTCTCTTGGCGTCAACGTGCGCAACGAGCGCTCAATCTCCTTGCGGAGCGACTCCGTCATCAAGTCCGTGTCGGGACTTGGCGTGTCGCCTGTTTGGAGCACATCGTACATGTTGCTCGACGACTCGTCACCGTCTTTCAACGGGGCGTCCATGGACACATGTCGCCCGGCATTCTTCATGCTCTGCTTCACTTCGTCCAAGGTCATGTCCAGGGTCTCGGCAAGCTCAGCCGCTGTGGGCGGACGCTCGAACTCCTGCTCAAGACGAGCAAAAGCTTTGTTGATCTTGTTGATCGACCCAATTTTGTTCAGCGGCAAGCGAACAATCCGACTTTGTTCCGCCAACGCCTGCAAGATGGATTGACGAATCCACCAAACAGCATACGAAATGAACTTGAATCCCCGCGTTTCGTCAAATCGCTGCGCCGCCTTAATCAGACCGAGGTTGCCCTCGTTAATCAAGTCGGGAAGTGAAAGGCCTTGGTTTTGATATTGCTTCGAGACCGAAACCACGAATCGCAAATTTGCCTTGGTGAGCTTTTCCAACGCTGCTTGGTCTCCTGCCTTGATTTTGCGGGCAAGCTCAACCTCCTCTTCGGCGGTGATCAAGTCCACACGACCGATTTCCTGGAGGTATTTGTCCAGCGATGCAGTTTCACGGTTGGTGACCTGCTTGGTGATTTTTAGCTGCCTCATGGATGCAATTCAAAAGGGTTCAACGGGAATTCAACGACAGAAATCGTCAAAATGTTTGCGGCATTGACGTGGTTTCACGATTCGCTGCCAGACTCTGGTCGAGGACCGCGGTCACGACGTGGGTGATCGTTGCGGTCTCCACGGTCGCGGCGTGGACGGTCACCTCGATCTCCGCGTGGCGGGCGCTCTACGTATCCCTCAGGCTTTGGAAGCAGAACCTTTCGGCTCAGCTTGATCTTTCCCGTTTTGGGGTCACGTCCAACGACCTTGAACTTCACGAGCTCGCCTTCTTTCAATACGTCTTCGACGTTTTCGACGCGCTTCCAATCAAGTTCACTTACATGCAGCAGCCCGTCGATGCCAGGAAGCACTTCTACGAACGCGCCGTAAGGCATGATGGTTTTCACCTTGCCCTCGTATTCTTCACCAATTTCAACGGTTGGTGGGAAGGCAATCTGCTTGATTCGTGTCAGAGCGGCTTCAATCGCAGCCTTGTCTGAGGCGGCAATTTCAACCATGCCCTTTCCATCCACGTCTTCGATGCTGATTGTGGTGTTGGTGTCCGCTTGAATTTCCTGGATGATCTTTCCGCCTGGTCCGATGATGGCGCCAATGCTGTCCCCGGGGACTTCCAAACCAACAATTCGAGGCGCGTGGTCCTTGTAGTCCCCGCGTGGTTCTGCAATTTCCGTGAGCATCGCCTTGCGAATGTGGTGACGTCCCTCGCGGGCTTGTTCCAAAGCTTCGCGCAATTGATCGAAACTCAGTCCTTTAATCTTGATGTCCATCTGGCAGGCCGTGATTCCGTCCGCCGTGCCAGTGACTTTAAAGTCCATGTCTCCGAGGTGGTCTTCGTCTCCAAGGATGTCAGAAAGAATGGCGTACTTGCCGCTTTCTTGATCGGTAATCAACCCCATCGCTATTCCGGAAACGGGAGCTTTGATTTGGACACCTCCGTCCATCAATGCCAAGGTCCCGGCGCACACGGTTGCCATCGATGAAGAACCGTTGGATTCCAGGATTTCACTGACCAAACGGATGGTGTACGGACATTGTTCCACGGGAGGCAACACAGGCTTCAACGCGCGCAATGCCAAGTTTCCGTGCCCAACTTCGCGGCGGCTCGTGCCTCGCAACGGACGTTCTTCACCTGTGCTGAACGGCGGAAAGTTGTAGTGAAGAAGGAACTTTTCAGTCTTGCGAACCAAAGCTCCGTCAATCAATTGCTCATCAAGCTTGGTGCCCAAGGTCAATGTGGTGAGGCTTTGCGTCTCACCTCGTGTAAAAATGGAGGACCCGTGGCAGCCCGGCAGGTAGTCCACTTCCGTCCAAATGGGGCGGATTTCGGTGGTTTTGCGCCCGTCCAAGCGAAGCCCCTCGTTCAAGATCAAATCTCGAACGGCTTTCTTCTGAGCTGACTTGATGTAGTCGCTCGCCAGGCCTCCCTTCTCTGCCTTCTCGTCGTCGCTCATCGTGGCCATGAAGGCCTCTTTCAATTCGGAGAAGCGGGCTTTGCGCTCTTCTTTGGTTGCGCCCGTTTTGCCTGCTTCGTAGAATTGGGGGTACATCTCCTCTTGAATCCGGCTGCGGAGCGCTTCGTCGTGGGTTTCGTGGCTGTATTCGCGCTTGTTGCCGAATGTGCCCACTTTCTTGGCAAGCTCGTTTTGTGCTTCGCATTGCACCTTGATGGCTGCGTGAGCCTTCTCAATGGCATCGACCATCTCTCCTTCGCTCACTTCCTTCATTTCGCCTTCAACCATGACAATGCTGTCCAACGTTCCGGCGACCATGATGTCCATGTCTGCAACCTCGAGCTCGCTTCGAAGTGGGTTGATGATGAATTCGCCGTCCACTCGTGCCACGCGCACTTCAGAAATGGGGCCGTCAAAGGGCACGTCAGACACTGCGATTGCTGCGCTCGCAGCGAAACCAGCCAAGCTGTCTGGCAAGACTTCCGCGTCCGCACTCATCAATTGAATCATCACCTGAGTTCCGGCGTGGTAATCGCCAGGGAACATGGGGCGAAGTGCCCGGTCAACAAGTCGCATGACGAGGACTTCAGTGTCCGAAGGCCGAGCTTCGCGCTTGAAGAATCCGCCTGGGAAACGACCTGCCGCCGCATATTTCTCGCGGTAGTCTACCGTGAGGGGAAGAAAGTCCACGTCCATCGGCTCGTAACTGGAGACGATGGTGGCGAGGAGCATGGTGTCGCCCGAACGGACGACGACAGAACCGTGTGCTTGCTTGGCGAGCTTGCCGGTTTCGATGGTGATCTCGCGCCCATTGCCGAGATCGATGGATTGGTTGTGAATGTTCATTTTGCCTCTTCTTCTACGTGTGTACGGGCCGGCAAGCCCCAATAAGCCAAAGGCGGTTGACCTTCAACCGCCTTCAGTGAATGTTCAAATGGAATCAGCGACGCAAGCCAAGTTCCTTAACAATCGCACGGTAGCGTGTGATGTCCTTGTCTGCGAGGTAATTCAACAACTTGCGCCGCTTGCCCACCAAATTGATGAGGGCGCGTTGCGTGTTGAAGTCTTTGCGGTTCTCCTTCAGGTGCTCCGTGAGGTGGGCAATTCGGAAAGAGAACATGGCGATTTGGCCTTCGGGAGAACCCGTGTCGGTGGCACCTTTGCCGTGCTTGGCGAAGAAATCCTTCTTCTTTTCTGCGTCGAGATACATGTGCGAAATCGTTTAGATGTTCGTGATGCGAAAAATTGAGGTGCAAAGATACGACAGAAACCCGCCTCGTTGCACCTCACTCCTGCGTGTGCAGCATTTTGAGAGCGAACGAGAGCTTCTCTTTCAATTCAGAGCGAGAAACGATGGCGTCCAAGAAACCATGTTCCAAGACGAATTCGGCGCGCTGAAATCCGTCGGGCAAATCCTTGCCTATGGTTTCTTTCACGACGCGAGGTCCAGCAAATCCAATCAAGGCATTTGGCTCACTGATGTTGAGGTCGCCAAGCATGGCAAACGAAGCCGTCACCCCTCCTGTCGTGGGGTCTGTCAACAAGCTGATGAACGGCAAGCCTTCTTTGGACAGGAGCGAAAGCTTGGCACTTGTTTTGGCCATTTGCATGAGGCTCAGCCCTGCCTCCATCATTCGTGCTCCACCAGACTTGCTGATGCAAATGAACGGCACGCCCTTTTTGATGGCGTGGTCGATGCCTCGGGCGATTTTTTCTCCCACAACGGACCCCATGCTGCCTCCAATGAACGAAAAATCCATGCAGGCCACAACAACGCCTTGGCCACTCATGTCTCCAGACGCCACGCGAATGGCATCAGTCAACCCGGTTTTTTTCTGTGCGGCTTCGAGCCGGTCCGTGTAGGCCTTGGTGTCGACGAATTGAAGTGGGTCTGAGGCCTGAAGCTTGGGCGCCACTTCACGGTATTTTCCGTCGTCGAACAGCAGCCCAAAGTATTCCTCACTCCCGATTCGTTCGTGGTGATCGCACATGGAGCATACCCACAGGGTGTTGGCGTGCTCTTGGTTGGAAACCACGGTCTTGCAATTGGGGCATTTGTACCAAGCACCTTCAGGAATTTCCTTCTTCTCGGCGCTGGAGGTAGTGATGCCCTCGGTGTTGCGTTTGAACCATACCATGCGGCAAATTTAATGCGGCTTGATGCGCGTCAGGCGACAATTTTTAGCAGTTCTCCACGGCTTGAAAGAAGCCACGGTGAATAGCAGAAATCCCTCCATTCAAAAAGGCAGCCCCAATCCAAGATGAAGTGCACCGCGTGGTTCAGATTGAAAAAACCACCTAAATTGTTCGGGTTGCGTGGGGTCGTGCAGCCGAATTCCCGCGTCCAACCGAATCAGGAAAAAATCCAGGTTGTAACGTAGCCCCGTACCCGTGCTCCATCCTACGGATCTGACCCCCTGTCCGCGCAACGTGGCAACCTCCGGCGCTTCCTTGCCATGGAGCCAGACGTTGCCGGCATCGGTGAACCAGGCCGCACTCCACGTTGGATTCAAGTGAAGTCGCAATTCGAGTTGTACGTCCAAGCGAACGTCCCCTACTCCAAAGATGGCGAGGTCGGTGTCCAAGCTGTTCACGGTTCCTGGGCCAAGATCACGAAGACGCCAACCACGAACGCCGTTCGCACCGCCCGTGAAAAAGGCCTGTTCGAGCGGGAGCGAAGGTGTGTTGGCGCCGGCATTGGCGAATCCAAACAACACGTTCCACGCCGAGCTCCAGTTGGGGCGAAGACTCCAAGGCTTGCGCGCTTGCAATCGGGCCAAGATGCGCTGGTGTTGAACCAGAGGGACGCCTGGTGCGACGAGCCAAGCTCCCGTAGAGGCATCAAATGCAGACTCGGGCGCCAGTCGCTTGGCAAGTGTTTGGGCCAGCCCTCCTGCCCAACTTGCTTGAATGCTTGCATGACCGTCCCAACCGAGTGACCGCCAGTTGGATTCCCAACCAGCCTTGGACCCCAAAGTGAGGTGGTTGTTGAATCTCGCCTGAATCAGCGGATTTTGTTGCGCATCGAGCCACTCCACAAACGAAGAGTCCCGGTTGCTGAGGTTGACAAACGCAATGTTCGCAGGACTGAATCGAATCACCGAGGCCCGCGTGGGGTTTTCAGTCCAACCCACGTCGTGTTGGACGTGAAACTGAGAACGGGTGAATTCAGGCCAAACTTCCCGATCCCATCCAAAGTCCGCGGAGGTAAATGGCGCCGTTGACGGGGGGAAATGTTCGAGAGATAGGGGGGCAATTCCCAATTGACGTGTGGACCATCGAACGGTCCACTCTCCGCTGTTGAACAGGGTTTGTCGGTTGAAGGAAGAAAACGGGGCGACGGAAACGTATCCAAAGGCCACTTCGAGGGCGTTTTCTGCCCCCCATCCGCGTGGGTTTCTGTGCAGAAGGGTGGCGCCGAGTTTAGGTCCGTACCGCGCGTCGTTTCGCACCATGTCCAATTCGAGGCCAAGGTCATGGGACGTCTCAGGGATCAAGGTGAAGTCAAGGTCCATTACAGCACGCCCCGGAAGTCCCACTTCGATTTCGGCCACCGCAGTATCCCACCGCATTGATTGAGTCATGGAGACACGATGAACCGAGTTGAGCCCGGACAGACGCGAATACGTTTCAGCCAAGTTCTGCGGGTTGTAAACCGCGCCTGCCGTCACACCAACAAGGTGTTGCCAGACCTCACTTCTCAATTCACCCGGTCGCGAAGCTGAATGGGGCACCGTTCCATTCCAAGTAACCGCACCAATTCTTACTTTGGGGTGCGGCTGAAGTTCCGAGGCATCCCCTCCAATGCCCGACATCCAGGTTGCTTTTTGGGCGTCCCAGGGCAGGCAGGTTACGGTCAGGTGCACTCCTTGGGAACCCGTGCGACCTGCCGTGTCAGCTTCAAACGTGACCAAGCCGCTGTGGAAGGTCGAATATCCAAGCGATTGTGCGTAGGCTGAAATGAGGTCTTGCGCGTCTTGCAATTTTCCTCGCTGAAAGGCCAGCCCAGCGTGAAGGCCTGAAATCGTTTCGATTTTGCGCTCGGGCAACCCCGAACCCTGGGTGCGCCAAGTCAAACTGTCAATGTACCAACGGCTGCCTGGGGTCATGATCAATTCCAAAATCGCTCCACGCCGAACGGTGCGCCATGAAACTTCGACTTCTGCGCCCAACCACCCCTCCGAAGTCAGGCGGTTTTTGAGCGACCGCGCGTTGGCCAGCGCCTCCTCATCTGAGCGCTGTTTGCTGCGCACCTGCCTGCGCTCGTCCCCTTCTTGCCACCAAGGCCAAACCACACCTCGCGCTGTCGGGCGGTGAGGCAGTGCGCTTTGCCACTCGTCGCGCAAAATGCGCGAGGGCGTCTCCCCTGAATTCCGAGCAACAAAAATTTGAGTCTTTCGCCATTCCAATTTGGGAGTCGGCTCTTGGGCTGCAGCTGGACCTGCGTAACTTGCCAGCACCATGGCCATCCCCAAAGCACTGCGGCAAGAAGTTCGCCAACTCAAGCGTCGATCCGAGCGGTGGAACGCTCGAAAAATCATGGTCGAGGGGGAGAAGTGCATTCTGGAATTGTGCAAGAGTTCCTGGGACGTGGAACGAATCTACTTCACCCCTGCTTGGGAAGGCTCTGAATTTTGGAATTCGCCTGAAATCTCTGGAGAAATTGAGCGACGTGAAACTGGAGCGAAAGACATGGAGATCATGTCTGCGTTGAAGACCCCACCGGGGTTGCTTGCGGTGGCTCATTTTCCAGAAACGTTTGACCTTCCATCGACCCCAGCAGGGACCGTCCTTTACCTCGACGAGCTCAAGGACCCCGGGAACGTGGGTACGTTGATTCGAGTGGCGGATTGGTTTGGTTTGGCCGGAGTTGTGCTGAGTCCTGGTTCCGCAGACCCCTTGGGACCGAAGGCGCTCCAAAGCTCGATGGGATCAACGTTTCACGTGCCTACGTTGGTCCAGTCACTGGAGGACCTGCCTTCTGCCTACAAAACGCATGTCGTTGGACTGGATGCCGGTGGCACGGATTTGTTTTCAGGATCCATTGCCCAACCCTCCCTTCTTGTTGTGGGATCTGAATCGCACGGTTTGTCGGAAAACGTGGTTGAGGCGTGCCACGCCATTGCTTCCATCCCTGGAGCCGGAAGAGCCGAATCGTTGAACGCCTCAGTGGCCGGAGCCGTCGCTGTAGCGAGCTTTATCCAACAAGCGGTGTCGTAATTGAAGCGGTGCGGCGAGGCCTTGACACCACTTTCGAACAGCTTGTTCCCTCGACCATCCGCGTTCCTTGAGCGCGTCTTCTACGACGGCCCTTCGGCAATCCCATTGCGTGCGCTCTTCTGGAGTTGGTTCAGGAATCAGGTCGCACACCGAATTGTCAAGGCCCAATTGTTCCGCTGCAATTCTTTGGTTGGGCCAAAGCCGCATACCTGCCATCAACCTTCTGTCGTAAGCCAAAGCCATTCCACGTTCAGGGCGTGAATCTTCGGCGGAGTGTTCCCACGACATAACACTTGCAAACTCCAAGTGAACACGCCCTTTCGCCCCAACAAGACCTGTCCACATGCTTAGCTCGTCCTCCCCGGACACCTTGGAATACGAATCTGACGTCTCGCGATGCAACAGTTCATTGACCTTAAAAACGTCGCATGGGTCCCATTCGTAACTGATGGAAACCGGAACCACCTGCAGGCTGTTCCAGACGTTGGGGTCGCATCCTTCCGACAACGTTCGGATGAGTGCGGGCGCCGTAGTATCGTGGCCGTCTTTTGCTCGCCCCTCTCGGTGAGCAAGCCACACGGGAGTTCCTGAGGACGTTGCCGACCGGATGTAGGCCGCCGTTCGAAGGCTGTGCATGTAGCGTTCTCTCGCCGACCCCGATCGCTCCACCACGAAGCAGCGGTTGAGGCGAACCAAATCACTGACCCAAGCCGACCCCAACAGGTTGGAACCGATTCCAATCTCGGTTGATCCCCGTCCGTGATTGAGCAAGGCAACGTTGACCAAGGACGGGTCCAGCACGATGTCACGGTGGTTTGTCAAGTAAAGAAGCCCCTTGTCTAACGCTCCGTCTGCCGCATGCCAAGTCACGCCGTCGGTGGTTGCCTTCATCAAGCTCTCCAAGAAGGGTTTGACCACAACACCTTGAAATCCCTCAACGTCTGAAACACCTTGCCAATTCTCGCGAATGCGCTGAGCTTCTTCCAACGGAATCATTCGGCTCAAATCTCGAACCCAATCCCGCGATTCTCGGAGTTGAGTCAAGGCCTTCGTTGCCTCTGTGCCCGACAACGGGGCAATGTCTGAAAAGTCAGAAAAGCTTGCCTCCCCTTCAATCATGCCGCAAGATAGGTTGCCCCCTACCTTTGGCCAATGGGGTTTGAAGATCTGAAATTGAAAAGGCAATTTTTGAATGCTGTGGAGGAATTGGGGTACACTGCTCCAACGCCGGTGCAGGTTCAGGCCATCCCCAAAATTTTGGCTGGACAAGACCTCATTGGCGTTGCCCAGACGGGGACAGGGAAAACAGGCGCGTACGTCTTGCCCCTGCTTCAAAAGCTCAAGGGTCGCCAAGACGGCGTTCCGCGAGTGGCCATCTTGGTGCCGACCAAAGAACTGGCCCTTCAAGTCCACAACGCTGTGCAATCCTTTGCCGTCTTTACGGACATCCGTTCACTTGCTCTCGTCGGTGGCGTCGGGCCAAAGACTCAAATCGCGGCCTTGGAATTGGGGGTGGATGTTGTCGTTGCGACGCCTGGACGCTTTCTTGAGCTGTATCTGCGTGGCGCTCTTGTGACCAAGAAAATGACGGCCCTTGTTTTGGATGAAGCCGACCGAATGATGGACATGGGGTTCATGCCCCAGTTGCGTGACATTCTTGAGGTGGTTCCTCACAAGCGACAAAACCTCCTGTTTAGCGCCACCTTTCCTGCACGAGTGGAGCGATTGGCAGATGAATTTTTGTTGTGGCCCACCCGAATTGAAGTCACTCCGGAAGGCACCCCGGTAACCACGGTGAAACAACTTGTGGTTCGGACTCCGAACGTTCAAACCAAGATCAACCTGGTTCTGCATTTGCTCACCGGCATCCATTCGGAATCCCGCGCGTTGTTGTTTGTGAGAACGAAAGAAGATGCGAAACGCGTGCGAACGGCGCTTGAAGCTGCGCTTCCCCGGCAGGTTGCGGAGATCCATTCGAACAAGGCGCAGCACACCCGGCTCGCAGCGATGGGTCAGTTTCGAGAAGGAGCGGTACGTGTTCTCGTAAGCACAGACGTGAGCGCTCGCGGAATCGACGTGCCAGAAACAGAAGTGGTCATCAACTTCAACGTGCCTCGAATGTCGGACGATTACGTGCACCGCATCGGTCGAACAGGACGTGCGGAGAGGACTGGCGTGGCATACACTTTGGTGGACCCCACAGATGAGGTAAGCCTCAGCCGTGTTTTGGAGCGTCTACCGGCGGATGGACGGCCTTCGCCTTGGGACCTTCCGGAAGAGGTAGGCGTGGCGGAGACTCCTGCTTGGGAGGCAAAATCCATGGCCAAAACCATTGACTTTCAGAGACGAAAGGCCGACCCTTCGTACAAAGGTGCGTTTCACGAGAAGAAGCGCAAAGGAGGGGCAAAAAAGTCCTCTTCATCACGCCAAGCGCGCAAGCGACGCTGATTCACTTCGTCTTGCTGCTTGATCGAAGGGGCGGATTTCACCGTCCTCAAGGATGTAACCCTCATCGTAACACATGACTGCGAGTTTGCCGTCGTCTGTCGTTGTGACGTGCGTGTGAAATTGAAAGTCGAATCCTCGTCGAGTCAGCCACTCGTTGGATTGTTCAGATACGTTCGGTGTTTCCCCATTCGGATGCTGATTTCGCCAGGCGCGCAAAAGAGCGCGGTTGCGTTCCAAAACTCGTTTCACCTTCCAAGAGGAGCGTGTCCAACCTCCCCGTCTGCGTTTGTCTTCGTTCATGTGGCAATGTTCGGAGAAGAAGCTCTTCGATGGGAGCGCGGTTCATTGTCGTCCCCTTTGCGTGTACGGCCGGTGTTGACGAGTACCTTCGCACCATGAAGACGTGGACCAAAGTTGGTGTCGTTGGTGCAGGCACCATGGGCTCAGGCATTGCCCAAATTGCATCGCAGGCCGGTTGCAACGTGGTGCTTTTGGACTCCAATGCGGACGCACTCAAAAGAAGTGACTCTGCCCTGCTTCGGGTCATGGAGCGCCTTGTTGAAAAAGGGCGCGTGTCTGAAATGCATGCTGCGGAGATTCAATCGAGGATTGCACGGACTGGAAACATGAATGACCTGGCGGGCTGCGATGTAGTGATTGAAGCCATTGTGGAAGATCTCGGTGCGAAGTCCTCCCTGTTTCGCGCGCTGGAAGAAGTTTTGGACGCGGATGCTGTGTTGGCGACCAACACGTCTTCCTTGTCGGTGACCGCGTTGGCCCAAGCTTGCACGCATCCAGAGCGCGTTCTCGGCCTGCATTTTTTCAATCCAGCACCACTTATGGCGCTCGTCGAGGTGGTGCCTGCGTTGCAAACGCACCCGGACTTGGCGGATCACGGCGTACGCGAAATGACGCGTTGGGGAAAGTCCCCCGCCAAAGCCAAGGACACCCCTGGATTCATCGTCAATCGAGTGGCGAGGCCCTTTTACAGCGAGGCACTTCGCATGTTGGAAGAAGGCGTTGCCTCCGTTGAAGACATCGACGCCTCCATGCGAGCCCAAGGGTTCCGCATGGGTCCCTTTGAATTGATGGACTTGATTGGTCAGGACGTGAACTACGCGGTGACCTCCACCGTGCATGCTGCGTTTTACGGCGATTCTCGGTACCGTCCCAGTCACACTCAACGTCAACTCGTTGCTGCGAAGTGGCTCGGTCGCAAATCCGGCAAAGGCTTCTATTGGTACCAGGACGGAACCAAGCAAGGATCGGGTGGCCAGGTTGTGGAAGGCGTTGCTGAACGAATTCTAGCCATGTTGATGAACGAGGCTGCCGACGCTGTGTTTTGGCAAGTTGCCTCTCCCTCCGACGTGGACATCGCCATGCAAAAGGGAGTAAATTATCCAAAAGGATTGTTGGCATGGGCGGAAGAATGGGGCCTGCAGGAGGTAGTCAATCTGTTGGAAGCCCTCGGACAACGTTACGGGGAAGAACGGTACCGCGTCTCTCCGATGCTGCGAGATCTCATTCGTGCCAACAAGTCCTTTTTCTGAGCTTGCCGCACAGCTACCTACCCTTCCGTCCAGCGACGAATCCCTGCCAAGTTGTGCGTGGTTGCCCCGTCGCTGATGCGCATCAGCTCGGTTCCGTCCAAGCGGTCCCTGCGGACCTGGCCTGACGCGTGAATCACGTGTCCTGTTCCGTCGCAGAGTCCAACGTGTGTGATTTGGCCTTTGGAATTCTGGAAAAAGGCCACGTCGTCTCTGCGGATGGAGCCCATCGGAACCTCCGCGCCTACCGCAAATTGCTCCGAGGCGTCCCTTGGAACTTGAAGCCCGACGAGCGCAGCCGCGAGGGAAACCAAACCGCTGCAATCGTAGCCCCAACCGCAACGCCCACCCCAGTGGTAAGGCACCCCTAGCATGGATTCTGCCCAGGTGGACATGTCAGATTCATGAAGCTTCGGCGGTTCGCCCAAGGGCGTTACTTCGTCTTCGCCGAGGAACCACGTGCCGTTCAGCTCACGAACCACACATCCAGCCGGAAGCCACCCTCCTGCCACGCCTTTCCAAGACGAATGCATGGTTGACAACCGGAACGGATGTCCATTCCACAGGAATGTCACGGGTCGAAGTTGCCGGCGATCCATCCAGCCCTGGTATCCGTCGGGAAGTTCTACACGAACCCAATCCCCCGGTCCCAATTCCAGCTCTTGGACCGTCTCGCCGCCCAGCACCTCGTTGACGCACTCCGACCGATCCGAAGCCTCCTTTCGAAGCGGCACGTGGCTCAAGTGCGCCCAGGCCTGTCCGAGGGGACGCACAGAGCTCATTGAACCAATTCGAGAACCAAGGCAGAGGCTCCACCCCCGCCGTTGCAAATGCCTGCTGCACCTCGGCTCAGACCACGGTCACGCAACGCGTGGATCAACGTCACCACAATGCGGGAGCCGCTGGAGCCGAGCGGGTGACCCAGCGCAACCGCTCCGCCATTCACGTTGACCGCCTCAGGGTTCAATCCCAATTCGCGGTTGTTGGCAATGCCCACGACGCTGAATGCCTCGTTGAGCTCCCACAAGTCAATTTCTGCGTTTGACAGGCCCGCCTTGCGAAGTGCCTTCGGCAAAGCAAGGGACGGTGCCGTGGTGAACCACTCCGGAGCTTGGGCAGCATCCGCCGTCGCCAAGAGACGAGCGAGGGGCTTCAGGCCGTGTTTTTGGACTGCTTCTTCCGAAGCCAACACCAATGCAGAGGCCCCGTCGTTCAAGGTTGAAGCGTTCGCAGCCGTGACGGTTCCCTCTCTGTCAAACGCGGGTCGGAGCGAAGGAATCTTGTCCAACCGCACGTTGGTGAATTCTTCATCGCGGTTGACAACGACATCTTCCCCACGACGTTGAGGCACAGAGACGGGCACGATCTCGGCATCAAACTTCCCTGCGTCCCATGCCTCTGTGGCACGGCGGTAACTTTCAATGGCAAAGGCGTCTTGCTCCTCGCGGGTGATGTTCTTTTCCTTCGCACACAATTCAGCGCAATTGCCCATGTGGGTGGCGTTGTACACGTCGGTTAGGCCGTCGAGCAGCATGCCGTCCTTCACAGAGATGTTCCCAAATTTCACCCCGTTGCGCCCCTCGAGGTAATGCGGGACACGGCTCATGTTTTCCATGCCGCCAGCCACCACAACTTCGGCATCGCCACTAGAAATGGCTTGCATGCCGAGTGAAATCGCCTTCATTCCACTTGCGCAAACCTTGTTGACGGTCGTGCATGGAACGTGATCCTCCACCCCAGCGCCCAGGGCCGCCTGTCGCGCGGGAGCTTGACCGACCCCAGCTTGCAAAACGTGGCCCATGAACACCTCGTCAACGGCGTTTGGATTCAGCGATGCCGCATGAAGTGCACCCGCGATGGCAACCGAACCAAGTTTGGGCGCGGGCACGGTGGACAAGCAGCCTTGAAAGCTCCCCATGGGAGTGCGGACTGCGGAAACGATGTAAACGGGGCGAGGCATGAAATGTGTTTTAGGTTAAAACTCCCCGCGAAATTAGGGCGTTTCAAGCCGATTGCGGCTCCCATTCTTTGCGCGATGAAACTTTCCATAACCAACTCCGTATTCAAACCATCCTGCAACAAAAAACAACATGGCAATTCACGGTATTCCTCTCCAGCAACAGCCAGATCGCCTGAGAGAATTCCAAACCTTGATCCGCCACGTACACCAGCAGCCTACGCAAATGCGACGGGCCTTGAGGTTGGCATTTAAGGAACTGCCCGTTCAAGAAGCGCAACTGCTTCGAGATTGGGTCGAGCGCCGGTTCTCCCTCTGAGAATCAGCGCTTTTTTTTGTCCCCACTTGGAGCTTGTCTGCCCGGAGGGCGCCTGGGCGCACCTGAATCCGGACGAGGACCCGGCTTCGGCGAGCTCCCTCCGCGCACAAGCTTGAGAAACTCGTTTGGCACGCGCGTTTTGACGTTGACCACTTCGCCGTTGGGACCCTTCATGGCCAAGGCAAAAAGGTGAATTCCGCCGCGCTTGATTGGGTCGGGTGCGCTCTTCCCTACGCCAATGAGCATGCAGTCTTGTTTACGCAAGGCGGGAAGCAAATCACCAATGACTTCGTACCCGGCCTTGAATTTCAAAAGCGTGTGCTGGTTGGTCGCTCGCATGGTTCTGTAGGGCAGCGCATACGGCTCCTCATTCTCAGGCCTCAGATACAAGTCGTCGTCCGCGGGCAAGTGTCCTTGCACCATGACGTACAGTCCCTGGGCGAAGGAATTCCACTCGGATTGCAAGTGCTTGCGCCACTCCAGGGATTTGGTCACCACCAACAACCCGCTTGCTTCCCGTGGCAGTTTGTTGACGAAGTGTACGTCCACATGCTCCGTGGATTTGGCTTCGAGGTAGGCCTTGACAATCGTGTAGGTCGTCTTGACCTTGGGGTTGGGTGAAGCACAAACCCACCCCGCGGGCTTTTCATAAACGAACACGTTTTCGTCTTCGTACACGACGGGGAACGGCGCTCGAAGCAATGCGGGATTGGCTTTGGGCGATTCTGATCGAGGTGCGGTGCCTCCTGTCCGAGCACGCTTCGTCAGCTCTTCCTTGGACAGAATCGACACTTTGGCACCTGGTTCCAAGATGTCACTTCCCCGGGAAACCACGTGCCCATTCACCAGCACTTCACCGCGCTTGAGCGCATTTCTTGCGCGTGTACGCGTCGCGTAGCCAACGTGGGTCATCAGGGCCTCAATCAGCTCGACGGGATGAGATGCGGTGAATTCTTGCATGGCGCGAAAGTACACCCGGGGAATCAGGGCGCCGCGAATTTGGTCTGCAAGGACCCAAAAAAAGAGGCCCCCGCCGTTGCAGAAGCCTCTCTAACTAACAACTAAACTTAACCGAACGCTGTCCTCAGGTATGCGAGGTGCATCCAATCAAGTCCAATGTGGGGGGAATCCTCAAGAGACGCAAGGCGAAGGGACAGAAGGGGCTGTCGACTTATTCACAGATGCAGTGAAAAACTGCGAGGGGGGCAGTTCGTCAATCCTCAGAACTGCAGCCGGATCCGAACACAGACAGCATGTTCATGAGGTCGTTCACGCCCACGTACCCGTCCAAGCTGTTGTCTGTGAAGCAGTCGCTCGAACACCCGTATTCTGCCAACACGGTGAGCAAATCGCTGACGGCTCGTTCGCCGTCGCCGTCGTAATCCGCGTAGCACCAAGGCAACGTCACGCAGAACGGCACAGTCAAAGAAGAACCGAAATCCTCCGAGATCGACTCCGAAAGCACGTCGCCCAAAGGCCCGAAGATTCGGTAGCCTCCACCCTCGCCGCAGTACGACCCGGAGAAGCCGTCGTCCCCAGAGTCCTCCCAAAGCACTTCATAGCAGCCCTCGGACAGGCACCAGGTTTGGGTCAACGTGTCTCCTGCCCAAAGTGGGGTGCTTTGCAGCAGCAAGACGGATTCTTCCGAATCAAGCAACGCCCAACGCATGTCCACAGATTCACAATCTCCCCACCATTGAAGGGTGGTCGTGTGCCCCAATCCGGAGGCCCAAAGGGTGGTTTGCAACGTCGCCAAGCCCTCACTTCCGTCAAGCAAAGGGGTGATTTCAATGGACCAGTCGCCGGATTCTGGAACGTCCAACGCAAAGGCATCGAGCACGACTTTGGTCGCCGGCAATTGCGGCTCAGCAAAGGCTGTCCAAACGGTGTCGACCACCTCTGAGGAACCATCTCGCGACGCCCGAACTTCGTAGCCTGCAGCCTCCACTGGCGCGTGTCCTGAAATTCGGATCTCCGGAGACCCCGTGAGTTGGTTCATGCATTGCGTGACGGGAGCGAGAAGTTGAGTCACGGTGACGTGATGTTCCGGAGCGTCCGGCAAGGGAGCGGTCCAAACACCGCGTCCGTAGGTCGATGCGACCAGGCGGTTCTGCAACGTGTCGACCGCGAGGTCCACAACAGGCGTCAAAGGCATGCCTGAGCCCCACGATTCCCACGCTTGAGCCTCCCCGTTCCAAATGTGCACGCCAAGTTCGGAGGCGCAGGCCCAGAGATCGCCTGGCAGTTGAATGACGCGGTGAACGGGCAATTGAGGCAATCCGGCGCTCACGTTTTCCCAAGACACGCCAAAATCGGAAGTGCGCCACATTTGGGCTGATTCCTCGTAGGAAGCCATCGAAACCCACCAAACCCCGGAAGAATCGCGGTCGATCGCCACGTCCCCAATGTAGTCGCCAGGCAAGCCTGAGATTTGCTGGGCCTCGGCAGACAGGTCCCCGAACCAATGCAGTTGGTTGTTCTTGGCGATCAACGCCACGTTGGGGTCCGAAGGAGACAACGCCATGGCCGTCGCGCGGACGGTGCCCATCCCTCCCACTGTGGACCACGAGCTTCCGCCGTCGTCCGAGTAGTGCAGGGATTTTTTGGCGGCCACAATGCGGCCTGGCACAGCGGGATGCAGTTGGAACGGCGTTTGCCAAGATCCCAACTCGTTGGGTCCTGATCCTTGGTAGTAGTTGGCGATGTTCGACATGGTCCGCCCCCCGTCTTCACTGCGGTACAGCAGGCCATAGTAAGCCGATGCAAACAGGCGGCCTGGTGCACTCACGTCGAAAAAGCCGTGGAACCCGTCTCCGTCGAGGATACGGGCATCGAAGCCCGGGGTGAGAAGGTTTGTGCCGTTGTCCTGCGTTCCCAGAATGCACTTGTCCGGATCCGTTGGATGCAACCCCAACGCGTATCCCTGGGCGATGTCCAGCCCATCTGACTTGTCCGTGACAGCATTGCCATCCCATTCGAACACCCCGCCGTCGTTGGCCAAGAGAACCCTTCCGTCCGGGAGGAAAGCAATGTCGTGTTGGTCGGCGTGGGCGTATTTCGATTCAAACGCCCCTTGCCAGTGCACCTGACAATTCCAGTTCGTGCCACCGTCGAGGGTCTCCCAGACGTTGACGCCGCCAACAAGCACTCGAGTTGCGTCTTGGGGGTCGACTTCAATGCACAGATCCCAAAACGCTTGCCCTCCGTTGTCCGCTCCGTTCACGGTGTAGCCGAGCAAATTGGGGCCAGTTTGGCGCGTGGCGGGAGCCGTCCAGGTTTGGCCTCCGTCGACACTTTTCCAAAAGGCCAAAAAGTTCTGTTGGTAGTAATGTCCTCCAACGGCGTAAACCGTGTCACGTGCGTCGGCCTCTCCCCAAGCTTGGGCAGCCAGTTGAATTCGTCCCACGCTGCTCAACGACTCCGGAAGAATGCACTCGATCCAGCTCTCTCCACCGTCAGAGGATCGGAAAACCCCCTGGTTTTCAACTGCGGCCAAGGCCACGCTGTCGCTTAACCAAACAACGTCTCTGGCGTGCCCAGGAAGCACGAGCGTAAAGGTTGTTCCTCCGTTGGAAGTTTTGAATACCCCCAAGTCGGAGGCAGCCAAAAACGCATTCGGTTGGTTGGGATGACGCTGGGCGGTGTGGACGCGTCGCCCTTGACTCGCCTCAAAACTCAGTTCCAAAGGACCCCACGACATGCCAGAATCCCAGGTTTCAAGAATGCCGATGCTGTAGGTGTCCCCTCCGTTGCCGTCCCCTGTGCACAACCACATGTGGGCACTGTCTTCCGGATCCATCCAAACGTCTGTTGCCCCGAGCGGAGACAAAACGTCCACACCCATGACACTCCACGTTTCCCCGGCATCCAACGATTGCCAAAGCCCACCCGCAGGCGCACAGGCCAACCATCGGTTTGCGTTGTTGGGGTCAATCCGAATTCGATTTACACGTCCGGCTCCGCCGTGGACGGGAATCGCTTCTGGGCCGAGGTAGGACCAAACCGCAGGAAACGATGCAGGTTGCGAAGCCGCATTTCGCCAATCCTCGGCTGCCTCCCACCAACCGAAGGGGTCGGGTGCTTGCTCCAGACCTCCGCGCTCCTGCATCCACCAGGCCCAGCGTTCGAACGGCTTCTCACCGCACGAGCGACTTTCGAGGCGGAGGTGGCTTTGGGCTTCAAATTGAACGCGGGCTTCTTGCAAGTTGACTTGATCTCCGCGCATCAGTTCAGACCAATGGTTCGGTGCCGCAGGTTCAGTTTGGGCGCCAAGCTCTGCAGCCACGAAGGCCCAGACCAAGGTCCAAAGGAGCCTGCCTGTCCAAACTTCCGGGACAGCGGACCTCCAACGTGCAGAATGTGCGTGCGGCTTAGGCATCTCCTGAAGTTACGCAAGAATCCATTCAGGGTTTCATCCTGAAGGTCACAACGCACTCCAGCCCTCGCGTCAGTTCTCGTTTTACCCCACCAAGGGCTCCATTGTGTGGAACACGGCTTGCACGTCATCGTCTCCTTCAAGTCGCTCAATCAACCCCTCCACTTCTTCAACCTGCTCAGGCGAGAGGGCTTTGGTGGTTGTGGGAACACGTTCCAACCCCGACTCCACAATCTCATGGCCGTCCGATTCCAGCTTGGCTTGCAAGCCTCCGAACGACTCAAAAGGGGCAGAGATGATGATTTGGCCTGCCTCGTCGTCGCGCTCCACTTCCTCTGCTCCCACGTCGATCAGCTCCAACGTCAAGTCGTCCAGGTCCATGCCGTTGTCTTGGATGTTGAAAAAGCACATCCGGTTGAACATGAACTCCACCGAGCCCGTGGTGCCGAGTTGGCCTCCTCCACGGTTGAAGTGGGAGCGGACGTTGGCGACAGTGCGGTTGTTGTTGTCGGTGGCGGTTTCGACGTACACAGCAATGCCGTGAGGTCCGTACCCCTCGAAGGTCACTTCCTTGTAATCCGAGGTGTCCTTGTCGGTGGCCTTTTTGATGGCCCGTTCGATGTTGTCTTTGGGCATGTTTGCAGCCTTGCAGTTTTGCAAGACAGCGCGCAAACGCGCGTTGGTGTCCGGATCGGCAATCCCTCCCCCCTCTTTGATCGAGAGAATGATGTCCTTGTTCAAGCGGGCGAAAATCTTGGACATGGCAGCCCAACGTTTCATTTTCCGCTCCTTCCGAAATTCAAATGCGCGTCCCATGGAGGTTCTTTTTTGCGAAGATATTTGAGGAAGCCCTCCCCGCGCAAGAGTTGTTTTTGCAGGGTGGAGTGCTGAAAAACCTCACTCGCACGCGTCACCAAAAAACGTGAGGAAGACAATCAAATCTGCCGTGCTGATGTTCCCGTCGCCGTTTTGGTCGGCAGTGCATGAAGGGACGCACTGTCCCGCACCTTGATCCCAAACCGTGCCGGTTCCGCACGCGCAAGTCATGTCGCACGAACCGTCATCCGAAGTGGCTTGGGCGTGGTAGTTGCAAGCAATCTCGTAGGTGCATCCGGGGGACAGAAACCCACCCATCCCGGCGTTTTCCAACAAGACGTAATGCTCATCCACGGCAGGTTCAAGAAGAACAGTCCGGTTTCCGGAGGGCCAGTCGACCACAACGCTGTCGACGCTGGGAGTGGCTCCGAGACCGAAGTGCATTCTGCGGCTGTTTTGGCTCAAGTAATCCGACCCGCAAGTGAGGTTTCGCATGTCGGCCAAACCGCCCTTCCATGCCGTGACGAGGGCCCCGATGGCATCGGCGTTGCCTTCACTGGGCTCAAGGCTTATTTGAATCCAGTGGTTGCCGTTGGGGACGCCGTTGAGCAGCCTTGCATGCATTCCAATCCTGTGAGAGACGAAATCCATGGCTCCGTCCTGATTGTGGTCGGAAAAAGCAGAAGAAAAGGTCAGTTCGTTGTCTGTGTACACGTTTTCAAAGGCGCCGGTCAACGGCAAGCTTCCACCGATATTCAGGAAAAATCCATTCAAGCTTGACGAATACAGGTCCAACACGGCGGGGTAATCGGTGTAAAACGACGTTCCAGTGCCAATGAACAGGTCGAGCCAGCCGTTGTTGTCTGCGTCGAACCAAAGCGCGCCCCACGCCAAGTTGTCCAACAGGACCCCTGCCTCCTCAGCGACGTTCTCGTACGTGAGCATCGGGGGGGACACGGATTCCTCAAGAAAGGGATGACCTGAGCACACCAAGAAGTTGTTTCCCTCCGTGGCTCCGTTGCTGACCAGGATGTCCCAGTCGCCGTCTTTGTCGAAGTCCCCAAACGTTGAACTCATGGAATATTCACCGATGCCAATGCCCCACGTTGCAGCCATGTCGACAAACGTTCCGTCACCTTGGTTTCGGTACAACGCGTCTGGCCAAAACGTCCTGTCGTTGATGACGTGCAAGTCCAGCCAACCGTCTCGGTCCACGTCCACCCACGTTGCTTGAAACGACTGTTTGACCCCGTTTCCGACCCCAGCCAAGGCCGTGACGTCTTGGAAGGCCATCTCGAGATCCACACCGCCGTCGGAGAGAAAAAGGCGGTTTTGTTCGTTGTTGGTTTGCGGCGTGTGATAATGGCAGAGGTACACATCGAGCCGGCCGTTCTTGTCGTAATCGGCCACCGCGGCTCCGTAGGTTCGTTCAAGCTCGGTCCCCGCCATGCCGCCGGCATCCGGCACCTCCTGCAGACCGCCGTCGGGCATGCGCGCAAAAAGCCGGTTCAAAGACAACCGTTGGGTCACCAAAAGGTCTTGATCCCCGTCGTTGTCAAAGTCGGCCCAGAGCACGCATTTGGGTTCCCCCCCCAAATTCTCGATGCCCAGGTCGTAAGGCTCAAATCCGCCGTTTCCGTCCCCGGTGTACGCAAGCAATTCTCCCAAATACTGAGTGAACGTCAAATCGTCGAATCCGTCGCCGTTGAAGTCGGCGAAACTCACACCGTGCCCGAGAAATCCTCCAACATGCTGCGAAAAAAGTGTGCCCTCGGGGTCCCCGTCCACAAACGATTGCGCGGGCGAGCTTGCCGTCGTGCATGAGGCAACGACGACCATCAACCACCGAAATGCACAAATACGAGGTTCCATTGGAGAGGAGACTGTCAGGGATGTTGCCTAGGTCGATGAGTTCGCCAAACCCTTCTGCAAAAACGGCAATTCCCTCGACAATTGCAAGTAGATTGCCGTGAGTCGTTCTATCTTGCTGCAAACCAACTCGTCGACCCATGAGTCAATTTCCCTCATTTAAACGCTCGGCACTTGCAGCTGCAATCCTGCTTGCAAGCACCTTTTCTCACCTTCTCGTGGCTCAAATCAGCCACGGAGGCCAGCCTACAAATTGGACGCAGCCTCTTGAACAGACGTTGAATTGGAAATCCTTTCCGGCATTGGATGTGGCAATGCTCACGGCTGAGGATGTGGCAACGGCAAACATGAAAGACGCTCCGTGGCGTTTTGGCGTCGAACACGAGGTGTTTTGGAACATGCAGAATTCTGGAAATTGGAGTGAAGAATCTGGTTTCCGAGTGTGGCGGTTGGGCGTGCGCGCTGAAGGGGCCACAAGCTTGAGTTTCTACCTCTCCCGATTCGTTGTCCCCAAAGGAGGTGAGTTGTTTGTTTGGGATGAAGAACGGACACACTTCCTCGGGAGCTTCACGCATGAAAATGTCAAAGAATGGGAAGGACTTGCCCTGAGCCTGATGGAAGGCGACAGCGTGGTGCTGGAGTACCGGGAACCACTCAGCATTCCTGCCACGGGGGAAATTGAAGTCGGTCAAGTTGTGCAAGGATACCGTTCCCTTCTGCGACGTGAGGCCGAATTGCTCGCGGAGAATGCTTCTTCCGGTCCGTTCGGAAACAGCGGAGCATGCAACATCAACGTGAATTGCCCTGAGGGCGCCGATTGGCAAGTCGAGAAGCAAGCAGTTGCCTTGATCGTCAACGGCGGATTTGCGACTTGCACGGGTTCCCTTGTGAACAACACGGCCAACGACGGCACGCCGTATTTCTTGACGGCCAACCATTGCTTGGGCACTCCCAACACGTGGACGTATTACTTCAATCACGAGAGCAGCACATGCTCCGGAAGCACCGGCCCCACCAACAACAGCATTTCAGGCGGTTCGTTGTTGGTGAACAACGGCGGATCGGACGTGGCCTTGATTCAGCTCAGTTCAGCTCCTCCCGCAAGCTGGGGAGTGGAGTACGCGGGATGGGACGCCTCCGGGGCCTCCCCTCAAAACGCCACCGGAATTCACCACCCTTCTGGCGACGTGAAGAAGATTTGCTTCGAAAACAACAGCCCCTACACGAGCACGGCTGGCGGTGCACAGGTTTGGTGGATCAGCCAATGGGAAGCGGGCGTCACGGAGCCCGGGTCTTCCGGTTCTCCGCTGTTTGACCAAAACCATCGAATCATTGGACAGCTCTACGGCGGTGCGGCGGCTTGTTCAGGAACAGTCAACAACGGTGCTTACGATTACTACGGACGTTTCGACGTCAGTTGGGGCCTTGGCGTCAGTCAATACCTTGATCCACTCGGAACGGGGACCCAAGTTCTCGACGGCTACCCAACGGGATTCAATCCGGACAACGGTTGCACGGATCCGACGGCTTGCAACTACAGTCCCGAGGCCATTTACGACGACGGCAGCTGCACCACGAATGACGATTGTGGGGTGTGCGGCGGTGACAACAGCACGTGCGGTGGATGCACCAACCCCGGGGCGTGCAATTTCGATCCTTCCGCAGTGGTCGACGACGGATCATGTGTCCTGAACGGCGTGAATTTGACCTTCACGTTGCTGACGGACAACTACCCCGCAGAGACCACCTGGAACATTGCCAACGACGCAGGCGACGTCGTCATGGAAGGTGGTCCCTATTCCGGCCAACAAACCACGTACACCGCAACTGAATGCGTCGCCTCAGGCTGCTACACCCTCACCGTCAATGACAGTTACGGGGACGGCATTCAATACGGCGGCGTCGTTGGAAATTACGAGCTCGTGGACGGCGACGGAAACGTGTTGGCCCAGGTGATCTCCGGTGGGAACTTTGGATCTCAAGCCACCCACAACTTCTGCGTGGAGGCCGGTGGACCGGACGTTCCAGGATGCACGGAGGCCTCTGCGTGCAACTACGACCCAACCGCAACCACCAACGACGGCAGTTGCACGTACAGCCAACCTTACTTCCTCGACAGCGACAACGACGGGTACGGAGCAGTTCAAATGGGCAGCACATGTCTCTCGGTGCCGCCTGCAGGGACGACATTCGAAGGTGGGGACTGCAACGACGCCAACTCCACGATGTACCCCGGCGCTCCCGCAACCGGAATAGGGGTGGACAACGACTGCAACGGCGTGGTGGATCTGGACGAAGAAGCGCCTGCGACTTGTCCGGAAGATGTCAACCAAGACGGCAGCGTCACTGTCGCGGACGTGCTGGCCGTGCTCGCCGAATTTGGCTGCACGTCTTCGTGCACTGCAGACGTGGACAGCGACGGCAATGTCAATGTCGCTGACATTCTCGCACTGCTCGCCGCCTACGGTGGGGACTGTTAAATCGATTCGCAATGACAACAGCAATGCACCATGCGGTCTTTTTGGGCTTTCTGGCCCTTTTGGCGGCCCCGGTGGCGGGGGGTGCTCAGTGCTCCACGTGCACCCCTGACCTCTCCTGCGTGGCTTCGGACTTTCCCGTCCTGTGCCCCGAGCAGCTCCCCAACGGAACGCAGGGTGAGCCTTACGAATCCACCGCTACGTTCAACTTGCCTCCCTCGGTGGTGGACCCCGGGTCGGGCATTGAAGCGACGCTGCTTACCGTGACGATTTCCTCGGTGACGGGACTGCCGTTTGGGTTGGAATTCACCCCCAACAACCCGGATGGGGTGTACAATCCTGGCGGCGGCGAATACTACGGATGCGCTGTGGTTTGTGGAACTCCGTTGGTGAGCGGATCCTTTTTTGTGGACATCAACGTCGCGGTGCTTGTCTCGGCGTTTGGTTTTCAGCAAACCGTCAACGAAAGTTTCAGCCTTCCGCTGATCATCGAACCCGGGGACGGCGGAGGAGAGCCAACCAGCTTCAGCTTGAGTGCGTCCCAAGGCTGTGCACCCCTTGACATTCAGGCCACCAACCTCATCACCGATCCTGGCGCGAGCTATTCGTGGGACTTTGGCAATGGACAAACCTCCAACGAAATCAATCCTGCTTTCACATGCGACACGGCGGGAACGTACCTGGTTTCCCTCACGACGAGCGTCACGGAATTGGCGCTTACTCAAGTCAACATCACCTCACTTGGCGGAGGATGGGGCCAAGACATTGAGGACTTTTTTGGTCAACCTGACCCCTATTTTGTCCTCAGCGGTCCGGAAGGTGGCATCTACACCTCGGCGTACGTGGATGGCAACCAAACCCCAACGTTCAGTGGGTTCAACATTCCACTCGACGCTGGCACAACCTACAACATTGCCTTTTACGACAGCGACGGTGTGCTGACGTCGGACGACTTTCTGGGTTCCAGTGATTTCACCCCGACCGAGGCG
>Ga0181573_10000869_pt1 | contig 31165 bp, 1 predicted proteins | sample 101ome_25_FD_148643 | JGI IMG/M metagenome (GOLD analysis project Ga0181573, IMG submission 148643) | Coastal salt marsh microbial communities from the Groves Creek Marsh, Skidaway Island, Georgia - 101409BT metaG (spades assembly) | ecosystem: Environmental > Aquatic > Marine > Intertidal zone...
CCGACGACCGTCCGCCCGACGCCGCCCCGCCGGCCCTGCCCGAACTCCCGCCGGCGCCCGCGGCGCCCCGGTGCCCCGACCCCCCCCCCTCGCGCAGCGCCGTCGTCAGCACGCACGCCGCGCCCCACGCCTCCACTCTCCGCAGGTCGGTCCATCTCACGCGCCATCTCAGGCGGCGGTCGGCCGCCCCCTCCGGGCCGACGCGGCCGCCCAGGCCGAGGCCCTCCCCGGGGGCGCCGTCCAGGGCGAGGAGCTCAATCCCCCGGTTGGTGAGCAGAGCCACCCGTCCGGGCCGGGTGGCGCAGAGGTCGACCACTTGGGGCGGCGGAGGCGGCGGCAGAGGAGGTAAGACGAGTCGACTGGTCTCCCAGGGCGGGGGCGCGCCGCCGACGACGGGCTCGCTCGTCGCCGACGACCGGGCGGCGAGCGACCGCGCCACGCCCGCGGCGGCGGCGGCCGACGCCTTGGCCTCGGCCCTGCGCCGCCTCTCCTCCTTCTTCCGGTCGCGCGTGGCGCGTCTCGACGACACCGCGGCCTCGGCCTCGAGCGCGCGGAGAAGCCCCGTCCACCCGGCGCAAAGGCCGGGGTTGTGCCCCGCCCCGCCCGCGCCGGCGAGGCCGCCGGGCGCGGGCGGGAGAAGGCGGGCGTCCCGGAGCGGGGAGCCGAGCCGGTGACCGCCCGACTCTCCCGCGAGCCCGCCGAGGCCACCCGCGAGCCCTCCGGCGTCGCCCCTCGGGCCGTCGCCGCCGCGCTCCGACCGAGCGATGCCGACGCGGGCCACCGACGCGGCGGCGCCCGCGGTCAGGCGGCTCGCCAGCTCGAGCACGCCCGCGGCCGGCCGGAGCGCCGCGCCGGCGAGGCCGAGCCCGGCCCCCTTGAACACGCCGAGGGCGACCGCCGCGGCGCCCTCCCCGCGCCGTTCGGCGGCCGCGCGGGCCGGCTCGGCGACCAGGCCGGCGAGGCCGGACGCGATGCCGGAAAAGAGGCCCGCCGCGCCCTGCGCCGCCCCCTCCCACGCGCCGGTGGGCTTGCGCCTGGCGCGCAGCGCTCTCCCCGCCTCTCCGCCGAACTCCCCGAACCCTCCCCTCCCTCCGCCGCCGCCCAGCGCCCCGAGAGGGCGGCCCAGTCCGCCCGCGACCGTGGCGGCGGCCGCGAGGACTCCGGCCACGGTGGAGCGCGTCAGAGCCCCCGCGCCCCGGCCCACCGCCAACGCGCGCTCCCCCGGCGTGGCGCCCATCTCTCCCATGGCCATCAGAAGGCTGAAGACGCCGACCGAGACGTTGGCCACGTAGTTGACGGGGGAGAGGAGATCGACGGCGCCGAGAAGCCTGGGGTGAGCGGGACGGGGGGGGGGGGCGCGTGGGATCGGGCGACGGGGGCGGGCGACGGGGGTCGGGGCGGCGGGGGCGCGGCCGAGGGGCGCCCGGCCCCTCCGGCGGGGCGGTCCGCCCCTCTCGTCCTCCCCCTTCGCCGCGTCGCTCGCCGGTAAACCTCGTGCAGCGCCTGCGACACCATGTGCCGGCCCAGGTCGCGCAGGAGGGCGTCCCGGGAGACGAAGGCGTGACGCAGCTCGAGCGCCCTGAGGCGGAGAGGCAGACGGTCGATGTCGAGGAGGTTGATCCCGAGGCTCCGGGCCGCGCGACGCGCGCCCGTGCCCTTCCCGCCTCCTCCGCCGCCCGAGGCGGAGGCGACGAGGACGGCGTCCGCGTCGTCGTGTCCGTCGTTGCCGCCCCCGGCGCGCCGACGGCGACGCCGCGCCGCGGCGGCCGCGCGTCGCCCGCCCGCCCCGCCGTCGGCCCCGCCGCCCGCTCCGTCCAGGTCCCCAAAGTCCCAGTCCCCGCCGCCGTCGCCCCCGCCTCCGCCCCCGGCACCGGCGGAATCGCACGGAACGACCGTGATGGTCGTTCTGAGCGGAAGGATCAGGAGCGTGTCGAAGTAGAAGAGGGCCTCGGGGGTGTCGCGCGACGTCGGCGCGTGACCGTGACCGTGGCCGGACAACGCGTGCTCTCCGTGACCCCGGTGGGGATCGGGGGAGGAAGGCGAGGGACGCGTCGATTCCGCTCCTCCTCGGGCGGCGGCGGCAGCGGTCGGCGACGAGGTCGGTGAGGCCCCGGGGGGAGGCGAGGGAAAGGCGAGGTCTCTCGCCCCCGCCGCGGGCGTGTTGGGCGGGTTGGGCGGCGCGGACCGCGGCGAAGGGGCGACGACGACGGCGCGGTCCTCGGCCCCTCCGCCTCCGCGCCCCTCGACCGCGTCCGCGCCGCCGTACCCGCCGCCGGCGACCCTCTGCGTCCGCGCTAATCCCTCCACGAACGCCCTGAGGGTGCGCGCGGGGGTCGGCGCCGGAGCCGCCGCGGCGGACCCGGGCACGCCCGTCGGCTGATGCAGGCACCCACCGGGGCCCGCCGCCAAGAACACCCGATCGGCCAGCGCCACGGCGGCGTCGGCGAGCTCCTCCTCCACCACGACGTCGAGCTCGTCGGTGACTCCCAGCGACAGGCCGCGGAAGAGGTGGACGGCGGTGGCGGCGGCGCGGGCTCCGGGGGTCGGCGGGCCGTCGATCCGCTCCGTGCGCCGCGAGGGGGAGAGGGAGGCGGGGTCCCCTAGGTCCTCGACGAGGGCAGAGGGGGTGGTGGCGGTGGAGCGGGCGGCAGGCGCCGGATTGAACGCTCTCTCCCACGCGAGGTGGATGAGGGGCGCGCTGTCGTCGTCGGCGCCGGGACGACGGACGGCGCCGGCCCTGGCGTCGGCGCCGCCAGCGCCGGCGGCGCCCCCGGCACCGTCGCCCGAGCCGCCGTTGCCGCCGCTGGCGGTAGCCTCCGCGCCGACGTCACGGTCTTCGTCCTCCGACGACGACCACCCCTCGCGCCGCGACTGCGCCCCTCCGGTCCGCTCTGCACTCCTCGAAACCCCGCCAAAGCCGTCGTCCTCGACGTCCCCCCCGCCACCACCTCCCCGTCCGCTCCTCTTTCGGGCCCGCCGGTCCTCGGCGCTTTTCACGCGCTCGGATCGCGCCCTGGCGCGAACCGCGCGGCCTCGCCGGAACTCGCCCAGGGCCCAGGTCGCGTCCCGAAGCATTGCCGTGGCGTCGTTTTCGCCGACGTCAAGGATGGCCTCGGAGCGCCTCTGCAGCGCGACGGGTCTCCTCGAGGACAGCAGCTGAGAATCGACCCGGACTGACGCGATGGCCACACGAAGGGTCTCGGTGCCGACGGATCCGGCGGGGACGGGGGCGGCAGCCGAGGCGGAACGAGCACCGCTCTTGACGTCGGCGACGGGGGCAGCGCAGCCGCCGTAGCGACGGAGCGCCGCGGTGACCCGAACCAAATGGACGGCGGCGACCTCGCGTCCGCCGCCGATCGCGGCAGACGTGGCGCGTGGTCCATCGGGGCCAGTGAGACGCGGTGGACACCAGAGGGCCCGACCAGGAGGATCGGCAGCCACCCCTGCGACACCGGGGGGATCGAGCATGGCGCGCAAACGGCGCAACGCGTCGTCGCCGTCGCCATGCTGGTTGCCGTTGGGCACGCCGTCCCCTCCCCAGTCGTCGTTCCCAACCGCTCCGGCCCAGCTATCTCCGACCCCACCATGCCAGCTGCCGATCAAGGCGTGACCGCCTCCCGAATCCACCAGGGTCAACGAGAGACCTGCGAGGTCGGCGTCCAGCCCCGTCTTGCCGCCTCCAAAGCCGTCCACGTCCTCACTCGCGCGCCACCTCAGGCAGACGCGGACAGCGGCTTGGGTGGTGGTGGTGGTGGGATGGGAGGTGGCAGTGCCGGCGCCGCCGACGCCCACGCCGCCATCAAAACCGACGGTCAACACTGCCGAGGTTCCGCCGCCGTTGCCACCGCTGTCGATCAGCGGCGCCGACAGCGGAATCCAAGCGTACCGCGGCCTCCCGTCGGCAAGACGCGACAGCGGCACGCGCGCCACTCCCAGGACACGCCCGCTCGTGCTCGAGCGGCCGTAGCCTCCGTCATCGTCCTCGTCCGCGGGGCCCCGGCCGTCCCCGCGGTCTCGCCCCATCCTCTCAGCCGGGCGGCTCCGCACCGCAATCCAGAGCTCGTCTGTCGGAGTGGACGGATCGAATGAGGCACCCTCCCCCTCCCACGTGGGCCGGGGAAAGGGCCGGGGGGCAGCGCGAAGTCGACGCTCAAGCTGCTTGCGGGAAGCTCGGTCCGTTGAGCCAGCGGCAGCAGACGCAGAGGCAGCAGTGTCGGCGGTCGAGGCCTGGCCGGTCGCGTTCGAACCAGCCGCGCCCCAGCCATTGCTGCTCGTCGCGCTGCCGCGTCCTGCAGCCCAGGCACCGGCCCCGCCGCGCGACGGTGCCGTCTCGTGTCGAGAAGAGCCGCCGAGGCGGCTGCGAAGCCCGACGACGACAGTCACGTCGCGCGTTGCGGTGGCAGCGCGGGCAGCGGCAGCAGCAGCGTCCTCGGGGTTGCGATGGGCGGCCGCGCGAGTCCAGCCCATCCAGATGCTGTCCAGCCCTCTGCACTCCAGAACAGCCACGTCGAGACGCCCGGGACGTCCCTCGCTGCCTAGTCGCGCGAGTGATCCATCTGGGTCGTTCTCCGCTGTGGCGTCAGCCCGGCTTTGCTCGTCGCAACCGACGACGACGGTCTCCCCTCTCAGCGCCGCTGCAGCGGCCGCCGCCGCCTCAGTAACTGCGCCTCGTCCCTTAACAGCCGCGGCTGTGGCCCGACCCGCCACCGAGCCAGCCGCACCCGATACAGCGCTGACGAGGCGCCGACCCTCGGCTTCACCGCCTCCGGCGCGCTCCTCCATCCTCGCCAGGCGCCACCTGAGGGCGTCCAAACGAGCCTCCGCCGCCGCATTGCTGAGAAGCGCAGAGTCAAGTGGATTGACCCTCCACCGGGCAGCCGCCCAGAGGGCTCCGGGCGGGGCCGTGGGAGCGCCCGCTGAGTGTACACCCGTCGAGGTAGCATCGGCAGGTGGACGGAGGAGTGGCCGCGCCACCAGCTGCGCCGACGACGCCACCGCTGCCGCCGCCGCCGCCGCCGCTGCCGCCGCTGCCGCCGCCGCAGTCGCAGCCACTGCCGCGCCTCCCACGTCCGTTGCGCCACCACCCTTGGCCGTGGCCGCCGCGACGGCGGCCTCGGCTGCCGCGAGCGCCGCCTGAGGTGGCGACGGAGGCGGCACATCACGAAGGTCAATGTCGACATAACCGAATAAAACGGCTCCGCGCATCCATCGTGCGTCTGCAGCCGCAAGGGCGACGCGCTCCCCGGCTCCGAGGGCGTCGTCTCCAGCTGTTGGGGCGGAGCTAACGCCCTTTGCCGTTTTTCCGGGCTTGCCAGGCAGTCCGCCGTGGACTCCACCAGCTCCGCCCGTGGCGGGACCGGCACCGGGCAGGGCATCAAGCGCTGCGGGGCTGAAGCCGGAATCTCCTCCGAGCATGATCTTACCGCTCTGCCCCCCGTCGGGACCGTTGGGGCTGCCCACGGCACCAAATGCCCGTCTTCCCAACAGTCCTGCCGCGGCGGCGGCTGTCGCCGCTGCCTCCGCGAAGCCAGACGCGCCCGCGCGGCCCCGTTCCGCGAGACTTCTCAAGCCCCCAGCTGCGCTCGCGAGGCCGCCTCCCCGCACGCCCCAAACCGAGAGCCGCAGGACTCCGTCCGCAGGAACCGTGCGGAAGGAGACCTCCTGGTGCCAGCTAACGTCCCAGCCCCACGGCGCCGGGTTCGTCTTGGCTGATCCACCGCCCCCCGAGCCGGTCCGGCGGTGGAACGATGGCCTCTGGTCGATGAGGCGTCCCGACAGATGGGTGTCCAGGGTGGGGCCGCCGTAAGCCGAGGGAACGCCGCTGGCCCCGCTGATCCGAGGCGCGGCCGCGTCGGCGTTGTCAGGGCCGCTGTCGACGCTTGCACGACGGTTGCTACCAATGGTGCCTTGCCCCGGCGCAAGGAACGGAGCGGCACTCGGCCTGGGCCGCACCGGCGGGGTTGACCGCGTGTCGACAGCGTCCCACGCGCCGTCGCCGTCGCCCCATTTGCCAGGCACGGGCAGGGCGAGAGCCCCGGAGCTGCTCTTGCTGCCGCTGTCGCGCTTGCCGCCGAGATGAGCACCGGAGCCCCTCCCGCCCGCCGCAGCACCCGGGCCCGTCTCCAACCAACCACGCGGGCAGGCCACGCGGCACCAAAGAAGGCTTGCCCCAACTCGTTTGCCCTCTTTGGGATCTCTTCCCAAGCCGGCGGCGCGCGCGACGTGGACGACGAGCTCGCCACCAAGCCAGGGGGGGGCGTGGGCCCCAGCAAGGTGGGATAACGTGCCTGAGTCGGCGCCCAAGGCCCTGGCACCGCGACGCCCAAGCCCTCCGGTGGCAAGGAGCACCTCCCTGCTGCGTCGATCAACCTCGGCGGGCCCCCGGACCTCGGCGGTGAGGGGAGTCTGTTGAACGTGGCGCTCGGGGGAGGGCGCAAAACCAACGCGACGAGGCGCCGCCTTAGGAGCCGCGGGGGCAGCCGCCAGCGGGGACGACCGCGGGCTCACGGGGCGCGAGGCGTCTGCACTGCTGGCAACAGCGTCGTGTCCACCCTCCCCATCCGACTTGGACGACTCCAAGTCGATAAAGATGGCGCGCGACGGACGTCGGCTCCTCTGCCCCTCGGCAGATGCCGCGATCGGATCAGTCACCACTGCCGCGCTGCCGTCTGCGTCTGGCTTCGGTGCATCACTGCCGATGTCTTTGAGGCCACCACCACCCTTTCCGTGCCCTTCCACCACCGCACCACCCCCTTCTTCGTCGTCGCTCCATGCCAGCCCCTCGAGGTCGACCCGAGTGGAGTCGAGCCGGCGGGCAAACGCTTGTGCAGCAACGAGTGTCGCAGGTTGAGTGTTGGCGTTGGCGATGCTGTCCGTGCCGCCACCGCCTCCGCGCTCCCGATGGGACCGCTGGGACCGACCGCGGCCCGACGCGCCCAGTGAAACTCCTCCCGCTTCCTCCCTTGCAGAAGCAGCGGGAGCGCGGACGTGCCGGGAGATGCTCTTCAGGAAGGTGGGGCCGCGGGGGGTTGCGGCGGTAATGGCGGCAGGGTTAGAATCAGTGGCACGACCATCCGAGGATCGAGCAGATGTTGACCGTCGACCATCAGCCAGAGGGGACGGACGAGGTGAAGGATCTCCAACGGCACCCTTCGAAGCCGCTGGAATGGACTCCCGCTCCCGCGTCGTTGTCCGGAGCGATGCCAGCCGCCTTCCAAGCGAACGCAGCGGGGCGACGCCGACGGTCTTCTTGCCGCCAGCACCGCCGCCAGCGCCATCCTCGTCCGAGTCCGATTTGGCGTGAACCGAACCAAGACCGTCGTCGTCGACACGCAGATGCGGCGCTGACGTTTCGAAAAGCCCGCGGCCGGAGCCGGCCGACACGTCGCTCGCATCGCGCCGGTGACTCCGAGTCCGAGCGTTGGACGCGCCCGTGTCGCCGTCAGAGGGGACGACGGGGTTCGCGTCGACAGCCAGGATGGTCTTGGCAGCAGCGGTGCTCGCAGCGGCCTCGGCGACCCTAGCGGCCTCAGCCGCTCTTGCGGCCCTCTCGGCGTCGGCCTCGGCTCGGTCGGCCGCCTTGCGCGCGCGTCTCTGCTCCCTCCTCCTCTCCTCCTCCTCTCGTTCCTCGCTGCTGCCCTCGTCGCCCTTCAGCGTGGTCACGCCCCGTTCCCGCGCTCTCCTGACGGTCTCACGCGCCCTTTTCAGCTCCATCTCGGCAGTCGCAACGTCCCTCGCCAGGCGCTGGCTCCGGGCAACCTGGGCAGAGAGCTCGGCCGCGTCGTCGCCAAGGCGTCTGAGAACGTCGCGGGAGTCAGACAGAGCGAGCACTCGCGTTGGACCGTCGGGGTAGACAACAACATAGACCTGCTCCACAGTGGTCGCGAGGCGAGCGGCAGCGCGGGCAACGCGCTTGGGGAGCGGACGGTCGCCCCGGGCCAGGGTCGGCGCAGCCGCGTTGCCGCGCGTGCCCCGGTTGGAGGAAAATATAGCGGCAGTGGAGCGGCCGAGGCCATGGGGGCGACCCGGGGCGGGTGTGCCGGTGGGGGTGGTGGTGGCAGGGGGGACAGCGGCAGCGCGCTTAGAGGCGACTGTGGTGTGGATGGAGCCAAAACGGGTCGGGCCTGCGGTGGCGATGGGGCCCGATGGCCAGTCACCGGCGGCATCACCGTCAGCGACGATTCCGGCACTCCCTGCCCGACTCCGTGGGGCGGGCCGCGGTTGCGACCGCGGCAGTCGACCGCTGCGGCCCCTTGCGCCCTCGTCGGCCGTGGCCCAGCCGTCGGCATCGCGGTCTCCAGCTTCCGATCCCCTGAAATCGCCGTTTGCGCTCGCTCTTACCCCAGCCGCGGCCACGCTGGCTTCCTCAGCCGCCCGCGCCTGTGCCGAGCTCGCCACCTCTGCCGCTTCCGCCGCCGCCGCCGCCGCGACGGCCGCCGAACGCCCGTCCCCCCGGAGCACCAGCGAGGGGTGAACCCGCAAATCATCGAGAGGATATTCGTGCGTTAACGCGCTATCGAAGGGCGACGCGGCATCGGTGACGTGCACGGCAGCAGTCGCGGCTGCGGGGTTGCGCATCGTTGCAGCAGACGCTCTCACCCCGTTGTCACCGGTTGGCCCGCGCGCCCCACTGTTGCCGCCGGCCGCCTTGCTTCCGACAGCCGATCCTCCCATCGTCGCCGCCACGCTCGCCTCGTCCACCCCGGCCCCGCCGGTCGGGTAGGGTGCCGGGGCCGCTGTCGCAATGCTGGTCGGCCCAACCTCGGAGAAGCCGGGGCGGAAGACGCGCACCCACAACCGGCGACTGCCCAGGGGCTCGTCCCAGGCGTAGGCGCGACTCGAGGGACCTCCAACTCCGAAGAGAGCCCCCGACGCGTCAGATCCGTTGTTGAGGGCGCCTGGACCGGCGGAATGGCCGTGACCTAGGGGCGGGAGGACTGTCCAGGGGCGGCCGCCGCCGCCTCCCTGGTTTCCGTCCTTGGGGCTAGAAGCCGGGGCATCGGCTGCGCCTCCGCCACCCCACGCAGACGCGCCGTCTCCTCCGCCCCAGGCAGACGCCGCACCGTCGTCGCCACTCGCACCGGCTCCTCCGTAACCGACGCCGCCCATCCCCACAGCTCTTGCCGCCGCTGCCTCCCAAGGCGAATCGGCCTGCCGGAACGCGATCCAAGCACGGCGGCACCTGTTCTCAACCCGGTACGGCGGAACGCGGTCACCGTGGGGCAGCAAAGAGACGCGCGCGCCCGCTCCGTCCCGGACGACGGAGACATGAAGGAGGCGGGGCTCGGGAGGTGCAATGCCAGCGCCAACGAGGCCGGTAAGGTTGCCGGGAAGGCCCGTCGGCGCTGGCGTGAACTTAAGGTTGGGGTTCTTGCTCGGACGGCGGTGGTCCGGCCCCCGCTCCGGAGAACGGGACGTGGAGCGAGCCCCCCGTGCTGGCGGAGCGGGGAAGAGGACGGGTGGGGAGTCCGCAACCGCGGCGGCTGCACCGCCCCGAGGGGTGGTCGGCGCCGAATGCAGTGCGACGTCTACCCCCGTCGTCGCCTGCAGACGAGCAGCGAGCCCTGCCCCGCGGGGGACGGGAGACGAGTCGGAGATGCCGCTGGACTCGAATCCACCGTGACCATTGGCAACGTATGCAGGGGAGCCTGGAACAGGCTCTAGCACTCCCCCCGCGCCCCAACCCTCTCGCTTTGCTGCGGAGATGGGGGCAACGGGGCCGCCGCTGGGGCCCCGGACGCAGCGCCTCTTGCCGCCGCCCCGGAACCCGCCGCCTCCTTGTCCGACTCCACTGGCGCCGCCGAGGCCGCGGGCAGGCCGAGGCGGAAGAAGCAGAGCGGTGGAATCCGGTCCTTCAGTCGAAAACGCACCCGAAAACAGAGGGGATGGGGGCGGCAGGAGTGCGGCAGCGGCGCCGGTGCTACGGGCAGCGGCGCGGGCGCCAGCGATGGCAGCGGCGCGAGCGGCCATGAGCGCCGCGGCGCGGCGGGGCGACGTCGGGCGGCCAGCGCGCACAGCAGGCGCCGACGCTGCAGCGGCTGACGAAGCAGGGGGGGCGAGGCCGCGACGGGCCGCCAGCCAGCCCGAGACTCCATCGGGATCATCATCGCCTGAAAGAGACGACGAATCATCGCCGTCGCCGAGCCTGTCGTCTGACGACGTCGAGTCGAAAGACGAGCCGTCGCTGCGCTGTCCCTGGTTCCCAACTCCAAGAGTCGACAGACCCGAATCGCTGGTCCAACCGTCGCCGTCGCCTGACACCGGCTCAGCCGCGACGAGCCGGTTGTGACGCCCGCCAACTCTCGTCAAGGTGCCGCCTAACGCCTCTCGCGTGGACAGAACCCGAACGCAAAGCGCCGGACGGTTCGGGCTCGCGTCAGGCCAGTGCAACGGCGCCTCGCCTCCCGGCCACAGCCTGAACGCAATCGGCGCCCCTCTGAGTAAGGCTCCCCTCTGGTGAATCTCTAGACATCTGCCGGTGCGGTTGACCAAGATCGTCTTGGGCAGCAGGGTCAGCACTCGTGTGGCGTTAAAGGGCTCCGGGGCCTGCCGAACATCGATGGCGAAGTCGACGCGCGGCCGCAGGGGACGGGGGGGAGGGAGATGGAGCCGGCGCTTGGAGCCTGTGGGATGGTTGGATCCGCCCTCGATGTTGTCGTCGTTCTCGGTGCAGCGCGCGGCCTCGAGGCGCAGGCGAGCAGCGCGGACGTGGGGTTCAAGCGGGTTGACAGTTGTTCCGGCTCCGCCCGAGTAGGAAGTGGCACCGTGGGGACCTCCCGTGGACTTGTCACCCCCTCCCAGGGGATTGCTTTGATCGCTGCCGCGATGGGCAGCAATGGCGGCGCCGCCGCGGCCACGGGCGAGGAGGCGTGCAGCGAGACTGGGACCGCTGTCAAGGCCCCCGGCCTCAGAGACCGAGTAGCCCGCAGCGGCTGCGGCGTCGGCGCCCACGGAGGCGGCGAAGAGGGCGTCGGCAGCCTCGGGAGCTGCCCCGGGGCCGACAGCACCAGAGGTGCCGCGGGCTCTGCCACGTCCAAAGCGGCCAAGCCGCAGCTTGGTAGACACAGCAGCGCCTGCGGCTGCGGCCCAAGCGGCCGCCAGAGCCCCTGGGTCGGATGGAATACCCTCGCTGAGGTACCACGCTGGGAGACCAGTCCGGCGCCCTCCGTCGTCGGCGGCAGCAAGTAGCGCGCGGCCGGCGGCGGCGGACGAGGCAGCGGAATTTTCAGCGTTCGAAGCCAGGGCAGCTTCCCCATCACCGGCAATCGCAGCCGGCTTCGCTGGGCGGGACCGAGATGCGGCCATGATTGCTCGCGATGCGGCTGGAGGAAGCGAAGATGGCACCGGTGCGCGGGCAGGGAGGCCGCCGAGGCGCCTGAGGGGGGCGGGCATCAGGGCGAGGGCCGCGAGGAGAGCCTCGTCAGGGCCCGCTCCGGCTCGAAGGGCTGCAACAGCCGCCGCCGCCGCTGCGGCCGACGCGGACGCAACAACGTCGGCCGCCGCACCCGATGCAGCGAGTCCTGCTGAGCCAGGAGAGCCGGTGCCACCCTTGGCGTCGACACCCCCCCAGGCTGCCTCGGCCGCCTCGGCCGCTGCGCTTCCCCATCCAGCCCTGACGGACCACGCTCTGCGGGCTGCCCGACTTTCGGCCAGCGCGCGCGCCAGGGTTTGGTCGGCGCCACTCGTGCCATCTGCATTGGTGTCAGCGCTGCCCGTTGCCCGCCCGTGCACCGCCGAAGCTGCGTCCCGTTCGCGATGCTCTATCGCCCTGAGGTCTCCTTCCCAGGCCAAGGGTCGGGCGCCCACCAGCGACGCAATCCCTCCAGTCGAGGCCTTGAAGAGATCGACTCCGCGACTCCATCCGGATCCAGGCCGGGCGCCGGCGTTGCGGGCGGCAGCAGCAGCAGAGCGATTGGGGCCGGCGGCCTTGGCATTTGCAACATTGGCGTTCGAGCCGCCGGGGCCACCGGGCGTCTTGACGGGGCTACCAGCAGCGGTGCCGGTGGTGCCACCGGTCGAGAGTGGCGGCGCCCCCAAAAGAGCGAGCTGGACCGTCCCCCTCGCGGAACCCAAGGGGAAGGGGGGATCAAGGCGCCCCCGGCGGGCCAGTACTCCACCAGGACCTTTGCCGTGCAGCGACATCGGGTCGGCGGCATTGTTTCCAGCAGTGCTTGCGGTGCCAGCGTCAGCAGTCGCATAACGGCCGGCGCTGTGAGACGGTGTGTCGGCAGTGGCGGCGGCCTCAGAGGCGCGGCCAGGGGAGGCCGCAATGGCCTCGTCATCCTCGCCCGAGTCGGACCCCTCGCCACTGCCCTTGGCCCTTGCGCTCACCTCCGCGGCATCACCAACTTGCCTCTTATCGCCTCTCACGACGACTCCAACCATGGCCTTGCCCGCAGTCGCTGCGGCTCGCCCCGTTGCTCCCGCCGCCCGGCCCGTCAGACGTCCCAGTCGAGCGCCAAGGCCGGGCCGGTCCCGCCACACCAGCGTGAGTCCGCTCTCGTTCACCGCCCAGAAGGGCGCCATCAGCGAGAGTTCCTTGCTCGCACTGGGCAGGTCGTGCCTTGTCCTCAACAGGAGTCCAAGACCAGGTCCGGGAGTAGGGGCCGGGAGCGAAAACTTTGACGGCAAGCCACCGCGGGCCTCGGTGGCGACGCCCGTGGCTGTCGCTCGGACCAGCCGCAGCGGCGCGCTCCTCGCCACCTCGCGCGCCAGCGCCATCTCCTCGACTCCGCCGTTCGCGCCCGCTCCCATCCCCCATCCGCCGAACCCGACGTCGTCAGCCGTCGGACGATGGGCAGCGCATGGGCGGGCAGGGTCGGTGGCGAGGCCGCCGTAACGCACTGCCAGCGCCAACGGATGATCGAGTCCGAAGCGACAGAAATGCGCCACTCCGCCGGCGGGGACAACGCGCGTCTCGCAATTGGGGTCGGGACCACCTCCATCAGAGAAGTCGCCGCTGGAGCTGGCGTCGGTGGTGTGGAGGCCGCCGCCAGAGGAAGGACGCATCGCCGAGGCCGCCGCTGCGCTCGCTACCATACGTCTTCTCTCAATCTCAGCGTTTGACCGGAAGATATTGGCGATGACGCCCCCAGCGCGGTCGCTGCGCCGATCAACCATGGAAATAGTAAAGGCGGCAGGCCCGGGCAGCAAGTTTCGCACAGCCAAGCTTGGGCGGAACTGCAGAGTGTGGGCGGTGACGCCAAGCCCGACGGCCGCCGCGAGGGCGTCGAGATCCCTCGCCGCCGCTCCTGGCCCTGCACTACCCTTGCCCACTCCGCGCCGAGCGGCTGCAGCTGCGCGACCGGCCCCAGCGGCAGCGAGGGCACCAGCGACCCCGGCTCCTGAGCCAGAGGCGCCGAGGCGACGGGTCCAGACCCTGAGGGACATCGCGAGGCCCGGAGAAGAGACCGCAGCCGCCTCGGAGGAAAATGAGGAGTGGGAGGGGAGGTAGAGCCCTCCTTGCTGTGCCGCCATGCCCGCCGCGTCGGCGCGGACGACGACACGGTGACGGCCAGCCTGAGAGCCTGGGCCGGAACCACCAGCAGCGCCATCTCCCGAGGCCTCATGCAAAGGGGGGCCGTATCCCGGAGCACAGACTTCGACCGTGGGCCACAGAATGACACCTCTGCCCGTCTGCGACGCGACTTCCCCGCCCCAGAGGGCGACCGAGTCCGCGTCAAAAAGCGCCGAGTCCAGACCGCCGGATTCAAAGTTCCCGCCATTTCTGCCGGGCCGGAACGGGGCAATGATGACGCCGACGGGGAGGAAGGTTCGGCCCCCGGGAGGAAGCCATCCGCCAGGCCGGCCGCGGGTGTCGAGGGCGGCGCCCACGCCGCGGGCAGGCCAAGGCCGGCAAGTGGGGGCGGCGCCAGCAGCCGGGTTGACCGAAGCACCAGATCCGGCGGCGGCGCCGTCGGCCACGGGGGGCTGCCGGGACCGGCGTCCACCCTGCGGAAGGGCCAGCGCCGCGGGGATCCTGCCGTCCCGGGCCGCCTGCTCGCGCACCGCCTGACGCTTGGCGGCGACCGCGGCAGTAGCCTCGCGAGCCGACGCTCTTTCTGCAGCCCAGCGGCCGAGGGAGCCTCCGAGGGAGCCCGACTTGACCAAGGCCCTCTTGCCTCCCTGTCGCGTCGGGAAGCGGGGAGGTCGGCCCGCCACCCCATCTCGCGCCGCTGCACCGCCCCTCCGCGCGCTGCGACCGCCATCCTCGCTCGGCTCGGTCAAAACGTCGCGTTCGGAGTGATAGGACCCGCTGCCGTCGGAGCTGGAACCGCCATAGTCAGAAACGCCATCGCCCGACGCGAACCGGGACGGTTCTCCACGCCTGCCCCGACGCCGATGCGAACTGGCATGCAGGAGGAATCCGAACCCGTCCATCGCAGATGCACTCACGCGGAAGGCGAGGGGTCTCCGCGTCGCGTTCTCCAAAGCGACCGGGCCACGCACCGTGACAACCCGTGTGCGTCCGCCTGGCCCCGGCGCAACGTCAACAACAACGGCGGGGCCGCGAGGATCAGGGTGGCCCCAGTCAGGCGGCGGAGGAGTGTAAGCGGCTCCGGCAGCGCGGGCTGCCGCGCGGTTGGCGCGGCGGGCGGCGCGGGCGATGCGCCAGGCAGCAACAGCAGGGTCATTGTCGCCACTGTCGTTCGCGTCGCCTTCGGCGCAGGCCTCGCCACCGTCGTCTGTCGGGCCAATTCGTCCACTGGTTCCTGTACCGGGGCCTGCTCGGTCCTCTCTGCCGGCGCGGTACCCGCGCGTACCACCACGATCGACGACGACGCGCCGGACCACCCAGAGGGCCCCCTCGCCGAGCCCGAGCGAGAGAGCTCGGGCGCGGACGTCGCGCTGAGCTCCACCCGCGCCGCCGCCCCCGCCTGTGGCACCCCCGCCGCCCCCGCCGCCATCCCCGCCTCCGATCCGAGCAATAATCCTCGCAGGACGAATAGGAAGTCGAGTCGACGCGCCATCGACCAGTCGGTACGCCCGTCCAGGACCTTTTCCGCGGGCCATGGCCGCGTCCTCATCTCCTTCAGTGTCACTCGACCCCTCGGAGCTCGACTCGGACGTCACGCCGTCGTCGCCGGCCTTTTTTGCCTTCTTGATCTTTCCCGTCCTTGACACCCCACCATCCACCGTGCCGCTGCGTCCACCCCACTCATTGTCGTCCCGCGCATCGGCCCAGAAGACCAGAGGGCCGCCAGTGCGGTTTTCCAGGACGTAGAGGCCCCCCTGGTCTCCCTCGGCGCCACTGCTGCTCGACGCATTATCGTAATGGGTGCTGTGCCCGGTTATGATCTCGTCGTCGTCGTGCGCACGGTTGACGTTGATATCTCCAGCGGCACGGTCCGAAGGAGAGGAAAGGGCGCGGCGTTTGGTTCTGGCAGCAGCGGCCTCGTCGTCGTCTGAACACGAAGAGGATGCGTCGGAGGCGTCGCGTGACCGCGGGTGCGGTGGCCGGTGCGGAAGGAGGCGCCGGAATGGGGACCATCCGCGGCCCCAAGCCGGAGGCGCATTAGCGCCAGCGGCGCCTGAGCTGGCGACGACGCGCGACGTAGCCGCAGTACCGTCGGTGCCTGCGAGGCGCCGGGCAGCTCCGTGGCTCCACTGGGCGCTAAGCTCGCCCCACGTCTGTCCGAGGCACAAGGCGTCACCGACCGCTCTCAGGGAGGCAGTTGACATGCGAATACGCAATGGACGCCCAGCCCACAACAGGCCTCCGGTGTGGGAGCCAGTGGGGGGGTGATCAGGGGGGAGCGGGGCAGAGCTGGCGAGGAGTAGCTCCCGCTCGGCGGCGCCCGGGGCCGCGGCTTCGTCTGCCGCGCCATCTCGGAACCGGTGCAAGTTGGCAGCATCGCCATCGTTGTCGCCGCCTCCACTGGAGGCCTTCTTGGCCCCAGCGCGACCGCCGGAACCGCCCGGGCCTGACACGCCCGGCTCTCCCGCAGCTCTCCGTAGCTCAGCTACACACGACCAGGGATGGAGCAGGGACTCCCATTCCCCTGCGCTCACGTCGAGCGAGGTAGCCCCGACGTGCTCGGCCGAGACTCGGAGAGAGAAGCTGGGCTCGGGCTGCACCATGGGAGGAGATGCGGCATCGGCTGAGGGGGTGGAAAGGTCATCGTCGTCGTGGTTGTCCGCCTCGTTGTCGACGTCTTGGACGCCAGGCGCAGGAGCCGTGAGCCCACTGCCGGGGCGGTCCCAGCCCCGGGCTGCCGACCCAGCACCCCAAGCCGGCGCCGGGACGCAGCCGCCTGGCCTGCCTGTCGCGACGAGGATCGGCGCCGGCGTCAAGGTTGCACTACCGAGGGCCAGACGGCCTCCGCTGAGACGGAGCGTCTCTACGGCACCTCCGCCGCGGTCGTCCACGACTCCAACGCGGCACTCCTCGAGGACAGTGGTGACGTGGACACGCTTAGCGCGAGAACGCAGCGCCGCCGGTGGAGGATGGCTGGTTAGCTTCAGCGGCGGCGCGGCCATACCGTCCGTCCAACCTTTTGCAACAGCAGCAGTAGTCGGCATGGCAGCAGCTCGAGCAGTGATCGCAGTCAGAACACTCCAGTCCACCCCGTGGGGCCCGCCATAGTTCGCGTGTCCGTTGCCAAAGCTTACGAGGCCCGCCAGCGCTGAAAAAGGAGCGCGGACCCGAAGTCCAGTCGCGGCAATCCGGTGAATCTCCACGGTGGGGGGCGGGGGGGGCAGGGGGGGTCCAAAGGGGGGGGGTGGGTATCGGCCTGCGGATGCATCATTATACTCGCGTTTCCTTTGCCAAGCGGCGGTCTCACGATGGTGGGCCGCAATGGCGCAGTCGCGCACGGACGCCGATGCCGCGGCCGATGGGGCGGGGCTTTGCCATACGGTCTCAGCCGCAACACGGCATGGGAGAAGGAGGGGTAGGGGGCGCCGGACGGGGCCCGAAGGAGGTCTGCTAGGATTGCCACCGTCGACGATGGCACCGAAGAGACGCCCACTTCGGGGCATGCGAGCTCCGTGGGACTGCCTGCTCCGGGCGGCAGCAGCGGCAGCGCTGCCGTTAGCATTGGCTGAGCCGCCGACAGCCGCCGCGGCATCTGCCACCCCCGAGTCCCAGCCCCCGGCCCCCGCCCACCACGCGTCGTCCCCGGGGGGAGGAGCGCCACCGCCCCACCAGCCCCAACCGCCGTGTGATGCGGGGCCGCCGATGCCAGCCGACGAGGCCGTCGCTGACCGCGCTGTCCGACGACGGCCTCTCCGCGCCGCCGCCCTTGCAGCAGCCGCGGCTTCGGCGCGGGCTGGAGCAGCTCCGGCGCCAACCAGCCCGATGCGAAGTCCCCGACAGTCGTATCGCGTGACGATCTCGCCGTCCCCGCCCCAACTGTAGAGGAAACGGGCAGCGCCACAGCGAAGACCGAGAGCGCGGCCCGAAAGGGCGGCGGGGGGGCCGCCCCAAGAGTCAAGGCTGTTGCCGCCAAATGTGGCGGCAGTGGGAGCCTGGACGTTGGCGCACTCCGCGGCAGTATGGGCGGCGCGGATAACGGCAGCGCGCAGGATCGCGGAGGGGGGGACGGAGCCGCGCCAGCCGTGGGGGGGGTCGGGGCGGCACCACCGTCCGGGGCAGCCGGCCTCGACAGCGATGTCATTGCAGTTCTTATCGCCATCGGTCCAGAGTTCCTGCCACGGAGACCACATCAGACCAGGGCGCTCGCGCTGTGCAACGGTGCGTGCTGCGGCATCGACAGCTGACTCGCCTGCGATGGGCGACGGAACAACGTCTGGGCAACGGTCTGCACGGTCAGGCCTCCTTGCCGCTCCGGGCACCCGGGGCACTCCAGGATCCCCCCAGGCCGCTGCGCCCGGGGGTGCCCAGGCCCCCCACCGATTCGGGAGAGGCCCGTCGGCGTCGACGTCGCCGCGGCGGAATCCACCAGCGGCGCCCGGACTGGTGGCGACGTCAGCAAGACGGCCTCGCGCCCCGACGAAGACGAGGTTGACGTGCATCCACGGCTCCGCAACGCCCGACGTGGTGGAGGCCGAGGCGGCGTTGGAGTCGCCCGTGGGAGCCTTTGCAGGATTGGTGCCACCAGCGCTTGTTCCTGGAGCGGCAGCCGATGCAGCGTTGTCAGCTCCGACGCTGCCAGCAGCCGTCGTTGTCGCACCGCCCGCGGCGTCCCCCTCACTGCCGCCCATCACGTCTCCCGCTCTGCGAGGCGGACTCGGCGCACAGCTCGGGGCACGCCAATACACGCAGAACGCGTCGCTCATGTCCCAGATGAGGCTCCCGTCCGCCCCCCGCGGCCAACTCACGAGCGGACGACTCAGAGCCACCTCAACCACCCACGGTCCGGGCAGGCGTCCTCTCTGGCATTGATCAAGAATCACGCAAAGGCCGGGAGAGGAGTTGACAGCAGCGGCCTCTCTGCCAGCGATGGCTGCCAGCAGACGTGCAGCGTCGGCTGCAGGGTTGTGATGGTGGTCGGTGGCGCGTTGATCGCGACGGCCATTGCGGTCCATGCTTGCTCGGGCCTGGCGGGCACGGGCGAGGATACCTCCCGGGGCCGAGAGACCGGACCGAGGGCAAAGCGCAAGGAGAGCGGGGGCGGTGGGTGGGTGGTAGGGTTCGGACATGGAAGTGGCAGTGATGGGCGAGCCTCCGTGTCCATGCCCCCGGTCGTCGTCCCAACCGTCCCGCCCTGTCGCGCTCCAGTCGGCCCCCCAGGCCGCGTGGAGCCCGACTCCAGGCTCCGGAGGTGGCAACCCGCGCGCCGCCCTCAGCGCCCGCCGCCCAGCACGACGCCACCGCGCCGCTGCTGCCGATCCACCAAGAGGTGGCGGCAGTGCAAGGACAAGGGCGGGCACGCTGGCGTGCCCTCCGTGAGCGGCACTGTGGAGCCCAAACCGCGCGTCGTGCAATGATGCGCCACCGCACCGCACAGAAACGCGGCGCGGCGCCAAGGGAGGACCGGAGCCGTCCGGGCGGGGTCGACCATCTCGGCCGGGCAACGGGCGCCACGGAGTCCCCGCGGGCACCGACAGGCCCGACGGGCGCCAAGGTTCATAACTGTTGACCTCAATCGCCGCGTCGCAGACACGAAGCAGGGCCAGCGGCTCGCGCCCGGGCACATCGGCGCGAGGGTCGGCAGGGAGGAGCGGTGAGCAGCCAACGGAGGCATTGGTGCCGTCGGCGTCGCCGTCCCCAGTCTCAGCGCCCGCCCCAGGACGCCACGTTGCTCTCTGCCTCCCACAAGCCCGAGGCGCCTCGACAGCCACGCGCAGTCGCCCCACGCCGCATTCGATCCCCCACCGCAGTGTCCGTTCGGCACCCTCGCCGCCCCTTCTGGCTCCCGCAGCCGACGCGTCGAGGCCGAGGCCGTCGCCGCCAGACGCATCACGGCCCTTCCCACCGCGGCTATGGTTGTTGGTCACCCGGTCGGTCACCCCCAAAGGCGCCCTGCCAATGCGCTGCCCCCACACCGTCCCGCGGGGCCACAGCCATCCCTGGGACCAAGCGCCGGCCTCCAGACGGGGGCAGCCGAAACTGGGCTCCTCGAACAGGGCGCCCAGGCTGATGCCCATCAGCAAGTCGTGGGTGGATTCGCCCATGAGGAAGTCCAAGGACGGCATGGTCACGCCCAAACGCCACCGCGCTGCAGGTCGACTGCCCGTGCTGGGCGGCGGTAGTCCGCGACGGGCCGCGCGGGCGCCCGACCGGGCCCAGGACCGGGGCGAGGCCGCAAGGACTCCCCGGGGGGGGCGGGACCACAACTGGAGCGTGGGGGCACCGCCGATGTGGCGCCAGCGCATCGCCGAGGGGCGAGGGGCAGAGGAAAGAGTAGCGGTACCGCGAGGGGCACAGATGCGGCCGGCCCCAGCAGTTGTTGCACCACAAGAGCCAGTGGCGTTTTGCGGACTGCCAGAACAAACCTGACGGTTGTCCCGCGAGAGATCCATTCCCGTGCGTGGGCACCTCTCAAGCACGCATGCGTAGAGTCGCACGCCCCAACACTCGGCCGAGACCAGGAGGGGACGTAGCGCATCATTTCTCGGAGGGAGAGCAGGGACGTAGCGCGTGCGGTCATGGACAGGGAAGTGAGGAGACTTCGGTCCGCGGAATTCGGCGCCCAGGTGGTTCGACGTGCCGCCCGAAGCCCGGTTGGGAGCCCGTCGGGAGTCCGGGTCGGCCGCGATGCCTCCAGGACCGCCGTGATCATCGCCACCGCCACCAACTCCGCAGCCGCGAGTGAACGTCGCGGGCGCAATGCCTGCTCCGCGGCGAATGGCGTTGGAGGCACTTCTTGCGGCCATCGCTTCGGCGCGGGCCAGAGGGTGGCCCTGAGGTCGTGATGATGGCACCAGACCCTCGCAACCCTCGGCAGCACCCGCGGTCTCATCCTCGGGAGCTCCCCATCCGGGAAGGGCGAAGCCGCGCCGGGCAGCGTCTGCGACAGCGGTGCTGGTGCTGCCGGCAGATGCGCCCAGGCCAGACCCTGCTCCGGGGCAAAAACCAAGCCGCGGGGCATCCAGTCCAGGTCCCGTCGGGGCCCCGCGGATCCACGCCGATCCCGCCGACTCGCCGCCGCCGGGGCCACGTCCAGGGGTCAGGGTCCGCTTCGGCGCTCCGCTAGAACTGGAACCCTCGCCACCGCCGCCGGGCCCTGAGACAGTGGCGGCAGCCCAGGCCCGCTCGGCTGAGGCTCGTGCGGCCGTTCTCCCGTCGGCTTGGGCGCCCGGGCAAGCCGGTAACGTTGCTCTCAAGCGGTCGATTGCGATGATGAGGGTTTCCGAGGAAAGCGTCCCTCTCGGGACGCGCAGGGCGAGCCCAGCGAAGTCAACCTCAATTATCGGTGGGAAGGGTGGCGGCGTGGCTGCTGCCTTCTTGATGTAGATTCTCGCCGCCTTGCGTGCCTCCGCGGCCGCCATGGCAGCAGACTGTGGCGCCGCCGCTGGCGAATTCGTCACGTCGGGCGGAGGCGGAGGCGCATCGCCCTTGGCCGCCTCGGTGAGAGTCCTTGAGGCTTCGGACGCGCTCGAAATCATGTCTGCCACAAAAAACAGGGCATCCCACGTGAAACGGAAGAGAATCGTGACCTCCAGAGGCGACATTGCCAGGGAAACGAGGGGACCGGGAGGTTTGGTGGCGGCATCAGGGTCTACGGCAGCGCCTGTGGTTCCGCCAGTGGCCGCCACGGGGGTTGCGGCGTGCCGATCAGCAGCGAGGAGGGCGGTCGAGGCAGTCTCAATCTGGGCGAACCAAGCGATGGACGAGTAAAAATCCAGCGCGGCCCGCCCCATGGCAGCAGCGGTCCCACCAACGCCACTTGCGTCCGCGTTGCCAGCGGGCGGCGGACCCATTTGACGAGCCTCTGGACCAGGTGCTGGCCCCAGGCCCAGGAGGCCCTCGCGTGCGGCCCGGCCTTGCGAACCAGAGGCGAACACTGCCGCAGCGCGGGCGAGGCGGTTCTCTCCGAAAGCGTCCCAGGTGCGCTGCGGGCCGTGCGACTCACGACCGCGAGCGGTGGGTCCCATGGCGATGCTGCTGCGTCCAGCCGCCGCCGCAGCGTCGAAGGCAAACTTTGGGCTGACCGTGACGAACGAGGATCGGGCCGCACTCGATGGTGGCGCAAACGGAGATGTCCCTGGCAGACCTCTCGGCTCCTCCCAGATCCAAGATGATCGTATCGCGTGGCTAGCACCGCCCTCCAGCGACCGACGCGAGTTGCCATGCAGCACCGATTCACGGCGTTCGAGCCGCACCGATTCACGGCGTTCGAGATTTGATCCACGAATCGAGCGGCGACGTCTGCCGCCCCCCATCTGGCTCTCCCGACGTGAGTGATGATTTTCGCGATGGTGGTGATGACCACCATCGCGAAAATCATGGCTCCGACGCCGGCCACCTCCGCCATTGTCGGAGCCACCTTCGTCGTCGCCGACTCGGTCGCCAGCCTCATGCAAGTCGCCGCCCGCACCAGATGAGGGTCCCGCGACCTTCCAGGCTGGGTGGAGCCGCGCCCACGCAACCCACTCGTGAGAGGGAACCGCTGCGCGGCACCGTGCCGCAGCATCAATCCTGGCGGGTCCAGGCTCGGCCGCTTCTTCGTTCGAGGCGGCAACTGCGTCGCCACCTCCTTCACCGCTGCCCGACGCCCCTGGGCCCCTGCCCTCTCCCCATCCCCGCTCAGCCCCGCGCACCACTTGAGCCCAGGGCATGCGCGCAGCGGGCGCAGCCCAGCCAGTGGCGCCGGCACTCGGATCCGAATTGGCAGACTCGGACCCGCCAGGCGCAGCGATGGTCCGCGGCGCCAGGAGATCCGTCATGTCAAGTTCTGACACGGACGATAGGATTCGCACGCTCCGTCTTACGCCTCTCGGCCCAGCCCATCCCCGCGCCGCGCGCCCGCGGGGCCTTGTGTTGGCGGCAGTGGTAAGGACTGCCGTGATAGGGCCAGCGCGGATGCCACTCCCATCCGTCAAGGGAAGGCGCTGGGCCCAGCGCCGCTCGGCGGCCAAAAGTCGGTCAAGAGAAGCATCTGCGCTCCACCCCGGCGGCCTCCGTGCCAGCAAAGCGGCTGCGGGGGCGGATAGGGGAGTCCATACGACGCGAGTTTCAGCAGCCACAGACCCGACGGACAAAGACGCCAGGGGCCGGCCCCGAGCGGCGAGGATGACCAGGACAGTCGTGGTGGAGAGCCGCGCTCCAGCGCCCTCTCCGAGGCTGGCCAAGTGGACGATCGAGCCGGCGTTGTCGTCGACGCCCGGGTCGCCCAAGAAGCGCGCACTGTGACGACGGTGGCGGGTCGCCGCAGCCCCGGCGATGGGCCGGTTGGTGGTCGTCGCCGTCATCGGGTCCGCCGTAGCGGCGGTGGCATGGTCGTCGGACTTGGCCGCCGAGGCTGAGCCCCGGCCACGTTCTCTCTCTCTCGACGCCACGGTCTGGGGCCAGCCCTCGGCCGCCTCGACCAGCCCAGTCAAGTCGTTTCGCGGCAAGGCAAGAGTCGAAAATGGCGACGCCGCCGAAAAACGCTGACGAGCGCGCGCCCGGGGCTGCCTCCTCCACACGTACCCGTCGCCTTCGGCCGCCCGCTCGGGGTCTGGCCCGCCGTCGGTGTCACCGTTGCTGACATCATCGGCACTGTCTCTTCCCTCTCCATCGAACGATGACCCGTGCCCGGAAGCGTCAGGCGGTTCCGTCCACGCGGGTGGCGCGAAGCGGCCTCCCTCGGAATCCCAAGACCCGTCGGAACCTGCACCGGGTCCCTCATCCGACCCCGTCGAACTGCCGCGGGCAGCTCTTACGAACCCAGCCGCTCCAGGCACAAGCGACCCCAGGCGACCGGGAGGCCGGGCCGAGGTTTGCGTGGGCCGTGCCGATCTAGTGCCGGCACCGCGGGCACTGACGTCAAACACGCCCAGGGACGCCGCCACAGCGTGAGCCTCGGCCGCGAAGCTGGCCAGACCCGGGGCCAGGCGGCGCGGAACGGCAGTGTCTGCGCGAATCGACATCGCTCCACTCGTAACGACGGCAATAGCGGGGGCTCCGCGAGCCGGAGCCACGACAGTGAAAAAGAAGGCCGACCCAGCAGGAAGGGGGGCAAGGTGACAGGGGTCGTGGGCGGGGCGGCACCAGAGGGGGGAGACGGCAGTGCGGGGTCGGCGGTTGCGGGTCGGGGTGGGCGGGGGTGACGACAACGCCCGAGGGGTTGCTGGAGCTTGAGCGGCGACGTCGTCGTCCCGCGAAAGGCGGATGCCGCTAGCCCGGCGGACGGCAACGTCACGCCAGGCATCAAAGGCGAGGCGGAGTCGGGCGGCGTCCGATGCGCCGCATCGGCCGAGGGGAGGCATGGTATCGGTGCCATCGCTTCCAAGGTTAGCCGGCCCCGCCGACCGCAGGAGGCACCGAGCGGCGGCCTCGCGCCGTGCGGGGCCGTCCGCACAACGCTCGGCGGCGCGAGCGAGGGCCCGCGCAAGGCGCGCAGCGGCACGGGCCGTGCGGTCAGCGGCGTCAGCGCGCGCCAAGGCAGCGGCGTGCGCTGCAGAGACGCCCGTATAGTCGCCGTCATTCTGAGAATTGAGAGCGATGGGGTCATCCGCAGTGGACACGAATCCCCCGCCCCTCGGCACCCCTGGCATTGTGACTGGCGCCGCGCTGTCGTCGGACCCAGACGCCGCTGACACCTCGTCGTTGTCGCCCTCGCACGCGCTCGTCCAGTCTGGTCTTAGCGCGGCATCCCATCTCCCGCTCCTGTTGATTCCCGCTTTGATCGCGCGCTCCGATGGCCGCTGGCTCATCGTCCTCCTGCCGACGGCGCGTGCCGCAAGGTGCAACCTCGACGCTTCCTCCGCCGCCCTTCTCGCGCGACTCGCCGCGAGTGCCGCCCCCCGGCGAGCATCGGCGAGATCCTCGGCGTCGGTTGGGGCAGCGGGTCTCGGCAGGCCGCCGTCCAGGCCGGATCCACCCCATCCGTCGCAACGCCACAGGGATCCCGCTGTGCCAGGGGCCTCGTCGCGCAGAAGGACACGGCGGATCGCGGCGCGGAGGCCACGGTCACCCGCGGCACCGTCTGTTAGCGCCGAGACGGCGATGCCGGTGGCGAGCAGGCTCAGCACGTCCGGGGCGGGGAGTCGGGACCCGGGAGGCACACGCGGCCTGGGATCGGTGGCAGCGCGGGCGGTGAGGGCGGCACCGCGAGTGAACCATCCGTAGCCGGCGCCCATTGCGTCGGAAACGCCGCCGCGGCACCACCCCGACGGCGGCGCTGCCCGAGCGTCAGAGGACGATAGTCCGACCCACAGCTCCTCGCAGCGCACCTGGAACGCAATCACGGCGCGGGGACGCGGCAGCGGGGCTGCTACGGCCGAGATTCCCGCCGGTGTTGCGGTGTCTTGTTCGCCTACTGCGTCGCCCGAGTCGCCCAATAAGGACGATCCAGAGCGCTCGATGGAGGAAGAGGACGAGCGATTGGGTCTCGCTCTGCTTCGGCGCGCATAAGGATATCCGGACAAGGACGAGCCCTCCGATGCAGACAGCGATGCGGAGAGCGACGACGCCAACGATCCCGGAGGCATTGATTCAGACAATCCCGACGATCCAGACGACCTTGACGACGACGAAGCTGACGAGTCGGACGACGACGGCGCCCCGTCCTCGTCGCCGCTCTTGCGCATGTTACCTCCACTCCGCCCCCTCCGAGCCCCGCCAGACGCCCCCCAGGCGCGAGCGAACGATATGGCAAGCTCGGCGGCGTCCAACGCGGCCCCTCGGAGATGCGTGAACGCTCCTGGGCTGACGCGGATCCGCACCGCTCCGACGTCAAGAGACAGATTGATGAGAGAGCGAAGCGAGTCAGTGGCGGGACCGGCGTGTCCGGTGTCATCGGCCGCCTCCGTCTTGGCCACATTTGCCGTCACGACGCTCTCCAGCCCGTCATCCACGCCAGCAATGACGCCCGTGTCCTCAACGAGGATAAGGGCGCGCTGGGGCAGGAAGGGGGGGGAGAGAAGTCCCGCGGGGGGCGGGAGCGATGGCTGGGACGAGGAGGAGGAAGGGGAGGCCGCGGTGGTGGTGGCGGTGGCGGTGGGGTGTGCTGCGGTGGTTCTGCCAACACCGGCAGTGGCGGCATTGGCGTCGTGGCCGGCGGCAGAGGCCGCGGCTGCCGCGTTCTGCTGGGCGGCCTCAGGCCCAGTCCAGCCCGGAGTCGCTGCCAGTGCGACAGAGAGATAGCATCGCAGCGAGTGCCGCCTGAGTCGTGCCGCACCAGGTCGGCGAGCTAGCCATCCTGGCACCCGTGTTGGGTCAAGGCCGCGACGGATGTCGCGGCCGCCTTCGCAATCGCTGCCGGAGTCGTCGTCGTCGCCGCCGCCATCATGGACCCCAGAGCCGCCTGGCATCTCGGTGCCGCCCTCAAGTCCCGCCACGCAGATCACGAGGTGGGTCCGTAGGGCATCGTCGTCGTCGTCGTTGTCGTCATCGTCAGACGCCGGTCCCTTGGCCGTTCCAGACCGCCAGAGCTTGCCCTCGCCCATCGATGGCTGCCTCTGGTGCACTGCCGACGCCCGTTTTCTGGCCGGCGCGGCCGGAACCCCCCCCACCGCTCCTGCACGCCGCGTAGGGACCACCAGGCGAAGGGCCCCAGCGCGGAGCCGCAGCCCGTCCCTCGATCCAGCGCCCGGCCCACGGCCTGCGCCGCTTGCATTGAGGGACAGCGATTCTCCGAAGAGGGCACCAGAGAGGGGCGAGGCGCCCCACCCACCCAGCCGCAGGGCAAGGTCCTCGGCCCTCACGGCTGCGGAGTGCGGCGAGCGGCGCCAAGGGTCGGCCCGGGGGATGAACGGCGATGGGGCTGGGCGCGTCGTCCGAGGTGGGACCGTGGCGGCGGTCCCCCCAAACGCGCTACCGGGGGGAGGAGCTGCCCCGACGGCAGTGGGAGAGGCGGCAAACTCGCGGCTTGAGCTGAAAGAAGCCGGCGCGACGTCGACAGCATCGTCAGGGCAGCGCGGTGGAACGCACGTCAACGGGTCCAGAGGCGAGAGGAGCCGCGCGAGCTCCACGAACGACGATGGCCCCCGAGGCACGACGGTCACTGTCGGCGCAGCGCGGGCCAGGCGCGCCGCCGCCGCGTCTCGCTCCCTCGCCAAAGCCTCGCACCGCGCGGTCCCCGCCCATCCTCCCGCGGCCACCGCGCGGACCGAGGCACCTAGGGACAGTGTTCTGCCCTCGGTCCACGGGTCCAAACCCCGCGGAATCCTCCTGCTTGCGTCGCGCACCGCGCTCAAGCCGCACCGTGCAGCTGCGGCCGTGTGCCAAATGTCCATTGGAGCGAGGGCCACCGACAGGCCCCCGGGCGGGGGCGGCAGCGCCCGCGTGGAATAGCGATCCAAGGCGGCCGAGGTGTTGACAAGAGCGGAGTGCTCTCGCGTTGTTGCCGAGGCATACCCGGATATCCGGTCTGGAACATTCGTCGCGGCCACGACAGCGCTCGAACCCGCCCCTGAGGCGTACGAGACAAGGAGGAAATGGGGGGAATCAGGGGCCGGGGAGGAGAAGGGGGACGGTTGACCGTGGGCGCCTGGGTGACGAAGACCGACGAGGGCAACGGCAGCCTCGGCAGCGGCGGCGGCGGCGGATTCCATCGGCGACGGAGCGGGCAGGGCGCGGCCCGCCTCGCCGGCCGCGGCCGCGACCGGCGGACAGGCCAGGACGGCGCGGCGCGCGACCGTCCCAGCGTGGCCCGCAGCGGTCCGGCAGTGGATCACGCCTAGAGACCGCGCCCGCAGACGCACAACGACAGCCGGGGTGAGGGTGGCGGTGGTAGAGGCAATGGCCGTCGAGGTGACGGCAGGCCTCAGGGGTGGGCCAGTCGTCGTCGTTGAGGGCGAGTTTGAGCCAATGTCGTCATCTTCCATCGGCGCCGTCTCTCCCGTCGTCGTCGTCGTCGTCGTCGTTGTTGCCATTGTTCCGGCCCTCGTGGCAATCACACGTGCAATCGCTCCGCCAATGGCCTCGGCTGCCCTGTCAACGGTGTCACCCGCTGCGGCGAGGGCGGGACCCACAACAAAGACCGACGTTGCAACGCCATGGCCTGGTGCGCCAGCGCGCATGCTAGCGTCGACCCTCCCCAGGTCGACTTCGATCCATTCCGTGGACGACGCGGCGACAACCACCGCGAGGCGCGGCAGCGACATTCGAAGGCGAAGTCGGAAGGGCCGGAGACTGCCGGCGGCGCCCGGGGCAAGCGGGCCGCTCGAAGGCAGGAGGGCACGCTCGATCGGGCCGGTCAGCGGCGGGGGCGCCCACGAGGGAGGGGCCGCCAAGGCAGCGGCAGCGGCGACCACGGGGCGGCCCGCAAGGGCGGCGGCGACCCTGGCCGAGGCGCGCCGGGCCTCGTCGAGGCTCATGCCGAGGGCGGCACCGGACGCGTCGCCGGGACCCGAGGCGTCGCTGCCACCACCGCCGCCGAGAAGCCACGCCGCCCATCGTGCCACCGCACCGGCCGACGGCGATGTCCCCCGGACGGGCCCCGAGCAGAGAAGCGCCGCCCAGAGGGCCGAGCGAGGTCTCAACAATAACGCGGCGATCAACAGTGGCGCCGGGCTGCTGAGATGGCGTCGGACGAAGCCGACAACGGCGGCGCGGAGGGCACCGCCTCCGGGCCGGCCCAGCCCGAGCCCCCCCGCCGCGCGATCGGCAGCGGCGAGGACCCTGCGGCGGCCCGGCCTCGTCGACGACGATGCGCCCGCGCCGAATCTGCCGACGGAGCTCCCCTCGCGGGCAGCGTCCGGGCGCGTTGCCCAGGCCCACCATCGCCACGCGGCCACCTCAGCGGGCGCCGCGGTTGCCTCGAGCGCGGCGAGGCGGCGCGCGAGGGCGAGGGCGCGACGTCGGTCCGAGCGCGGCGATCTCAGCGACAGCAGCCAGACCGGGCGCCGGCCCAGCACAGGCGCGGGCAGAAGAGAACACGACGAAGTCGACGGAGTCGAGTCGATGGAACGACTCGACGGGGACGACGACGACGGCTGCCGCAGCGGCGTCGTCCTCTCGACCGCCCGGCGGAGGCGGGCGCCGAGGGAGGAGGGGCCGCCTCCTTCTCCGGGGGCCTCGCCCCGCGCGAGGCAGGCCTCTGCTGCCGCGGTGCCTCCCGCCGCTCGAAGAGCTCGATAGGTCTCGACGTAGACGTCGCGCCGGTCCGACCACGACACCGCGGACGAAGACGACGCCGACGTCGACGCCGCGGCGGGCCGCGGGAGCCAAGCGCGCGGGTCGTCGGCCGAGAGCCCGTCGCCGCGCGGCGCCGCGTGGGGCCCGACGGCGCGGCGGCGCTCCGCGGCCACAGCTCGGCCGGCGTGGAGCCACCACCCCGCGGGGTCGCGGGCGGGGCCGCGGGCGGGGGCTCCACCGCGAAGCTGCGCGGACCGCGCGTGGAGGCGCGCCGCCCCGGCGAGCGACGCGAGGAGGGCGAGAGCGGGCGGCGCCGCCCGGACCCGCGCCGCCGCCAGGTCGATCCTCCCCTCGACGACGGGTAAGCGATGGCTGTTGAAAAGGGGGCCCGACGCGACGCGCCAGATGAGATTGGCCTGCGACGTATTTCGACGGTCGGGTGGAGGAGAGGGAGGAGGTTCGGAGGAGGGTCGGGGGGAGGAGGTTCGGAGGAGGCGAGTTTGGGGGGTTTGGGCGAGCGCGGCAGCGCGCCCCCGTCTCGCCTCTGCGCTCCAGCGTCGGAGAGCCAGAGCGTCGGCGTCGGCCGGCGGCGGGGGCAGCAAGGCGGCCAGGGGCGTCGTCCCCGACGACGAGCCCGTCGTCGTCGGCCCCGGCGGGGCGTTCGAGAACGCCGCCTTTTTCGCCTTCGCCCTCTTCTTCTCCTCGTCCCCCCCACCCCCGACTCCGTCGACCACCTGTAGGGACACGTTCCGCAGGGCGCCTCGCGGGCGCAGCGCGCCGATCTCCGCGGGGAAGGCGGTCGAGGCGACTCCGCCGTCCCTGGACGACGAGGGAGACGACGGCGACGCGCCGACGCCCACGTCGAACGCGGCGCCGCACGCCTCGATCCTGAGGATGGCGCCGGGGCCGAGAGACAGCGCCGGCCGTTTTCTGTCTCCTCTCACGTCGTCGAACGACGAGGACGACGAGGACGAGGACGAGGACGACGACGACGGGGACGACGCGGGGGGGCGAGAGGGGTCCTCCTCCGTCGCGGCGGACGAGAGGAAGACGCCCAACGCCACGTCCTCGGCCGTGACGCGCGCTCCCGACAAGAGGGCGGGGGCGAGGGCGCGGCACAGGAGCGCGACGAGGAGGGGCGGGACGAGGGGCGCGCGGGCCCCCGGCGGGCGGGCCGTCGTCGCCCCGTCGACGAGGGACGACCCGGAGACCCCGGCGCCCCAGAGGGCGGCCTCCACGCCCGCGAGCCGCGACGCGCGGGCCGCGGCGGCCTCGGCGAGGGCGGCCCTGGGCAGCGCGCCCGGGTCCTTTCGGGGCGGCGCGCTCCGCGTCGAGAGCGCCAGGCGCGCGCCGCGGAGGCGAGCGGACAGCTTCAGCATCGCCGCCGCCGGCGGCGGGGGCAGCGGCGGAGGCGCGGGGTGGGAGGACGAGCCGCGACCGCGGCGACTCCCGCGGTCCCCGCGGCGGCCCTTCCTCTCGGACCAGGGGGGCGGCAGGGACCCGGGTCGATCGCCGCCGCCGTCGCGTCCCCCCCCCCCCCGCCCGACCCCCCGGATTCCCCTCAGGGCCCTGCCGACGACGTCGGGCCGGAAGAGCAGCTCGACGCTGTCGACCTCGAGCGGCAGCGGCGCGGCGAGGAAGCTGGAGCGCGGGTCCCGGCGGTCGCCGTCGAGCAACGGGCCGACGTCGACGACGACGCCCTCGAGCGCCACGCGGCCCGTCCGCGCGCTGACCCGGACCGCCCGGGCCGAGGCGCCGTGCGCCTTCAGAAGAGATCGGAGGTAGCGGACGAGAAGGACGTCCAGCAGGGGAGAGAGGGCGAGCCTGTCGGGTCGGCGAGGGGGAGGTCGTCGTTCGCGGGGCGTCCTCCGCGGGGCGTCGTCCGCGGGGGGCGGGCGCGGGGCGCGGGCGCGGCGGGGCGCCGGAGGGGCGACGGGCCCACGTCGTCGAGAACGCCGGCACGCAGGCCGACAGCCGGAACGGACTCGTCCACGTTCCGGCGAGGTTCGCCGCGGCGGCCGTTCGGACGCCGCAGCGCCGCCGGCCACGCTTTCCCCCGCGTCGTCGGGGGGGGGGGGGGGCCGGAAACGACCGTCGCGGGCTTCGACGCGCCGGTCCCGCGGCGGTCTCCGTCCATCCGCGCGTCTCGCGCCACCGCTCGTCGCCGAACTCCGGCCAGAACCCCAGGGAAACGGACCGACACGCGCCCCTCGCCGCGCCGCCCCCGGGGCGGGGGGGGCCCGCGTCTCGCCAGAGCGCCGCGGCCGAGGCAGAGACGACCAGCAACCACATCAGAGGAGCAAGGAAGCCGGAACCTCCCGCCGCTCCTCCCACGTTGGCCCATTCTTCGACCCTCGGGGTGGAGAGCCCGCCGGCGGCGGCGGGGTCCTCTCCCAGCGCGCCGCCATCGCCCGCGGGAGGGTCGGTCATCGCGGCGCGGCGCGGCGACCGCACCGCGGCGGCGGCGGTTCGCGACGACGCGGTGGCGAGCACGCGCTTTGGGGTCGGTGGGGGGGGGGGGGGGGGGGCGGGGGG